>Ga0310123_10003526_pt1 | contig 12080 bp, 4 predicted proteins | sample CB6_AW_1057_MG_FD_203505 | JGI IMG/M metagenome (GOLD analysis project Ga0310123, IMG submission 203505) | Marine microbial communities from Western Arctic Ocean, Canada - CB6_AW_1057 | ecosystem: Environmental > Aquatic > Marine > Oceanic | place: Canada: Western Arctic Ocean | collected... | reverse complement strand
CGCGCTTCCGAGAAACAGTCATGCTGTTGTACTCCAGTAAGTACCTAGCCCGCCACGAGCATGGATTGTCTGGGATTTCCAACTCGGCCACGATCACCTTAACGTTTTCAACCCAAGAGTGATTCCCGCTCCACACCGCTATCGAGAGGCGTTCTGTTCGCGTAAACTAAGCCAACAACCGAGTCGGGTCGCGGATGGATACGAGTCCCGTAGACTCCTCCCGAGCGGCCCTGTTGAAGCAGTCCCCTAGCGGGAGACGCGGACTCGACTCTAGCGCTCCACAGCCCATGCAAGCGATTGACTTCCGACTGTGGGAAACCGCCCCGTTTTTCGGGTTGGACGGCCTGCCTGTCATCGAAGCATTGAAGCGGAACTGGCGTGAGCTGGCGGAAGAATACGACCGCTACCACCGAATCCCGGACCGAGACGAGAAACCTTATCCGTTGGGGATCTACCAGGGTGACTGGCGGCTCGGACCTCTCCGCTCGAACGAAACGAAACTCTCCTACTTCCCGCTTGAGCTCCAGCGCGAAGTGATTCAGGCAAACTCACCGGCCGACACGCGTGAGATGGACGAGGCCGCCATCCGTCGCGCGTTCATAGAAAGGGCCTCCCAGGCGATGGAACGGAACCGCGCGATGTCCTTTGTTGGCCAACATACTGGAACCACAGTATCCGGACGCCTGCGTCGGTTACAGCTATAGCCGCATGGAGCCCGGCGTGGTGCTGGCGCTTCATCGGGGCCGTGACTCGGGCAATATCCGGGTCCACTGTTGCCTACGCGGCGCCGATGGGTGCTCCCTTTCAGTTCTCAACCGAAGGCGGAGTTGGAAGGCAGGTGAGGTGTGGGCCTTCGACGACGCACTGCCGCATTCGGCCGAGCACCGCGGTGACCGGGATCGGGTCATCGTGATCATCGATTTGAAAAAGAAATACGTGGAGGCCGAGCTCAAGAAAGTTGCTCCCTCACAAGGAGCCGGAGACCGGAGATTGGGCCGGATCACCAGCCGAATCAGAATGCAGTGGATGATGGCGCGATCTCCTCACGGGCGAAGGTTGGTTGTTGAGCGGTTGCGAAAACGGATGCCGATACTACGGGTTCGGACGACAGTCTGACGACCGTCTCACCAAGATACGAGTGGACGTAAAGTTTAGAGCAGAGTTGGCCCCCACCGTTCAGTTGGCATTGCCGGATTTCAAGCCAACCGGGAGTTCAGTCAGTCCTCGAATTACGGTCGCGTTTGTGAACGCGGGTTGATCGGTCAGTAAATGCAGGCTCTCGTAGCGTTCGAACAGCACGTCGAAGACGATACGGGCCTCGATGCGAGCTAAGATCGAGCCGAGACAATGATGAACCCCGCGGCCAAAGGAAAGGCTGCCGCCTTCTTTTCGAGTGATGTCGAGCTCGTCAGGCTTCGAAAAGGCTTCCGGGTCTCGATTCCCGGCGCCAATCAACAGCAGAAGCGCTTGCCCGCGCCGCAACTGGCGGCCGCTAAGTTCGACATCTTCGATAACATACCGAGCGACCATCTGAATTGGATTGTCGTAGCGCAGCAACTCCTCGACGCCCGCCGGAAGCATGTCAGGCTGGTCTCGAAGGATCTGCATTTCTCCCGGGTGGCGAAGCAACGCCAGTAAGCCGTTTCCAATGAGATTCGTCGTGGTTCGGGTGCCGGCGACGATAAGCAGTCGCGACATAACGACAATTTCGTTCTCTGTCAGTGTGTCGCCTTCGTCCTCCGCCCTCACAAGCGCGCTGATCAGGTCATCCCTGGGCTCCTTCCGGCGTTGGTTTATGACTTCGCGATGATAGTCATTCAGTGCCTTGCCAGCCGCGTAGGCCGCCCGACGTTGCCGTGCCGTGATTGTCGGTTCCACGATGCAGATACGTTGAGCCGCCCACGCTTGAACCTGCTGCCGGTCCGACTCCGAGATGCCCAGCAATTCAGTGATGACGATCAGCGGTAGGGGATGGGCAATGGCACGCATTGCATCAAAGCCCGCGGCGTCATCGACCCGGTCAAGCAACTCCACTGTGACGTTGCGTACGCGACCCTCCAAGGCCTCGATTGCCGCCGGCGCAAAGGCCTCGCTCACAGCCGAACGCAGACGGGTATGATCGGGCGGATCGAGAAACGTCGTGAGCGAACCCCGATCGTCGAGATCACCGTCCAAAGCAGGTTGAGGCCCGGCAGAGAGATGATTACGGGGGTCGTTCGAGAAACGGCGATGATCACGCATCACCATCTCTATATCCCCGTGCCGGGTCAAAACCCAAGCCGAGTACAAGCGGCTCCAGTGGACTGGGTCCTTCTGCCGCAATGCCTTGTAGCCGGGATACGGGTTCTGACGAAACCTGTGCGATAACTCGTTGTAAGTTACGCCACTGTCGAGCCACTCGCGCAGCAAGTGCCTGCGCTTTATATAGGGTCTTAGCGCGGCGGATAGTGAAGCTAGCACAAATGTTCTCCCCTTTTGAACTACGACAATCCCCGGGCTGGCCCGCCTGGCTAGTCACCTAGACAGGCGTCACATGCGGCTGGTCATGTCAGGCCGCCCGGGTGCTCGCCCCCTGCCCTGGGCCGCCCTACAGCGAGCCGTAACAACTTGTAGCCCTTCCGGCTCCATGGCGGGATCGGGGAACGCGTTCGGCTCTCGGTGCACCAGGGCTTACCGGCGCTCAGTTATCTCTCCTCAGCATCCGCTCTCCCCAAGCACAGCTTCAACCGATCGGCGAGCATCTCCACGTTCGGTTCGAACAATACACCAATGTACCCGCCGGGCACAACATGGATGTCGATTCCGTCGGTCGCTGCTCTATTCCAGAGTGGCCGCGGGTCGTTGAGAGCGTCCATGCTGCCCTGGAAGTAAGTGAGCTTGCCCCGGAACACCGAGGGGGTATAGCTCGCGCTGGCACGGCGATTGACTTCAAACACCTCCGCGGCCAACAGGTTGGAAGTTCGTGGGCGTTTCGCAATCTGTAGAGCACGAAGTCGTGCACGAGCGATCATTACCCTTGCCCACCATACTCGATAAGCAAGGCGCCCCCCAACGTAGCGCAGCTTGCCGCTTAGATCAAGCCTCCGAAGGTTTCTCGCATGAAGGCGAATACCGTCGCTGAATGAATCGATGGTCTTCCACTGTCCGTCGGTGTTCAGCGATACCAGCAGGGCTATTTCCTCTCCTTCTGTTTGCAGTTGATGAGCTATTTCGAGTGCTACGTAGGCTCCAAGACAGAACCCCCCGAGGTAATACGGACCTTCAGGTTGAACTGAACGGATCTCGGAAATATAGTGCGAGGCCATGTCTTCCACGCGGGACAACAACTCGCAGGTCCCATCAAGCCCCGCCGACTGTAAACCGTAGAAGGGCTGATCCAAACCCATGTGGCGGGCCAGATCTCGGTAGAACAGGACATTGCCGTCATTAGCATGCACGCAGAAGAACGGAGGATTCGATCCATGTGGTTGCAGCGGCACCAGAGAGGACCATCGCAACGGCTGATCTCCGCTTCGAAGAATCGCGGCAATTGCTTCGATCGTGGGCGCCTCAAACAGGGAGGACAGCGGGATAGGTCGTCCGAATACTTTCTCGATCTGACGGAATAACTTGACCGCGAGAAGAGAATGCCCACCAAGATCGAAGAAGTTGTCCTGCGGCCCGATGGGGTGGAGACCCAGTGCCGTCTCCCAGATTGCTGTCAGCCGGGCCTCCAGTTCGTCACGCGGACCTATCGTCGGCGGTCTGGTTTCGAGTTGCTCTTGATCAGGGGCGCGAAGCGCCCGGCGGTCCACTTTGCCATGCGGCGTCCGCGGAAGGTTGGACTGCACAACCAACAAGGAAGGGACCATGTAGCGCGGCAGCTTCTTTTGAAGGAAGGTTCGCAGTTGAGCAGTCTTCAAAGATTGCCCCGCGCGGGGCACGGCATAACCTACAAGGCGGCCCGAACCGGAGTCGCGGCCCTGCAAGGTCACGACCGCATCGCTAACGTCCCGGTGACTTCCGAGAGCGGCTTCCACCTCACCGAGTTCGACCCGATAACCGCGGATCTTGACCTGTTGGTCCGTGCGGTGCAGAAACTCCAGGTTGCCGTCGGGTAACCAACGCACAAGATCACCTGTCCGATAGAGTCGAGTCGAAGACGAGAAGCCAAAGGGCCCATCAACGAAGTAGTCGCGCGTAGTGTCCGGAAGATTGAGATATCCTCGAGCCAGACAGTCGCCGCCGCAGAACAACTCTCCGGAAACGCCGACCGGCGTCGGCTGATTCGCCCGGTCCAGGACGAATACCTGGGTGTTAGGAAGAGGGCGGCCGATCGGCAACATGGGGCCATCACTAGCCTGTTCGGTCAACTCGTAGGTCGTGATTCCGACAGTTGCCTCTGTAGGGCCGTAGTGGTTAAAGATCTTGCACTGAGGGGACAACGATTGAAGCTGCTCCGCCCAAGCTCGCCGGGATACCTCGCCGCCAACGACCAAACGCCGGCGAGGCAGCAGTCGTTCTCCATGGCCTCCATCAAGCAATGCCGAAAGGTGGACGGGAGCGATCTTCAGGACATCAACGGGATGCTGTGCGAAGTATTCGCTCAGTGCCGTGGAATCGAGAGAGACCTCTCTGGGAATGACGTGGAGGCAGCCACCGCTCAACAGTGGAGGGTAGATCGCTGAGACGCTGGAGTCGACGGTCAGCGGCTGAACCATCGCATACGCCCACGGAGCGTCCTGCCGGATATGATCGCTAAAACCGAAGACATAGTTGACCACCGAGCGGTGCTCGATCATGACGCCTTTTGGATTACCTGTCGACCCGGAGGTGTAGATCACGTAGGCAAGATGATCCGGAACGGCGCCCCCAACAGTATTTTCATCGTCTTCAGGGCCGCAGAGGTCCAAGTCTTCCGAGTCGAGACACAGAACGCCCTGGGCCTCAGCCGGAAGAGCCGGCAGAATTTGTTGCTGTGTCAAGAGAACCGGAGACTTCGTATCGTTCAGGATGAAGGACAGCCGCTGCTTGGGATATGCCGGGTCCAGCGGAACGTAACATCCACCCGCTTTGAGCACACCGAGCAGGCCTACCACCATCTCGATCGATCGATCGACACATAGCCCTACCAGCACGCTCGGCACAACACCGAGCTCCCGCAGGCGACGGGCCAAGCGGTTCGCTCGTCGATTCAAATCGAGATATGTCAGCTGGCCTGATGGTGAGGCTACCGCTACGGCGTTCGGTGTCTTGGACACCTGCACTTCAAAAAGCTCATGCAGGCACCGATGGCTCGGATAGCTTCTTGCTGCGCCGTTCGAGACCGCCAGCAGTCTCCGTCGTTCGTCGGGCATGAGCAGCGGCAGATTCGAGATCGGCCGCTCGGGATCGGTCACGAACCCTTCCAACAGCGTCTGAAAATGCCCCAGCATCCGAACAATTGTCGAGGACTGGAATAGATCGGTGCTGTACTCCATCCGGACGTTCAGTCCGTCGGGGAACTCAGCTATGTGAAGGCTGAGGTCAAATCTTGCGGTGCGGGTCTCAGGCTTGATGAACGTGGTTCTATTGTCCGGACCCGGAGCTGCTCTTCGCGGCACGTTGTCGAGCGTGAACATAACCTGGATCAGCGGACTCCGGCTCGGATCTCGGTCCGGCCGAAGTTCTTCGACGACACGCTCAAATGGCACCTTCTGATGCTCGAAAGCGTCCAGGTTCACGCCATGCACGCGAGCCAACAACTCGGATACTGTTGGACGGCCGGATAGGTTCGACCGTAGCACCAACGTATTCACAAAGAAGCCGATGAGTTCCTCGGTTTCGACACGATTTCTGCCGGCCACGGACGTGCCGACCGCGATGTCGTCCTGCCCGGTATAGCGCTGCAGCAGCGTCTGGAAGGCTGTCAGCAGGGTCGTAAACAGTGTGACGCCATGTTGCCGGCTGAGCCGCTGGAGGCGCTCTCCAAGAATTGGCGGCAAAGAGGTGGATTCGCTGGTCCCCTGGTTACTGAAGGTTGCCGGCCGCGGGCGGTCGGTGGGTAAATCGAGCTGGGGGGACAGTCCATCCAGGGTGCGTTTCCAGTAGGAGAGTTCCGAGTCGAGCGTGTCATCTCGCACAGAGTCCCGCTGCCAGCAGGCGAAATCCGCATACTGGATCGGAAGCTCAGGCAGGTCAGGGGAAGGTCCGCCGGTTGAAATCGCTCGATAGAAGGCCGCGACGTCGCGGCTCAACACCTCGATCGACCATACGTCGGAAACGATGTGATGAATGACGGTGGAAAGCAGGTGCTCTTCCGGTCCCACCCGGATGACGACGACGCGGAGCAGCGGCCCGCGAACAAGGTCGAAGGGACGGTCGCATTCCTCGTTCATCAACTCACGGGCTTTCCCCTCACGCTCCCCCTCCGGAAGGTTTCGCAGGTCTTCAGCCCGTAGCTCCAGGCACGGATCGGCGGAGATGACTTGTACCGGATTCCCCTCCACCTCCTTGAACGTAGTCCGAAGGCTCTCGTGACGGCGAATCAGTTCCTCAAAACTTCGCTCAAGTACTTTGACATCCAGGGCGCCCCTCACGCGGCAAGAGACAGGAATGTTGAAGGAGGCTCCCCCGGGCTCCAATTGATCCAGAAACCAGATCCGTTGCTGGGCCAGCGAGACGGGTATGGTCTCCTGTCTAGAGACAATGGGGATTGGCACCGCCAGGTTCAAGGAGGCGAGTGCCTTCGCCAGCGAGGTATCTTTCGGCTCGTGGATGTCCGACGTATCCGAGTTTCCGGATCCGGACAGAATCTGTTTCAGAAGCGCCCGCTTGCGGGAGGAGAGTTCGGCAATTTGACGGTGCGAATCCGTTCCCATGTTCCATCCGGATCCTTCTATCCGGCACGTTACCGCTACACTGGATAAGCACACTAGAATATCAACTATTCACCCAGGCCCCAAAGATTGGTGTAAATAGGGTGTGAGTCGGGCGGTAAACCACTCTGCATGAATGAGCGGACAGAAGCACTGCAGTCTGAACAGCAGCAGACCCGACAACTGAACGTCGCTCGATCAGCGGCTCCGGAACCAATCGCGATTGTTGGGATGGGATGCCGGTTTCCAGGAGCCAATAATACCGACGAGTATTGGCAACTGCTAGTTCAGGGAGTCGACGCGATCTCGGAGGTTCCAGAAAATCGCTGGGACACCGCAGCGATCTATCACCCCGAACCCAAGACGCCGGGAAAGACAATAAGCAAGTACGGAGGGTTCGTCGACAACATCGATCAGTTTGATCCGTACTTCTTTGGCATCTCCCCCCGAGAAGCGGTCTACATGGATCCGCAGCAACGATTGTTGCTCGAAGTGGCCTGGGAGGCGGTTGAAGATGCCGGTGTTCCCGCCGAGCACCTGCTGGGAAGTCGCACGGGCGTCTTTCTGGGAATGTGTACGCAGGATTATGGCACGTTGCAGCGGCGAGAAGACGCCGCCCGCACGATCGGTCTCCACGCTGCCTCAGGAACCGGGCGTTTCACAGCCGGCCGCATCGCTCAAGTACTCGGTCTGCTGGGTCCCAACCTTGTCGTGGACACGGCCTGCTCCTCGTCTCTTGTCGCGACCCATCTTGCCTGTGAAGCCCTGAGGACGGGGCAGTGTGACCAGGCTTTTGCGGGTGGCGTTAACGTGATCCTACTGCCGGACTTTCGCATTCTGTTTTCTCAAGGCGGCATGCTCGCCAAGGATGGGCGCTGCAAGAGCTTCTCGGCCAACGCTGACGGATTTGTGCGCGGCGAAGGTGCCGGATTAGTCCTGCTCAAGCCGCTCTCGAAGGCTTTACAGGCTAACGACAGAGTGTATGCCCTCATACGGGGTAGTGCCGTGAGCAGTGACGCCCACCAAAGCCACTTCTTGACACCCAGTATTGACGGCCAGAAAATGGCCCTCGAAGATGCGTACCGTTTTGCCGGAGTTTCACCTGGCGAGGTTCAGTATGTCGAGGCTCATGGTACGGGAACGACGATCGGCGACTCAATTGAGGCACAGTCACTGGGTTCCGTTCTTTCGGCCGGACGTTCGAAAGACTCTCCCTGCTTGATCGGGTCTTGTAAGACTAATATTGGCCATGGCGAGGCGGCTGCCGGCGTCGCCGGTCTAATCAAGACCGCGCTAAGCCTGAAACACCGCGTTATACCCGCCAGCCTCCATTTTGAAGAGCCCAACCCGGGGATACCTTGGGATGATCTGCCGCTGGTGGTTCAAACCCGCAGGACCCCCTGGCCCACTAAGGGGGCCGCGACGCTGGCGGGCGTAAACTCGTTTGGCCTGTCCGGTACAAACGCTCACATCGTGATGGAAGAGGCTCCGCTGCCGTCCTCCGACGATTCAAAGCGAAACCCGCCGTCAGGCACGACCCACATCCTTCCTCTTTCCGCTCGGTCTGAAGCGTCTCTCCGCTCAGCAGCGGCAGCTCTCAAGCAGCATCTGAGAGACTCCGAGCACACCGATCTTGCAGATATTTGCTATACCGCCGGCGTTCGTCGCTCTCATCATGACCACCGCTTGGCTGTAGTTGGTGATTCGCGGGAGCAGTTGATCGACGGCCTCGATGTCTATCTACAAGAGGACCCGGTCCGCGACGCCGCCTCGGCAGCGGGGGCTAGCGGAGGTACTGAGAACCCGGTTTTCGTGTTCTCCGGGGTTGGCTCCCAGTGGATATCGATGGGGCGCCGTTTGCGCCAAGAAGAGCCCGTGTTCCGGGAGCAGTTCGAGCGCTGCAATGAACTCATCCGGCAGTTGGAAGGGTGGTCGCTCATCGAGGAGATTGATGCCGACCGGCCCGCTTCCCGTCTGCAACGAATCGACATCATGCAACCGGCGATCTTCAGCATGCAGATCGCTCTCGCGGCGCTGTGGAAGAGCTGGGGCGTTGAGCCCGCCGCCGTGGTTGGCCACAGTCTCGGCGAATATGCAGCTGTCTATGTAGCCGGCGTGCTCACGCTGGAGGAGGCGATCGAGGCCGTCTGCACGAGGGGCCGTCTCATGCATCGCCTGACGGGCCAAGGGGGGATGCTGGCCGCTGAGCTTAACGTGGACCAAGCCCGTGAGATGATTGCCGGCATGAGTGGCAGGATGTCACTCGCTGCGTGGAACAGCCCAGTGTCGACCGTCTTTTCCGGCGGGCTGAGAGAGATCTCCGAGATCGCATCCGGATTGGAGGCGTCGGGGGTCTTCTGCCGTCAGTTGAAAGTAGATGTGGCCTGCCACAGCTTCCAGATGGAACAGATAGCCCCAGACCTGCTGGACGCTCTGTCCAGTCTGAAACCCTGTCCCGAGAAGATCTCCATCTATTCAACCGTGACTGGGAAGCGTATATCGGGAACCGAGTTCGACGCGCATCATTGGGTGCGCAACTTGCAAAGCTGCGTTATGTTCGCGCCGCTAATTGACGACATGCTTGCGGCGGGACATTCGGCGTTTCTGGAGGTTAGCCCGCACGCCGTTCTTCTGGCGCCGATCCGCCAAACCGCTCAGGCGAAGAACTGCCAGGTGAGAGCGCTCGCCTCTCTCAACCGTGACCAGGGAGGAATATCGGTTTCTCTCAGATCCCTGGGGGACCTGTACGCCGCCGGATTTCCGGTTGACTGGACGCGGCTCTTCCCTTCAGGCGGGCAGGTGGTTTCCCTGCCGGCCTATCAGTGGCAACGTCAAAGGTATTGGGTGGATGTCAAGCGGAAAGAGGTACACCCGTTCCTAGCGAACCACTGGACGTCGGCGGACAGGCCGGGTGTCCATTACTGGAACACCGAGTTCGACACCATCAGCTATCCGTATCTTCGTCACCACCTCTTTCAGCGTATTCCTCTTTTCCCGGCAGCGGTGTATCTCGAGATGGCGTTGGCAGCCTCCTATGAGCTTTCTCCTCCGGGACCTCGCGTCGTGCGGAACTTCGAAGCGCTGAACGCGATCTTTATGCCGGACGATACACCGATATCGGTTCAACTGGTGATGACACCAGTCCGCCCTGGGATCTCGAAGTTTGAGTTCTACACGCTCGGCAAAGATGGCCGCGAAACCGATGGGAGTTGGGTACTCGGTGCGAAAGGGACAGTTCAGTATGAAGACATCGAGTTTGAAGAGTCGAGGGTAGAGGGCTTCTCGGTCCACGATCTCGAGTCGAAGTACAGCGAACGGCTGGATGGGGCAGATTTCTATAATCACCGGCGCACGCACGGCCCGCCCTTCCAGGGGATCGAGTACGCTCTCTACAACAAGGGGAAAGATCACGTATTGGCGTCGCTTCGAGCGCCGGAAGAGTTGGCCGCTACCGCTGCTCCCTATCGGATGCACCCGGCGATCATCGACATGATCCTCCATTGCGACGCCGCCCGCCGGGTTTGCCATCGCCCTCACAAGTTCAGGCCGGAGGTTCTTGCCGAAATCAAAGAGCTTCAAGTGCGCGAACTTCTTGATCCGCATTCCCGCTACTGGGTGATCTCTGACCACGTCAGGAGGAGCAAGAACGAAGAAGAGGGGGATGTAACTGTCGTCGACGAATATGGCCGCATCATCGTGCGTGAGAAGGGTCACGTCACGAAGTCCTTTGAACGTAGCAGCGGCATCACCGGGAAAACGGATGTGGATCGCTCTACGTATCAGGTGGTTTGGGAGTCCAAAGCCCGGCCCCCGGCAATCCGTGAACCGTCCGGAGACTGGCTGATCTTCGCCGATCAAAGCGGGTTGGGGGGTGACTTGAGGAGTCAGCTGGAACAAGCGGGCAGTCGCTGTACCGTAGTGACGACGCAGCAACTGGACTCAGCTTGGAATGGCAATATCGACGCGGTAATCCAGGGGTTCTTGCAGTCCTCTGAGCCGCGCGGACTGATCCACTTCTGGTCTCTCGATGTCCCGGAAGACGGCTCAGAGGCGGTTCTCGCGTCAGCGCAGAAGCGGGTATGTGGAAGTACGTTGCAGATCGTTCAGGCGCTCTCCCGGCGGAAAGAATCCGCGAAGCCGCGTCTCTGGTTCGTTACGAGGGGCGCCCAGCCCATCGGTGGAGAGCAGGAAGCTGTCCATGTCTTTCAGGCTCCTCTGCTTGGGCTGACCAGAGTGATAGGGAACGAGCACCCGAACTTGCGAGCCACGGAAATCGACCTCGCCGCTACCCCCGCACCTGAGGATGCGTCCTCGCTGTTCGAGGAACTACTGGTGGAGGATGCGGAGCGTGAGATCGCACTGCGCGGCGCCGAGCGCTATGTGTCTCGTCTGTCTCGCTACGAAGATTTCGCATCGACGCTTCCGAAAACCCGGCTGTGGCGAGCAAGCGAGAATCAAGACCGGTCGTACGAGGTGGTATCCAAGGAACAGGGTGTTCTAGACAACCTTTACCTCCGGGAAACCCGTCGGCGCCCACCTGGCCCGGGGGAGGTCGAGATCCGGGTTTCGGTGGCCAGTCTCAACTTCCTAGACGTTTTGACAGCGCTGGGAATGGCACCAGGTTCACCGGAGGGCCCACCCTTCTTTGGGATTGAATGTATCGGCCGTGTGGTGCGGGTTGGTGAGGGTGTTGAAGGAGTCCGAGTGGGCGATGAGGTACTAGCCCGGGACGAAGACGATACCGGATGTCTGCGGGCGTTTCTCACCACCAAGGCGAGTTACGCGGTTCGCAAGCCCGACCAGTTAACCACCGAGGAGGCGGCCACTATTCCGGTTGCGTACACCACGGCCTACTATTCTCTCCACCATTTGGCGCGGTTGCGCAAAGGCGAATCGGTTCTGATTCACTCTGCCGCGGGCGGCGTCGGGCTGGCGGCGCTTCAAATCGCGCAAAGCATTGGAGCTACGGTCTTCGCGACTGCCGGCACCGCGGAGAAGCGCGATTATCTGAAGAGCCGCGGAGTCGAGCACATCATGGATTCCCGATCTCTCGACTTTGCGGGAGAGATCATGGCCGTCACCGAAGGTCGCGGAGTCGACGTCGTACTCAACTCCCTTGCCGGTGAAGCCATACCCAAGAGCCTGTCTACGCTGGCAACAGGCGGCCGATTTGTGGAGATCGGCAAAATGGATATCCACTCCGGTGCCAAGCTCGATCTCTCACCCTTCAAGAAGAATCTATCT
>Ga0310123_10003525_pt1 | contig 12088 bp, 7 predicted proteins | sample CB6_AW_1057_MG_FD_203505 | JGI IMG/M metagenome (GOLD analysis project Ga0310123, IMG submission 203505) | Marine microbial communities from Western Arctic Ocean, Canada - CB6_AW_1057 | ecosystem: Environmental > Aquatic > Marine > Oceanic | place: Canada: Western Arctic Ocean | collected... | reverse complement strand
GGACGTGCCGATCGAGGTGGAACGCGACGTCATCGACACCGCGGTGATCGAATCCGAGGTGGCCGACGTCGAACGGAAGTGGGAAGAGATCAAGGACGTCGAACAGCAGCGGCTTGACATGGCCGAACCGGAAAAGGTCGAGGCCGTCGTCCATGTCCCCGAGTCCGTTGAGGATCGCGAGATGACCGTCGCCGCAGTACGCGAAGTGGAATCGGACACCGGCGAAAGCCGGACGGTCACGCTCGAGGTCGAACGGACATCCTTTGACGCCGAATCGATCGAAACCAGCCCCGACGCGGTGGAACGGAAGCGGGCCGAAAGCGCTGAAATGCAGAGTCAGCGGCGGGCCATGACGGACGACAGTAAAGTGGACGCGGTCATCACTCTACCGGATGCCGTCGATGACCGGGAAATGAGCGTGACGCAAGTCCGGGAAGTCAATGACAGCGGTGAAGCCCGGCAAGTGACGACCGATGTCCAGCACCAGGAGGTTACGACCGTTATGATCGAAACGGAGACGTCCGAGTTTGAACGGCACCGGACCGTTGATATTCCCGAGACCGGCGATGCGCAGCGACCGGCAGTATCGAAACCACGAGAATTACACGAGGACGCCGATGCCGAGATCACCATCACGGCCCTCGTCGAGCCGTCCCAGATCGTGCGGCAGGTCGGCGATATCCAGACCCGGGTGCAGGACACCCGCAAGCACATCACCAAAGAGATCGAGATTACCCCGGTGGATATCCCGGACGCCGTGAGACCGCGGGAGATCAAACGCAAACGGCAGGCTGCGGAGTCCGCAGCACCGTCGCGGCCGGTGCCGGCGGATCAACAGACGCCCACGCATCTGCCGGCGTCGGCGGCCACGCCGGCAACGCGTCAGCTGTCCATCGAGGCCGTCGAGATAGCGCAGGCGGTACCCCTTACGCCTGACGCCATGCAGCCACAGTCCGCCAATTCGATCGATCCCGCTCCGTTCACGCCGACACCGGTGGCATCCATTGAATTACCGGCACAGACCGAACAGGTCAAACGGAAGAGCAAGCCGTCAAAGCCGGCGGTGACGGCGACTGCGGCCCGGCCGATCGCCCCTCCCGCCGGGTCGCCGAGCCCGCAGACCTGGAATGCTGACTCCGCAATATCAACCGATGTGGCCAAACCGCTCGAGCCCGGGGAGATCGGGGCCCGCGTCGTTGCCGTCACGGCAATGAATTCACGGCACATGCCGAGGACCGGTCTGGGGCCCGTTGCGCGGCGTCAATCGGCGCCCCTCATTCCGTTGTCGCCGCAACTCGAGCGGATCGACCGGAAAAGTACAACGCCGGACCCCGTGCAGCGTGCCGGCGCCCCGATTCGTCAGACCACCGCGCCGACTCGGATCGTCAGCAAGGCCCCGAGCTCGGCACCGGCAAAGCTGGGCAGAAAGTTTCAAGTCCCTGACGTCGCTCCGAAAATCCACGCCAGGCCCGCACGCACCAAACAGGCGCCCTTGAAAATCTCGGCCGGCGACTTTCGCACGAAGCGGAGCAAATGGGACACTACGCTGCCGCTGCTCAAATACTCCGGCGACTGGGACTGTGACCCCACTGCCATGGGCAACCTAGCCCACCAGATGGAGCGGCGGACGGGCAGCCTCATTCCGTTCAAGAGCTTTACCATCGACATGACCAATCCCGAACTGCAGGACGTGCCGTTCATATTCATGACAGGGCACAAGGACTTCAAGTTCACCCATGACGAAATCATCAGCTTACGCAAGTTCACCGGGAACGGCGGCCTCATATGGATCAACGATTCCACGGACATCGGCGACTCGGTCTATGACAAGGCTGTACGCCGTGAGATCGGCCGGGTGTTTCCACGGTTGGATTGGGAGAAGATCCCGATGGATCATACGATCTTCAAAGGCCCCTACGATCTGACCAACGGTTACAAGGGATATGTCATTCCACCCGGCGACAAATATCGCCAGGATTACATCGAGGGCTTGTGGGTCGACAAACGTCTGACCATCGTCTACACGCGCAACGACTACGGCGACGGCCTCGAGATCGACCCGCTGACCCATCCGTTAATGACCTCGCTCAGCGACCTTTCCCCGAAGGAAATGCAGGAAGGCTCGATCCGCATGGGCATCAATATCGCCACCTATCTCATAAACGGGGGAAGGCCGTCCGACACAACCATTGACAAAATGTATCAGAGCGCCGCCGATAAGGCGAAGTCGGCGGACGACTGGGGCGGCAAGCCGCAGACACCGTTTCCGATTCTGGATGACAATAAGCTGTGGTATCTCCCGATGCAGTGGGAAAATCTGCTGGCCACGGGCGCCCATTATAACGAATCCGGGGCTCTCGTGATGTTCTTCGGCAAGCGGGGGCGTCAGCCGGTGACGCGGCAGGACAAGGCATTGGTCAGCGGCAAGGTAGAGATCGCGATCGAGCCGAACAGCGTTCTTTTGATGGATGTCCGCAGCCACCTCAAAGGCGGCGCCCGCCTGGCGCTGGCCTTTTCGGGAAGCACTACCGGTTCGCAGGAGGACAACCATTACGTGGAAAGCTCCCCCGCTTACATCAAGCCCGGCGCCAATACGGGCGTCAGCTTTGATTTCCGGGCAAAGGCCTTCAAGACAGAAGCCAGCGACTGGAAGTACACGGCGGGGATTGACGGCATGCTGACGGTCACCGACTGGTACTTTGTCCTTTATCCCCAAGTCGGTAACGGCAAGATTGAGATCAGCAATTTACGGATTGTAAAGCCGTAATCGAAAATTCCGCTCACCCGATATCCGCTAATTCGGCCTTTGACGAGACGACAACGGCATCGGCGCCGGGACGCCCTTCTTGCCATTCGTGGAAGAGTATCATCACCGGGGTGGCGACAAATATGGAAGAGTAGGTACCAACGAAGACGCCAATAATCATCACCAGCGCGAAATCATTGATGGCGCCGCCGCCGAAGATGTAAAGGATGACGACAACCACCAATGTCGTGACCGATGTGAGAATCGTTCGGCTCAGCGTCTGATTCAGGCTGATATTGACGATGTCAAGGAATTTCTTGTTTTTGATCAATCCGATATTCTCGCGGATGCGGTCAAAGACAACGATGGTGTCGTTAAGTGAGTAACCAAGAATAGTTAAAAGCGCCGCGATCACCGGCAGCGACAACTGACGTTGAAAGAAATTCGCAACCAGGAAAACGCCGGCACAGATGACGACGTCATGAGTCAGGGCGGCAACGGCGCCCAGCGCATAACCGAATTCGAAGCGGAGTGTGATGTAAACGACAATGCCGATGATGGCCCAAATCATGGCCATCATGGCCTGCCACTTGAATTTCTCACCGACCAGACCGCCGATCTCTTTCTTGGCTTTCTTCAGGTGTCTGGCCTCCGGGAACGCTGTATTCAGTTGCGCCTCGACCGCCGCCAGCAACTCGATATCCTTTACCGGTTCGCCGCTGATTACGACCTCGAGCAGCCGCGTGCCCTCCTGCGCCGAAAACTTGTACGATGCTCGAACGTCGGCATAATGCTCGGCGAGCACGTTTTGTATGTCGCCGGTGCTCACTTCCTGCTTGTAGGTGTACGTCAATTCCGTACCGCCCCGGAAATCAACACTGTAGCGCGAGTCACCGCGGGCCGCGAAAACGACGATCGACACCAGCAGGATGATTGCCGAGGCGACCGCCGCCATCTTGCGCCAATTGAGAAACTCAAAGGACGTCTTGCTCAGGATCCGCAGCATCTTCACATCCTTGATCCAGTTTGCCCTCAGCAGCAGATCGAACACGGCACGCGTAACAAACAGGGAGGTGAACAGGCTGGCCATGATCCCGATACTGAGTGTGACGGCAAACCCGCGAATCGGGCCGGTGCCGAACTTATACAGAATCAGCGCCGTCAGCAGCGTCGTTAGATTGGCATCGAGAATGGTCACAAAGGCGCGCTCATAACCGGTTCGGATGGCATTGCCGACCGACTTTTTATTCGCCAGTTCCTCGCGGATGCGCTCAAAAATCAGGACGTTGGCATCGACGGCCATACCGATGGTCAGGACGATTCCGGCAATGCCCGGCAAGGTGATCGTGGCGCCGGCGATGGTCAGCGTCCCGAGTACCAGCAGAATGTTTGCTGCCAGGGCCAGACAGGCAATGATCCCGGCCGTCATGTAGTAGACGACCATGAAGATAATGACCAGTGACAGCCCGCCAAGGGCCGCGATGGTGCCGCTCCGGACCGACTCCCGGCCGAGCGTTGGATCGGTAAAGAACTGACCTTCGATAGTGATCCCGACCGGCAGATTACCGCATTGCAGGACGGTGGCCAGCCGCGACGCTTCGTCAACGGTAAAGCTGCCGGTAATGACGGCATTGCCACCGCCGATGGCATCACGTATCACCGGCGCGCTGTAGACCGTGCCGTCGAGGACGATGGCCATCCGCTTGCCGACATTGTCCGCCGTCGTTTTGAAGAACAGATTGGCCCCCTCCAGGTTGAACTGGAGATTTACGGAGTACGTACCGAACTCGTCGATACTGGCAAAGGCGCTCTTCAGATGCGTACCGTTGACCGCCTCCGGGAGCCGCCGGATCAGCAGATACTCAGAGGTGAACTGGCCGCGGCTCTCCGATTCCATAAGGACCCACTTGTAATCCGGTTCCGGCGATCGCAAGGCCGGGTCGTTCTGCTTCTCTAAACTGAGGTTGTCATTGTCATCGTGGACGATATGAAAATGCAGATTCGCGGTCGCCTCGATCAGTTCCTGATATTCCTTGATTTCATCGGCCCGCACGCTGGGAATCTTCAAGGAAATGGCATTGGGCCCGATCGGCTTGATCTCGGGTTCGACGACGCCCTGGCTGTCTACACGATTGCGCAAAATCTCAATAATCTCGTCACGCACCTCTTTCGCGGAACGATCCTCAGGTACCTTGTCGGGATCGAAACCGATGATGAATTCGGTACCGCCCTGTAGATCAATGCCCAGACGCAACTTGGCGGCGGACTTACGGTTGATGAAACTTAGGACGGTCTTGTTGGAGGCCGTGGGCTGGTTGTAAACCGGGATATTGTCGCGCAGCAGGATATTTCGTTTCTTGGCCAGGTCCATGACAACCTTGGAGGGGCTGACGACGCCGCGGGCTTCAGCTTTATCGATAATCTGCCGCGCATCATCCAAGAGTTTATCGAATTCCACATCCGTCTGCTCCGCCTCCTGCCGCATCACCTCGATAAACGGCTTGTCCTGCAACGGGAACATGGAAATGCCCCAGCCACCGAGAATGAGAAGAATAATAATAAATCGCCAGATCAGTGATTTTTTCATTGTTGGGTCTGATATGCGTTGTTGTTTTTCCCGATCTACGGCTGGGAAAAAATCAGCTCTTCTTGGTAGTCTCTGCCGCCGCCGGTTCGTCGGCCGAGGCCTCGTTGATTATGCTGCCGCGACTGACCTCGACGTTCGTTTTCTCGGCAATCTTCAGCATAATCGTGCTGTCCTTGACCGCAGCAATCGTGCCGTGAATGCCGCCGCTGGTCACAACCCGGTCGCCGGCTTTCAGGCGTTTCAACATCGCCTCGTGCTTCTTTTGTTTGCGTCGTTGCGGCAGAAACATGATCACGTACATAACAACAATCATCAGGATCATCGGGACCAGGAAACTGCCTAAGGGGCCCCCGGGCGTTGGTCCCTCGGAATCACCGTTCGTTGCCAGCATAATGACTGTCTGCATACTGTTCATGGGTAATCCTTAGTCGGTCTCAACCTCAAACCGCCGGTTGCGAATCAATGGAACGTGAAACTTCAACTATCCCGACCGATCCCGCCGCCGCCGAGAGGTTCCGGGTCATGCTGAAGCAATTTGTTCGAATCTGCGCCGTAATTCGGGCGCTGTGCATCCTTTAATCTTTCCACCCTAACCTTTCGCCCTAATCTCGATGCCGCTAAATCGACCCTCACCCGCGCCTGTGCAAAGCGCGGCGATCTGCGGGCCCGAGTCAATGGGATATCCATGGCGTAAGATTACGGTACAAGATTAAGGTTTGCCAGTTTTCGATCTTATTGGCTCCACGTGTCACTCCGAACAATGGGATACAGGAACGGTGGAATAACAGGATGCGAGAAGGTCATCCGCCAGAGTAAGGTCCAGCGGGCGGCACCTCCGGCGCGCCGGCGACGTCCACAACACATCCAATTAACCTATATCACTTGGCAGCGGCGGCAAGCCGTGTGCCGCCGCGTTTACGGATTTTGGAGATGACAGAGCGGGTAAATTTGTCCTGTTGGCTCGGTCGCGAGTAAATGTTTTTCTTGAGGGCATAGTCAAAGCAGGCCGCCAGCAGATAATTGCGCTCTTCCGGCACCAGTGCATCATGCAGATCGGCACCGGCAACGGCGACCGTACGCACAAAATGCCGGGTCGCATTCAACCGGTTGCCGGCCAGGTGATGCAGGCCCGTAATCCAATACTTTCGGGTGCCCGCGTCTTCACGCGCGAGTATTTTTGCAGCCTCTAATTCATGGGAATGGAAGCCCTTCGCATGGAATCCCGTGAGCAGATCGGCCAACTCCGCGACGAACGCCCGGCGGACAATCCCGGTGGTCTTCTCCAGATACCGGTCGAGCGGCACGGCATCGATGCAACATTCGGCGACCAACACCTGGCAGCGCGGGTCATCGTCGGTGAAGGCAACGGCAAAAATCGGCTGCGGCGCTGGCAGTTCGGCTTTCAAAAGACGCGACGCGGTACGGAACCCGCGGAGACACTTCGGCTCGCCAACCGAATCACGGATGCGCGAATACCAGGCAGGTCGCCGGAATTCCTTGACGAAATAGGGCTCACCGTCGACGGCGGACTGAAAACTCAGTGTCTCACCGGAATCGCGGATTGTCTGCCGATCCCGAAAGAATGGCTCGAGCCGTTGGTCCAGCAGCTCACGCATCTGGATCTCGGAGAATCGGTTCGTATTGTAGACACAGGCGAACGCCGGATCGTCAAGCCGTTGTATGGGCACACGTGCCATAAATAAAATGGGATCGATGCGGATCGAAGTGGTTCATTAGCAGTCAGTGTCAATGCCTGAATAAGAAATGGCAAAACCACTAAGTTACTCTGTCTATCGACTCGGTCAACCCGTTTCGGTTCCTGGTTGTCGATTTTGGTTCTTGGTTTTCGAGCTCTAGACAGTCCAAAGTAGTACAGACTCCCAGCCTGTGCTACAATCGACCGATCCGTGCAACCCATTCCTGGACGGACAATCCAGGTTTCTTGGGAGCGTCCGCTGCCCGAGGCGAGTGCTCGTGTGTAATTGCAAGGTGCGCGATTCAACAGTCTCCAATTACTAACAACCGACCATGCCCAATACAATCCAAACGATTCCCCTCATCAATCTAGCGCTTGCGTTCATTCCTGTCCTGGCCACAATCGCAATTCTCTTTCGCTGGTCGTTGAACAGTGGAACGGCCCTCTACGCCGTCGCTCGAATGCTTGTGCAACTCCTGCTCATCGGTTACGTGCTGACGTATATCTTCGAGTCCGACAGCGCATGGGTAGTCATAGCCGTGCTCAGCGTGATGCTGTTTGTCGCCAGTTGGATTGCTCTGCGGCCGATTCACGAGAATCGGCAACAGTTGTACGCGAAGGCGTTGCTGGCCATTGCAGCCGGAGGCGTCAGCACCTTGATCATTATGGTTGTCAGCGTCCTGGACTTGCCGATATGGTACGAGCCGCGCTTCGTGATCCCGCTGGCCGGGATGATATTCTCGAATTCCATGAATACCGTCAGCCTGGCCGGCGAACGATTTCAAGCGGAGTTCGCCCGCGGCGCCGGCTACAACGAGGCGCGCCGGGCCGCCCTCAATGCCGCCCTGATCCCGATGATCAACTCGTTGTTCGCGGTCGGCCTGGTATCTTTGCCGGGAATGATGACGGGGCAGATTCTGTCCGGTATCGAACCGTTGGTGGCCGTACGCTATCAAATCATGGTCATGTGCATGGTCTTCGGCTCCGGCGGCATTGCGGCGGCATGTTTTCTTGTGCAACTGCGGCCGAAATAATTAGGAAAGAAAAATAAATTGTGGCCTTGATAGCTATCGAAAATACAATAGAGTAACGACGAAAAAAAAATTTTTACCACTAAACTTAGATTATTCGGCTTATCGAAGAGTTGGGCCATGATTACTGACGTTGTTCAAGACTACCTCAAAACGATTTACAAGACTCAGGTGGAAAACCATCAGGTCACTACCTCTTCGATTGCTAAATACCTGGAGGTGTCCGCCGGGACGGCGACGACCATGATCAAGAAATTGGCTGACATGAAGCTGGTCGTCCATGAACCCTATCGGGGCGTCCGGCTGACTGAGGCCGGGCAGAAAACAGCGCTGGAAATCATTCGCCATCATCGCCTGGTCGAAACCTGTCTGGCGCAGGTATTGGGGTTGGCCTGGGATGAAGTTCATGATGAAGCGGAAAAGTGGGAACATGCTCTCTCGGAACATCTCGAGGACCACATCGATGAATATCTCGGCCATCCCGACCACGATCCGCACGGTGCGCCGATTCCAAGCGCCGGCGGCGAGCTCCCGGCGCTGCCGCGGAAGTCACTCCTCAACCTTGCTCCAGGTGCAGCTACCGAGGTTGTTGAAGTCAGTGATCATGACTCGGAATTATTACGCTATTACTCGAGCCTTGGCATCAAGTTGAAAGCCCGTGTACTACTCCTGAAAATTGAACCGTTTGACGGTCCTTTGACTATACAAATCGACAATGATGCGGAAAAGGTCATAAGCCGCACGGCAGCCGAGCATGTTTTCGTTCGGTAAGCCAACTCAATGATCGGAAGCCCCGGTTATTGTCTGCATCGAGCCCGACGTGGGCCGCGAATCGACCCAACACATTTATAGTCTCGGAATTACATGATTGACCTTTAGGTGAACGAATGATGAGCAACAAAATCTCATGCTCGCGACGATTGCACCTGTGTGCAGCCTGCCTTGTTACGTGCATTGTGGTGACCGTGTCGGTTCAGGCGCACATCATCCCGCCGGAGAATTTCCATCCCGCTGTGGAAAGTTACCGGCGGATGAACTTTCTTCTCAACCTGAACCCCATTCCCTGGCATGATGTGTTGAAGGACACGGCCGTGATCACAAAACATGCGGCCACCATTGTACCTGCTGCCGCCAAGGAATTCCACGATCAGGTATCGCGGCTGATTGAGCCGTTCACCAAGGCCGCTGACGGCAATCGAGAAATGCCGGATACTGCTGCCCGCCGGCAGACGGCGCGGGCAGTTTTCGAGCGCTCGACGCGGATCATGGCGCGGCTTTTAAAGTCCCGTCTCGAGGCAGCCGCAGCGGCGATCCGCGAAGGTGGATACGGCGCCGAATGCCTCAAAACAGCGCGCAAGTTGTGGGCGGCTTTTGAATACGAAATCCAACACAGCGACAGTGCGGCACATACCCGCTTAGGGATTGCCTGGCTCGAGTTGTCAACCGCCAGAGGAAGCCGCGGCATCATGAAGGCCGGGGAGATCCCCGCCAGGGTCGATCTATTCACGGCCTTTACCGGCGAGATTATCGGCTACGTGGATGCCAACTTCGGTGACCATTACCAGACGCCCGGCAACCGCAGACTGGCACCGCTACCGACAAAAAGTCCAACGTTCGATGCCGCCGCTAATGTCTTCGTAAAACTCCCGCCCGGACATAACATCAACAAGCAGGTGCCGCGCCCCCGCCAAATCCTAAACATGGCGGCGCGCGGAGTGGACGAGGGGGAGACGGCGCTCATCGCCGTTGGCGATATGGCGTTCGACAGCGCCTACATTTTCGGTGAGCCCATGCGCTCTTTCCAGATGAGTTGCAACACCTGTCATAACAAGTCCATTACCAATCCCCAATTTTTTATCCCCGGGTTGTCCCATCAAAAAGGCGCGGTGGATATTTCCAACAACTTTTTCGCTCCCCATGCCAACAACGGGCTATTCGATTCTTTGGACATCCCCGACCTGCGCGGCATCAAGTTCACGGCACCCTATGGGCGCAACGGACGCTTCCTGTCACTGCGCGAATTCGTGCGCAACGGGATCATGAATGAATTCAACGGGCCCGAACCCGACCCGGTGCTGGTCGACGGGATCGTTGCCTACATGAACGAATTCGATTTCCTGCCGAACCCGGCTTTGGACAGGGACGGTACGTTGAACGACAATGCGTCGGCGGCGGCCCGCCGCGGCGAGAAACTCTTCCGCAAGCCGTTCATAACGATGGACCGTATGAGTTGTGCGACCTGCCATATTCCATCGGCAAATTTTATCGATCATAAGCGGCATGACATCGGCACCGTTGAGGGTGCTGAGCCCTTTTCCCGCGATCGCGCGCTTGATACCCCGACGCTGCTGGGCATCAAGTACACCGCGCCGTATTTCCACGACGGCCGGGCGCCAACATTGCAAGCGGTCGTCGAATGGTTCAACGACAACCATTGCCTGGGCATGAAACGCCGGGAAATCGACGATCTCACGGCCTATCTCGACACGGTCGGCGACGGGGTCGACGCTTACGAGGACACGAGCTACTACCTCGATGCCGAGATGGAGGAATTCAGTTTCTTCCTGTCGGCTTACGAATTTCTCAAGGAGAAAGACAAGCCGGAACTGATGACCATCACCTTCGAAACCATCGCCAGTGAGATACGCAACCACAAATGGGAGTTGCAGGACTATCAATTTCTTCCGGTCATGAACCGGCTTGCCGAACTTATGGACGAGGCGATTGAAGCCAACAAGCAGGGCAACCGTGCACTGGTCGATCAAAAGGTCGAGACGTACCGGACGCTGTTCGCGGAAAACGTGGATGATCTTAAATGACTTTGATGAAAGGACGTACGATGAAACAGATGAATCCAGCGCACCTGTTGCTGGCGGCGGCCGCACTGGCGACCATCCCGGCAACACGAGTATGGGCGGACCCGCCCGCCAAACTGAAAATCGTGTTTATCGCCTACGAAAACCCGGACCAACTCGTCGAGGACGTCAAGCCCGTGGTCAACCATCTCGAGGACGCACTGCAGATGGCCATCAAGTATTTCGTCGCCTCCGACTATGCCGCCGTTGTCGAGGCGTTTCGCAACTCAACCGCGGACCTGGGATTCATGGGGCCGCTGCAGTACTGTATGGCGCATGAACAGACAGGGGCCTATCCGATCCTCGGCGAAGTATACAACGGCAAATCCACGTATACTTCCCGTATTTTCGTACACAGCGACAGTGCCATTAAAACGCCGGCGGACCTGCGCGGCAAAACCATTGCCTTCGTCGACCCTATCTCCTCTTCGGGCTACATGTATCCGCTGGATATCTTCAAAGACAGGGGCCTGATCAGAACACGGGACGACGCTGACAAGTTTTTCAAAAGAATCTATTTCGCCGGCGGCGACGAACAGGCAATTCGCGCCGTAGTAAACAAGTTCGTCGACGCCGCGGGCATCGGGCAATACGCCTACAGCCTCCTGAAACTGGAAGAACGCGACAGTGTCCGGATTATCAGCGAATCCCGTCCGATCCCGTCGCACTGCGTGGTGGTTCGCAAGGAACTGGACAAAACGACGGTCGACAAGGTGAGAGATACGCTGTATGCCCTGAACGAAGGACCGAACCGCCAAATGTTGAAGTATTTGTACAATGTAGACGGCTATATCAAGGTTACCCACTCCGATTACGAGCGCGTCGAACAGTTGGCGCGTGAATACGGGTTTCTGAAAAAGCAAAAGGCCGGGGATTGAGACCAGTAATCCAATTAAATGATGTGCACGTCCTGTATGGACACACCCTGGCGCTGGACATCGAGGAACTCGCCATCAACGCCGGCGAGCGGGTATTTATCCTCGGCCGCAGCGCCGCCGGCAAATCGACGCTGTCACGGGTGATAAAAGGGCGCATCCACCCGGCTACGGGGAGCGTCACCGTCCTTGGCTTCGTCCCCGCCAACGGTTCCACATCTCGGCGCCGCCGCGACCAGCAACGCATCGCCATGATCGACCAGGAGTTCTTCCTCATCCCGCGAATGACCGTGATCGA
>Ga0310123_10003522_pt1 | contig 12098 bp, 6 predicted proteins | sample CB6_AW_1057_MG_FD_203505 | JGI IMG/M metagenome (GOLD analysis project Ga0310123, IMG submission 203505) | Marine microbial communities from Western Arctic Ocean, Canada - CB6_AW_1057 | ecosystem: Environmental > Aquatic > Marine > Oceanic | place: Canada: Western Arctic Ocean | collected... | reverse complement strand
ATCAACCGGCGCCGTCGAATTGTCCGGAACGAAGTTGTCGGACATCCACTTCGAGTTCCGCGACAACGTGTTCCTGAACTACGGGACCGTGGGAGTCCGCTCCATCACACTGGTGCCGGTCAAGTTCAAACGCCCCCGCGATGCGGACTGAGATCTGGCTTCGGTGATGAAGACACGATCCGCGGCGGACCCGCCGCGGGCAGATCTGATTCCAATCCTGACCCTCCCTGCCCTGTAACCATGCTGTTTCCGCAGGAAGACGCCTGGGCGTTCGCGTCCCCCTTTCCTCCACCCGGCCGGTATGCACCACCTCGCACCCAGCCGTAAACCCCAGCAGAACAGAGGTTTTTCCTTGCGCGGGCAGATCCTCGTTCCACTATTCCACGATTGGTCGGACTGGTATATCAAAGGAATGAAGCGACGACGGAACAGCACCCTGTCGACCAACCGCGGCCTGTGTGTTGTCGCGTTGCTGCTGATCGCTCCGGTGGTACAAGCCGATGACGGGATCGGATTCTTCGAGCGTCGTGTGCGGCCGCTGCTGGCCAAACGCTGCTTTTCGTGTCACGGCCCCAAAAAACAGGAAGGCGGGCTGCGACTGGACACTCGCCGCGGAGCGACAAAGGGCGGCGAGAGCGGGCCGTCCCTTGTTGCGGGCAAGCCGAAGCAGAGCTTGATGATCAAGGCTGTGCGAAGGACCGGTGAGCTGAAAATGCCACCGGTCAAGCCGTTGTCGGCGTCAGAAATCTCGGTACTAGTGAAATGGGTTGCTGACGGAGCAGCCTGGCCTCTCGGTAACAAGGGTCTGCCGGCGCATTCGGGTGGGATCACCGACAAAGATCGTCGCTTCTGGTCCTTTCAGCCGGTGAAGGCCGCGGTGGCCCCACCGGTCAAGAATCCCGATTGGTGCCGGTCGCCGGTGGATCGGTTTGTCCTGGCCCGGATCGAAGCGGTGGGGCTCACGCCGGCCACACCCGCGGACCGAAGGACGCTGATCCGCCGCGCCACCCTGGATCTGACCGGCCTCCCGCCAACTCCCCAGCGGGTTGCCAGGTTTGTTCGTGATAAGAGGCCCGCAGCCTTTGCCCGGCTGGTTGACGAGTTGCTGGCCTCGCCGGCTTACGGCGCACGCTGGGGAAGGCATTGGCTGGATGTCGTCCGTTATTGCGACTCGCGCGACGCACGACACACCGGACAGCCTTACGACGTGAACGAAGCCTGGCGATATCGCGACTGGGTGGTCGATTCGTTCAATCACGATCGCCCCTACGCGGAATTTGTCCGGCAGCAGATTGCCGGCGACTACGCACCGGTCTCGAACTCGATCCAGGACAGCGTCGAGGGCCTGATCGCCACCGGCATGCTGGTGATCGGTGAATGGGGGTCCGGGGACGCCGACGCCCGAAAGATGTACACCGACATCGTTGATGACCAGGTGCACGTCGTCAGCCAGACCTTCATGGGGGTTTCACTGAGTTGCGCAAGATGCCACGACCACAAGTTCGACCCGTTTTCGACTCGCGACTATTACGGGATGGCCGGCATTTTCTTCAGCACGCAAATCGCCACGCCAGGGACCGATGCTCGACTGATGCGGCAGCCCCTGCTGACGGTCGCCGAACGGTCTCGCCGCGAGACGATCGAAGGCCGAATCGCGAAGATCGCCGCCGAGTTGAAGCAACTCAACCAGCAGCGAGTGGATCAACTGCGAAAGCAGGTCGTGGCCCGGGCGTCCCACTACCTGCTGGCGCTCTGGGACCTGGAACGAAGCCGCCCGGGTTCGATCTTTGGAGCGTCGATTGCCGCTGATGCCGTGACATCCTTCGCGCAGCAGCACAAGGTGAACCCGGGCCTGTTGGCGGTCTGGCACGATGCCCTGCGAACGCTGGCTGACGACGGAGAATTGCTGTCGGTGCCTGTCGCCAACCTGGGCGCCATGGGCGTGTTCACCTGGAAGTCGAAGAACGTCCAGCCCCTGTTCAACGTGAACACGACCGACACCGTGGTGCGGGTGCCCGGGACGATTCCCCCGAGGTCGGTGGCCGTTCATCCCACGCCGACAAGCGGGGTCGCCATGGCGTGGCGGAGCCCGTTCAGCGGGCGGGTACGAGTGACCGCGAGGGTGAGTGACGCCCACTCCGGTGGCAACGGTGTCGAGTGGGCTCTTGAACATGACCACGGCCTCCGCGGCGACACGCTGGCGTCTGGCACAATCGATGTCGACAAGGCTTCTTCACGATCGGTCAGCACGGTGTCGGTGACGTCCGGCGAGAAAATTCGACTGCTGGTCCTCCCTCGAAACGACAACCACATCTGTGATCTGACTCGACTGGAACTTGAGATCGAAGAGATCGGCGGCAGGAAACGAACCTGGAGTCCGGAGCGTGACTTCGCCAGCAACCCACAACAAGGCAATCCACATGCCGACGCTTACGGCAATGCGGACACCTGGTCCTTCATACACATGTCACGGCGGAGAAATCTTGACAGTGCCCCCCATGCGCGGGTCGCCGCGCTGGCCCCATGGCTCGATGCTGTCGCCCGGAGTGATGACCGACGGGTCCGTCAGTTGGCCGGTTCGCTTCAGGAGTCACTCGACACCTCGACCGACGAGAGAAAGTCGGACGAACCGGTATCGCGATTGCTGAGCTGGTTGACGTCAACCGACGGGCTGCTGAGAGACAACACAACGCTGGTGCTCGATGGGAAAGCCAAGGCTCGTCGCGATCGACTCACGACCGAGTCAAACCGACTGAAGGCACAATTGAAGACGACCGGGGTGGCCCTGGCCGCCCGGGAGGGAGGTGTGCCGGGCACCGAGCATGCCGGCTTCCGGGACGCGAAGGTCCATATCCGGGGCGAGTACCGCCGGTTGGGCCAGGCGGTGAAACGCGGCGTACCGGAGATCCTGGCGGGACCGGAGCCTCTCGACATCAAAACCGGCAGCGGCCGCGCCGAACTGGCTCGCTGGATTTCACGAGACGACCACCCCCTGACTCCCCGCGTGATGGTCAATCGCATCTGGCTGCATCACTTTGGCGAGGGACTGGTCCGCACACCCGGAGACTTCGGCCGCCGCGGAATGATGCCCACGCATCCGCGGTTGCTGGACTGGCTCGCCAGGCAATTCGTCGAATCGGGGTGGTCAATCAAGGCGATACACCGCCTGATGATGTTGACGGCCGTCTACAGACAGTCGACGGGCACCCGCGACCGACTGGCAGCGGATCCGGAGAACCGCCTGTTCGCCCGCATGGCATCACGACGGCTGGAAGTCGAGGTCATCCGCGACACGTTGCTGTCGGTGTCTGGCCGGATCGACCTCCGGATGAAAGGCCCGTCGGCACCGCGATATCCCGGGGGCTATTCACGGGCGGAACGCCGGAAACCCATTTTCACCAGCACACGACGAACGTTGTACATGATGACGATCCGGGGAGAGTACTCGGATGGGCCTTTCGTGCTGGATGCCGCGAATGCCAATCGACTGGTTCACCAACGGACCGTTTCGACAACCGCGCCACAGGCGCTATTGATGATGAACGACCCGTTCGTGCAGTCGCTGGCCGGGTCGCTAGCCGACCGCTTGCTGGCGATGGACAGTCTGCAGACCAGGGGTCGCATCGCGGCGGTCTACGAACTGCTATTCGCCCGGCCTCCGGAGGCTCGCGAACTGAAAGCCGCGGTGGGATTTCTGTCGTCAATTGACGATGAATCACGTGCGTGGGAACAATACTGCCACGCGCTGATGTGTTCCAACGAACTGAGTTATCGAAACTGAGACCATGCTGACTCGTCGTGAACTTCTGCAGAACTTCGGCATGGGTGCCGGATTGTGTGGGCTGGCCGGGACCGTGGCCGGGCAGGCTGCCGCCGCGGATCCCCTGTCGGTTCGGAACTCACATCATCCGATCCGTGCAAAGCGACTGATCTTCCTGTTCATGGCCGGCGGCCCCTCTCACGTGGATCTTTTCGATCCGAAACCCCGGCTCGAAGAATTCGATGGCAAGCCCGCCCCCTTCACACTGCCCAATCTTGAACGGACTCCACCCGGCAAGATCCGCAAGTCGCCGTTCACGTTCCGCAAGTACGGGGAATCGGGAATCGACGTCAGCGAGATGTTTCCGCATGTCGCCCGGCACGTCGACGACCTGTGCGTGATCCGGTCGATGGTCGCTGACAACATCAACCACAACGGCGCCTGCCTGCAGATGAACACCGGCGAGCAGACCTTTTCTCGCCCCAGCATGGGATCATGGCTGCTGTACGGACTGGGCACGGAGAACCAGAACCTGCCCGGCTTTGTCGTGGTCGCTCCCAATCAGCCGGCCCAGGGAGCACCGCTTTGGGATTCCAGCTTTCTGCCGGCCGCCTACCAGGGCACCTGCGTCACGGATCTCAAGCGACCCATCACGAACCTGTCGAACAATTCGCTAGACCGAAAATCACAGCGTCGCGAATTGGACCTGCTCGCCAACCTCAACCGGTTTCACCGCGACCACGCCGTGAATGTCGACGAACTGGATGCGAGAATCGCGTCGTTCGAACTGGCATTCCGCATGCAGTCGGCGGCTCCCGAGGCATTCGATCTCAGCGGCGAGTCAAAGACCACCCAGGAACTTTACGGGATCAACGACACCGTCACGCAGACGTTCGGAGAACAGTGCCTGCTGGCTCGCCGGCTGGTGGAACGAGGTGTCCGCGTTGTCCAGCTCTACCACAACCGGTCATCAACCGCTTCCGGCTGCCAGATCTGGGACCAGCACAGGGATCTCAAGATGGGGCTGACCAACAACTGTGCCGCCAGTGATCAGCCGATCGCCGGCCTGCTGACCGACCTGAAAGCTCGCGGCCTCCTCGATGACACGCTGGTCGTCTGGGGCGGTGAATTCGGCCGGACACCGACCGCCGAGGGAAAAAACGGTCGTGAACATCACCCCTTCGGTTTCAGCATGTGGCTGGCCGGAGGTGGTATCAGGGGTGGAACGATTCACGGATCAACCGACGAGTTCGGTTGGTATTCGCAGGATGACAAGGTCCACGTCCATGACCTGCATGCGACGATCCTCCATCTCATGGGACTCAATCACGAACGGCTGACCTGGCGGCATGCCGGCCGTGACTTCCGGTTGACCGATGTGCACGGACGCGTCGTCCACGAGATTCTCAGCAAGAGCTAGAGTGTCCGGCGGCGACGTCTTCCGTCCAGCGAGGGCAGAGGTCGGCCTGCGAGCCGGTGAAAGACAATCTCGCCGGTCGTCGCCCCTCCTCTTGGACCCTCGGCACGCCCTGCCCCATTGCCCTGGCGAAGTGGTCTCCGCGGATTCGGGGCGCGTGATCTGAAGCACTCGGCGGGAAGTGATCCGTTTTTCGTTCGGGCCTGTATGAGAGACTGCCCCTCCGGACCGGTTACATTCATCGACACATGAAGTCCCCACGTCCCTCGCCGCTGATCGTCCTTTGAGTCACGACTCTCTGCAGTTGGTCGATCGGCTCGGGAGTGGCTGCCGAGCCCTTTCACTCCTGGGGGATCGAGAACCCGAAGTACCAGTCCCTGCTGAGCAATGAGCCGCCGGGGCCGGGGTGGCGATCAACGGCTCCCAGCAGCCTCGACGAACTTGATCGTGGGGTGCCCGTCCGCTGCCGAAGCACGCTTGAAGGTCGCCCCGGGCCGACCGGTTTCGTCGAAGAAGCCGCAGTTGCGGAGGTAGAAGTGACCAGCCTTGGCGCCACCAGTGAAATCGAGCCGCTGTCGTCCCCCGCCGGTTGGATCGACCGAGAAACGGGCTCGGGTGCATTCATGCCATTGTCCGTCAACGTCACGGACCCACACGTTGCCATAGAGAGCGCGGCGGCCGATGTACCCATGGACCGGAGAAAAACTCTCCAGGAATGAATGGAATCCACGCAGGTTGGTATTCGTCCTGGGCCGACGAAAACTCGCAATCAGTCGCCATTCGTCGGCCGCCTTGTCACCAAACCACGATGTGTACGTCGTGTTTCCCTTGCCGTCGGGCTTCACCTCGGTCAGGAAACGATAACACTTCCCCGCCTTCCACGGATAAACCAGGTAGCTCTGGCCACCAGACCCCTCGTTGCCGAACTTGCCGACGTGGACCTTGGGGCCACTGGCCAGGGCGGTGATCCGCTGGTCCTTGGGAATGTCGCGGGGGTTGTTCGTTTTGAACGGACTCCAGACAGAGAACAGCACCCGTCGCTCACTGGCGCTGTTCACCTGGAATCCAAAGTATCCCTCTCCGAACCCGTTGGCCATGAAGAACGAACCGATCGGGTCCTGCCCCGAAGGTACGGTGATTTCCGTGTAGGCATAACGCAACTTCTGACCTCGTGGAACCTCGTAGCGAAGATGCACCGATGGCCCACGACGTCCCCAGTAGAACATGTTCCCCTTGTTGGTCTTCACATAGTCCACGGCCAGCCCACTCGTGTCCGAAGACACTCGCAGCGAATCGATTGCCGCGTAGACATCTCCCGTCCGCTTGACACCCTTGAAGTCGACACGAACGTATCCAGCCTTCGCGACCCTGGTGTGACCGATCTTCCGTTCAGCCAGTGCCGCACCTTCGATCACGGTGCTGAACTTCTTCTCGCCAAGACTGGTTGCCAGCGTGGAACGACCGGCCTTTGTCCCCGCTTTGATCGACAACTTCAGCTCCGCCGCGCGATCGACGTGGAAATAGACCGAGAATACGGTTTCAGGATCACCCCATGTGATCGTCCCATCTCGTTGAAACCCACTGCCACCTGGACCCGGTGCCGTGCGAAAAGCATTGCCGGCCATCGGGATCGACCATTCGGCGGCATGCAGTCCGCTGGTCAAAACCAGGGCGTTTGCCAGCAACGTCACAACGACGAAGAGTGATAGAGTCGGGGTTTTCATTTCTGGATCACCATCGAGTGGGGTGAAACACGGGTCCGCTGGAAAACCGGCTGGCCAAAGGCACAAACAGACGGTCATGCAAACTGCACGAGCCGCATCGTCCCTCACCATGCGGGACCGGGCCGGACCAGTCAAGTTACCCGATCAGCACGGATCGCGAAGCGTGGACATCCATCGGCTCAGTCGATCCAGAACGAGAAGAGCCGGCTGCGGTTGAGATGAAACCGCAGTCGAATCGGCTTCCCCGCGAGTGCGGCAAGGTGCTGGTGGGTTTTCCATCGCATGGTCACGTCCACCTGGTTGCTGCGAACTGGCAGGCAGTCCTCCACGGTGAACCCGGGAACGGGATCGCCGGCATGATCGAGCACTTCCACACGAAAGTCTCCGTGCTGACCATCGACGTTGACGTGAAGACGCTTGCCGGAGAACAACAGCGGCTTGGTTTCAACAACGCCGCCTCCGAAGTGATCCGCCAGCGACACGAAACCGTCCACCCGCAGTGTCGCCAGGCCGATGTTCACGTCACTCTCGACCAGTTGCTTGGGGATGATCTCCGGATTGCTCCGTGCGTAATATGGACGGTGCGGATAGGTGCGTCCGCTGTAATAGAAGAAGAGCTTGTCGCCCTGGCGAATCAGCTCGCCGGTTCCCATCTGTGTATTGAACTCTTCCCAGCTGCCACGCGGTCCGTGGGGAATGAACGCGTCGTGGCGTCCGACCCACTGCCAGTTCTCGCCGTCACGGCTCATGGCCAGGTGCGGCTCCAACGCGTACCGGCCGGGCTCCTCCCACATGATGGTCACAAAGCCCAGGTACAGGCCCTCGTAACACAGCCCCTGCATGTTGTAGTAGTCTTCCCGCTTGCTCTTGTCGGCCTGGAAGATCACCTTGATCGGGGTCCACGTCTTGAAGTCGGTGCTGAACGAGATGGCCCGGCTGAGCTGGTTGTCGATGGGCCGCGCGAAGAACACCCAGCGACGCTTGTAGATGTCGTACATGGTGCTGCCCGCATCGCCCATCCTGGTCGAGACTGGCTTGGCCGAGGAGTGCCAGCGGACCCCGTCGGCCGACCAGGCCGCATACGTGCCGCGGAAGCCGTTGCTGTTGGCCCAGAACAGGCTGCGGTAACGCTTGCCGGGATCGGTAGCGTGGGGATCTCTTGTCGGCGTGATGCACTCGTCGAAGCCCGAGTGTGTCAGCGTGCTGATGATGATGTTGTTGTCCTTGCTGCCTCGCCCATCGGCGACCAACCCCAGGCGTGGAAACTTCCAGTCGAGTCCGTTGGTTGATTCGGCCAGGCACATCACGTTGACGACGGGATCCTTGTCGTTGACGCGATAGTAGGACTGGTACCACATCCTCAGCTTCCTGGTCTCCGGGTGACGTTCCACGGCACCGTAGAGGTAGGCCCTCCCGGCCAGCCAGGGGAGATCACCATTCACAACCGGGTTGGCCGGATGCTTGTCGGCCGAGTGCACCTGCCGGCGGATCGCGTGCATTTCGTCGACCAGGTAGTCGTCCAGAAACAACTGCCGAAAACGACTCAACCGAATGGGCTTGGTGCTCCGCTTGGCTGCCCGACGTTTCTTCGTCGCCATCTCCTGGCGTGCTGCGATCGTCCGGCGAGCCTGTTGGGCGACCAGCCGGCCATCCCAGGCAAATGCGCCCGCATGCGTCCATCGGACCGTCTCGATCTCCCACTCGAGATGATTCGGTGGATCGCCGTTTCCGCCACCGGCCAAGAAGAACGAGTTGTTCGCCTTTGTGTCATGGCGGTGCAGCCTGGCCTCTCCGGTGCGTCCCCGTGCATCGACGAACTGGATGATCGCAGGTTGGTTCCCGCGAGGCACAACGTAACGCAGCGTGACAAAGTCGCTGTGGAAATCGAGGCCCAGCGCATCGTATTTGCGGCTGACACACTCGATTCCATCGGTGCGGATTCGAACGAAGTAGCTGGATTCTCCCGTGGCAATCTGGACTCCGCCAGCTGTGCCCGGACCGGCGCCCACCAGCACCTTGAGGCGAATCTCAACGGTCGTGCCTGGTCCGGCCGCTGCATTCCACTCGGCTGTACCCTTGTTGCTGTCAGGCGTGCCGACGAAGTAGCGACGACGATTCGTATCTTCGTCGCGATACAACAGCGTCTTGGCAACAGTGATCCGAGCCGGTGGCGTTTGACCGCTGGTGACGACCTGGAACGAGCCGCGAAAGTCACCGGGTCCCCCGATCGCGTCCTTGGCCTCGGGCAGAACGTCGCCGCGATAGACGCGTTGCCAGGCGACCGAGGAAGCGGGGGCCTCTCCGCTGACAGCCAACGAGAAACCGGACACGAAACTGATGACCCCGATCATCAGTCGATTCACGAAACGTCGCTTCATCGTCTCTCTCCGGCAGCAGAGGAACCCGGCTGCAGTCTAGCCTGCCGTTTGGGCCGAGAGAAAGTCCGTGGAAGTCCGTCGCGTTCCCGCAGACAACACCCTTGAGCCGCCTCGACGATTGCCAGAATCGCCGCGCGGGTATCCCGAGAGAGCCCATCCCACGCACTGATCACCCAAACCAGTTCGGCTTCGAGCATCGCGACGGGTGCCACGACCGACACCGATCCCGACCCTCCCTGCCCTCAAACGGGCCTGTTCTTGCAGCGAGATGCCCCAGGTGCGGGCCCCCTATCCTCCACACCCGACCGGTGTGCACCACCTCGCACCCGGCCGCAAATCCCTGCAACACAGGGGGGAGGGGTATCCCCGGGCAATTCGGGTTGCAGCACTCTACGAGGCGATACGGCCGAGTGCTGGACCGAGCGGTGACGTGTGGCGTACTACACGATTCGTCCGCCGATCTCCTGTTGGGCGAGGGTGGTGATGATATCCAAGCAGGGTTTGGTGGCGACGACATCTTCAACGGAGCATTCGGAGACGACAGCCTGTTGCGAGGAGAGGGTGACGACTCACTCTCGAGTGGAGCCGGCCGCGATGCGCTGATTGGTGAAGCTGGAAGCGATACGCCCGACGGACAGGGAGGTGCCGACACGCTTTGTGGTAGCGAAGGAAGCGGTGCTGACCCACTTGATGGTGTCAACGGGGTTGCCGGCGAGATCGACGAACTGTTCAGTCTCGATTTCGACGAACTTGTCTCGGCAATGCTCTAGGCGGTGGACACCACACAAGCGGGCTTCCTCCTGAAACCGTGCCGGTGGAAATGAGCCACCGGTCAGTCGGATGAGGTCTCGGTCCAACTGGTGTTGTCGTCTCCGTGATTCGAAAGCTTGGCCGGATCGATTTCCGACCAGGTTCTCTCGATACGGGACATCAGAAACGGCAGTGTCGGTTCGGTGGCCGGGTCGAGAACCTTGACGAGTGCGAGAGCCTCGACCGCGGTTTGCAGGAACACGGTGTATTCATCCAGCGGCAGGCGAGACCGGTCCGCCCTCGCAGCATTCTCACAAATCTGCAGCCCCGCCCAGCATGTCGTCATCGACGCACCACCGAACGCCCGGGCGTCCTGGGAGTGCGCCCGGCAGAAACCGTACATCCGTTCCGATGTCGGGTCCAGGAACGCCTGGTACTCGCGACGGCCCAACATGGTCATGGCGACCATGAAACTGTCGACCAGCGGGGACAATACGTCGAGAACCTCGTCGGTCGGCTTCTTTGATCCCATGCCGATTTCGATGAGTCGGATGACGTCGGTAACCAGCGAGAGACTGATCAATTCGAGTCCCGATCCTCCGCCCAGGAAGGGATGCAGGTTTCGACCAAGAATGACGTCCGCACCGTGCAGTTTGATTAACGAGAGAGCGGTCTGTTGAACCTTGTAGGACGAGTCGGCCAGGCAGACATGCAACGGTTCGATGCTGACAGTGCTTTCGAACTCCGCCACGCCGCCTGCCTCTTCCGATTGCTGGTCGAGATCAGACAATTCCAGGACAGGCACCGGCTCTTCCAGGACAGGCACCAGCTCATCCAGGACAGGCACCGGCTCTTCCAGGACAGGCACCGACTGGACCGAGCTGTCGGGAGCCACGACATCGCGGTCCCATTGCAACGGGCCTGCGTCATCGCCGACTCCCGCCGACCAGTCGACCTGTAGAGGACCGTCGTCAGATTCTCCGAGTGACGCGAAGAACTTCTCCGCTTCCTCCTCGTCGTCGTCCTCGTACAAGTCGATCGGAACCGGTATGGATCGGCGTACAGGGTCGTCGCCGCCTCTGGCTGGGAACACGACGAGACCAGACGACCTCAGGGTACGAGTTCGCGGGTCGTGATCGACCGCCGCCGTTGGAGACTGGGCATACCGTGCCGCGAGCCTGCGGCCAACCGATCGGACGGCCAGGGCTCCCGGCAGTCCGCAGAACCCCAGCAAAAGCAATAGGATCATCCATTGCACCGCGTGGGTCGGCCAACCAACGAACACGATCAACACCAACGGGGGAACCAGGACGGCCAGCGCCATGAAGAACCTGGTGGTAGTCGTTGCTTTTGTTGACTCTTCTCGCGGCATTTCACCGGGCCATCACAGTCGGATATGAAACCTCCGATCACACGATCATACCCTTTGACATTCTCTACCGCCCCGAAGGTGACCACTCGAAAAAGTAGCCGCGGGTCCAGGTTGTCGATCTCGACACCGACTAGACCGCGTCGACCCAATTGCCAGTGTCATGGAGTTTTCGAGGGAGCACCGGGTCCGCCCGCCAGCGTCTCTGGGCGACGTGGGGTGGGTCGGGCTCATTCCCTCGGCGAAACGCCCCAGGTTCGAGCCTGTTTTCCTCCACTCGGCCGGTGTGCACCACCTCGCGGCCGGCCGCAACCCCCTACAACACAGGGGTTTTTCATGTGCGGGCAGGTCGGCTCGCGACCCCCTGCGAGGCAATGCGGCCGGTTGCTGCACCTCACTTTTCACCGCCCCGAGTGAAAGGTGTTGCCGCCAACGCCGACCAGGATCATGTCGCCAGTGAAGGCAGTTGCGGTCTAGTACCGCAACCACTCGAGCCGGGCGGCATCTGCGATCACGTAACCGTTGGCCTGATTGGTCATCGCCAGGCGAACGGTCCCAGATTCGGGAACTCGGAACGTAGCCAGGTCCTCCCACATCGCTCCGCTTTCCCAGCGATCGTTCGGCGCCGACCGCTGATTCAGCGACCCTGCAGCCACCCCACTCCCATTGACCTGGATAGAGAACCGCGCGTTTGTGGCGA
>Ga0310123_10003521_pt1 | contig 12101 bp, 13 predicted proteins | sample CB6_AW_1057_MG_FD_203505 | JGI IMG/M metagenome (GOLD analysis project Ga0310123, IMG submission 203505) | Marine microbial communities from Western Arctic Ocean, Canada - CB6_AW_1057 | ecosystem: Environmental > Aquatic > Marine > Oceanic | place: Canada: Western Arctic Ocean | collected... | reverse complement strand
TGGCGCAACCTTGAATGAGGACACAAGGTGACACTATGGATTTGATAGCCGCAATCCACGAGGCCGGTCACGCTGTCGCGCATCGGCGGCTTATCGGAGACTAGAACTTTTCGTGGGGCATGGCTCTCGTGCCTGACCAGAAACAAGAGGAACAAGGCGCGGCCGGATGGAATATGAGCGACTACTTGGGTAACGAAGACGACCAGTCAACGGTCGATATGGACGTATGCCTTTGCGCGGGATATGCGGCCGTTATCGCTGCGGGATTCGGTGAGGCTGAGGCTGCGGCTGGCTGTTACGAAACGGACTATTCCGATTTCCGCAAGGTGCATGGTGACCTTGATACGGCCAAAGCCAAGGCGATTGACCTGATGCGAAAACCGGAGAACGTGAAAGCTGTCAAACGCATCGCTGACGAGCTTCTATCGCGGTGTCGGCTTCACGGCGATCATATCGAATTACTGCTAAAATTGGAGTACGTGGAGATAACCGAGCAAGAATATCTGCAACTGCTTTATTCCCGCGGGTGGAACAACAACGGTCCGACGTTGGAACCCGAAGCCTGGCAAATATGAGACACGTCGAGTAGCGCGGGTAGCTCCCGCAATCGACTGGCCGTTGTGTCGTGGCCGCACCTATGCCACGGGCAACGGCTGGTCGGCTCGACTCAACAAATAGGTGCAATCATGGCGAACGAAAAACCGCCCGAAGAGTCCGTCGAGGAACGCATCAATAAGGACCATTCCGGGATTTTCTCAGTTTCACCGTCAAGTGGTAAGTTTTCCGAGCGCGATGCTGTCCTTGACTTTTATGACGACTTGGTTGACTTCGACCCGCTTAGCTTCCACGGCCTGTGTGATGCGATTAACTGGGACATCTTAGGCTTCTCCGATCCTGACCCCAGTGCAAGCCTTTTTCACGCAGGGTCGCCTCCCAAACGTGACCACGACCTTATACAGGAGCTCGTGGAACTGTTGTTAGCACGCAACAACAGCGCAGAAGCTGACCGTTGTTTGGCGCTTGCTGTCCAGCTTGGCATGGCTTATCAGCGACTGCTCTGGTGGCCAGCGGAAGAAATGGCCAAGGCCGCAGCGAAGACGAAGAAGCAACGAAAGAACATGTCGAAGAACAAACAGAAGATCACCGCAGACAAGGCGTGCGAATTGTGCGAACAGATTAAAGAAGCGGACGAAAAACTGGATACGCGGTCTGTCGCAAGAATGGCAGCTACTCAATACAGGAACGAATCCGGCACGGATGTGCAATGGGAGACTATTCGTAAGCTTTGGAGTAAGAACAAGGCCGACTGGCGCAAACGTCGGGCTAAAGAAATGAGGGTTCGTGAGCTGCGATTGGATTGGTTCGCCAAGTTGGAAGCCAAGTTGGTGCAGCCGCCAGATTCGAGTTCTGGGTCGGGAGAGGACGACGTCCCGTGGTGACGATGACATCCGCACCAAAAACTTTGGTGGCGATGACATCTGCACCGTTCACACGGTCATCTTAAGTCTTTTCAAGCTGTCAATCGCTCTCAGAATGGGGCTACGGGTCAACAACGATTCGTAGCCTTTTTCTTTGGAGCGACAAATATGATTGACATTGCGAACGAGACTGTCATTCCGATCGCTGAGGCCCCCCAGCACATTCCAGGGCGCCCATCATTGGCCACGGTTTGGAGGTGGGTGCTGCGCGGGACTCGCGCCGGCAAACTTGAGAGTTTTCTTGTTGGCGGGCGCCGATTCATATCTCTCGAATCGATTCAACGCTTCGCCCAACAAAGCACAGCCGCGGCCGACGGCACCGGCCCCGTGCAGACATCACGACAGCGGGAGCGGGAAATCACAGCGGCCGAGCGTGGGTGTGAGCAGGCTGGCTTCTAACTTGCGCATGCAATCGGCCCGAGCGGGCAACCCGGGCCGATACGTGTTTCCTCGCAGCACAAGAAGGAGAACAACCAAATGTCTAGCTCCGATCTTACCGCGCAGGACGCGCCTGGTCTAACGGATCTGGCCACGCTGGCCAACGAAATCAACGACCTCCACGACCGAGCGACTGAGGCAGCCAGGACAGCCATCGATCACGCTCGCGAGTGTGGTGAACTCCTCATTTAAGCCAAGGACCAAATCGGCCACGGCGGCTTCCTACCCTGGCTGGAGGCGAATTGTCGGGTGAAGCCCCGGCAGGCTCAGAAGTTCATGAAGCTGGCCCGCGAGTGGCCGGCCATCGACGCCAAATGCGCATCGAATGCGCATTTGACCATCGACGGGGTGTTGCGGCTGCTGGATAGCGGAGAGAAGCTGACGCAGCGGGAAGCCGCTGCGCCACCGGCGGCGGGAGATCCGTTCGACGACGCGGACCCATCCGGGGACGGATGGGAAGGAGAAGAGGAGGGCCGAACGGATGCGGACGGACAGGATGCCGATCAGGAGAATCCCCCCCGGCCGCCGAGGACTGGCACGGAAGCGTCGGGGGGTTCTTCGGGGCCACCGAAGGACGAAGTCAAAACCCAGATGAGTAAGACCGTGAAGACGGCCGAGGCTCTGATGCGGGCGTTCGACGATCTGAACGGCATTTGGACACGCCTAGAATGGCACGATACAGCGATCGAAGAATGCAAGTCCCTGCTGGCCAAGGCGAAACACTGGAAGTAGACGAGCAAGTCGGGTTCGTTTGCGCATACTGCGGAGAGCCGATAGAAAAAGCGGACTCGCCGCGAAAGGCCGGCAGTTCCGGGCCGAGGGGGTAACAAAGTGACGTACCAGCACACGGAGGCCGCTGACGTGTTCACTGACGAAGAAATCGTCCAAAGGGCAGTTGCTGCCAAGGAACGCGCGGAGGAAGTCGAATCGGAGTCTTCCCCGTCGCGGTGGGAAGAGGCCGACTGCTACAAGGCGCTGGCGGATCGTGGGTGGAGTGTTCGCAGGATCGCCGAAGAGTGCGGGACGAACAAGGACACCGTGTCGCGGTTGCGTGCGGGGGTGAAATCGCCCGCCGCACTCAAAAGAGAAGTTCTCGTTGCGGCGGGCGTTAACACCGACGCAGGATGGCGTTTTGCCGCCTTCATAGGGGAAGTCGTACCGGACCGTGTGCTTGCTGGCGGGAAGCCGTTGCGATGTCGTGATCGTGTACCGCGCCTTGCCGACCCAGTTGTGCACGTAGGAAACCTTGCCGTCCTTCATGTAGAGGCTCCAACCAACAAAGCGTCCGCGCTGACAGAGGATCACTCATTCGCCGCCAGTTGCGGGGAATTCGATTTCAGCTGTGATCGTGTGGGAACAGTTCTTCACATTGATGAACATGCCATCCTCGACGACGGCACGGAATTCGCCAGTACCTATGAGCAGGGTGAACCGATTTTGTTCGCGTTAAACAGCGTCATCCCAGGCTAGACCGAGGGAATGGAACTTGACAAACCCCCCATTCTTGCTGGCGCTGCCGCCGAATCCGTCCCCGGATCGCGATTCTACCGGGTGACGGGAAGGGGGCGAGCGTGAGCTGGACGCTAATCCTTACGATGCATCTCAGTTTGGGTTAGAATCTCACCGAGCAATTGCGGGCATTTCATCCCTATCGTTGACTGGACGGTCACTTCGTGGCCGGGTGGTGCGGGAGATCAAGGTCACATGATCGATTTTGGCCGTTCCTACTTCACTTGGAAAAGTCATCCTTGGCAGCGCGACCCGTACTACAAGTATCAGGGAGGCTTTGTAGGCCGGATCGGTGCCGTCCATCAGGTCCGCATTCAGCTCGAAGCCGCGTGTACCTTGACTCACTCCGAAACGGGTCAGCGAGACGAACTGTTCCTCCTCACGCCTTGCCGTGCCGAATATACGATTGTGACGGAAAACTTTTTTCAGATCCCCAACGGAGAGTTCCGGGTCGTTTTCGGACGGGAGCATGGCGTGCCCCTTGCCTACAAGTCCACCAGCCAACCCGATCAGCTTAAGAGATACAAAATCGCTGAGCAGTTTGCCGATTTCTCCATGAAGGTCCGATCCGTCGACGGTGCGCGAACTCTGACTGCACCCCAGGAAGTAATCGCGGCCACCATGGCGGATGATCTTATGAACGGCCGCACCACCTACCGCGATGAAGAGACAGGCGTGCAGGTAATCTTGGAGTTCCCGATCAAGCTGATCAATCTGCAACAGGACGAGAAGCTTTTTCAGGTGTGCATGGGCTGGGTCCCTCTCCCTGATCTGACTACTTGGGACGGCATCAGCGTGAATCGCGTCTTCCTGGCCGACATCGCCTTCAGCGGTTTGGACTACATGGAATTCCTTCTGCTCCAGCGAGTCGAGGTCGCCCAGCGAGAGAAAGCGTGGATGGACGCGGTTCGGGGCCGAGACCGACTTGAACTGCACGATCCAAATAAGAAACTGCCGGGATACCCGCCGCCACGACCGCGACCCTTGGTCTATCACGAGCTCGTGCGGCAGGACGTGAATACAGTGATCCTGGCTGCGAATGCTGAGGCCTAGTTGGGAAGGTCGAGTGCTGTTCCCACTGGGAGGAGGAAAATTTGAATGGATGAAAAGCCGACTCGCAGAGAGTTTCTTCAAAGCACAGCGAGTGCTGCCGTCGTGAGTGCGGCAGCAGCCCTGCCGGGTCGTTCGCCTACTGCGAAGGCGGGCGATCAGACGTCGACAAGGCCGATGATTGACTTTGATCGCTCTTTTTTCACCTGGACGAGTAGGCCGTACGTGCCCGATCCCGTCTACGTCAACGCTGGCGGCATGGTACAAGGCGCGGGAGCCGTCCGAAACGTGCGCATTCTCTATGAGGCGAAGTGTGACATCACCAATCATGCGACAGGACACGTGGAAGAGCTTTTCCTTCTGCACCCCTGCCGAGCCGAGTACACGATTCCAGAACGCGACTTTTTCCAGCTTCCCAGCCGGGAGTTCCGCGTAATCTTCACTCGCACGCACGGCATTCCCATTGCCGATCACCCCTCCACCGAGTCCGAGGACAGAAAGCCTCGACTGCTCGACTTCGCGGAGACGCGATTCACGACCCGAAGTCATTCCCGGTTTCGCGTTCTGAGCTCGGCTCAGGAAGTCATCGACGCCACCTTGGCCGATCAACCGCTCAACGCGCGGACGACATACCGTGATGCGGCAGCTGGATACACGTTTTCGATCGAGTATCCCGTGCGAACGATGAATCTGAATGTCGAAGAAGAGCTGTTTCAGGTGGACACCGGACCGCTGCCTCTGCCGGACATGAAGTCCTGGGACGGCGAGCGGCCAGCGCGTGCCTTCCTCACCTACGTGGCTTTCAGCCGCTTCGAGTTGGCGGAATTCATTCTGCGGCGGGAAGTCGAGCCGTCCAACGGGGACAAGAAGTGGTTGCACGCCCGCCGAGGGAAGTGGCGCTGGGAACTGCGCGATCCCAACCATCCACCTCCTGGACATCCTCCGCGGCCGCCGTGGGCCACGGTTTACAATGAAACGCTTGTTATTCAGACAACCAACGAGCTGCTGTGCGCCGAGGTTTGACCTGCTTCACGGCCCTTGGCGTTGACTATCCGACCGGCGCTACGTTTTCTCACCGTTGTATACAGGTGAAAGTCCTGAGGATCATGTTGGCATCCAACACTCGCCCGACGGTATAGCAACCGCTTTCGCGCGTGTCGTTGCGTTGCCCTTCGAAGCACAGCCAACTTTCGCCCGCAACGGCTGCATCGAAGGCCGGCGATCAAGCCGAATAATCTCCGATCAATGGATACCCGATCACAAGCAACTGACGGCGGGCAAGCGTGCAATTGTTAATCGGCCGGAAGGTTGGCTGGTGATTGGCCCTGCCAGAGATCATTGAAGCCAACCAGCGGTCCTCGTTCATCGGGTCCACTGGTGAGATCGAGTCCGCCGAATAGATAGACTTTATCATCGTGTGCCGTCATGGCGGGCACTCGCCGCGCGCACGGTCGAGTCGCTTCAGGACCAATGGTCTTGTCACCGTCGTGCGGTTGAATCAGAGTCCAGCGACCGGAATGCACATCGAGCCGCCATAGATCATTTAGTTGCGGACTATTGCCTCGCTCCGCTCCAAACCCCCCGAACATGTACCAATTCTTGCCAACTCGCGCATGTCCCATCGCATAGCGCGCACTCGGCTGCGTCTTGAGCGCGGAGTGGGTCGCATTACCAGCAAGCTGAGTCCACTTGTTGATCGCCGGATCAAAAGACCACAGGTCATTGTAAAACTGAGGCGAGCGATCCGTTGTGTCGCGTCCACCCCACACATAGAGCTTGCCGTCAATCGTCGTGACTGCCGGACAATACCGTTTGGCCGGCCAGGATGTGGCTTTGTCGTCGCCGTTTCCGTGCACCGTCCACGTTCGCGAGATCACGTCGAACGACCACAGTTGTGGGCTGAGCACCCCTTTCGCCCTGTCACCTCCCCAACCGGCATACATGAAGATACGGTTGCCAATAACGGTTGCCCCCATCGCCGCCAGGGCGCTAGGACGTTTTCCGTCGACCTCGGTTGGGCTTTTAAGTATCCGTCTGTCGTCCGATTCCAGCAGAGACCACCGCTCGGTGGCCGGATCGAAGCTCCAGAGATCATTGAGCAGCCGTATCTTCCAGCCCGCTCCCAAGACCGTCAGCCCGCCAAACAGGTAGAACTTGCCATTTGCTTCAACCCAGCAAGGAAGCACCCTCCCACATGGCCGTCTTGCCGACGGATCGAAATGTGTTTGACCGTCGTCGGCCAGGATCTCATGCCACGTTCCCGATTGCAGATCGAACCGCCACAGATCGTTGAGAACTCCCAGTGTCTTGAGATCAGCCGGTCCTCGGGGCGGCCCATATCGCGGATAGGCTCCGCCAAAAAGATACAGCGAACCATTATGTGGAAGCATTCCGTTCCAGGGATCACGCGGAACGGGAACGTCATCCCGTTTGTCGGAATGCGGCACTAGCTGCTTCCACAGCCAGCCCCGCGAACCGCCATTTGCTGTTGCCGGACCGGCAGAAAAGGCGTGGGCTGAATGCCACCCCAGCGCGATTCCGCCAGCGCAATAAAGCCACTGGCGACGTGAATAGGATGTGTCGTTCATGCCAACAGCCTATTTGAGAAACCGGCTAAGCTGCCGAATCATTCTCGGCGCGACGTGCGTCGGGAAATCCGCGCCTTTTCAAGAATCGGAGCGATGTTCTGGACATGTCAAACCACCGATGATGGCAGTCGTGTCATCCCGCCACCTCACCGCCATCATCTTTAATCAGACTGATGATTACAATCGGGGCGACTGGACCCGAACTGTTGCCGATCACATGGTCTTTACCAACTCGGTTACGATCGTTGCGCCGGTTACCGCGGAATCGGACAGGGTTTCGTTCCGGCCGGCGTGGGGGTAGCTGAGGCGATTGTGGTCGAGGCCAAGCTGGTGAAGGATCGTGGCGTGCAGGTCGGGGATGCTGACCCGGTTTTCGACCGCCTTGTAGCCTACCTCATCGGTCGCTCCGTGGATGTGGCCGCCCCTAAATCCACCACCGGCCAGCCACAATGAGAAGGCGTTGCGGTTGTGGTCACGGCCGGCCCGCCCCTGTGCGACCGGCAGTCGCCCGAACTCGCCGGAAAACAACACGATTGTGCTCTCCAGCAGGCCGCGCTGCTTGAGGTCTTGCAGCAGGCCGGCCGTTGGCAGGTCACAGGCGCCGCAGATCGTCGTTAGCGACATGCCTGGGCCGATCACTTTCCCGTGAGTGTCCCAGGGCTGGAACGGTTGTGGCAGGATCTGAACAAACCGAACTCCGGCCTCCACCAATTTTCGGGCCAGCAGGCAACGGAGTCCGTATTTGCGCATCTGTGGATTGTCGAGGCCGTATAGCTTTTGGATGTGCCTAGGTTCGCCGGCGACGTCCAGCATCTGCAGTGCCTCGGTTTGCATCCGGGCAGCCAGTTCGTAGTTCTGGATCCGCGTCTCCAGGCGACTGTCCAGCGGATACTTACGCTGCTGTCGGATATTGATTGCCTTCAGGAAGTCGAGGTTGTTGCGCTGGATGCCGGCGGGCTGCTTGCGATCCGAACGGATGTTTAGAATCGGCGTCCCTTGCGTTCCGAACTCGGTGCCCCGAAACAAGCCTGGCATCCAACCTGAACTCCAGGTCGATGTTCCGCTGGTCGTGTAACCGTCGGGAGATCGCAGGACGACGAATCCCGGCAGGTTCTGGTTCTCTGATCCCAGGCCGTAGCTGATCCACGATCCCAGCGACGGGCGGCCCTGGAAGATCTTGCCGGTCACCAGCATGATCAGGCCTTCGCCGTGGTTGTTATGGCCGGTGTGCATCGAGCGGACGAGGCAGAGGTCATCGGCGAAACGCCCCGTGTGAGGGATGACCTCCGAAAGCTCCATCCCGCATTCACCCCGACGGTGAAACTTGAACGGGCTGGCCAGCAACCGGTTCTGCTCGCTCCCCTTCTGCTGTACCTCGACCTTGATCTTGTACGGCCGGCCGTTGTACCGGGTGAGGGCGGGCTTGGGATCGAAAAGGTCCATCTGGCTGGCCCCGCCGACGGCCATCAGCATGATGACGTTCTTCGCCTGCGGTTCGAAGTGGGCCGGCTTGGGGCGCAGGTCGAAAGATTGAGGACGCGCACCGTGTCCGCCGTCCGCCGATGCTTCCAGCGACGCCAGGGCCAACATGCCGAACCCGCACCCGGTCCGTTCCAACAATTGCCGCCGGGTCATCAGCGGGGTGGTGACGTCGACGCGTGGTTGATGATTCATCTCCATGTTTCTCCGATCGAGTCGCTCACTCGACATACAGAAATCGACTCGTATTGAACAACATTTGGCAGAGGTCACGCAGGGCTAGGTCTGCGGCCGCCGCGGGGGTGAGTGTCTTATCCGCCTGGCGATACACGGCGGTCTGCTTGGCGATCAGCGTTTTGCCGAGAGCGAACTCGTCGGCGTCCGGTCGTCGGGACAGGGCCAGCCGAAAGGCCGACTCGATCCGTTCCATCTCGTCATTCCCGGCGGACCGTATCACCCGCTCGGCGAAGAAACCAGACTGCTCCTGAGAAAAACGGCCATTCAGCAGCGTGAGCGACTGCAGCACGACGGTCGACTTGGTCCGTGCGGTGCAGTTGGTCGCAACGCTGGGTTGGTCGAAGACCCTCAGTTCCGCCATATGATAATTCCGCCGCGAGACGACATAGATCGTTCGCCTGAATGCACTGGTGGGCATCGGCAGTTTCTCGGTATCAATCTCCACGACGCCGCCATCGACGGCCTTGACAAGAACAGGCGGGCCGCCGGACGCTCGATCGAGTGTTCCACTGACGGCCAACACCGAATCGCGGATCGCTTCGGACTCCAATCGCCGCAGGGGCATCCGCCACAACAACCGGTTTTCCGGGTCGATCGATTTCGGCTTGGTCCCTGATTCCGCAATCCGCAATCCGAAGTCCGAAGTCATCGACGCCTGGCGGTAGACCGTCGAGGTAAGGATCAGCCGGTGCAGCCGTTTGAGCCGCCATCCGCTCCGCACGAATTCGGTGGCCAACCAGTCGAGCAGTCGTGGATGAGACGGTTGGGCGCCGCCGAAGCCGAAGTTGTCCACGGTCTCGACGATGCCGCGATCGAAGTAGTGCCGCCAGACGCGGTTGACAAACACGCGGGCCGTCAGCGGATGATCCGGACGGGTCAGCCAGGCGGCCAGCGCCGTGCGGTAATTGCTGGCCGGCCGTCCCGGCTGAGGAGCGGGCAGTCGGAACGGCGTGTCGGCGGAATCCAACACCGAGATGACACCCGGCGAGACAGGGGCACCGGGCGTCTGGAAATCTCCGCGACGCAGAATGTATTGGGGCGGCGGCGGGCCAACGTCCCAGAGTGCCTGGATTTTGCCGGGTTCGTAACGTTGGACCTTCAACTTGGAAATCTGTGCCCTGGACCTGTCGATGACTCCCCTGGCCCGGTTATCCAGCGCCCGATCAATCTCCCGGTCTGTTACCTCCAGCAGCGGGCCGAGTTTCTCGGCAAGGTAAACCTGAATGCGAATCCGCTTGTTGGCCGGAGTATTGAGGGCCTTGAACGTGTCGGCACGGAGCGGTTCGGGGAGTCGCTTCAGCTTTCTGGCCCGGACACGCTCAGCGAAATCACGTCGAATGTTGTCGACCTGCTGTTCGAGTTTCTTGACTTCCACATCGATTTCGGCATTTCGGGCGGTGACCTGCTTGAATCGGGTCTCCGGGACCACGTGCAGGTGACGCTCGATGGAGTTGATCCAGTTCTGGCGGTTGAAGGCTGGGGCAATCAGGGCACGCATCCGATAGTAGTCTAGGTGGGAAATGGGGTCGAACTTGTGGCTGTGGCACTGTGCACAATGCAGCGTCAGGCCCAGTACGTTGGTGCCGAAATTGACCAGTGTCTCGTTAATGACCTGGTGTCGGACCAGGCCGTTGTCGAGGTCCCCCACGCCGTCTCCGGTATTGTCGGCAGCCAGCCGCAGGAAGCCGGTTGCTATCAACGAGCGTCGAATGACGTCGTTATAGGTTTGCGCGTTGCGCCATTCGACCAGTTCGTCCCCCGCAATCTGCTCGGTCAGAAACCGGTCGTAGGGCAGATCGCTGTTGAAGGCATCAATGACGTAGTCACGGTAACGCCAGATGCCGTCCAGCAGGCCGATGGTACCATGATCGTGGTCTCCCCCACGGACGTCGACATAACCGGCCGCGTCTAGCCAGTGCCGGGCCCAGCGGGCTCCGTGGTCGGGCGACGCGAGTAGCCGATCGACCAAGCGTTCGTAGCGGTCCGGCCCCGGATCGGCCAGATAGCGATCAACCTCCGCGGGCGTGGGGGGCAGTCCGGTCACGTCGAGGAAGACGCGGCGAACCAGCGTGAGCGGATCAGCGTCGATGTTGAAGGTCAGATCCTGTTCTTCCAGCCGAGCCAGCACGAACGCGTCGATGGCCGAGCGGACGCGGTCCGCCGCTCGGACTGTGGGAGCGGGGTCTCGCTGGGCCGGCCGGAACGACCACCAACTGCGATCCTCGTCAGTCAACGGCGGGTTGTCGTCCTCGTCGATCGGCCCACCTGTGTAGAATGCCTCGGCGCCAGAATCGATCCACCAGCGGATGGTTTCCAGGTGGGCGTCGGTGGGACGAGGCCCCCCATTCGGGGGCATTTGCTTCGACTTGAGTTTCTGAAACAGCAGGCTCTTCTCAGCTGAGCCGATCACGATCGCCGGACCATGCTTACCCCCCTGCAGCATTAGCGGAAGTGTCCGCAAGTCCAGTTCCGCCTTGCGATACTCCGACCCGTGACAGTTCAAGCAATACGCGAACAGAATCGGTACGATGTCGTTTTCGAAGACAATGCGGTCTTTGCGGGAGGCGGCATCATCAGCCTTGGCCCGCAACGGAAACAATATCGGCGCGAACGCGAGCCACAGCAGGATGGTCGTCCGGGTAATAACCATAAAACGCACAAGCATGTGACAGGGCTCGCTGGCTGGCTCGGCAGACACGTTCGATTACACAGCGCTATGATACCTGCAGCGTAGAGGAAATTTCCACATCGTGCCGGGTGAGGTCCAGGCCTCCTTTGGATTTCGTCCCCTGATGATACTGTACGCAATATCACTCGGTGATCGGTCCGATAGTCTACTGGAAAACCTGTCATCGGCACGGAGCGATGTTGCCAAAATCAGCACCGCGCCGGTAATAGTCGTTATCAACAGTTGTATAAAATCGACCGAGTTATAGGAAATAAATTGCAGATGTTGGAAAAACATCGTCCTGAGATAGCGTCGTAGGGCGGGCTTATAACCTTGCGGGGCAGGATTTAATCCTGTCCTACAATGACGACTGGGCTACCTTGCTGTGTCTCGAGTGACGTCGCAATCCCCGGCAAAGCAAGGGTATTTCCGTTCCCAGCCGTTTTGCTTGCGAGTGCTTGCGGCCCGATCCGGTGCAGTTGATGTCACGTCTCGGTTGGATCAACCCGATCTGCAGCTCGTCATTGAGGCTTGGCCAACTCTGCCGGCAGATATGAGAAGCGAGATCGTCGCGCTGATCGAGTCATCCGCAAAGTCGAAGTAGTTGAGTCAGCCGGTCCTTTGGATGTGCTCCGAAACGCACTGGGCGGCCGA
>Ga0310123_10003520_pt1 | contig 12101 bp, 11 predicted proteins | sample CB6_AW_1057_MG_FD_203505 | JGI IMG/M metagenome (GOLD analysis project Ga0310123, IMG submission 203505) | Marine microbial communities from Western Arctic Ocean, Canada - CB6_AW_1057 | ecosystem: Environmental > Aquatic > Marine > Oceanic | place: Canada: Western Arctic Ocean | collected... | reverse complement strand
GTAGACAACCTGGGGCACTAGACAATCTGGACCAGTAAAAGTACTTGGCATAGACAACGCTGTTTCCCTCGCTCAGCGGCATTTGCCACTCGTCCCGGTGTCCCGCCACAGCCGCTGGCCGTTGTTCAGTCAACGAGCTACCGAGAAGGTCGCGTAGCATCCGGCAATCACCATTCCCCAAAGGGCCACCTGGAAGATTTGGGCCCAGGGTCTTACAAAGATGAAATTTGGGTGGTTTTACGTAATGTTTTCCGCTCGTGCTGGTCGAAATATTGGCCGCAACTGGTCAGTCGACGACACCTGCCTGCCTGCTTTGAATAAAATCTTAGTGCATGTCGCTAAAATAATATTGACAATGGCTTCCTACCATGTGGTATTATGAAGTCACGGGAGTTTATCCTAGGCGATGAGTTCTGCTGAGCTAAGTGGAACACCGGTCAGAGTCCGGTTCCCGAGAGGAAAGAACAAGTGCTGTCACGGCTCTGTGACAGCCCTCCTTTGGCGCGGACCGAGACCTGATTCGAGAGTTGATGGCCACTGAACCTATCAGCCTGATTCACCACTCGTTGCATTAACAATTCGCGCCGGGAATCAACATTTCAGTTCAGAACATTGGAGGAAATACCTATGAACCTAAGACCGTTGCATGATCGTATCCTGGTTGAGCGCCTCGAGGAAGGCGAAGAAGTCAAGGGCGGGATTATCATTCCCGACTCGGCCAAAGAGAAGCCCCAACAAGGCACAGTCATTGCCGTCGGGAATGGCAAACGCCTGGAAGACGGCACCATTGTCGCTTTGGACGTGAAAGCAGGCGACCGCATTCTGTTCGCCAAATACGCTGGAAGCGAAGTGAAGGTCGACGACAACGAGTACATCATCTTCCGCGAGGACGAAGTTCTCGCAATTCTCGAAGGCACCGAAACATCAGAAAAAGCTGCTTAAGGAGACCTACGAAAAATGGCTGGCAAACAAATCATCTATGGAGAAGACTCCCGTCAGGCGATTCTGGCGGGCGTAAATAAACTCGCCAACACGGTTAGGGTGACCCTTGGACCTAAGGGCCGTAACGTTGTGTTGGAGAAGAAGTTCGGCGGTCCGACCGTCACCAAGGACGGTGTCACCGTGGCCAAGGAAATCGAGCTGGAAGACAAGCTCGAAAACATGGGCGCGCAGATGGTGCGCGAAGTGGCGTCCAAGACCAGCGATGTCGCCGGCGACGGCACGACAACGGCTACGATCTTGGCCCAGGCGATCTTTCGCGAGGGTGTAAAAAGCGTTGCCGCGGGCGCCAATCCCATGGCGATCAAGCGCGGTATCGAGCTGGCCACCTCAAGCGTGGTCGAGAAAATCGGAGCGCTATCCCGCCCGGTCGAAGGCAGCGCGGTTTCGCAAGTAGCCGCGATCTCGGCCAATAACGATCAAACGATCGGCAAGATCATCGCCGAGGCAATGGAAAAGGTCGGCAAGGACGGTGTAATCACCGTCGAAGAAGGCAAGACGATGGATACCGAGCTGGACGTGGTCGAAGGCATGCAGTTTGACCGCGGTTACCTGTCTCCCTACTTCGTGACCGATCAGGAAGCGATGGAGTGCGTTCTCGAGAACGCCTACATTCTTATCCATGAAAAGAAGATCAGCAGCATGAAAGACCTTCTTCCTTTGCTCGAGCAGGTCTCGCGCGCCGGACGGCCCTTGCTGATCGTCGCCGAGGAAGTCGAAGGCGAAGCTCTGGCCACTCTGGTCGTCAACAAACTGCGCGGCACTTTGAATATCGCCGCCGTCAAGGCTCCCGGTTTTGGCGATCGCCGCAAGGCAATGCTCGAAGACATTGGTATCCTCACGGGCGGCAAGACCATCATGGAAGAGACTGGCATCAAGCTGGAAAGTGTTCAGCTTGAGGACTTGGGACAGGCCAGCCGCATCGTCATCGACAAGGACAACACCACAATCGTCGAAGGTTCCGGAGACAAAGAAGCGATCCAGGGCCGCGTGAAGCAGTTGCGTGCTCAAGTCGAGGAGACGACTTCCGACTATGACCGCGAGAAGCTGCAAGAGCGGCTGGCGAAGCTGGTGGGCGGCGTCGCCGTCATCAAAGTGGGCGCGGCGACCGAGACCGAGATGAAAGAGAAGAAAGCTCGTGTCGAGGACGCCATGCACGCAACCCGCGCCGCTGTCGAGGAAGGTATTGTTCCCGGCGGAGGAGTCGCGTTTCTTCGCGCGGCCGATGCTCTTGTCGACCTCAAGATCGAGGACGAGGACGAGCGAATTGGTATCAACATCGTTCGTCGCGCGCTCGAAGCGCCGGTTCGCTGGATTGCCCAGAATGCCGGACAGGAAGGCGCCATCGTGGTTGCCAAGGTTCGCGAAAGCTCGGACCCGACCTTCGGCTTTAATGCCCAGAACGATACCTACGGCGACATGGTGGCCGCCGGTGTCATTGATCCCGCAAAAGTAACGCGCACCGCGTTGCAGAACGCGGCTTCGATCGCCGGCCTGATGCTGACGACGGAAGCTTCGGTTCATGAGATTCCGGAGAAGGAAAAGCCGGCCCCGGCCATGCCCGGCGGGCACGAGGACTACTAGTTTCAACTAACAAATGCACATGAAGCAAAGGGGCCGGGCAACCGGCCCCTTTTTTTCGTTCGAGCAGCGAAGCGCGCTGCTCGTTCGCCGGAGGGTGGGCCTGAAGTTCCAACAAGCCTGCATTTCTCACCACGTGGCGAGACGAAGTGCGTGAGAGGCCCGTCAGTACGAGGCGCGCGCCGCTTGACGAGCGCGGGCGTACTCTCACGGTCCGTTGAGCACGGCGAGCAAGCGCAACGAAGTAATGGCGCGCCTATTACGTACTTCGACCGTCAGGTGGTGAGAAATGCAGGCTAGGCACGGCCGAGCCTTGCTCCACGTCGCGCTCGCGACCTGTTCGATACAATGGTGCAAGTGAATAATTCAGAAAAAGTTGACGCGCCCCAAGCCACTGATCAGGGCGATCCCGAAGACATTCCACGCCGCGGCGTCGTCGCCGAGTGGACTGTTACGATCATTCTGCTGCTGTTTGGAACAACGACCCTGGTCCAGGCTTTCGTAATCCCAACCGGCTCGATGGAAGGGTCGCTGTTGATTGGGGACCACCTGCTCGTCGACAAACTGGCCTATTCGCCGCCAGGCGGCATTGGCAAGTACTTGCTGCCCTACCTGGACGTCGAGCGCGGCGATATCATCGTGTTTCGCTATCCGATCGACTTGTCGCAAACTTTTGTCAAACGCGTCATCGGCGTGCCCGGAGACCGCCTGCGCCTTGTCAACAAGCAGGTTTATCTGAACGGAGATCTCGTCGACGAACCCTACGTGGTTCACAAGACAACGTATTTAGACGCATACCGAGACAATTTTCCGTCTAACCCCAACACAACGGTGTACGAACCGGCTCACGACATGCTCGAAAATCACGTCGTGAATCAGGAGGTTGTCGTTCCGCCAGGGCGATATTTCGCCATGGGTGATAACCGCGACCTGTCACTGGATAGCCGCTACTGGGGCTTTGTGCCGCGGGAGAACATCATCGGCAAGCCGCTGGTCATTTACTGGTCCTATGACGCGCCAACCGAGCGCCTGCAGGATTCCACGATCTCGCTCGCACACCTGCAAGATCTGGTGCTGAACTTCTTCTCAAAGACCCGCTGGGCGCGTTCGTTCAACTTGATTCATCCCTATCCCTTGGCTGCCCAATGAGTTCCCGGACGGGACCGCTCGATCATTTCCACGCGGTCATCCTGGCGGGCGGGAGAGGTACGCGGTTTTGGCCGCAAAGCCGCGCACGCAGGCCCAAGCAATTTCTGAATGTGCTGGGGCAACAGTCGCTGCTGCAGCAGACACTTGCGCGCCTCGGGCCAATCGCTTCACCAGAAAGAACTTGGATTCTCACCAATCAACGTTTGCGAAAACTGGTCCTCGATCAACTACCCGGCATTCCGCGCCGGCAGGTAATCGCCGAGCCGGTCCAGCGCAATACCGCCGCGGCGATCGCTTTGGCCGCCCGCCTGCTCGAGCAGCAAGACCCTGACGCCGTGATGGGCGTCTTCCCTTCCGACCACGTCATCGCGAAGCCGGCAACGTTTCAACGCGTTCTGCGCCGCGGAGCCAAAGCGGCTCTCGAAGGCAATCTAGTTGTTCTCGGGATCAAGCCGCGGTGGCCCGAGACAGGATACGGCTACATCGAATTCCCCGCTGATACGCCGGCCCGCTCAGTATCCCCGCAACCCGTTGCGCGCTTCCGTGAAAAGCCCCAGTCGGCGGCCGCGCGCCGCTATCTCAAAGCCGGAAACTACTACTGGAACAGCGGGATGTTTCTCTGGCAAGCGCGAACGATCTTGCGGCTGATCAAACGCTTTCTGCCAGCAACCGCCGATGCGTTGTCGAAGCTGCCGCCCCTGGGTTCTAGACAATTTTCGGCTTCACTGCGCCGCCACTACCCCGCCTGCGACAACATTTCGATCGACTACGGAGTCCTCGAACGAACTTCCGATATGGTCGCTCTTCCCTGCCCTGATTTTGGCTGGAACGACGTGGGAAGCTGGGAGGCCGTCTATCAACTCCTGCCGAAAGACAAGCGCGGAAACGTGCTTCGATCGCGGACCCAAGTTCTTTCAGCCGGCGGGAATTACGTTGATTCAGATAAACTGGTCGCTTTGGTGGGCGTGCAAGATCTGATCGTCGTCGATACGCCGGACGCGCTGCTCATTGCGCGGCGGCAAGACTCACAACAAGTAGCCGGCTTGGTCAAAACCTTGGAAGCCGGCGGCTTGACGGACTTACTCTAGCGCGCCGTAATGCCTGCTCACCTGTCGTGGGTTTGGCAACGACGCACCGTTGCTTCAGGCAACGACGCACCGTTGCTTCAGGCAACGACAAACCGTGGCTTCAGGCAACGACGCACCATGGCTTCGGGCGACAACATACCTTTCTGGCAGGCAGAGTGGCTGCGCTCGCTGATTTCCATACTGATTGGAAACGGCATCTACTACGGCGTCGTCGATTTCCTGCCCCCGGCCGCCCGCCACTTGCCCTTTGAATTCGACTGGGGCCTGGCGGTGGACTTCTGGATTTGCATGGCTGTATTCAGACTCAGCCTGCTCATCTGGCCGCGGAAACCCAGAGCCTGAGATGGATCAATTCTCGATCCGGCCTTGGGTCAGCTTCGCGCGAGGATGCCCAGCAGAGCCGCGCCCGCAAGGGCGCGGTCGAGTTTGGCGGGGACACCGGCCATGACCACTTCCCGGTAACGCCCCGACTTGATCAACGAGACGTAGTCAGACAATACGTTGAGCGCGGCGAGCGAGCGCCACGAAGTATTGGCGAGCTTATTGCCTGCTTCGGTCCTCAGGTGGTGAGAAATGCGGGGCAGACTCGACCGCACCCTTGCGAACGCGGCTTTGTTGACCTTACTTCTCCAGCAAGAAATTACCAACAAACATCGCGTCGATACCCGAAGCGTAAAAGCTGCGAACCGCCGCCCGAGGATCACACACTAACGGTTCTCCGAAAAGGTTAAACGACGTGTTGTAGAGAACCGGTAGCCCGCTCGCCTGGCCCGCCGCGTGGAGCAGCTCCCAATAAAGCGGATTATCCTGCTTCCGAACGCTATGCACCCGGATGCGCTCGGCATCGAGTAAAGCCGCTTCGAAGGTTTTTCGATGCGCTTCCCGAACCCGGCTCACCGTGGCGAGAGAACGCGAGTTCGCGCCACAATCGAAATACTCCGGCGCCAATTCTTCCGGCACCGAAGCGGCGAATTTCCGAAACGGCTCTCGGCGCTTGATATATATATTCAGGTTCTCTGTCGAATAGGCATTCAACGGAGAAGCGAGAATACTGCGGTTGCCCAGGGCACGGGACCCAAACTCGGCGCGTCCCTGAAACCAGGCGACGATCTGGTTGTCCGCCAATCGGCTGACCGCGGTCTGGACTACCTCGTGGCCGGTCATCAAGTATTGGAAGCGCAGCTTGCAGTTCTCCAGCACTAGCTTGATATGCTCACGATCGTATTCGGGTCCCAGGAAGAGATTCTCAAGCGGGAACCTTTCCGGCTGCCGCAACACGTGGTGCCAGGCGTAATAGGCGCAACCGATTGCGTTGCCGGAGTTCCCCGCCGCCGGCTGCACCCAGACGTTTTTATACTGACCGCTCCGCTCGAGGGCCGCCACCAGTAAAGCGTTGAGCGCCAGACCTCCGGCGAGACACAGGTTCTCACCGCTGCCGATCATTCGCAAAACAACTTGTTCCACCGTGCTCTGGACGCTGGCGGCCAAGTCCGCGCGCTGATCCTCGGAAAGATCCCGAGCGGCATCGATCCCGAGGTGAGAAAAAAACTTGTCGCTGAATCCGCCGCCCATGGTTCGCGAGGCATCGAAGTAACTGTGATCGATCCGCGGTAACGACTCGTCCCCGGAGCCGAGAATGTCGGCAAACTTATCACAATAGCGGGGCGTCCCGTGAAGCGAAAGCCACTGGACCAAATGTTCCTGGGCGCCCGGGCGAAATCCAAGCAGCTCGGTCACGCGGCTATAGAAAGCCGCCGGCGCATCCGGTGCGTAGATTTCTCGCTGCAGCTCGATGCGCGTTCCCTCGGCTTCCCATACCGCCCCGGATCGCATGTCACCCACGCGGTCGAGCGTCAAGACCGTGGCTTTTTCAAAATCTGAAGGGAAGAAGGCGCTCGCCGCATGCGCCGTGTGGTGATCGACGATCACGATGCGGCTTTTCGGAAAGCGGGTCTTGATCTGAAGGTGGAAAGAAGGGTCGCCGCCCGCGCCCAGGGGCCGAGCCAGAGCCACGCAGGCTAGTTCTTCGGGCTTGGCCCCGGCCATGGCGAGGCAGGATTGGATGGCTTCGTCAGGCAGTCCGCCGGGATGCGGCTGACGCAGCAGCTTTTCCTCTTCGACGGCGGCAATCAGCTTGCCGTTCTTTAATAGCGCCGCCGCCCCGTCGTGAAGCAGCCCGCCGATTCCCAGCGTCAGCATCTAAATCGCAACCTCGCGACGACCCGTTCCTGGCCCAAGGCCACGAACACGGCCAAGGCGCTGGGACCAACCGATTGTCCGGTGAGAGCCGCCCGCGCACCGTTAGTAATGAGCCCGGCCTTGACGCCCCGCTCCTCGGCCAAAGCGCTGATTTCTTTCTCGACGTTCTCTTCGTTGAACTCCGCCAAGGCAGCCAGTCGCGGGGCGAGTTCATGAAGCAGATCCCGCGCGCCTTCTTTATCTAGATTCTTGAGCGCCTTCGGTTCAATCTCGAATTCATCGGAGAAATACGCGCGGCCCTTCTCGACAAAGTCCCGAATCGTCGTGAAGCGGGGTCGCAGCAGATCGATCGTTTCGATCAGCCAGTCACGGCCCTCCCCGACATACTCCGGCTTCCAAATCTCTTCATGCAGGAATTCTTTTTCGACGTAGTGCACCAGATCCTCGAGGTCAATCGAACGCAGGTGCTGGCCGTTGATCCACAGAGCTTTCGGATCAGCCCAATTTGCGTCGTCAGCCTCATCGAAGGAAACCACCGCGTTGGTCCGCGGAATTCCCTCGATAGAGAACACCTTTTCCAGCTCTTCGGGCGTGAAAACTTCGCGATCATCCTTCGGCGACCAGCCCAGCAAGCAAAGGTAGTTCATCAACCCTCGCGCCAGCATGCCGCGGTCGCGGTAGCTCGTCAGGCTCACGACCGGACCGTGCGTGCCCTTGGAGAGTTTCGAGCCGTCGGGACCCATCAGCAGCGGAAGATGACCGAACGTCGGCATCTGGAAGTCCAGGGCTTCAAACATGAGAATATGTTTGAAGGTATTGGTCAAATGATCCTGGCCGCGAATGACATGACTGATCTCCAGCTCAACGTCATCGACACAAGACGCCAAATGGCAGGTCGCTGAGCCGTCACTGCGCAACAGCGCAAAATCCTCCATGTCTTCGATCTTGCGCGATTGATCCCCGTAGACAAGGTCTTTGAACGCAACGACTCGGCCCGATTCACGCGGAACCCGAAATCGGACAACAAAAGGCTCGGTGGCGGCGCGCCGATCACTTTCTTCCTTACTCAACTCCCGCATGCCGGCGTTGGAGAGCCACGGGCCGGCTTGTTTACTGCTGGATTGAGTGTTGTGGGATGGCGTGTCGCCGGCTGGCATGTCGCCGGTTTGCGTGTCTTCGGCTGGCGTGTCTTGGGTTAGACTCCCTTCGATTTGCTTGTCGCCGGTTTGAGCGCCGCCGGATTCCGGGGCCACTTTCGGCGTGAAGTCGCGGTAAGCGTGGCCGCTGGCCAGCAACTTCTCAGCCGCCTTTTTATGCACCTCTGGAACCTGGGACTGGTAGTACTCCTCGTCCCAAGGAAGCTCCAGCCAAAGCAGCTCGCTGATGAGGGACTTGATGGCCTCCTTCGTACTGCGTTCGGTATCGGTGTCGTCGATCCGCAGGACGATTTTCCCGCCCGTTTGGCGCGCGAAAAGCCAGTTGAAGATGTAGGTCCTCACCCCGCCGATATGGAGATACCCAGTCGGCGCGGGAGCGAATCGAACTCTAGTCATATAGGGAAGGATGCAACCGGAAGGCGGAAGGCGTAGTTTAACTGTGTAGTATACCAGCCGGGTTGTTTTGGTCAGATGGAAACCCCGCAAAATCGATCTCAAACATAGACCAGAGGTCAACCCGGCAGTTGAACCGTACTTAGATCTGGAGGAACACTCATCAGGATGGTCCCTAGCCCGCATTTCTCATCGGGTGGCGAGGCAAAGTGCATGAGAGGCCTGTCAGTACGAGGCGCGCACCGCTTGACGACCCCCACTTGATCAACGAGGCGTACTCTCATAGGCCGTTGAGCACGGCGAGCAAACGCAACGAAGTAATGGCGGGCCCCTCATGTGCTTAGCCCGCCAGCGGGTGAGAAATGTGGGCTAGTTCGGGCAACATTCGTCCAGCGAGCCGAACATAATGAGCTGGATCAGCGGCACGTTGAGACGAGAAAGCTGGAAACCTCCCCAATTGAGGAAAGCCGCCGGATAGAATAGCGCCGCAACCGTGCCGGTCAGTACCCAGAAAGTGAAGGTGAATACTTTGAGAGAAGGATAACCCTGGCAAGAGATCGCCAGAAGGGCCAGCGCGGCAATCGCCGCCGGCCCGACGATTGCGCTTGTGCCCGTGACCCAGGCCAGCAAAGTCGCCGCCGCCGAAGCAAGGCCGAGAACGAGAAAATAGCGGTAGACTGAATTGTTCCGCACGCACGGCAGGCTGCCCCTTTGTGGCCACGGCTTGGGGTCCGAAGGCGGCATGGTAGCACAACCATTGCGATTTCAGAAACACATCCGCGGGTTGACGCTTCCCGTCCTGTCCTGTATCTGTTTCGCCCTGCTGATTAGTTGCGGAGGAAAAAAGAAGCGGATCAAACTGCCGCCTCCCACGCCGGCGCGCATGGGGTGGACCGAGCGGGGACTCGCCAGTTGGTACGGCCACCCCTATCACGGGCGCCGCACAAGCAACGGCGAAGTTTACGACATGAACAAGTTGACGGCCGCCCATAAGAGCCTGCCCTTCAACACATGGGTGCGGGTAACAAATCTCGACAACAAGGAACGTGTCGAGGTGAGAATTAATGACAGGGGTCCTTTCATCAAGGGACGCATCATCGATCTCTCGCGCGAAGGCGCCAAGCAAATCGAAATGATCGGCCCAGGGACAGCCCGGGTCCGTATCCGCGTCGTTGCTACTCCGTCGATGACTTACAAGGGAAGGAAACCGTCGGCCGCAACTCGTTCCAAACGGCCTGCTCCTATTGAACCGCCTGACTCAATTGAACCGTCTGACTCGATTGAAGCATCCGCTCCAAATGCGCCTCCCGCGGCGGTTGAACTTCCGGCGGCCCCCTCTTCTCAACCCCGGCCAACCAGCGAGCCGACAGTGATATCGGAAACTGAAAGCGCCGAGACTGAAAGCGCCCAGAGCCCGTGCTCGGCCGGGTCGTTCCATGGTGTTCAAGTCGGCTCGTTCCAAGACATCGAAAACGCCGAGCGGATGCAGGGAAAGATTGCGGATCGATACGGTTTCGCTCGAATCGATGTGAGGGAGAGCGCGATAGGCACGCTCTACCGCGTCATCGCCGGGCGATTTGCGTCGAGGCAAGGCGCGGGCGATTTGGAACGCCGGCTGCGGCAGGACGGCATCGATGGGTTCGTCACGGCCTTTACTATGGATAATCCTCCCGATTGTCTATAATGTCTGTAAACATACCTGCCTCAATTACTCGTGAACCAGCGCTTGCTGTTCGACGACGCTCTCCCTGACTACGGAATTCTTGGCTGCTCACGCCAAATCCAGAGCGTCCTGCGAACCATCAGAAAACTGAGCCGTGACACCTCCCCGGTGTTGATCACCGGTGAGAGTGGTGTCGGGAAAGAACTCGTCGCGCGCGCCTTGCACGAGGTCTCGCCGCGGGCCAAAGAAACGTATCTAGCCGTCGACGCTACATCGCTCGTCGGATCGTTGATGGAAAGCGAGCTGTTCGGGCACACCAAGGGCGCCTTCACCGGGGCGATCGGCAGCAAGGCAGGCCTGGTTCGCGCGGCCGACGGAGGCACCCTTGTTTCTCGACGAAATCGGCGAGCTGACGATCGACGTTCAGGCCAAGCTGCTGAGGCTCTTACAGGAGGGCGAGGTTCGTCCGATCGGCAGCACTCGCGTCGCGAAGGTGAATGTCCGAATCTTGGCCGCCACCAATCGTACGCTGCTCGAAGAAGTGGAGCAACGCCGCTTCCGCAAAGACCTCTACTACCGGCTCAACGTGATCCGCATACACGTCCCCCCATTGCGCGAGCGTCCCGCCGACATCCCTTTGCTCGCGAGACATTTCATAAAGAAGCACGCGCTGCATCGCGTTGTGGTGTCGGAAGAAGTGATGAAGCGATTCATGGAATACCACTGGCCGGGAAACGTTCGCGAGTTGGAAAACTCGATTCGGCGCATGGTGGTGCTCCAGTCCGACCCCGTTTTGAAGCTGCGGGATCTGCCGTCGAATCTCAAGCCGCCGGACGAGCAAGCGGGGCCATCGCAAAACGGCGGCGTTGTTTGCCTGCAAGACATTGAACGGCAGCACATTTTGCAAACGATGGAGCATACTCGCGGTGATATTGAAACCGCGGCAACCCTTCTCGGTATCGGCAAAACCACGCTCTACCGCAAGCTGAAACAGTATCGCGGAGAGGATCCAAGCGACCCTCCCGCGCAGGGAAGTATCTTCGCCTGACGCGGGCTCAATCTGAAGGTCTCGCGCACGGCGCTTGAAGCCAGGCAGGCGATCCGTCATGCTGGGTAGAAGTAACTCGCATGACGACGATCACCAGTCCTCGGGAACTTGCGGCAGCCTACCTGGAGCGGTTTCAGCGCGACGGCGCTAGCGACTCCAAGCGAATCGATCAGCTTTGTGAGCTGGCGACTTCCCCGGACGCGGCCGTCGCTCGGGCGGCTTCCGCGGCCATTTTCGGAGGCGTCGTCGAATTTCTAGCCGACCAGTTTGAGCCCCGCTTATGCGGCCTCTACGTACGGTTCTTCTGCCGCGTTATCGACTACTGCCGCCGCTTGCCCGAGGCGAAAGCTCTCGACGATTGCCTGCGAAATTTCGGATTACAGAATGAACAGGATTTACTCGACCGCGCGAATAAGGTTCGCCGCGTAACCGCCCGCGAAGGGATCAACCAGCCAGCGCTAAAGAGGATACTCGTTCTCTCCCGGGTCACGATCGGAGCCGACGTGGCCGTCACCGGTGTCGTGCTCGATCGCATGAAGCGGCTGTCCGCGAGTGCCGAAATCGTCCTCCTGGCGGGACCAAAGACACTAGCTCTTTTCGCGTCGGACAACCGAATCGTGCCGCTCAGGGTAGACTACCCGCGTTCCGGCACGCTGCTCGATCGGCTGAACGTTTGGGCATCGCTGGTTCAAGTCGTGGAAGCTCAGCTCGCCGGCCTCTCCGCCGATGAGTTTCTGATCCTCGATCCGGATTCCCGGCTCACGCAGCTCGGCCTGCTGCCCCTGACCAAAGCCGATCAGGGCTACCACTTCTTTGAAAGCCGC
>Ga0310123_10003518_pt1 | contig 12104 bp, 10 predicted proteins | sample CB6_AW_1057_MG_FD_203505 | JGI IMG/M metagenome (GOLD analysis project Ga0310123, IMG submission 203505) | Marine microbial communities from Western Arctic Ocean, Canada - CB6_AW_1057 | ecosystem: Environmental > Aquatic > Marine > Oceanic | place: Canada: Western Arctic Ocean | collected... | reverse complement strand
ACATCCGAGTCAGATCACTGTGGGAAAGGTTAATCCGTTCCCCACACAGTGATCACTTACTCGGACAGTTCAAAAGGGTGCCGCACAATTCCTCCGCCCCGCCACCCGCCGCACTTCCTCTCCGGCGTTTACAGATCATCGAAGAAAGGTCGCCAGCATGAGAATCTAGCCACTTTTATTGCTGATGTTGACGATGGTTGGTTGTGGCGACAATTCATTGGAGTATGTGCGTACGGACCTCAACTCTGTGAGACGAGCTGTTGACAGAATAGAGGAGAATCAAGAATCGATTCAGATCGACATCAAACAAATATAATCCTATATCCCACAGTTAGCAGAAGAGTTGCAGGAGATTCGCAAGGAGCTTCAGGAGCGACGAATGATATTAGTCGCTGAGATTCAGCCTCTTCAAGAAGTTGTGGCGGTGCGTGATGCTGAACTACAAGAAATAAAGGAAGCTGAAAGAATTCAGCAGAAAGAAAAGGACGATCTTCAAATATTGGATTGGGACGATATACAAGCACCAAAAGGAACAAAATAGTGAAAAGTTGGTTACCTTAAAGACAAGAGTCGTGAAGGTGTATATGGCACAGACCCACAGCACAATAAGGATGCCATGTTTATTAGAACAGGGGTCTCGTTGTGGAACATTACCACATCGAATGTACAAGCCGAGTACTTAAACGACATTCCGTACGGTGTATTGATAACATTACGAATTCGAGATAACGTCAATTTCGGAACACTCAAGGATATTGAGTACGTTCAAGTTAAATCTCTACCTATTTTCAGACAAGATTTCCCAGGATACGTATTTCACAGAGGTGGTTGGCTTAGGATTTGTGACGCTGAAGGTGTGAGGATCAAGAAGAATGCACTTATGTTAACTCTGCTTTATAGTGTAGAACCTCTTGCTGATTTTCCAAAGGTGATCAAAGTTCATTCACACGACTTGGAACTCTACAAGTCGGTTACATTGGTCGATTGAATAACAAGGATGCCGTTTATAAAAGGACGGCGGACGCTCTACGGGGTTACTACTGGGCTGGTTGCTTGACATGCTTATCCATTAGAACTGCAACTGTCTTCTTGATCGCGACGAACTTCTATACCCAAGTGTTTCTCAAGATTTTGTTTGATGAAAATTATTTGGCCATAGTGTTCATCACCTAGATTCGGCCTCCACGAGCCGGCCAACAATATGAACGGATGACCACAACTCAAAACTGCGTACATTCCATAGGTCGTAATGCCTACCGTAGAGCCTTCTGAGTCGTGGTATTTCGACTCGAAACGCAGCTCTTGAATATCAGAAGTCGGGGCGGGACGTTTCCCAAACGAAAACCATGGCAGGGGGCCGTGCTGAACAGTCAAGCAGTTATTGCTAACACGCACCTGAGTCGAGTTTAGCAATCATGCTATAAAGTAGTATGTAATCCCTAAGCCAACAGTCGTGAGAGGAAGTAGGATAATTACGTGATCGATGTAGTACCAGACATATATTATATATCCATTCAATATCACGAATAAAATTGCCGCACTGCCTACCAAGTTAACCGAAGCCCATCGCCGTCGCATGGTAAAGTCACCACCCGATTCCTCAATCTGTATTCCCTTAGGTAGTGACATTAGGTCATGGTGATCTTCGTCCTGTGTTTCAAAGGCGTTGAATCGATCTTCGGTTTCCATGGTGGTTTTTTTACGATCTGATGTGGGTTCTTGGCCGACAATGAGCTCAAGCAAATTTTCGCACTATTGGCATTTAACAGTCTTCCCCCTCAAATTATCTGATACTTTCAGCTTTGATTCGCACGAGCAGGTGACGATTGGCATTCCCGTTCTCCTTCTCTGGTGAGTGAGACGTCGGACCTGCCTGTGATCGTACCCCTTCTGTGGTTTGGCAAGCAAACAGGAAATCGAGGGACTCAATCACTTCTTCAGCAGCATCTTCCGTCTCAAAAGTGGGTTGATGATCGTCTCTCCGCATGTTGAGAGTTGCGGGTGCTGCACTTTTCCGCGCGAGTTTCGGCCGCCTGTTGTGGTCGAACGACCCGTGTTGTGACGACGATGGGAGTTGGATGTCCTCCCTCGATGCGGAACTACGTGTGTTTGTAGGTGGCTACTATTTCAATAACTCGGCCAAGGGCTTTGAAGAGATCCCTGGCCCGCGTGTCCGTGCCGAACTGCATCTGTACGATCTGTCGCTGCTGGATGAGGGTTCGCGACTGACGCTCGAAGGGTTCATTCAACTTTTTCAACCGGTCGGGTCGGATGTCCTTTCTTGGTTACTAAATCATGTCAATCTGCGACGATTCTCCAGTAGTTCTATGATCGACTTCTTCACTTCTTCGGCCGATCTCTTGTCGCTCTCAGGTCTTTCTCCCACTTGAAAATTCTCGGAAACCACTGTGGAATACAGACGCTCTTGCTGCTTGGGAAGTACGCCCGTGGAGAGCATTAAATCCAATGACATTTTGCGGGCTGACAGGGCAGCTTTTAGAAATGAGTGACGATCTCGTCGGCAACCTGTTGTCCCAGCCTCTTGCAGGCACTGTTTCTCAATTTCTTGAATGTCAGCAAGCTGCTCTGCTATCAGGTTCGCGGCCGGCTAGGATTCAAATGATTCTCGAAACTCCTCAACGTGAGCAGCTATCCAACGGAATTCCGTACGTTCGACCACTCCAAACACTTTTGCAATTGCGGCGGGCTTCATTCCTCGCATCTTCAAACGATAGGATTCGCGTGGCCTTTGATCTCCCGGCAGTGGCTCTGGCGTATCGGAGGGGGGATTGGTAGCCGGGGAAATGGCGGGGGGTGGCGGAGCCGAAGGAAGAGTTTGCATAAATGACCTCTACGAAGGTTGTCTTAAGTGGTGGGGGTATGCCCAAATCGAAAATCAAATGCCAAAAAACCCTGAATTCTTGTGTGTATTTTTTTTCAGGAATTGACACAATTTTTGATTGCATAATAGTAATATACATAAGTATAACATATACAATAGATTATGTCAAGCGGTGCATCGTGGGCTTGAATTTGTCATGCCGTAATACGATACTGTCACGGGCTGTTTGATCGAGGCGAAGTTCGGAATATCAGTATGGAACTCGCACTGAGACCATCAAATTCCGGTACGCTTTCAGGTACAGGGCTCACAATGTGCAGCCCAGAATGTTATATAACACATTACAAGAAAACTATTTATGGACAGGTAGCTCAGTTGGTAGAGCACAGGATTGAAAATCCTGGTGTCGGGAGTTCAATTCTCCCCCTGTCCACTTTTCTAACCCCGAAGCCCACCATGAGTTGCGGGGTTTTGTGTTGACGTAACTTTCTCAAAACATCGTCCAGTACAGCCAAACGGCGAGAAAATGTTCGTGGACTTTGGTGTGCGCTGCTGAACTCCAGGATCTAAGGCGGCAATACGTCGAGCACACCGACCTGGTCCTGCATGTCTGCTTTTTTTCGACGGTCATGTCTAATGACCGCTAACGCTGAGCCAGTTTGGCGACGATTCGGTAGGCCGGCCTGACGACCAGCATGTGTCCGTGATGTCAACCGAACAAACGGATGTAGAGGGGGTACAGTTCCGTAGATCATCCGTGGTCCGTGCGGTAGACTACCCATAATGTTTTGGGAGATTCGATGAAGGGATTAAGCCTCACTCTCCATCACCCGAGTGTGACCCGTCGCGCGGCAGTTCAGGCCGGCGCGATTGGGTTGTTGGGGCTGGGGACGAACCATGTCACGGCTTTGCTTGCGGCCGGTGTTAATGAGGCCAGGAAACCAAGCTCGAAATCGGTAATTTTCATTTTCCTGTCGGGAGGTTTGTCGCAGCAAGACAGTTTCGATTTGAAACCGAATGCCCCGGACAATATTCGCGGCGAGTTTCGTCCGACCTCGACCTCGACCTCCGGCATCCACATTTGCGAGCATCTGCCACTGCTGGCTCAGCGAAGCGATCGATGGTCTCTGCTCCGTTCGTTGACGCATCCGTACAACGAACACTTCGAGGGCATCATGGTCATGCAGTCGGGTCGCACACCGTTGCCTCCCGGCTTTACACCAGGCCAACCTAAGCCAACCGATTGGCCCTCGATCGCCTCGGTTGCCAGCGCGGCCACCATTCCCCGCAACAACTTGCCGCCCGCTGTCGTCCTGCCCGAAATTCTGATGAATCCCGGTCGCAAGCACGCCTCTGGGCAGTTCGGTGGAATGATGGGCGAAGGCCACAACCCGTGGTTTATCAACGCGGCCCCGTTCACAGTGATTCGCGGACAGCGAATTCATGGGGCGTTTCCCGAATACAGTTTCAGTCTCGAAAAGGAGGGCTCCGTAAACTCGGACCATCTAACCTTCGAGGCTCCGAACCTAAGCTTGCCTGAAGGATTCGATCGGGGTCGCCTGAAGTCGCGGCTTGATCTGTTAGGCCATCTGGAACGCCAGCAGAGTCACTTGGAACGAACCGCCGAGATAAAGGCGTTTGATGCGACTCGTCAACGTGCAATTTCATTGTTGGCCAAGCCGCGCGTGAGGTGGGCATTCGATGTCACACGCGCTGACGACAAAACTCAGGACCGCTACGGCCGCAACAGCTTTGGCTGGTCGCTGTTGATGGCGCGACGGCTGGTCGAAGTTGGCGTCAACCTGGTTCAGATTCAGTTAGGGAATTGGACGTCGTGGGACACTCACGGGGCTGCCTTCCCAATCCTGAAAAACTATCTGTTCCCGCCGACCGACAAGGCAGTCTCTGCCCTGCTGGACGACCTAGCCGATCGCGGGTTGCTAGATGACACACTGATTGTGATGGCCGGCGAGTTTGGTCGTACACCGAAAATCACACGACTGCCACAGCATTACAAACTGCCGGGGCGAGACCACTGGGGCGGAGTTCAGACGGTCTTTTTCGCCGGTGGCGGAGTGCATGGCGGCCGGGTGATCGGTTCGTCCGACAAGATCGGCGCGTATCCAGCCAGCGATCCTCATAAGCCGGAGAACGTGGCGGCCACCATCTACCAGACGCTGAAAATTCCGCCAACTGCCGCGTGGAAAGATGAACTCGACCGGCCTCACCAGATTTACCGCGGTGAACCGATCCTCGGTTTGACCTAAATCCGATCTGTTCCGTTCTCGAAGATCTGACCCGATCCGCCGTGGCGACCAGGACCGATCGAGGACTCTCTGTGGCTTTTCGCGTTTTCTTTTCGAAGCCCTGAAAGGGGGTCAGTCATAGCCAGGGGCGCCAGCCCCTGAAAATGAAATGGGTCGTCGTCGATAACAAGCCCCGCAGGGGGCGACAGTCTTTGTGGGATTGAATCGGCGGTTTTTCAGAGAATTTTGGCACCTCGTTCTCGATGTCTGTCGCCCTTTCAGGGCTGGTCCTGTTTGGTTCGCTTGTCTTCCAGGGGCTGGCGCCCCTGGCTATTGATTGCCGCTCCTGTCGGGGCTGGTTCTCTGTTCTGGTTCCGGGCGCGCGGACCGTGCGCCCGAAGGGTGGTAGCTTGCTGATTTCACTTCCCGTTCCTCAGATCATGCCACCCGTCGCCGATGCAGCGGGCGATTTATATGGTCGATAACGCATCCTGTAGTGCTTTGCCGACGAAGAACGCGTCGATTGTGTCGGTTCCCTCAAATAGAATCCCATCAGTTGTTTCTCCGGTTAACGTGGCCTGGATGTCCTGAGGATTGTCATCCAAAGTTCCATCGGCCATATCTTCCAGCAGCGCATCTTTGTTCTCCTGTTCCAGATTGGTGTCCTGAATGCGGAAGTGCAGGACCAGATCGAGATCACCATCCACGTCTTCCAGTGCATGTTGGACGGCCATCGCACCGATGAATTGCATCGAAGTCACGTCGGCCGTTGAGGCATCGAAATTGGCCGTGGTGAAGATCACAACCGGCAGCACACCGTTGCTGATGAGATTGACGGTATCCGTATCGCTGTCCGGCTTGACATCGATTTCCACAAGCTCGAGAGGTCAACAATGTCGGTCAGAGCGGAAACTGACAGTTTTTCCAGAAAACTTATATCTCGATCATGCACGTCCAATAGCATCTCGACTCAAGCCCGTAACGTCTCGTCGCCAGCGCAGGCTCGCTTGATGTAGGCCGCTCACTGTGTTGAAGATTCAATTTTGTGTGCCGCAGTGAAAATCGTCTCTTCACCGAGATGTTGTTTTATTCATCGCCAACTCTGCGTTGTATCCTTTGGTGATGTTCCTACTATTCAATGCGTAATCTGAGTGCGAACTACCCAACAAAATTTTCGAATTTTTCGGAAATTCTGATTACCGACCGATCTCATCGCCGCCCGCGATTTCCACGCGGAGCCAGCATCAGGCGTAAGCCCAGTAGTTGTCGGCAGTTGAAGAGGAAATCCCGAGAGCGTCGGCGGCCTGCTGATTGCTGAGCCCGGCAAAAAAGCGAAGTTTCATCAGGTTTGCCTTCAACCTGTCTTTTCGCTCGAGCTTCTGAAGGGCCTCGTTCAGCAGCAACAAGTCGCTATCAGGCACATCAACCGCCAGGTGCAGCTCATCCAGACCAACTCGCTGCCGGTCTCCGCCGTGCTTGAGGCTGTTTTTGCGGCGAGCATTGTCGACGAGAATTCGCCGCATCGCTTCGGCAGCAGCGGCAAAGAAATGGCCGCGATTTCCCCAGTTCTGCTGTTGTTCCGAGCCTACCAGGCGGAGATACGCTTCGTGGACCAATGCCGTCGCTTGTAATGTCTGGCCGGGCATCTCCTGGGACATTTTCTGAACCGCCAGCCGCCGCAGTTCGTCATAGACCAGCGGCAGCAACTGCTCAGCGGCCTGTGCATTGCCCTGTTCGATGGCGGAAAGAATACGGGTGACGTCGCTCATGGAGCCTCGGCCGACTCGATTGAAGTGCGGTCTCTTTCGTAGGCGCCGATGTCACCTGCGCGGAACTTTGGAACCACTTCAAGAACCTCTGGATGTTTCACTGCCACCCCAACTCCAACCCACACCAACGACGCCTTGTAGCGGAAAGTGGGTTTGCGGATTTCTACTTTTCTCCAGCAATGGCCTCGGCGATGTTGTGTGAGTGATCGCGGACGCGGGAGTAGGCGTTGAGTGCTGCCATGAACGCCACGCTCGCCTGAGGCGGAATGGTTCCGCTTGACAGGTCATCGAGGTGTTTGTTCCGCAGTTTTTTGATGAGATCTCGCACGTGCCTGCTAGTCGCTCCAATTTTTGACAGGATATTGCGATTCTGCTGGACCAGTGCTTCGTTGACGAGCTGAAGATATTCGCTGACCAGATTGTGTAGCCCCGTGAGGTCGTTGCGTTGCTCCAATGTGAATCGGTGGTCAGCAGTGCGCAGTTTTCGGTCGAACTGTTCCAGATTCGCGATGTAATCGCTGACGGACTCGTATTCGTCGGCCATGCGCAACTGCCGGCGCGCTTCTTCAGCCACCGAATGGGGCACGTTTCTGGAGAGCAGATTGGTGATGAATTCCACCACCTCATCCTGCACGGAATCGAGGACTCGTTCGCGGTGCTTCAGGCGGTCGGCCAGATTTTCGTCGCGCTCGTCTTGCTGGAACAAGGTGATGAACCACGCCATCATCTTGCCGCACCCATCGGCCATTTTTTCAATTTCCCGCTGCGACTGCTCGATGGCTAACAGCGGGGTTTCCAGAATGCGTACGTCTAGGTCTGTGAGATGGGGTTTCTCCTTATAGGTCTTCGATGGAACCACACGTTCCAGGAGTCGAACAAAAACGGGAAGAAACGGTAGAAACAACAGCGTGTTGGCAACGTTGAACAGGCTGTGGGTTGTGGCAATGGCCATGGTCGTATCGGAGAAGACCTGCTTGCCATCTTGGACGACCGCGATTGCGACGTCCCCATCGACCAGCCATTGGACCAACTCGATATACCAGGCGAAAACCAGCGTAATCCAGAAGACGCCGACCAAGTTGAAGATGACGTGAAAGTAAGCGGTCCGGCGCGCATTTGTGGTGGCTCCCAGGGAGGCAAGACAGACCGTGATCGTTGTTCCAATGTTCTCGCCCAGAACCAGCGCCGCCGCCGCCGGGTAGTCAATGACACCTTGATACGCCAGCGAAATCGTGATCCCCAACGTGGCCGATGATGACTGGACCAAGAATGTCAGTAGACAGCCAATCAGAGCACAGCGTAACACGCCGAAATAACTGTCGGCCTGAAACTTCTGAAACCACTGCTCGAACGCTGGCAGTTCCTTAATCACTGCGCAAGCGTCTTTCATCAACTCGAGACCAAAGAACACCATGCCGACGCCCATGAAGGCCATGGCCCAATACCGCCAGCGGTCCCCTTTGGAAAACAGATAGATGAAGGCGCAGAAACCGAGCAAAGGCAAGCCGAATTTGCCGATTTTCAGCACCAGAATCCAGCCCGTGATTGTCGTGCCGATGTTTGCGCCCATGATGACGCCAATGGCCTGAGAGACATTCATCACGCCGCTATTGACAAGCCCCACGATCATAACCGTGGTGACCGAGCTCGATTGAACAACGCACGTCACTCCCGTGCCGACCCCGGTTGCCAGCAGACGATTGTTGGTCACGGCGCCGATCATCCGGCGGAGACCTTTTCCGGCGACAGCCTGCATTCCTTCCGACATGTTTTTCATGCCGAGCAGGAAAATGCCAAGCCCTCCGACGAGAGTGAAGAGCAAGCTGGTAAGAAACGTGGCATCCATAAAAACCCTGCCAAGGAGACGGTGCTAGTCAAAATTGGATTGTTAAGTAAAGGGTTAAGATGCGAATATTCTGCGAAATTTTAACAGTGAAAAGGTTGTGAAGCAACACGCCGGAGAATCGACGGTGATTCCCTCGGGAGAGATGTCAGTAGGAACCAAGGAGTTCAATGCAGGCCCATAGGATCTGAAGTGGAGACCCCCATTTTCGGACCACCGGGCGCGATTCTTTAAGTAGATCGCGAGATCATTTCGGGCGGCTCGTGTGGACTTCCCAAGGGGTGCGCTAACCCAGCGCCAATTCCGCCAGGTGGGAATAACGCGTTCTTGGCGAGCAGTCGAGCGACTCATTCATGTCCGTGATGATCTCGACATCGCGAAATCGCCGCCGCAGTTTCAGGCGGCACAGCCAGTTGATCGCAGTGCCACCAATGTGAATGGCTTCCAGGTGTCGCAACTGACTGCTCAGTTGTCTGATACCCTGGGCTGAGACGGCTGTGTTACGGACATCGACGTGAAGCAACGCCGATAGCGAGGCCAGCCGGCAAAGTCCGGTATCGGTCAAACGGCTGTTACTGAATTCGACCAGTCGTAATGACTCAAGCAGTTCGCTACTGTTGCAAACAAACTCGGCCAACGTGTCGTCACAGGAAGGCTCGCAGGCGCGAATGGCAAGAATACTCTCGGTGATCTGTGCAAAGTCACCCCACGATCTTTGCCGCCAGTCTTCCACTTCGGTTGTGAGGGTGCAACCGCGAGATTCCAGTTCGTCGACGAACTCCAAATGCTCTGCGTATTGCTCCACCTGTGTGGCAAGCCAGTCGCGCCGACTCTTCCAAAATTCAGCATATTCCAGAGCACGCTCGTAGGTATCTCGCAGACGTTTGAACCCCGTTTGGTCTCCACCTCCATCGGGGTGTGCGGTCTAGGCCTTTGTCTTGAATGCCTTACGAATATCTTCCGCCGAATATTGCCGCACCGGGGCCGTCGATCAACCAGCCCGATCATCGGCCGGCCGTTCTCGGAGAACGCTAGGACGCCGGAGCCGCACCGCTTGCATCTGTGCCGCATCCGCATCCGCATCGCCTGAAGCCGCTGCATGTCCGGCCGCAAGAACGACGGGCAGCATAGTGGTTTGCGCTTGACCATAAAATATACCCGTGCCAGATTCTCGAACCGTTGCTTCATCGACATACCGAATACAATCTCGTCGAGCGATGAATCAACCAACTGCCGCATATGTCGTCGGGCTTGCCGGCCGTTTTTGTTTTTCATTCTTCCTCAGCCTCTTCGACTATCTCGATCGCATCCGCAGACGCCTCGAAGAACCGTTCATATCGCGGCTCGCCTTCGACCCCCTCCACCTCCGCAGCATCCTCAATGGCCTGAATCTCCGCCTGCAGTTCTTCATCAGTCGTCGATGGCATCAGATTTCATCCAGTCTAATTTTCGTCATGCTTTTCTTGGTGTTAAACGTTCCCCCACGCAACGGAGGTAGCAGGCCGAGCAACACCATAAAGTCGGGCCGTGCGTCGTGTGATACGTGCTGAGTCATGATTCTCGCTACGACAATCTAACTTGCCACCGCACCCCACCGGGGAAAGGGGGCCGAGAAGACCGGGAACTCAACGGGCCTTCCTGATCCGTATCTTTCTGGATGAGATGTCTTGTTTGAATTTCGGCGCAGCCGTCGTCGTTACTCGACAAACCGTTGGATGACGTTGGCGGTGACCCGCGAGACCTGCTCATCGACCAGCAGGCATGCTGGCCAGCAGATCGAGCCGACCGAAAAGACGCCGCCCCCATCCGGCGTCTCGAAGTGGACCACGTGTGCGCCGCCCTCCTCGGGGTTCAGCCCTTTGGCCAGCAGCTTGACGTTCTTCGGTGAATGGGGAGAGATCTTGTCGGTCTCGTGACCGGAGGCCCCGCCGGGAACGCGCATATGCTGGCTCTTCTCGCCGAACGTGTCGCCGTTCTTCAGTCCGGTCCCCTCGAAGCACCAATGGGACTCGTCTTCGACCTGATAGGGAGCAGCGGTCATGATGCCCGGCTGAGTAAATACAACTCCAAGTAGATTCGCCTCAGATTCGTGCCGCAAGTGGAAGCGGCTCTCGTAGGGGCAATCGTCGCCGCGCAGCCGGCGGCCGTCTTCGTTGTGATAGACGATGCGATGTTCGTCCAAAAACTCGACGTCACAATTCAGCCCGTTGCCGCCCAGATACATCAGCCGCCCGCCCCGCTCGAAGACCCAGCTTTTCAGGGTGTCGTACATGTGCTTTGACCAGTACTCAGGATGCGTGCTGATAATCAATAGCCGGTAATCATCGAGGCGGAACGTGTCGAAGTGAAACTGAGTTTCGCCGTACAGATCGTAGTCGAAACCGTCTCGCTCCATCCAGCCGAACAGCCGCCACTCAGCCGGCGCCAGGTGACAGCCCTGCCGACCACCAATCGGGCCAGTTATCTGCTCGTCTTCGGCGATATGGTTGAACGGTTCGGGCCGGTCGAGAGACAAAGGTGCATACTCGATACTTTTGTAGCTAATATGATCCGGATCGGTGTACCGTTCCAGTTCGAGCCGCGAGTTGACGGTCGGCGTCGGCGGAAATTTGTCGGGATGAATATAGTTACTGCGGCCGCCGTAACTGTTATACGCATTCCAAGTGATGTCGGAAGCCAGGACGGCGATTTTCGATTGCGGCTGTTTCGGGCCGACGACCCACGGAAAAGTGAAAAAATCACCCGACTTGCTGCGGGCGTGGAAGTAATACAGACCGCAGCGCTCCGGAGCCTCGATGTACTGATGATGCGCCGGGCTGTTGTAGCCCTGTTTGTTCCACTCGATGCCGGTTTGAGTGTAATCACCGTCGGGAGTGATCTGCATGGTGGCCCGCGGCCCGTGTTCGTCGAACGTGCCGATCCGCCGGATGAATTCCTTGTCGGCGCCGTACCGCCACAACTCCAGCTCGTATTCTTCGACCGCATGCACCCGAAACTCAGACTTCTCGCCGGCGCGAACACACTTCGGCCAGACGTAACCGACCAGACTGTCGGAGAGCAACCGGAAGTGATAGGGCTGATCCGAATCGACGGTCATTGTGACCCGTTTGGATCCGTACCCGTCACGGTAAAGCACGACTTCGTAGTCGCCCGGAACGAGATCGGCGTAAACCGCTGCCGACGCGCTGGAGCGGACCTGCGTGATCCGCTCGGGATATTCGACGTTTTTGAATTCGAGCAGCACATCGGGCAGGGCCACATACCGTTCGTTGCTTACGTAACCAATGAGCATGAGAAATCCTTTGCAGAGATTTGAAAACATCCACTTGCGGTCTCTTGGGAGGAGGCAAAGCTCCCGCTCTTGAAATCGCTTCTCGATTCTTCCACTCTTGAATTCAGGCCTT
>Ga0310123_10003516_pt1 | contig 12107 bp, 7 predicted proteins | sample CB6_AW_1057_MG_FD_203505 | JGI IMG/M metagenome (GOLD analysis project Ga0310123, IMG submission 203505) | Marine microbial communities from Western Arctic Ocean, Canada - CB6_AW_1057 | ecosystem: Environmental > Aquatic > Marine > Oceanic | place: Canada: Western Arctic Ocean | collected... | reverse complement strand
TTCTGGCGTCCAAGATCACTTTTATGGGTTTTCGGCCCATCGTGAGCTCGAACTCATGGTCGCAGCCGGCTTAGAACCAATGGACGCTATCCGAACGGCAACCAGTCGATCGGCTGACCGCCTCGGACTGAGTTACTCCGGTCGACTCGTACCCGGTGCGCGAGCAGATTTCATCGTGCTCGATGCAAATCCACTTGAAGACATCACGCACACCAGACGTATTCAGAACGTGTACCTCAGCGGTACACCTGTCGAGCGAAACGCGTTGAGCGCACAGTGGACCAGGCAACCCGCTCCGTAACTATTGTTACCGTGCATCTCGCCCCGCACGAACTGCCGCTGCGTTTCCGGCGCTCAACCCTCCACCCGCGCGACCGGCCCCAAGGATGGTAAAACCTTGTGCCACCCGCCGCGGCATGTCAGCGCCGCTCGCCGTAATTCCGCAAGCAATGTTGTGTGTAACACATGCGTCCACAATCGTTTGGATCCCTTCTTCCACCTCTGAGGAATCACGAGACAGGCCAAGAGAGTTCGACAAATCACTCGGACCGACATAAAAGCCGGCCACACCAGGAACTGCGGCAATGGCGTCCGCATTACGCACGCCGTCTGCAGACTCGATCATCATGAGCGCGAGGAGGTCCCCATCCGGATTGAGAGGCCACGTATCCGCGCGCTGAAAATACTCGGCACCTGACAATCCCCAAAACCAATTCGCGATGGCAGCACCGGACCCGCGCACACCGCGAGGCTCAGGGTAACGCGCCTCTCGGCGCGGTGGATAGCGCATGGCGCGAACCGCGTCACGAGCTTGTTCTGCCGACTCAATTGACGGAAAAATGATGCCCATCAGCCCGATGTCAAGAGCTTGCTTCACCGCCCAAGCCGACGATTCACGACCGTACGGAGCAATGCGTACAAGTGGCGCGACGCGAGCACGTAGACTCCCAGTCTCGGCAATCGCCTGCTTATCGATCATTCCAAGCAAGAACCGGTGTAACGCCGTGAAATCCATCGGACCGTGTTCCATGTCCACGTAGACGTAATCGATATCAGCACGGGCAAGTGACCGTGCATTTTCGAGCGACAGGTCGTATGTACTCACACCGTACACGCGCTCTCCACTGGCTAGTTTTTCGACTACCCCGTTGAGGTGGGACCCATCTTGGGCGCCCACACACACACTGCCCACTCCGACAACCACGACGGCGACGATCAAATCCTGAAACTTCTGGCGCATTCAATATCCCCTCTGTTGTTGGACCACTACCCGCATATAATCACATAGGTTACAGAATATCGATCTCGTGAAAAGAGGGTCGCATGACACGCAATCAACACGCACTTATGGGACTTCTAGTCGTAATAGCAGTGGCGGGCACCGCCGCACAGCAATCGGGCGACGACACCGCTGTCCCATCGTTTAATCCAGTGACCGCGGAGCGGCTAGTTAACGCCGATGCCGAGCCACATAATTGGCTGATGTACTCGGGCAATTACATGAGCCAGCGTTACAGCGGTCTCACTCAAATTGACCGCAATAACGTCGATGGACTTGAGATTGCGTGGGTACACCAACTTCAGGCCCTTGATCGTGCAGAAACGACTCCACTCGTTGTGGACGGGGTGATGTATATCACCGAATCACCGAGCACCGTCATCGCTGTAGACGCGGCCACGGGACGACCGTACTGGCGATACGAGCACCAACTCCCTGACGAATTAATTATCTGTTGTGGACGAAACAACCGTGGTGTCGCTGTGCAGGGAGACTGGGTGATCATGAGCACCCTTGACGCACACCTCGTCGCACTCGATGCCAAAACGGGAAGTGTCGTGTGGGAAACTGAGGTACAAGATTCCGCCGCCGGCTACAGCAAAACCGCGGCCCCACTTATCGTCGGAGACAAGGTCTTCACGGGCGTAGCTGGCGGCGAATACGGCATTCGCGGATTAATTGACGCCTACAACCTCAACACAGGGGCTCGCGAGTGGCGCTTCAACACAACACCGAGTCCAGACCATCCTGATAATCGGACCTGGTCCGGCGATTCCTGGCGTACAGGCGGTGCAGCCACGTGGATGACGGGGTCCTACGACCCGGAACTGAATCTCGTCTACTGGGGAACCGGCAACCCTGGTCCAGACTACGACGGAACAGTACGTGAAGGAGACAACCTCTATTCTGACTCTGTCGTTGCGCTCGACGCTGATACGGGCGAATTAAAATGGTATTTCCAGTTCACGCCACACGATATTCATGACTGGGACTCAACACAGATCCCCATCCTGGCGGATACAACTTTCAACGGGGAAGATCGCAAGGTCATGCTCTTTCCGAATCGCAACGCGTTTTTCTACGTCCTAGATCGCGAAACCGGAGAATTTCTACTCGGAACGCCGTATGCCAAACAGACCTGGGCCGAGGGACTTGATGAAACTGGTCGTCCGATTTTGTACCCAAATAAGGAACCGACACCACAAGGAACGGTTGTGTCTCCGGCTATCACTGGTGGCTCCAATTGGTGGTCACCCACCTACAGTCCGCGGACTGACCTAATCTACGTGATGGCATACGATGCCGAGACCAAGTACTTCATTCGCCCCGTCGAATATCAAGAAGGCCAAAGTTTTCGCGCAGGCGGCGGCGAGTCGACAGAACCCTTAGAGAACTACCACCGTGCCGTGCGGGCTATTTCACCACAGACGGGTGATCTCGAATGGGAATTCCCAGTCGATTCTCGTACGACCGCAGGATTAATGTCAACCGCTGGAGATCTCGTTTTCGGTGGAACCGCCGACGGCTTCTTTTTCGCACTGGATGGTCTGGACGGGCAAGAGTTGTGGCATCGAAACCTAGGTGGTCGCGTGCACGCTAGTCCAATGGGCTACGCCGTCGATGGCAGGCAACACGTCGCGATTGCCGCTGGCAACGCTATCTTCTCGTTTGCATTACCAGAGTAAAACAACATAGCCGGTGGTGTGTTGCGTGTGCAACCGCCCAGTCGATCTGAGCCACCCTTAACGGTCGAGAAATATTGCCTTCGGTACAAATGCCGTGACGACCTGAGTCAGGTCGACCGCCTCGGCAATACGAAAGTCCACCGCAATACTTGTCAGCGAATACGCTCGCGAACGAGTCAGTCCATACTCCTCAACCAAAAAGTTGACAGCCTCAATGACAGCCTTCCGAAGAGCGCGGTCCAGGTCAAGATCGATCCCCATAAGAATATGATGGGTTGCTGTTTCTGCTCGTGGGGTATCTAGACGCTGCCCCTTGTGAAGCACAAGCCTGAACTCGCCAGTCAACGCTTGTTCGATCGCTGTCCCGCTCACTTCCCCATCGCCCTGCACAGAATGCGGGTCGCCAACGTAGAACAATGCCCCAGGATGAAAGACGGGCAGGTACAACGTACTCCCGACAGTTAAGTCCTTAATGTCCAGGTTGCCACCAAAGGGACCTGGTGGTCGAGATCCCTGTATACCAGCGACAGTAACTCCTGGCTGACCAACCGTTGGGGCTTCAGGCGCGACCGCCATCACCCCCATGAATGGGGCCAGCGGCACATGAATGTCATCCGAAAAGAGCGCGACCTCTTGCCCCCCCACTACCGCCGACCGTATAAAGTGACGAATAGCCGGTATCTCGAACGGCGGTTCGCCACTGGGCGGCGCGCCGGGATAGTCGACGGAAAACACACCCGTGGTCGCTCCCGTGTTGTTAATGCCATAGGGCACACGAGTTTCCAGGCTCAGCACCTCCACCTCGAGCATGTCACCCGGCACCGCCCCTTCAATATAGATTGGCCCCGTAATCACATGCGGACCATATCCCTCTCGTGGCCGATCTGATTTCGAATCCCAGAAGTCAACAACATCCTGCAAGATCTCATTGGGTGCCACACCAAACTGTCCTAGAAACCGTTCAGGGTCTTCTGCCTGTGTGCTGCCAGCGTGGGTTAAGGTATCGATACGAACCACCGCTCCCGATTCAACGGTCAGCACTGGTGGCTTATCTTCCGGGTACGCTCCCCAGACAACATTTTCTGGCGTTGACGGCACATGCTGCACCATATCCTGGGCCACCAGAACACCGGTAGCGACCAGTGTTATAAAAATAGACACGATTACGATACGTCGCTGATTCATTTGGTGCATTAGACACTAAAATAGCTTAGAGACGACAGCGAGTCGAGGAGGACGCGTGCGACGAACCTTACAGCTACCCACATTTGGCATTTCCATTGTTACAGCGTTAGGTCTTCTGGCGCTAGCGACGACACCGCTCGACAGCCAGCAGACCCACGCTGGTGAGTATGCTCAAGCAGACATTACCTACGGCATGCAGGTTTACGGAGAAACGTGTGTCGGCTGTCACGGTCCTGATGGTGACGCCATTGTCGGTGTCAATTTTCGTACAGGACAATTCCGAAATGCCTCCTCAGACCCGGACCTCATGGACATTATTGAGAATGGGATCCCAGACACAGCGATGCCGCCCGGCAACTACAACACGTCTGAGTTAACCGCCCTGGTCGCATACCTCCGAACAATGGGAGACATCGACAGCAGTAACGTCAATATTGGCGATGCAGCCCGCGGCGAAACTCTCTATCAAGGTAAGGGCGACTGTGCCAGTTGCCATCGGGTCGGACCCGAAGGGTCTCGCATCGCACCCAACCTGAGTAACATTGGTGCCATTAGAAGTGCGGGATCACTGGCCGAATCATTGGTCGACCCGACCGCAGCGATGCTCCCACTCAACCGAACCGTGCGTGCCGTCACCCAGGATGGAACGCTCCATATCGGTCGGCGCCTGAACGAAGACACCTACACGGTTCAAATCATTAATGAGGACGAGCGCCTTCTCTCGCTCGTTAAAGACGACCTCCGCGAATACACCATCCTGACAACCTCAGCTATGCCGTCATTCGCCGAGTCGCTGACTGAACAAGAACGTGCCGATGTCTTGGCATTTCTCTTAACGTTGAAAGGAATGCGCTAATGACCCGCACTTTGTTCACTCTCGGACTTGTTGCCTGGTTCGCACAACCACTGGTCGCCCAGGTAACGTTCGAACGACTGCTCAATGCAGCTGATGAACCTCAGAATTGGCTAACCTATTCAGGAAACTACGACAGTAATCGCCACACGGCGCTTGAGCAAATCACGACCGAAAACGTCGACTCGTTGGAGTTGCAGTGGGTCTTTCAACAAACGCAATCACTACAGGTCTTTCAGACAACACCACTCGTGGTGGACGGCATCATGTACCTGACCGAAGCGCCCAATACCGTTGTCGCACTCGACGCCGCGCGTGGTCGTGTTTTTTGGCGGTACGAGTACACCCCGTCAAACTTGTCCCGTCCGTGCTGTGGTCGTGTGAATCGAGGGGTGGCTATTCTCGGTGACACGCTCTTCATGGGCACCATTGACGCGAAGCTGATCGCCATTGACGCCATCAGCGGTGAGCCTATTTGGCAAACCGACGTAGCTGACCCGGAAGCAGGTTATGCACTCACCTTGTCGCCACTTATCGTCAAAGACAAAGTAATCGTTGGTATCGCGGGTGGTGAGTACGGTATTCGAGGTTTTATCTCGGCCTATGACGTTAACACCGGCGAAGAAGCCTGGAAGTTTTACACCATTCCTGGCCCCGGCGAGCCCGGTCACGAAACATGGCAGGATGACGACTGGATGTACGGCGGTGCGTCGGCCTGGATCACCGGTTCGTATGACCCGGATACCGACCTCGTTTACTGGGGAATTGGGAATCCCGGACCTGACTGGAATCCAGAACAGCGCCCAGGAGACAACCTCTATTCCGACTCGGTCGTCGCACTGGACCCGGACACCGGAGAACTGGAGTGGTATTTCCAGTTTACCCCCAATGACCCGTACGACTACGACTCGGTCCAGGTCCCTGTACTTATCGACTATCCCGCACAGGACGGCAGCATGTTGAAACTCATGTTGTTTGGCAACCGAAACGGATTCTTCTACATACTCGACAGAGCAACAGGACGCTTCATTAACGGCGAACCGTACATCGACTTGAACTGGGCGGAAGGGCTCGACGATGCCGGTCGCCCAATTTTCACGCCGCAACCACCCGGCACAACCACGTATCCGGGTGTCCAGGGTGGCACCAACTGGTACTCACCATCGTATAGCCCGTCAACTCGGCTGTTTTACATGTCGACATGGGAAAACAATGGATCAAACTTCGAGGCGCAAGAGGCCGAATACGAACCGGGCCGCACATTTCTTGGCGGACGACCTGCTCCGCCAGTACCCGGAGCAGTACTGCCAAATCTCGCACGTGGACCGATTAATACGTGGACCGAGTCTGCAGGAACTGGAGCGGTTAAAGCATTAGACCCTGCGACGGGCGAAGAACGGTGGAAATTTCCAATGACAGATGTCACCACTAGCGGCATCCTTACAACAGCAACGGATGTTTTGTTTACGGGCGGACGCGAAGGTTATTTCCACGCGTTAGACGCGGGCACCGGAGACCTCCTCTGGAGAACGACGCTGGGTGGCATGATCGCGAACGGACCGATCAGTTACAGCATCGACGGCCGACAGTACGTCGCAGCGGCATCCGGCACCGGTTTATTCGTTTTTGCCCTGCGGGAGAACGACTGAAAGAAATCGGGTTACGACGTTACGTCGCTACTGGCTCTTTTACGTCCAGATTCGCGCACTCGCCGAGATACGTAAGCGCACTGGTGACGCCACCAGGCGTGTGCGGCACGTCTGCCAGTGTAAGTCCCATCTCCACGCCACCTAGCGTCCCGACGAGGCTTAAGTCATTAAAGTCGCCCAAGTGGCCGATTCGAAATACCTTGCCAGCAAGTTTGCTGAGTCCAACGCCAAGTGACATGTCGAAATGTTTCAACACAATATCGAGCAAGTGTGACGAATCGTGCCCATCCGGCATCATAATGGCTGTAATTGACGAACTGTATTCACTACCATCGACACAAAGTAGATCTAACCCCCATGCGGCGACCGCACGGCGTGTAGCTTCGGCATGGCGATCGTGTCGAGCGAAAACGTTCTCGAGCCCCTCGTCAAACAACATCCGCAACGCTTCTCGCAACCCATAAAGCAAGTTTGTTGCAGGCGTATACGGAAAGAATCCATTCTTGTTCGCCTTTAAGATGGGATCCCATTCCCAAAAGCTTCTCGGCATCGCTGCATGTTTACTCGCAGCCAATGCTTTATCACTGATAGCGTTAAAGCTCAAACCAGGGGGCAGCATTAAACCTTTTTGTGAAGCGCCAACGCTAACATCGACCCCCCATTCATCATGGCGATAATCTATTGATGCCAAAGACGAAATCGTATCGACCAGTAGTAGTGCGGGATGACGCACAGAATCCAATGCACGTCGAACGGCCGCCACATCACTCGTAACACCGGTCGACGTTTCGTTGTGAACAACGCACACGGCCTTAATCGCTCCGTCACTGTCGTCAGCCAAGCAGGCTGCGACTTGCGTCGCATCAACTCCATGGCGCCAATCGCCTGGAATAAACTCAGGAATCAGACCGTGCTTAAGCGCAATATTTTTCCATAGTGTGGCAAAGTGCCCCGTCTCCACCATCAGCACACGATCTCCGGGAGAAAGTGTGTTGACCAGTGCCGCCTCCCACGCACCAGTACCAGACGCCGGATAGAGCACCACGGGTTGCTGAGTCTGGAGAACGGCTCCCATACCCTGTAACACTTCCGCAACGAGTGCTTGAAATACAGGACCACGATGATCGATTATCGGCGCCCCCATTGCACGCAAGACCCGTTCAGGAACGTTCGTTGGGCCTGGAATCTGCAGAAAATGACGTCCGCTATGGTGTGTCATGTCGCTAATCTACCGTACTCGCTTCATCTATACTGCGCCAGATGGCTGACCTGCGCACAGATCTCGAGTCCCACCTTGACGGGGAAGTCCGTTTTGACAAGGTTTCGAGGGCGCTTTACTCCACTGACGCAAGTGTCTATCAGATCGAACCAACGGGAGTCGTCATCGTCCAGTCACGAGACGACATGCTACGCACGATCGAGTGTGCCCGTAAACACGGCTGCTCCATCACTGCACGTGGCGGCGGCACCTCCCAAGCGGGACAGGCAATCGGCACGGGCCTCCAAGTCGATACATCGAAACACTTTAATCGTCTGCTCGAAGTTAATGTTGCAGAACGCTGGGCACGCGTCGAACCTGGCATCGTCCTCGACGAACTAAACGCTCAGCTCCTCCCACACAAACTCCGTTTCGCCCCTGATATCTCAACCGCGAGCCGCGCCACCATAGGCGGGATGATCTCCAACAACTCGAGTGGATCACGGTCCGTCCTTTATGGAAAAACAATCGATCATGTGCTGGAGCTACATGTCGCCCTTTCCGATGGCACTGTCAGTCATTTCCGACCGGTCTCTACAACCAAGCTCAATGACATTTGCAAAGAACAGACGCTGGAAGGTCGATGCTATAGAACAGTTCGTCGCCTCGCAGCCCAACAGCGTGGCGAAATCAACCTACGTTACCCGAACATCCTTCGACGAGTCGGAGGCTACAACCTTGATGCCTTCGTGAACGCCGACAATCAATTCAACCTTGCGAAATTGATTGTCGGTTCAGAAGGCACCTTGGGACTTATCCTCGAAGCACGCATCAACTTGGTCCCCTTACCCAAGGCCAAAGCTGTTTTAACGATTGAGTACAAGACCCTCCTTGATGCCCTTGGTGAAACCCCGGCCATCTTGAAACACCATCCGTCCGCTGTAGAAGTAATGGATAGTTCCATTCTCAACCATGCCAACGAAAATCCATCACTGGACGCTCTACGCCGGGCAGTCATACACACCGATTGTGGAGCACTCCTCTGTGTCGAGTTTTACGGTGAAAGCGATGACGAGTTGTCAACAAGACTCGGTCGACTGGAAGCGGACCTCCGGACGCGTGCTTTTGCCACACATACGGTTCGTGCGACAACTCCTGAAGCTCAGAGCAGGATATGGAAACTCCGGGAATCCTCGCTTGGTCTATCGATGGCAATGAAAGGAGACGCTAAAAGCATCTCTTTCGTTGAAGATACAGCGGTGGCACCAGAAAAACTGCGTGACTTTATCGAACAATTTCTCGAAATAATTCATAAACACGGAACCAGCGCCGGCATCTACGCGCATGCATCCGTTGGCTGTTTACATGTACGTCCAGTCGTCAACATGAAAACTAGCCATGGCGTCCGACAGTTTGAAGCCATTGCCACTGACATTGCAGACCTGGTCCTCAAATTCGGAGGAGCTCTATCTGGCGAGCATGGAGACGGATTAGTGCGAAGTCCGTTCATGTCTCGCATGTTTGGACCAACGCTCTACAACGCGTTTCGTGAGATCAAACAAACCTTCGATCCTGAGAATCTCTTCAATCCAGGAAAAATTGTTGAGTCGCCTCCGCTTACCTCTAATCTGCGCTACGGCCCCAACTACAAAACCCCGAACCCGGCAACCTTCTTCGACTATTCTGAGCATGGTGGCTTCGGACGTGCGGTCGAGATGTGCAGTGGCGTTGGCGCCTGCCGAAAAACACTCTCGGGCACCATGTGTCCGTCCTACATGGCAACCCGAGACGAGGCACACTCCACACGCGGCCGGGCAAACACCTTACGTCTGGCCATGAACGGCACGCTTGGACCAACCGGTCCCCGAAACACCGGACTTGCCATTAAAGAGGTTTACGACGTTCTAGACCTATGTCTCGAATGTCGAGCGTGCAAGACGGAATGTCCCGTCGGTGTTGATATGGCGCGTTTTAAAAGTGAATTCTTAGCTGACTATTGGCATCAACATGGCACTCCCTTGCGCGCGCGCGTGCTGGGACATATTCACGATCTGTCGGCGATTGCCAGTCGGATGGCACCGCTACTAAATCCACTCCTTACACACAACTGGATGCGTGTGCTCAACGAACGACTCTTTGGAATTGACCGACGTCGCTCGCTTCCTGCATGGGCACGAAAATCCTTAGCCGAACAGTGGAATTCTCGAACCCATTCCAGCGAACAACCAAATCTCGTCCTATTCCGAGACACATTTACAACCTATTACGATCCTCAAATTGGTATGGCTGCCGCCGACGTGCTCGAAGCCGCCGGCTTTAATGTAGGGCTCGGTCCTGATGTGTGCTGTGGTAGACCACTGATATCCCAAGGCCTGCTGGCAGACGCTCGTGACCGCGCCACTAACACTATCCGTCAGCTCTATCCGGCAGCCTTCCTTGGAACACCCATTGTGGTTTTGGAACCGAGCTGCCTCTCAGCGCTGGTCGATGACATTCCTTCGCTCGTCAGAGGTGAGTTGCAGCAACAAGCCAAAACTGTAGCCCAGTCCGTGATTCTCTTCGAAGATTTTCTAGAACATTCACTTCACTCTGGTCGCGCGTCACTCACATTTAAAGCAGGACCAAGCAACATCGTACTTCACGGCCACTGCCACCAAAAATCTCTTGGCCTGGTCGGGCCAGCCAAATCCCTACTTGGGCGCATTCCTCACGCACAGGTTCTCGAGTTGGATTCTGGATGTTGTGGTATGGCCGGATCGTTCGGGTATACGTGCGAACACTTCGACATATCAGAACAAATTGGTGAACGGCGCTTATTGCCTGCGGCACGTGCACTCGATAAGACAAGCGTCCTGGTAGCCTCCGGGACCTCCTGTAGACACCAGGTGCTGGATTTCACAGAAGTGGAGGCTCTGCATCCCGCAACGCTCCTTAAGTCACTGTTATAGATCGCTTAAGAACATACTCGTCAGCATGCAATCTTGACGTTTCCAGCTCTGCGATCAACACTTCACGTGTTCAGATGCCAATTTATGAATACCGTTGCTCGGGGTGCGAACACGAGTTTGAGGCAGTCGTCCTGCCACACGGAGAACCTGAAACTTGTCCAGCCTGCAGTTCCAGCAAGCTCGAGCGGATGATTTCGATGTTTTCGGTGAGTTCTAACGGCACGCGGGCGACCAACTTAAAGGCGGCCAGGAAACAAGCCTCTAAAATCAGGCGTGACAAAGCGGTAGCTGACCACGAGGCCATTCACCACCACCATCACTGACACCACCCGCTACATCTGTGCGGATTCGATTCCAAAACGGTTCTGGGCAGCACCCACGAAACTTCTTCCCGAGCCCAGCAACTTCTCCACGCCGGTTACGACACCTCCGCCGTGTAATCACCGTAAAACAAAGAAAACAATAACGTTAATTCCAAACAGGAGATTCCTCTTGGATGTGCTTATGCACAGACGTGCGGGATTCTCACGTTATAACAAACGCGTGCGGGGGCAAATCGCACGACCATTTTTTCGCCAGAAGCAAAATCTGACACACCTAGGGCTGTGCGCGAGGTGTTGGCAAAGCTTGGCTGGTTGGTCTATTCTGTTCCGCTGTGCGCCTCAAGACAGACGGAGTTGAGTAACGGCTAAAACGTTTGGTCCTACTTCTATGACAATTGGTAACAGCCAACAGACAGGTGGGAATGCCGGTAAGAAAGTCCGATACGTTCGCCAGCTAGATCAATTAGCTGGATTATCTGACGAACAAAAAAAACACCTGCAGCCCGTTTCTGAAAAATATGTTTTTAGGGCGAATGATTACTACCTAAGCTTGATCAACTGGAATGATCCCGAAGATCCGATCAAGCAACTCATCATTCCTCGGGAAGAAGAATTAAATGATTGGGGTCAGCTTGATGCCAGCAACGAGGAAGCAGTCACTGTTGGACAGGGAGTACAGCATAAATACACCGACACAGTGCTGCTGCTGTGCAATGAAGTATGTGGCGCCTATTGTCGCTACTGCTTTCGAAAACGACTCTTCATGGACGACAACAATGAAGTAACGAATGACGTCAGTGAAGGACTACGCTACATCCAAGACCACCCAGAAGTAACGAATGTCTTATTGACTGGTGGTGACCCGCTCTTGATGAGCACGCGTCGCTTAACAGAAATTTTTGTAGCGCTTCGTGAAATTGAACATGTAAAAATAATTCGCATCGGATCGAAAATGCCAGCCTTCGATCCTTGGCGTGTCACACGAGA
>Ga0310123_10003515_pt1 | contig 12108 bp, 10 predicted proteins | sample CB6_AW_1057_MG_FD_203505 | JGI IMG/M metagenome (GOLD analysis project Ga0310123, IMG submission 203505) | Marine microbial communities from Western Arctic Ocean, Canada - CB6_AW_1057 | ecosystem: Environmental > Aquatic > Marine > Oceanic | place: Canada: Western Arctic Ocean | collected... | reverse complement strand
GCTTCTCCACGTAAAGAGGTTTCCCGGTGTCAGCGCAGGCAGTAATTATCGGCAGTCGCAATTTTTCAGTCGCTGCCAGTACCACCACGTCCACCTCTGGATCGGCGGTGACCTCACGATAATCGTTGCAAGTGCGAATGGGTTTGAAATTGTCCCGACATTCGGCCAGAGCCGTCTCCGATAAATCACAGCAGGTGTGTAACACCAAACGGTCATTGGCTACGATATTGGGAAGGTGCAGGGATCGAGCCACGGCCCCACAACCAACGACTGCAACCGTCAAGGCTCTCTCTGTCATGGACGGACTCATCATGCGATTGTCAGCCAGTCCCCTGCGGCTCCGGGTGCTGCCACGCTGCCATGCCACCGTCGACCAGCAGCATGTGCCCGTGCACGTGCTCGGCGGCATCGCTGACCAGGTAAACCGCACCACCACCGCAGACATCCGCTGATGGGATCCGGCCATTGGGCGTGTGGTGCATCAGCCAATCTGCTGCTACGGTGTTTTCCTGCGCCCATGCGGTTGCATGTGACCAGACAAAACCCGGTGCCAGCCCGTTGACTCGAATGTTGTGGGGCGCCAAAGCAACGCACAGGGTCTTGACCATCATCTCCACTGCACCCTTCGAAGCATCGTAAGCTGTGGAAACCGGCTCAGCCAAACGCCCATTGATTGAACCGATCATGAGCACCCGGCCTGCGACCTGGTTCTGAATCCAGTGGCGGGAAAACCGCTGAGTCAGAAAGTAGCCCGAGGCAACGTTCAACCGCATCGTCTTTTCGAATCGTTCCAGATCCATCTCCAGGAATGGCGAGTCGAAATACTGCCCGGCATTGTTGACCAGGATGTCCAGTTCCGGCTCGATGTCGATCGCAGACGCAAAGACCTGCTCCACTGCCGCAGCAGTTGGCCCTGAAAGATCGCCGCCAACAAATGAAGCACGCACGCCCGGGGCTTCGCAGGCAGCAACCACTGCCTTCGCCTCGTCGCTGTCCTGCCGCCCGTGGACCACTACGTGACAACCGGCACGAGCATAGGCCTCGGTGATCGCTCGGCCCACCCCTTTACTCGATCCGGTAATTAATGCGGCATGCCCGGTCAGATCCGTCATGTTTGCTTTACTCACTCATAAGGCCACCACAGAACTTGCCCGTTTCAAGATCGGGTCTGAATTATATCGCTGGCCCCCACCAATAGCGGTCCAGGCAGCTATCATGGCCAAAATTCATACGTCGGAGCATGCACGATGAATAATGACACGGCCTTTGAGATAGCAACTTCCAATATCCGCTACGGGCCCGGCGTAACCCGCGAAGTGGGTATGGACCTGCGCGACATGGCCGTCAAGAAGGTCATGGTTCTGACCGACCCGCGATTGTCCAAAGCCCCGGCCGTGACCACTGCAATCGAGTCACTCCAGGATCAGGGGATCGAGTATGACTTCTTCGACCAGGTGCGCGTAGAGCCGACCGACACGTCTTTTCGTGAAGCAATCGACTTCGCCAATGCACATCAGTCCGATGGCTTCCTGGCCGTGGGTGGCGGATCCACCATTGACACCGCCAAGGCCGTCAACCTGTACACCTCGTACCCGGCCGACTTCTTCGACTACGTCAATGTGCCCGTCGGTCGGGGCAAGCCGGTACCAGGGCCGGTCAAGCCTCTGATCGCCGTACCCACCACGGCTGGGACCGGCAGCGAAACCACCGGTGTGGCCATCTTTGATCTGACAGACCTGCGTGCTAAGACGGGGATCGCTCATCGCCGACTCAAGCCGACCCTGGGTCTGATTGATCCGGACAACACCCGTGACCTTCCCCCAATGGTGGCGGCCTCTACCGGTTTGGATGTGCTGGCCCACGCGGTTGAGTCCTACACCGCCCTGCCATTTAACCATCGACCGAAGCCGGATCGGCCGGTGGAGCGGCCGACTTATCAAGGTTCCAATCCCATCAGCGATATCTGGTCATTGCAGGCGATGCGCATGGTGGCCAAGCACCTGGAACGTGCCGTTGGCCACCCCGAGGACGATCAGGCACGCGGCATGATGCTCCTGGCTGCAACGTATGCCGGAATGGGATTCGGCAATGCCGGGGTACACCTGTGCCACGGGATGTCCTACCCGGTCTCAGGTATGGTTCGCGAGTATTGCCCGCCGGACTATTGCGATGACCACCCCATTGTGCCCCATGGCATCTCGGTGATTCTCAATGCCCCGGCGGTATTCCGCTTTACGGCGCCGGCCTGCCCGGACCGCCACCTGGCCGCGGCTGAGGCGATCGGCGCCAAGGTCGCAGGCACCGATACTAAGGATAGCGGCCACCTGCTTGCGGACCAGATCATCCACATCATGCAGCAATTGAATATCCCCAATGGACTGTCCGCCGTGGGATACACCTCCGCGGACATCCCCGCCCTGGTTGAAGGCACGCTTCCTCAGCACCGTGTCAACAAGCTCTCACCAAAACCGGCTGGGAAAGAGGAACTAGAGGCGCTCTTTGAAGATGCGATGACATACTGGTAGCGGCGTGTTCGCCATATTCGGAATCATTTGACGCCGCCACATGCTGGCGAGGACTAGCGCCGATTCGTGCTCTCGAATATCTTGTCCGCGCTACGGGCGACAAAGCCGCCAAATAGCGAACCGTCAGGCAGCGGATACCGGCGGGCAAACTCGTAATAGCAACCAGGAATCGTTTGTACCGAATCGCTGAAATCGACCGATACCCGATCAGCCAAGGTTGAAGACTGTTCAAGACAGACCTCCGGTGAGCCCTTGATTTCACCGCCACTTGCATTTAGCTGGTAACCGGCCTGCTTGAGACAGGCATTGAACGACTCGAGCCCGTCGAATGTCGCCAAAGCGTTGACCAGCACCGTAAAGTGATTGGCCTGGAAACCAAATGCCGCCATCCAGGCGGCGTACTCGCTTTCTTCAGCCAGTGCCAGGTATTCATCATGCGACAGAGACCACGGGCGACCGATGACGGCCAGGTCGCTGCGGGTCCATGTTTGCTCAGGCACCTGGTCCAGCAATCGACCGACGAGTGATCGCAGGTTCTCGGAGAAGTCGGCAAGCTTCAATTCGCTGATGAACACCTTGGGTAACGAGACATCCGGCGGTTCGTAGTGACGGGCAGCCAGTTTCTTTTCCGTGAAGCTGTATTCATCGCCGGCACGATAGCCACCGGCAAGAAAACCCGCTGAGAGTACTTCGATGCCGACACGAGGATCGTCAAAGGTGCGCAGAGCAATGTGGTCGTTGACCACTTTTTCCCCGCGTTCGGTCAGGAACCGGTAAATCGACTCCGCCTGCGGGTTCATCTGACTATAGCCCTGCCAGAGTCTTTTAAGTAGATCATGAATCGCTGTCATGGGAATATTTCCTTTTCTTGAAACAGATTGCCTGTCGCCAAGCATGTTTAGTATTTCTGCATACGGTATTCAGCTGCCGCCATAAAAGTACCCGTGCTACGGGAACTACAAAGTAATCGCGCTAAATGCTATCCCGCCCTCTGAAACGGATATATCGATCCCAAACCCAGAATGCCCGTCAATTCGTCAAGCGCTGCGCGGCCTTGCGCAATCAAGTCAGGGTCCGCCAGATCGACCGGTGCCAGCCGGTCGCGGTAGTGCCGATGAACCCAGTCGACCAACTGTTCATCCAACGCCGGCGACCACCACACGCCCGGGTGTACGGCCCGCCGTTCGGCCTCGGTCAGAACCACCCGCAACCGCATGCAGGCCGGTCCGCCGCCATTGCACATGCTCTGGCGCATGGTGACGTAGTGAACGGCATCAATTATGTCGATCTGTTCGACCAACTCTTGGACCCGATCGATGCGCCGACATTCGTCAGGACAGATCAATATGACTTGGCCATCAGCCAAGCGAACCAGTTGGCTATTGAAAAGATAGGTTTGTACCGCCTCGGTCAGTGAGAGTTGCTGCCGGCTGATCCGAATGCAGCGTAGTGGCTCAAAGGCGTGCCGCAAGCGGTCGATGACCGCTTGTGCATTGACCCAGGCATCCTCGTGATAGAGCAGAAGGTCCAGGTTGCCTACCGCAATAACATCGTTATGGAAAACGCCGGCATTGATGGCCTCATCGCTCTGGCGGGCATAGACCCGCCGGCCCGGCTCCAGGCCAAAACGGCGGGCCACCGATTCACAGGCGGACCGGGACTGGCGCCCCGGATACCGCCCCGTCGACTCCGACCACACGAACAGGTGAACTCCCGGCTGCCCATACTCCATACAAAAGCGGCTGTGGTTGGCCGCACCCTCATCGCGCAATTCGACTGTCGCTGGCAGCGGGTGCTGGACATCAAACAAATGTCGGTCAGCAAAAATAGTCTCCAGGTGCACGGTAGTGGCCCGAGCCTCGATCGACCGGTGCAGTTCGCTGTAGAGATTGGCCGGTACAAACTTCACACGATGATCGGCGCTGTCTACCGATGGACAGGTGGTCGCCGCGTTGGCAGCCCACATGCTTGAACTGCTGCACGCCGCGGCCAGCAGTTGCGGCGATCGTGCGTGGGCCTCGGGCACGCCAGCTAATCCCAGCCGGCCCAGCAGATCCAAGTCCGGTCGTTCCTGTGGTGGCAGCACCGCCTGGGCCAGACCGATTCCCGCCAGATGGCGCATCTTGGCCAGGCCCTCCAGGGCCGCGGCCCGTGGGTTGGATACATGGTGACGATGTGCTTCTGATGCCAAGTTGCCCAGCGACAACCCCGCGTAGTTGTGGGTAGGCCCGACCAAGCCGTCGAAGTTCACTTCCAACGCTTCGGCCATCACACTGGCTCCAGAATGCCCGGCAACGGAGTCTTTGGCATGTTCAGGGTTTGGGATTCCAGTGATGCGACCGGATATGCGCAGTAATCAACCGCATAGGCCCCGCTTGGCCGATGGTTGCCACTGCGACCGACACCGCCAAATGGCAAGCGACTACTGGCACCAGTTGTTGGTCGATTCCAATTGATCACGCCCGCACGAACCCGCCGTTGGAAGTGCCGGTAAAGTTCGCCATCACCGCAGAGCAAGCCGGCGGCCAGTCCATAGCAAGTACGATTGGCCTGCTCGATCGCCTCATCAAAATCATTTACCCGAACCAGTTGCAGCAGTGGCCCAAAAACTTCCTCGTCACCACAATCTTCAACCCCGCTGACATCGACCAGGCCCGGGCGTAGCAGGGCTGGTGCCGGATCCATTGCTCGTGATTCGATGAGCACCCGGCCGCCCCGTTCGCGTAGCGCCTGCTGAAAGCCAAGCGTCTTTTCAGCTGCAGCCTGTGAGATCAATGAACCCATGAAAGGCTCAACACTGCCACCGGGCGGCCCGACCTTGATCTGATCGATCATCACGCAGAGACGTTGAAGAAAATCTTCGGTTTCGCTGCCATTGACCACGATCAGGCGCCGAGCACAACTGCAGCGTTGTCCTGAAGTGATGTAGGCCGAGAGCACGGTCAGGTAGGCCGCTGCATCCAGATCACCGGCACAATGAACGATAAGCGGATTGTTCCCACCCATCTCCAGGGCCAGGACCATCTCCGGCCTGTCCGCTACGGCCCGATTGATCGCCTGTCCGGCTGCGTAACTGCCGGTGAAGTACACGCCATCGATCTGCTTGTGGCTGACCAAGTTTGCACCGACGACCGGACCGCCCTGAACAAGGTTGACCAACCCAGGCGGAAGACCTGCGCTCTGCCACAGTGACACCATTTCCCCACCCACGGCGGGCGTCAGTTCACTGGGCTTGAATACCACGGCATTGCCCAACAGCAGTGCCGGCACGATATGGCCATTGGGTAGATGGCCTGGAAGATTGAATGGCCCCAGCACAACGACCACCCCCTGCGGTTTGAACCGGGTGATCGACCTTGCGTCAGGGGTATCAAAAATTTGTTCGGCGCAGCGATGAGCGCACATCTCAACGGTGATCGCAATCTTGGCAACCATTGCATCCACTTCGCCCATCGCTTCCCAATGCGGCTTACCCGTTTCGCTGCTGATCAACTTAGCCAACGAGGTGCGGTGAATCCGCAATTGATTGGTAAACTGGTCCAAGTGCCGGCGGCGCTGCTCCAAGGTCAACTGCGACCACGGTTCAAAAGCAGTTCGGGCCGCAGCGACCGCCGCATCGATCTGTTCGGCTCCGGCTTCACGCCCGTTCCAGATCACTCGGCCGGTCACCGGATCGACCGAAACCATCTCCACTCCGCTGCCGCTGAGCCATTGGCCATCGATACACTGTTCCCGCTTCTGGTCCATGTGTCTCTAGTGCGATTGAGCCTGATTCGATTCTGCATCGGGCCGCAGCGGAGCCACCCGAACACACTGGCCGACCTTTACACCCAGAGCCAATGCCGTTCCAGCCCAGAGGCGTACCCCCAACTCCGTTGCGGCCAATGGACCTGCACTGACCCGAAATCCGTCTTGCACTGCGGCAATCAAGTGGTCTGCGGACCCAAATTTGGAGTCTGAGATCTCGGTCACTTCAACCCGCCGGCTTTGCTGGACGGTTGCGATCTGGTCACGCTGCACGGTCAATACGGGGCCGGCTTCAAAAATATCCACCATGCCGCTATCGCGAAAACCCTGTTCAACCAACAGCCGCAACGCCGGACACGTGTTCTGGTGTACCTGCCCGATCACCTCCTGGGCCGCCGGCGGCAGCAGTGGGATGTAGATCGGGTGCTTCGGCATCAGGTCGGCGATGAAGCGTTTGTCCACCGCACTCATGTAATCGACGACCGGGAAGTCCGCGTCAAAAAAGTGTCTGCCCAGCGCGTCCCAGAACACAGAGCCGCCTTCGGCATCGATCACGCCGCGCATTTCAGCAATGACCGTTGGTTCAAATCTCTGTGCATGTTCTGCAATGTACAGGAATCGTCCCAACGACAGCAATCGGCCGTTGCCACCACGACGCTTGTCGGGGGCCAGAAACAAGCTGCCGATCTCGGACGGACCGTTGTGCTCCGCCACCAGGTGCAGTGCTTGGACATCTTTCTGGACTTTCAGAACCGCGGATTTGTGATGCGACATCTGCATGCGATAGGCATAAAAAGGCTCGAACCCGCCGACCTTGGACACAACACCGCTGGTCCCGACAATTCGGCCCGTGCTTAGATCCTCCAATACGAACAGGTAGGACTGGCCCTGGGGTGATTCATCGGAACGGGAAAAATCGCGCACGGAATCCCGAACCCGGCGATGGAGTAGTTCAGCATCATTGGGCAGTGAGGTCAGACCATGACCGGCCATTGAGGTCAGCTCGACCAGCTGCTCCAGATCATCTAGCGTGATGGGGCGAAGGATCTCCATGTCGCTCTACACGTTGGCTCCCTCTGCAACATGCTGCAGGGATTCTTCAAGCAACTCAGTGACACGGTCGACCTCGTACTCTTGCAGTACGGGCATCGGTGGCAGGAATCGCACACGCGCCGGATTCGAACCGGCGACAAATCCGATCACGCCGGCATCAAACAGTGCATGCACCAGGCGTCTGGCGGTTTCCGGACTGCCGTCCAGCGGTGTGAATGCGATCATGGCCCCGAACCCGTAAGGGCCACTGATCCAGTCCGGATGGCGGGACTCGATCGCCTGCAACCGGTCCACGAACTGCGCACTGAGCCGGGCGATGCGCCCGTCCGGACCGAACAGCCCTGGCTCCTGCATCATTGCACAGATCTGCTTGGCAGCAAGGATCGCGGACGTACTGGCGGTAAACGTCTGACTGACCAGTCCTGGCGGCGGACGGTGGTCGGCATCGAATAGGGTTGCGCAGACTTGGCTCATCTTACCGACGGTAACCACGTCCACCAGTGATTGAAGTCCAAAATGAGAAAAGGCGAACGGCTCGGTGGTGCGACCAAATGACTGGATCTCGTCAACGATCACCGTAACCTCACGCTCACGCAGAAGTTGCATCAGGGCAACGAAGAACTCCCGCTGACCGGGATAGTAGCCACCCTCACCCAGGATCAACTCGATGATCATTGCCGCATGCCGACCGGGATAGCGTTGGAAATGAGCATGCAGGGCCCGAAGCGCCATGGTCGTGCTGCGTTCGGGCGCCTCGACATTAAAGAACGGCACATAATCGACGGCCAGCGTCGTGGGCAAACCCATGCGGTAGGCGGCCTTGTCGGTCACCTGGGCCAAGGCCAGAGTCCGCCCACAGAATCCACCGGAGAAAGCCAGCACCCGATCGGCTGGATGCCGCCGACAGAACGCCAGCTTCAACGCGTTCTCGTTGGCCATGGCACCACTGGTGGTCAAAAAGCAGTGTTCTAGGTTGCCACCGCTTCCGGTCGCCAGCGCCAGCAGCGCCGCCGCCAGTTCCGCAGACTCCGTGTTCTGCTGCAGGTTTCCCTGCATCACGATATCGGCAAGGGCGGCGTCCAGCGCCGCATCGATCAGCCGCCGATGGCTGTGGCCGAAATAGTGGACGCCAATACCACCGATCATGTCGTATTTCACACTGCCGTCATCCAACTCGACCAAGGCCCCCCGCCCAATTCCACTACCCAGATAAGGAAAGTAAAGATTGGCCCCGCGATAGTGAGCAAATTGCTCGAGCGCTTCGCCATAGCATTCGATCCGCTCAACATCCGCCGGGCGCACCGACTCCAGCGCCGCCTGATGATCTGCCAGGGCGTCGTGCAGTAACCGGCGAGCCTCAATGACCCGAGGATCCTGCCTCAATGCCGCGGCGATGGTTTGATGTCCCAACTGGCTCATAACACCGGCTCCACTGAAGACATCGGATCCGTGAAACGGCCATTGGCGTATCCCATCAGCAGCAGGGCGCTGAGCTTGGCCCGTTCAACCAAGCTGTCCAGGAGCAGAAACTCTTGGTCGCTGTGGATCGATCCGCCACGCGGTCCAAGCGTATCCACGGTGGACAAACCCGCTGCTGCCAACCGATTGCCATCACAGACACCGCCGGATGTCTGCCACTGCACGGCCAGACCCAAATCGCGCCCACAATCAGCGACCTGCCCAAGCAAACACTCGGTCGCCGGGTCCAGCCGCTTGGGTGGCGCGGCAAAACCACCGTGAAGTTCTAGTTCGATCCCGTCAGCCAGCCGGCTCTTCCGGACCAAGGATTGCAGGTACTGCTGGACCTGCCGCTGTTGCTCGTATGTGTCTACGCGGATATTGAATCGACCGATGGCCAGATCCGCGACCACGTTGACCGGGCCGCCACCGGAGATCTCACCGGCATTGACAAGTGCCCCCGGAATATGCTCGCCAAGTAATCCGATATCTCTGATCAACTCGGCCAGTGCAAAAATGGCGCTGCGACCTTGGCCAAAATGCCTCCCCACGTGGGCGGCACGTCCTCGGACCACGATGGTGAAGTTTCCCGAACCCTTGCGCTGTCCAATCAGGCTTCCGTCAGGCAACGTCGGCTCATAGACCAAACCGATGTCGGCATTGGCCGCCGCCCGCTGAAGAAGTGGCGCCGAGCCCGGTGACCCTAACTCTTCATCGGGATTCAGAAGCACCGTCCATCCGAGTTTCTTCGCACAACCGCTGCGTTCCAAGGCCTCGAGGGCTGTGAGCATTACCACGAGCCCGCCCTTGGCGTCGGCGACCCCTGGGCCCCGCAGTGTTGTCGGATCGATCGTTTCAACTTTTTGAAAGGCGTGCTCCGGCCCGAACACCGTGTCTAGGTGGATCCCCAGCAGTATCTGGAAAGAAGCCTCGGGCCGCTTGACAATCTGCACGGCATCGGCCAGCACCACCGAGTCAACCTGCCCGTGCTGATTGATCCGTTCGTAGCCAGCCATTGGTAGGCGATCAATGCGCCCACCCAGTGGTTCAAAGGCACCCACAGCTTCGGCTGCCATCTGTTCAAGGCCATCTCGATTAATGCTACCGGAATTGATCGCGCACCATCTCTCAACGCGCTGCCTCATTGGCTCGGCTTGCCCGTCAATCCAGAACATCGCCTCATCAACGTCCGCTATCGGTGCGGAATAACTCATCCTCATATAACCTCGCTCACCACCCTGGTGATCTTCCTTATAAGATAGATCGGTCCAAATGGCCGGCTCAATTTGTACTGTTCACCAGTTCCGTAACGAGATATCGGACGCGGCATCGCGTCCGCAGTACGGCATGGATATGGACGCTTTGGTGGCCGGTGGCCGGTGGTTGATAACTCGCAGCTCGATCGCGTGCGAAGCGAATTCTACGTAGACGACGTCGTCACCCCAATCACATCCGGTGGATTATCCCCCTTACCCTAAAGCGTCCAGAATGACGCAAGCACTCTTGCGCGATTCCGCGACCGTGCAGATGATCGGGTGGTCCTCGGCGACCGCTTTGCGGAACTGTCGATTTTCATCACGAAACATGCCATCTCGGTTGGTGGCGATGATGGCGCAATCCCACTTCGGTGATAATCGGCTCCAGACCGAAATGGTGCTCTGGTCCGAGGATGCAAATTCCACCGTCACCATGCCCTGAGTACCGATCAGTTCGATCTGACCCTGTCGTGACTCTGAAAATCCAGATGCACCGAATCGCTACATCAATCCTTGAATTCCATCAGGACTTTAGCCGAAGTCGGTGATCAGAACACTCCGATGTTGCCACGATTCGGCTACCACGCCGACAACCCACCATCCACCACAAGGTTGTGCCCGGTGACGTAGGAAGAGGCCTCCGAGGCCAGAAATACCACGGCGCCTTTCATTTCCTTACCGTCGATTCCCATCCGCTGCATGGGAACCGTTTGGTTGTACGCGATAATGAACCTTTCCGGCTGTCCACGTTCAAAGCCGCCGGGGCTGATGCAATTGACACGGATATGGTCTGCTGCCAGGGAGACAGCCATATCGCGAGTCATGTTGACCACCGCGCCTTTGGCCGCGTGGTAATCGATCGTCGCACCCCCTATTGCCGTGCCGATATATACCCGCCGGTCCTTACCGACGATGCCGGCGGTCGATCCAATATGAACGATCACACCCGAACGACGCGGTTTCATGGCCTTGGCGATCACGTGCTTGCTGCAATAGAAAACACCGTTAAGGTTGACATCAATGGTCTGATGCCAGAGTTCAGACGGTCGTTGTTCCAGCGGTGCGTTGTCCGGCGAGCTGACCACATTGCCGGCATTGTTGATCAGAATATCAATGGCGGAAAAGTGATCCAGAATCCGATCCACGGTTCTTTCCACCGCGATTTCGTCCGTCACATCCAATTCCAGCGCCAGAGCAGTACTGCCTGTCGCCTTCTCGATGGTGGCCGCCGCTGATTCGGCATCACGGAAGGTCCGGCTAGTAATGGCGACGTTGGCACCGGCTTCGGCCAGGGCCAGGGCCATGTCATAACCGAGGTTGCGCGACCCGCCAGTGACAAATGCAACCTTACCCGTCAGGTCAAATAAATCTCGAATATGCTCGGACATGGGCGAAAACCTCCTCGAAAACTGTAACAACTCTGGAGACCGAGATAAACTTAGCCTCTTCCGGCCCCATGACCAGACACTCGCACAAGGGTCCTGAATCGGTCACAATGCCGATCCACGGCAAGCTGGCCTGAAGCGTATTGTCCGCGAACCCAATCGAAGTGTTTCGTGACTATAGGCCCGCAACAGGGAAACCTCATGCAACAAACCGACAACCGCCCCATACGTGTTGCCATTGCCGGTCTCGGCCGAAGTGGATGGAATATTCATGCCGAAACGATTGGCCAGATGACCGATCGCTACAAATTGACTGCGGTCAGTGATCCCAATAGCGAGCGCCGGGCTGAAGCTGAATCACAATTCGGCTGCAAAGCGTACGACAACTTTGAGGACCTGCTCGGCACAGATGACACCGAACTGTTGGTGGTCGCCACACCCAACCTGCTGCACACCGAACACACCATCGCGGCCCTGCATGCTGGATGTGACGTGATCTGTGAAAAGCCCATGGCACTGAGTGTGGAGGATGCCGACCGCATGATCGAAGCTGCCAAGGACAGCGGCCGGATGCTCGCTCCCTTCCAGAACCGCCGCTATGAGCCCTCCGGCTTGAAGATCAAGCAGATCCTCGACTCCAGCCAACTGGGCCGGATCATTCAGATCCGCATGGCCTGGCATAGC
>Ga0310123_10003513_pt1 | contig 12112 bp, 10 predicted proteins | sample CB6_AW_1057_MG_FD_203505 | JGI IMG/M metagenome (GOLD analysis project Ga0310123, IMG submission 203505) | Marine microbial communities from Western Arctic Ocean, Canada - CB6_AW_1057 | ecosystem: Environmental > Aquatic > Marine > Oceanic | place: Canada: Western Arctic Ocean | collected... | reverse complement strand
TCGAATGGTATTACTTTGCCCGTGCGGGAAGCGATCTGGTACGACTTTGTCGCGAGCGTGAGGAGTACAGCCGGGCGATCAGCATTCTGAGGATCCTGTGCGACTCAAATTTTCCCATGAACGCGGACTTCTGTACACAGTTGCAAGAATTGGAGCGGCGCATCATGGGCTCTGACCGGTGATCATTCGGTGCATTCGGAAAATCGTAAGGCATTTACGCCGATCTCATTAGCCGCTATATTTATCAACGGAACGAGCGCTGGTTCGCTGCCGCTGTTCGTGGAACTCAGTGCCGACAAATGAGTTATGATACGATCTATGCAGCTTTCGTTTAATCTCACGCGTCCGAGGCTTCTCCCTCTGATTCTGGTGTTCTTTCTGGGCGCTATAAGTGGATGGGCGGATTGCGAGCCAACGCCGCTTCAGCCGGGTACCGGCTGTGACGGCATCGACAATAACTGCGACGGCGAAGTCGACGATTGCGGCGAAAACTTTCGCGCCCCGGAGATCCAGTGTCCGGAGTCCGTCATTCTCGAATGCCCGACATTCACGGAGCCGAATCCCAAGACTCTGATCGGATTCACCACGGCCGGGGACGACTGCAGTGAGGTGACCGTCATTTTTAAGGACAAGGTCATCGAGAATTGCGGCACGAGCGCCAACATCATCCGGACGTGGACGGCGACGGACAATTGCGGACGTTCCGCCGAGTGCGAGCAGGTCATCACCGTCATCGATGGGACAGCGCCGGACCTGGCGTGTCCGCCGGATGTGACGTTGGTGTTTCCGGCCAACACGGAACCGAATCCTGCCGGCAAGACCGGTTACGCGACCGCGGCAGACGCGTGCTGCAAGGCGAGGGTGAAGTACGAGGACCGCCTGACATCGGAATGCGGTGACAACCGGACCATTGTACGCACATGGCTCGCCGCCGACGAGTGTCAGAACACCGTGACTTGCGAGCAGACCGTCCATGTCGTCGCCCGCTCCGACATCAACATAAAGTGGCCGAAATCGGTAACCCTCGATTGTTCGGTTAGCGTCGATCCGGATGTTGGCAGCCCGGCCGGATATCCCGAGATCGTCCGCAGCGGCAACGACATCGTTATAACTTACCAAGATGAGGTCGCTCGGCACTGTGGCGGCGCCAAGGTCATTACCCGCACATGGATGGCCGCCGATGGCTGCGGCGCCAAGGTCACGTCGAAGCAATTGATCAAGTTGACCGATGTGACGCCGCCCGACATCGCGTGCAGCGCCACGCCGGCGGCCAATGGCCGATCATTGCAACTGAATTTCGCGGCCTCGGAAGAGTGCGGATCAGCCAGCGTTTTCGGCGTCATCGACCTCGGGTCGAACCAGGTCCCGGTTACCAACGGCAAAAATCTCGACCTGCAATTCGCCGATGCGCCACCGATCGTTGATTATCATGAAGGAGTCCTGAAGATCTCTGCCGCATTCGCGCTTCTCATTGTCACGACTTCCGATGATTGTGGCAACACGTCGCAATTCACCATTGATCTCTTCCTTGAAAAAGAAGGACTCGATACCAGCGGCGGCGAGTGATTTGCTTGGTGCCACACTGGCTCCCTCGAACCAATTCCCCATCGCCACCGGCGACCGACTCTGCCGCCGATCTTACGCCATGGCGATCACCGCGTTCATGGCTGCGTGCCTCGTTGCCGACGCGCGCGAGCTCACCGTTGCGGTCGCTGCCAACTTCTCCGGGACCCTGCAGGGATTGGCACCGGCGTTCAAAAAGAAATCCGGTCATGGACTGACGATTATTTCTGGATCGACGGGCAAACTGTATGCCCAAATCCGGAACGGCGCACCGTTCGACGTCTATATGGCAGCGGACACCGAACGGCCGCGTCGAATCGAAGCAGCGGGGCTGGGCGTCAAGGGAACGCGGACTACTTACGCCATCGGTCAATTGGTCCTGTGGAGCACCCGGATAGATTACACGGACGACGGCGCCGATTATTTACGGCGACCCGACCTGAGGCGTCTGGCGATCGCCAACCCGAAAACGGCTCCGTACGGACGCGCGGCTGTGCAGGTTCTTTCACGGCTCGAACTGCTGCGCCCGTTGCGTGCCCGATTCGTTCAGGGTGAGAATGTCGCCCAGGCATTCCACTTCATCGTGTCCGGAAATGCGGATGCCGGTTTCATATCGCGATCTCTCCTTGCCGTTTCGCGACAGGAACGCAGCGGCTCGTTCTGGCTCGTCCCGGGCCATCTTTACGATCCGATCGAGCAGCAAGCCATCCTCTTGGCTCGGGTGCGCGACAGCGCTGCCGCTCGCGGCTTTCTGGCTTTCATAACGAGTGATGCGGCTCGCGCGCGCATTCGCGAGTACGGCTACCAGGTCCCGCCCGCCTCCTTGCCGAAGTAGTGGCTGAACAAAAACCCCTCGGCGGGGGCCTGCCGTTGCTCCAAGCGGGTCCGTCCGACGTGAGTTTCAATCTGGAGCAACGGCGGGCCTTCCGCCGCGAATTAGAAAATCGCGGGTTTTCGGTCAGCCACGAAGTAGCCCGCCGTCGTAGTTTCACCTGAAATGTCGGCTATGTTGCGTCACAGAAGTCCAGTTATCCGCCGACTGCAATCAGCCGATCCTCTGGGTACTCCCGAGAAACTTAACTCTTGTTGGCCGTCGAAATGATGATTGCAATCGGACGTATCAGTAGCATCAAGTGATCCGTCGGCTTACGGATTGACACGTGGAACGTGACTCAGGTGGCAGACATTTTTGTCTGTGCCGTGGCCACTCATATTTCTGACACCAACACTGCGATCGGCGTGGCCTCAGTCCCGCTGCGGAGCGGGATCCATGCTACTGGGGCCGTCCGGCATTCAGAGGTTTCCGCCTCGGTGGAAACTCCGAGCCGTGAACCCTCAAATTTCAATGAAATATCCGAAACCATGGATCTGAGTCCGATCTGGCTGACCATTCGCTTGGCGGCCGTCACCACGGCCATTCTCCTGGTCGTCGGCACACCGGCCGCCTGGTGGTTGGCGCGCACGCGTTTCCGCTTCAAAGCGGCGATCGAAGCGCTCATCGCGATGCCGATTGTTTTGCCGCCGACCGTGCTCGGGTTTTATCTACTCATCGCGATGGGACCCCACAGTTTCCCGGGCAGCGTCTGGCAGGCGGTATTCGGCGAACCGCTTGCTTTCACTTTCACCGGTCTTGTCATCGGCTCGATTCTCTACTCGATGCCGTTCGTCGTGCAGCCCATTCAAAATGCATTTGAAGGCATGGGAAGTCAGCCGCTGGAGATTGCAGCGACGCTGCGGGCATCGCCGATGGATCGTTTCTTCAGCATCGCTCTGCCGTATGCGCGGCGCGGCATCATCACGGCATCAACGATCGGCTTCGCACACACGGTCGGCGAATTCGGCGTCGTCCTGATGATCGGCGGAAATATCCCGGGTAAGACGCGCGTCCTGTCCATCGCCATCTACGATCATGTCGAGGCATTGGAGTATCGGGCGGCCCATTGGCTCTCCGCCGGGTTGATCGTCTTTGCATTCTCCGTTTTGCTGGCCGTCTACATCATCAACCGGCGATGGGCCGTACGGCCGTAACAATCGGTTGTCGACAATCGGATACTCCGGGAGAAGGATGAGCGGATTACGGGGGCGCTTTACATTACAGCGCGGGTCATTCCTGCTGTCGGTGGATTTTCAAATTCCCGGTCGCGGAGTCACGGCGGTGCATGGTCCATCGGGTTGCGGCAAGACGAGTCTGCTGCGGTGCGTTGCGGGCCTGGAACGGGCTGCGAACGGTTTCGTCGAGTTGAACGGGGAATGTTGGCAGGATGAGGCCCGCGGGGTATTTTTGCCGCCGCATCGGCGGGCGCTTGGGTATGTGTTCCAGGAGGCCGGACTGTTTCCGCATCTGACAGTGGCAGGAAATCTGGATTTCGGATGGAAACGCGTGCCGCCGGCCCAACGGCGTGTGTCCCTGGCGCAGGCGGTACAGTGGCTCGGGCTCGACGGATTGCTGGAGCGCTCGACCCAGCAGCTGTCCGGCGGCGAGCAGCAACGGGTTGCTATTGCACGTGCCCTCGTGACGTCACCACAACTCCTGCTTCTGGATGAGCCGCTGGCGTCGCTGGATGAGGAAAGCAAGGCCGCCATCCTTCCATATCTCGAACGCCTCCATGAGGAGTTGGAGATTCCGGTTCTTTATGTCAGCCATGCACGTTCGGAAATGGCGCGGATCGCCGACCACGTGATTCTCCTGGACGCAGGAAAAATAGTTGCCGACGGCGCGCTTCACCAAATCGTCACCCGGCTGAACCTGCCTTTGGCAAGACACGAAGAGGCGGGCGTCATCCTCGATGCGGTTGTCGAGAGCGTTGACGAAACCTACCAATTGACATACTTAAGCATTGCCGGCAGCCGGCTTGCCATTCCGGGATGTTCCCATAATGTGGGGCAGACGGTGCGCGTCCAAATTGCCGCCAACGACGTCAGTATCACATTGAGGGAGCCGGTCGAGACGAGCATTCTCAACGTCCTGTCCGCCCGCATCGAAGAAATGGCGGCGGACGGGTCGTCACGCCTCATGCTTCGTATCTCTATCGACGGCGCCGAGATCCTTTCGCGATTAACCCGTAAGTCCGGCACTGTCCTCGGGCTCGAGGTCGGCATGAGTGTCTATGCCCAGATCAAAAGTGTTGCATTGATGCGCTGATTTCGAGGAAACCCGATCTGCCTTCAATCATCGATGTGAAAATCAACGCCGAAGCCTGCTCTTGCGGCGGGCCTCACCGCGGGGCCGCACACCGGCATTCCAATGGCGTGTTGAATCAGACCCAATCGCATTTCCGGTTACGCCTATCAGTTTGATCACGATCCGTTCACGACCTTACCGAAGCAGATCATAATGGGCAGGAACCGGATCGCCTTTACCGACGTCGAGCCTGGGAATTGGTATTTTCACGTGTGCGCCGCCGGCGTCGACAGTCGCTGAAGTGCCACGGCGCACAAGAAGGTGGCGATCCGGAAGTGCCATTTCCCGCCTGCGCGCAAGACCCTATACATACCGCCCCACGAGCCGCCGGCTCACGGAATCGAGGTCCTCGAGCACAGGGATTTCGTACCGGTTCTTCGACGTGTCCGACATGATGATGCGGCCGTCTGGCATTGATTCGATATTTTTGTAAACGTTTTCGATATCGAATTCGCAGGGGCCGCGGTCGGTCTCGACGATCCAATGCACAATGTGCCGGTTGCGTGCTGCCGCGATAATACGCGTGACGGTCGGCACGATATAATGCCGTCTCAGGCATTCCTCGATGGCCGGCCGATATTCGACCGGCACCTCATCCAGACTCTTCAGCATACCGACACCGGGGCCGCGTTTGCCATCCGTATTCAATTCGAAAAACTGAATAAAAACGTCGGGTCCGGAACGCGGGAAGGCATGGGCCGCGACAACGTTCAGGATTGTGCGGTCGTTTGCCAGCGTAAGATGGATCGGTTCCGTGGCGCCATCCCATCGTATCGCGATCGATGCCGGCTCGAGCCAGACGAGCGTCTCGGGTTCGATGATGTGATGATCCGGTTTGGTCTCAGTAGTGGCCATGAGGCGTGACACGTCCTGCGTAATGCGTAAATGTATTGCGTAAGAAACTATTCAAGTACTCGAAGCACGGTTGTCACCGCCCCCTGCGACCTTGCGTCGCCCTTTGCAGAACAACCTTGATCGGCGGTCAAACACAACGTGGGAGGCCGCATCCCGCGGGCGACGGTGACGCGGCCTCCACACGGGATTGAAGGGCCGACGACAAGTGTGCCGAGCGTAGCTCCACACGTGTCGTCACCGTCGGTCCAGATGTTTACACTACGTCACGTTCGCCCACGGGACGCGGCCTCCCACATTGTATGACGCCAGCGGTAGCACTCGCTCGAATGTCGAATTTGCCACGCCGTTTTTGATGTGTATAGGACAGACCTCCCGTCGCAGGGGAACGCCGGACTGAAACGTCCTGAGTAGTTACCGGCAATTTGACCGACGAAGCCAGGAACGGCGGAGTCGATCGAAAACTCCGTTCATCCTCGCACGGCGATGGCGAGGCTCCACTCGGACTGAATGTCGACAAGCCGGCGAAAGACACCGTCCTCGATCTGCATCAACTCCTGGTGCGTACCCGTCTCGGCGATCTCGCCTTCCTGGATGACGACGAGTCGGTCGGCATGCCGCAACGTGCTCAGTCGATGCGCAATGGCGATTGTTGTGCGGCCACGCACCAGATTGGCAAGCGCCTGCTGAATTTTCGCTTCGGTCTCGGTATCAACAGAGCTGGTCGCTTCATCGAGAATCAGAATACGTGGATTATGTAGGATTGCGCGGGCGACGGCAATGCGCTGGCGTTCACCACCGGACAGTTTGCATCCCCGCTCGCCGACCACCGTATCGTAGCCGTGCGACAGTCCCATGATAAACTCGTGTGCATTGGCGGCTACAGCTGCCTCGATGACATCGACCCGCCCCGCCTCTTCGCGGGCGTAGGCGATGTTCTCTGAAATGGTGCCATTGAATAGAAACGTGTCCTGAAGCACATAGCCGATCTGGCGGCGAATGTCGGCCTGATGAATATCACGGATGTCGACGCCGTCGATTTCGATGCTGCCGCTGTCGGCCTCATACAGGCGGCCGATCAGGTTGATGATGGTCGACTTACCCGCGCCGGAGCGCCCGACTAAACCGATCATCTCTCCGGGCTCAATCGTCAGTGACAGATTCTTCAGGACCGGGACGTGTTTCTCGTAACCGAATATGACGTTCTTTATGGCAATGTGGCCGCGGATGGATGCCATCGATTTTGCGCCTGGACGATCAATGATTTCCGGTTCCGTGTCGAGGATTTCAAAGACCCGTGCCGCGGCGGTCAAGGCGCGAGTCATCCAGTCGTTCAGACGCGTGAGCAGCTGCATCGGCCCGTAGATCATGGCGAGATAACTGATGTAGGCGAGCAATTGGCCGACGGTGAAGTCATTGCCCGTCGCCGGTAGCGAGCCGTCCGCTTTCCACACCTCGAAAACGCCGAAATACCAGATCAGAAGGAGCGATGTCTGGATTATGAAGTTGAGGATAGGAACCAGCGTCTGCCATGTGGACTCGGCGTCGACCATACGGTCGCAATAGCGATCGTTGCGCCCATCGAAACGGACGTTTTCAGCTTCCTCCTGGCCGAATGCCTTGATCACCCGCACACCCGACAAGGCATCGTTGATGTAGCTGTTGAGCGCCGCAGCGGTATTCCACAGCAGTCGAAAGCGGTTATGAATACGCCGCCATACATAGGCGGACAGGAGCACAACCACGGGGGCCGGAACCAGTACGAGGACACCGAGCAGTGGATTCATCCAAATCAGGATGGCGCCGATGCCGATGACCGTGAGGCCATTGACAAAGGTGTATTGAATGCCGTCGACGAGAAAGCCCTGCATCTGCCGCGTGTCGTTGCTGATGCGTGACATGAGCGCACCGGTCTGCTGGCCACTGAAATAGGACAGCGACAAGGTCTGCAGATGGCGGTACGCCTGCGCCCGCACCCGGCTGGTGACATGAGCGCCGACCCACACGCCGAGACGACTGCGGAATATTGTGATGGAGTGTTCTCCAAGCAGGACGACCGCTAACACCCCGACGGCCAGAAGAAGGTGCGCGGCGTTGGCTGAAGGAATAATATTGTCGACAAGAATCCTTGTGATCTGCGGCGGCACCAGGGAGATGGCTGTCCCGGACACCATCAGTGCAGCCATCAGAACAATCTGTTTTCGATAGGGCGTGGAGAATCCGAGGACACGGAGCAAGGTTGAAGTCCGTTGCATACAGAACGGGCAGATCCGGGTGTTCTTCGGGTATTCACGGCGGCATGATGGGCAGTACAACTCTCGCTGTTTCGTCAGGATATCCTGGAAATCCAGGACCGGCGGCGACATCTCCGCGGTGTTACGCCTGTCGTCGGTGCTTTCATCACCCGCCGCCACGGGAGCCGGATTGAGATAGGCATCCAGACGCTGGACGACGCTGCCAAACACGGTCGACTGGCCGGCGTCGAAGCGCAGCACCTCGGCGAGCCGGCCGCCGACGTTAACGACGACAGTACCGCCGCCGCTGACGCTTTCGATGCGGGCATGGGACACCTGATCCAACGCCGCTGAAAAACTGAGCTCCGGCAGGCCGCCGTCCATGGAAATCACAGCGATCTTCACCGGCCCAATCGCCAGCCAGCTTTCGCCGTATTTCCCATTGGGCATCAGACGACTCTTGACGCAGACGCGGCAAGCCGCGCTACTGAGGTCCTGGTCTTCCAGGGCCGCAACGACTCTGTCCGGTACGCCGTCGATGCTGACATCGCCCCAACCGTCGGATTCATCACCCTGATTGTCGTCGGTTTCCATGATGTAAATAAGAGTTATACGAAATAACGGACGGAATTGCAAGTCGGAAACGACGTTTCCCGGCTCTCACGTTTTCTTCCGCGACCCAGGAACATCGCATCAACATTTAGCAAGCCGAAGCCTGAGCCGCTCCATCTGCCGGTCCATAACCTGGCCAGCTTCGGTATCATTAGCCTCCATGTTGCGCTACCATCTCCTGTTACCATGAATAGTCGCGTAAAGACGGGTTCAGGTTTTACCCATTTCAACGCCTGGCGTCTGCCTGCGTTCAGCGTCATGCACGTATGCGAAACGGGACGTTGCCCGCCCCCTGTTTACCCCATCGGCTTTCTGGCGCCTATCCAAAATATTGTGAATTGGGTGCCGTGATTGCTGCCATCCAATTTTTTAATTTCCTCTTGCAAATCGGAAATCATAAGGAAATTTCGTACAATACCACCAAACGAGGCGGAAATTTCGCGTCGCGGGCGTCTCGAAATTGAATTCGAATGACCTGTGCGAAACGCTAAATGACCCCAAAAATTCCCGCCAGAACAATGGGCCATTGGCAGCAACCAAAACAAGGAAATGCTCATGAATGCGAATCGAGCTCAGGGAAATCACGTTAGCGCCGGGGTCGTGCGGTCCATGTGTCTGTCGATGTTGATCGGCTTCCTGTTCAGCACCGGTGGCCGCGCCAATAACATCAGCGTGTCCAATATATCGACAACGGGACAGGACACGGCGGCGAAGACGACGCTCGTGCAGTTCGATCTGGCGTGGGAGAACTCGTTGCGGACGACGACGAACCACGATGCGGTCTGGCTGTTCGTAAAGTTTCACCATCCCGCGACAACTGGGGACTGGGCGCACGCGACCCTGAGTATCAACGCCGGGGATCACACGGCGCCGGCGGGCGCGACCGTCGTGCCGGCTGCGGATGGGACGGGGGTTTTTCTCCATCGTGGTGCCAACGGCTCGGGCGACGTGAACTTTACCGGCGTGCAGCTGCAATGGAATTACGGTAGCGTAACCGACTTCGAAAATGTTACGGTGAACGTGCAGGTATTCGCCATTGAAATGGTGTATGTCGCGCAAGGCGCATTCGGCGCCGGCAGCGGCGGCAGTGAGATTGCGGCCTTCACACTGACCACGATCAATACCGCGGACGCGACGACAGCGGGCGGCTTTCCGACCGGGCAGGCGGCGCCTGATAATGCGTCGTGGCCGAACGGGTTCAACGCCTTTTACTGCATGAAATACGAGATCAGCCAGGAGCAGTACACGACGTTTCTGAACACGCTGACCCGCGACCAGCAGAACGTCCGCACTGAGAGCAATGTGAGCCGAGATACCATAACAAATATATTCGTCATGTCGAACACCCCGTCAGTATCGAGACGTAATACCATTACAGCACCCGTAGCCGGCAATGGAACAACGGCCCCGATTACATTTACCACGTTAACGCCGGACCGTGCGTGTAATTGGTTGAGTTGGGCGGACGGTGTCGCCTATGCGGACTGGAGCGGCTTACGGCCGATGACAGAGCTGGAATTCGAGAAGGCGTGCCGCGCCAGAAAAGCGCCAGTGCCCAATGAGTATGCGTGGGGCACGACCGACATTCACGCTTCCGCCTATGCGTTGAGCAATGACGGCACGCCGAACGCGCAGATCAGTAATATGGGCACAAGGACGGGCAATGTATCATATTTTACTACTGACGGTAGTATAAATGGACCCTTGCGTTGCGGGATATTTGCGGCGAGTGCTGTGACCCCGGACCGAGTTGAAACCGGAAGAAGTGCCAACGGCGCCATGGAGCTAAGCGGCAATCTGTGGGAGCGGCCGGTTACGATCGGCAATCAGAGCGGGCTAGCCTTCACAGGCAACCATGGCGATGGTTACTTAAATGCGGTGGGTTCAGCGAACGTCGGGGGTTGGCCGGCGGATAATGCCTCCGGCGCGGGCTCCCGTGGCGGCGACTGGTTCTTCAGTGCGGTCGCTCTCCGCGTGTCCGACCGCAGTTTAGCCTTGGTCGCCATCGCAGGTCGGGGCGACGGCTTCGGTTTTCGTTGTGTTCGTTCGGGGCCCGCGCCGTGAGAGAAAATCTTTGGCAAAATTTTTGATAGTGGAGGGCGTGATGAAGAAGTTTTTTCTCGGAATAGTGCTAGGGCTCTGCGTATTGGTAAATGGCGCTGACGCCCAGTTCGCCGGTGGTATTGGCGCTGGCTTTGACAAGTTGTTTCGCGCCGACCATTACTTGAACGAGATCATCATCGAGTGTGCATGTCCCGATGTGTCGCCCAGAGCCTGTGCGACGACTTCGGTTTCGGCGCATTCAACAGCACCTCCTTGGCCGATCTGAACGACGAAATCCGCCCGCGCATCGAGGCCGCTTCCCCGACCAGTTGCACCCAGGCCGAGATCGCTCAGTGCGTCGCCGCCGACCTGGCCGCCTTCGGCCTCGGAGCAAACTCATTTGACGGTGACTTGTAGCCGCCGAATTCCTTGATGGACTCGGCAAATTCATCGTCCGACTTTTTTTCGAGTGCGGCGTGAAGTTCCCGGTGGGCCATGTCAATGTGATCGACGGACGTTACGTCTATATGCTTGCGCCGGACAACGCCGAAAACGGTCCCTTATTCGATTACACGCTGATGCCCACTCACCTGGCCAGACCGTTCCTGCCCGAGGAACTTGCCAATGCAGAACTGGCGGCGCCGTTTCCCTTTTACCAAGGCCTGTCCGATGCTGAAGATTCCGACGGTACAAAATTACCGTCCTGATCGCGACCTGAAGACCACGATGCTGTTCGACATTGACAGCGATCCGGAACAGAGGACGCCGGTAAGCGATGCGACCAACGAACAAAAGATGGCCGATCATTTGCTCCGCTTGATGGGTGCGTGTGACGCCCCGAATGAGCAGTATCAGCGGCTTGGCCTGCGCTAGCCCGCCGTCCCAGGTCCGTATTCGATCCGCGAGAAATCGCTGCAGCGCGGAAGGGAGGCCTCGAGCACAATGAATGGCGACTCACTTTCAGAAAACGGGAACCGAATATCGTGAACAGTAGTCAAGATCGGTTTTGGGCTGACGGCGTATCACCGGCAAGTATTTCGTTGCCAGTCGGACGCGGAGGATGAAAGATTACGAGTAAGATTACGATTCGACGTGGGTTCGGAGGAATGGGATTGATCAATCCGCACATACGAAGTATACTCAACAATAGGTGTTTAAACACAACAATACGAGGAGTACGACCATGCTGTCTCAAGAGCAGACCGACTTCTATAACGAAAAAGGTTACGTCAGTGTCGAGAATATCCTTACCGACGATGAGATCGAAGCACTCCGGCAGACAACGGACGACTTTGTCGAGAGATCGAGAGAGGTCACCGAACACACCGAAGTATTTGATCTGGAGCCGGGGCACACCCCGGAGATTCCCAAACTGAGACGATTGAAGGACCCGATCAAGCAGCACGAGGTCTATCGGGATACACTGAACCATGCCGAAATTCTGACGGTCGTTTCGCAGTTGATCGGCGACGGTCTGCGTTGCAACGGCAATAAGCTCAACATGAAGCTGCCCGAGATCGGCAGCGCGGTTGAGTGGCATCAGGACTGGGCCTTCTATCCCCATACCAATGACGACCTGTTGGCAGTCGGCGTCTGCATCGACGATATGACGGTCGAAAACGGCGCC
>Ga0310123_10003510_pt1 | contig 12122 bp, 14 predicted proteins | sample CB6_AW_1057_MG_FD_203505 | JGI IMG/M metagenome (GOLD analysis project Ga0310123, IMG submission 203505) | Marine microbial communities from Western Arctic Ocean, Canada - CB6_AW_1057 | ecosystem: Environmental > Aquatic > Marine > Oceanic | place: Canada: Western Arctic Ocean | collected... | reverse complement strand
CTGCCCGAGGATGACCCCAAGCGGAGGTGTCCGGACATCACCCGGGCACGGGACTGGCTGAGCTGGGAGCCGACGACCGACCTGGAGACCGGGTTGGGCCGCACGATCGAGTCGTTCCCCGATTGGACGGAGGCCGACGCATGAGCACGGTCCTGGTCACCGGGGCGGCCGGGTTCATCGGCAGTCACCTGGCAGGTCGGTTGCTGGATCGAGGCGACGAGGTGGTTGCCGTCGACAACCTCAATGACTACTACGACGTCCGGCTCAAGGAAGACCGATTGGCGCGGCTCGAGTCGCGCGACGGCTTTTGTTGCCATCGCCTGGACGTGGCCGACCGGCCGGCGATGGAAGTGGTGTTTGCCGAGTCGGGAGTCGATCGCGTGGTCCACCTGGCGGCTCAGGCCGGCGTGAGGTATTCGATCGAGAACCCTCATGCCTACGTCGACAGCAACCTGGTCGGGTTTGTCAACATCCTGGAAGGCTGCCGTCACAACGGCATCGAGCACCTGGCCTACGCGTCGTCGAGCTCGGTCTACGGATCCAATCGCACCGTTCCCTTTTCGGTGCACCACAACGTCGACCACCCGATCAGCCTCTACGCGGCGACCAAGAAAGCCAACGAACTGATGGCTCACACCTACAGTCATCTCTACGGATTGCCGACGACGGGCCTGAGGTTTTTCACCGTCTACGGGCCGTGGGGCCGGCCCGACATGGCGTTGCACCTGTTTACCGAGGCGATCCTGGCCGGGCGACCGATCAACGTCTTCAACAACGGCCGGATGCGTCGCGATTTCACCTACGTCGACGACATCGTCGAGGGAGTGATCCGGGTGTTGGACCGGACGGCCGCTTCGGATCCCGACTGGCAGGCCACGTCGCCCGATCCGGCAGGCTCGAGTGCTCCCTACCGGGTCTACAACATCGGCAATAACGAGCCGGTCGAGCTGATGCACCTGATCGAGACGATCGAGAGTTGCCTGGGCGTGAGTGCCCAGAAGAACATGATGCCGATGCAGCCGGGAGACGTTCCCGAGACACATGCTGATATCGGAGACCTGCAGCGCGATATCGGGTTCCGACCGAGCACGTCGATCGAGGAGGGCGTGGGACGGTTCGTGGAGTGGTACCGTGAGTACTATGATGGGCGGGCAAGCGAGGGGAGTGAGTCATGACTGATCCGGCAGGGCGCAAGGGGATCATCCTGGCCGGAGGGGCCGGGTCACGGTTGTTCCCGGCCACGCGGGTTGTCAGCAAGCAACTGCTGCCGATCTATGACAAGCCGATGATCTACTACCCCCTGGCGACGCTGATGCTGGCGGGGCTCAAGGAGGTGCTGGTGATCAGCACCCCGCAGGACCTGCCCCGCTTCGAAGCTCTGCTCGGCGATGGCAGCCAGTGGGGGATCGAGATGTCCTACGCCGAACAGCCGCAGCCAAAGGGGCTGGCCGAGGCGTTTCTGATCGGCGAGGAGTTCCTGGCCGGTGGGCCGAGCTGCCTGGTACTGGGCGACAACATCTTCTACGGCCAGAACCTGGGACGGAACCTCCAGAGCGCCGCGGGTCGTGATTCGGGGGCCAGTGTCTTTGCCTACCACGTCCGCGATCCCGAGCGGTACGGAGTCGTCACCCTGGATGAAACGGGGCGGGCGACCAGTATCGAGGAGAAACCTCAGCAGCCGAGGTCCAACTACGCGGTGACCGGGCTGTATTTCTACGACGAACAGGTGGTCGAGATCGCCCGGCAACTGGAACCCTCGGACCGCGGTGAGCTGGAAATCACCGACGTCAACCGCGTTTATCTCGAGCGAGGTGAACTGCAGGTGGAGATCCTGGGACGGGGCACGGCGTGGCTCGACACCGGCACCCACGAAACTCTGCTCGAGGCCGGGATGTTCGTCAGCATGCTCGAGGCTCGGCAGGGGTTGAAGATTGCCTGTGTCGAGGAGATTGCTTGGCGGATGGGGTGGATCGACTCGGAGCAACTGAGGCGATTGGCCGAGCCGATGGCCGCGAACGGGTACGGGCAGTACCTGTTGTCATTGGAGTAACCGGCACAACCGGCGCCAATCGTTATGACCGGTGTTCCGGCAGTGGGCTTTCAAGCGGTTGTTCGCTTTAGGCCGATAACTCGAACCAGACCGATCCTGCTGCGCTGTCGTGCGTCGGGGGATGTCGGCGTTGGATTCCCACCTGTGAGGAGTCCCGGGCGGATCCTGTTGATTGGGAGTGGTTCGATGAAAGTCTCAGCGTTCATGCTGCCGGTGGTCCTGGTTGCGATCGGCTTCTCCACGTCGCAGGCCGGCCTGTTCGATAGCCTCGATACCAACCTGCTGGATCGGCTGGGTCTTCGCAGCACCAGGAAAGCAGCCGAATGCGGGCCCAAGGCGACGGCGGTTGCCGATTGCGAACCGGGCAAGCGGCCGCGAGAGGTGGTCAGGCAGCCGTGCGAGCCGACCCTGCACACCTACCAGCGGCAGATGGCTCGTCCGCTGCCGACCGGTTCCCGTCGCTGCGCCAAGCCGCCCAAGCCGATTGCCGAATGTGAGACTGCGGCCGAGGCAACTGCGGTGGCCCAGCGGGTTGCGGCGATCTCGATCGCGCGGTTGATCTTCCAGTCACAGACCAGCTGCTACGCCAGCGATCGCCGTGCTGCGATCCATCGCCTCGGGGACGGTTACGATTGCTCGCAGAACCCCGAGATCCTCGTGGCGTTCGTCTATGCACTCAACGATGCCGACGAATCGGTGCGGGCCAAGGCGGCCGACGAGATCGGTGACCAGGTCGGCCAGCATCCCGACTGTGCCGCTCCGGAAGTCATCGCCGCTCTGAAAGTGGCTCTGGGAGACTGCGACAAGAGAGTCCAACGCGAAGTGCGACAGGCACTGGATGCCTGCCGGATCGACGTGGTCCGGGTCCGTGATGGCAGTTGTGTTCGCCCGGCCGTCAACTGTGTGCCCAGGGGTGGGACCGCTCCGAAGAAGCCTGGCTACGAAAAGCCGGTGACCGACGAGCCGAAGATCGAGAAGATCGGTGCGGTTGAGGCTGTCGAGGTGGCCGAGAAACCGGCTGCCAAGGAGGGGGCGGCCAAGCTGATCGAATACGTCAAGAGCCTGAAACGGCCTCGCGTGGCCACGTCGTTGCGGAAGCTGTTCTCCCCCCGCTGAGCGGTGCTGAACCCGGGTTGACACTGGCAAGAGCAACCGGCTATCACTCCCGCCTTGCCTCTCCCGGTTCTCCCCTCCCACCACTCTCAGATTCCGTCATCGGGATCCGTCTGAATGACGGAGACCGCTGCGGGTCGTTCCGCGTGGACGTCACATGGACTCCGATCGTTTCGGCCAGACATCCGGCAGGCTGACCCGGCGGGTCCAGGGTCTGACGGGGGGACACTGGGCGATCGTGGCGGTGCTGGCGGGCTTGGCGATCGTAGGGGGCTGGGCCTGGACCACTCTGCCGGCCGAAGACTCGGATCCCTGGATCACCCTCTCGGTCACTCGCACCGCCGACGGCTCGGGATCGGAGCGGTCCGCTGCCAGTGATCCGCGTGTGATTTCGCGTGCGCTGGATGGTGCGGGCCTGGACGGCTACCGATTCCAGGGCAACAACCTGCAGGTCAAGGCGAGCCAGGTCGAGCGGACCCTGGCGACACTCAAGCGAACCGCGGCCCCGGAGGACAAGTGGAAGGCTCGATGGGAAGACCAGGTGGGGCAACTGGGCGCGTTTCCCACAGCCGCACAGTACGAGCAGGCTCGTGAGATCGCGTTGCGGAAGGAGATCCGTCAGCTGCTGAGGGCGGTGCCTGAGATTGCCGACGTGCAGGTCCTCCTGGCCCGCTCGCGGGCTCCACGCTCGTTCGGTTCCCGGGGACGTCGCGTGACGGCCACCATCGGTATCAAGCCTCGACCAGGCATTCAACTGACCGACGACCAGATCGAAACACTCAGGCACGTGGTCGCCGGAGGCGTTCCCGATCTCTCGGCCCAGGACGTGGTCATTTTCGACCAGTCGGCACTCACGGATTCTGCACCCAATCTCCCGCAGCCCACCGTGGCTGTCGCCGACGTGGTTCAAAGGGGTCAGCAACCCGAAACGCCCGTCGCTGCACCCCGGGTCGAGAAGTCCACTTCGTTCAACCAGCCCGCCTGGCTGCTGCCGCTGATTGCCTGTTCGAGCCTGGTCGGCCTGGTGCTGATTGTCATGTCGCTGCGCCGCCGTGACCCGCGGGCCGATGTGCTCAACCACGAACAGCTCCTCGCGACGTGGCTCGACGAGGCGGACGATTCGGCAACGCCGGATGAGGTTGGGGCCGAGACGGAATCCGACGAGGAACTGTATGCCGAGCGGGAAACCGAAACCGGGCCGGTCGGGGACGAGACAGCTGCGGAGGCGGCGGAGGAAGAAACCGATGTCGTGGCGACCGAGGGGGACGCCGGGCAGAGCCAGGGGCCATCCGGGGGGCGTCTGGCGTTCCTGGTCAATGCTGAACCGTCGCTGCTGGCCGGTTGGCTCTCGGAGGAACATCCGCAGGTGGCCGCGGTGATTGCCTCCGAGTTGCCCGAGGTGTTTCGTGGCGAGGTGCTGGCGTCGCTCGCGGGCGAGTTGCGAGAGGACCTGGAGGCTCGATTGGCCGGCGGGGTTGAGGTCCACGAGGATGTGCTCATGGACCTGGCCGAGACTCTGCGAGATCGCTGGAGGGATGCCGAATCGAGGCTGCTGGACGACACGGTTGTACGGGATCAGTCGTTGCCGCCGGCACCTCCGCACGGGTTTTCGAACAGCGAGGTGGCATTGCTGCAGGCGGTCGAGGGGATCCTGTCTCGCTTCGACGATCTGATCGGCGTGGACGCTTCGATCATCCGTGCGGTCTACGACCTGGTCGGACCTCACCCGTTCCGGCAGGCACTCTCGGGTTCCGACATCGAGATTCGACGCACGGTTCTCAACCGGTTGGCTCCCCTGGCCCGCATGGAACTGGCACGTCAGATCGATCAGCAGGATCCGGTGCGACTGGCTGACATCCAGCGGTCCCAGCACGAGATTCTCAAGCACACCCGCCGACTGCTGGCCGCTGCCGATCCAAGCTGGCTGGCCGAGGAGGCCTGATTGATGGTCGAATCTCACGGCGAGACTGCCCGGTTGGTGAAGGTCGACCAGCTGTCCGAGCTGGTTGCGTCGGCGGATGCGGCCGGACGGGTCTACCGCTTTCAGGATCTCCGTGATAAGCAAGAACGGATGATCTCGGATGCCAGCCGGGAAGCCGAGACGGTGCTCGAAGCGGCTCGGGTCGAAGCCCGGTCGATCCGGGAGCGTGCCTTCGAGGCCGCGCGGCAGGATGGCCTGGACAGTGCAACCGAAGAACTTGAGGCCGAGGTCGAGCAACGGGCCGGAAAGCTGGTTGATGAGCGAATCGGGGCGCAGATCGAACTGCTCCGGACCGCGGCCATGCAACTGGGTGACCCGGGCGAGGCCTCGATTGCCAGGTGGCAGAACACCGCGCTCACCCTGGCGATCGCTATCGCGGGCAAGCTGTTGCGACGTCAACTGGAGTTGCGGCCCGAGGATGCTGCGGGGATGGTCTCTGCCGCGCTGCAGTTGTCGGCCGGGAGCCGCCGAGTGGAAGTTCGGCTGCATCCCGATGATCTCGAACTGCTCACCGCCGACCAGACCCTGGCTACCAGCTCGGGCCTCTCGACACTCGCCGATGAGTTGCTCGTGGCCGACGAGACACTCGAGCGAGGAGACTGCCTGGTGCAGACGACCGATGGCCGGATCGACGCGAGGCTCGAGATGCTGCTGGATCGGATCACCACCGAGCTGCTCGACGTGGACGACGTGGCATGACTTGCTCGACCGCCTTCGCCGATCATCTCAGGCAGGTCGTCCCCTTTGGGATCTCGGGCCGCATCCGCCGGATCACCGGCCTGGCGGCGGTGGTCGCAGACTTCCCCGCACCGTTGGGAGCGGTCTGTCGGATCCGGTCCGGGAACGAGATGGCAGTCGATGCCGAGGTCATCGGGTTTGCCGGTGACGAGACACTGGTGCTGCCCTACACCGACTTGGCGGGGGTTTCGAGAGGAGACGATGTCGAGTTGTTGAGGACGGCACCGTCGGTGCGGGTCGGCGTCAGCCTGCTGGGCCGGGTGATCGACGGACGCGGGCGGCCAATCGATGGCGGGCCGCCACCGGAACTCTCGCACCGTATGCCGCTGCACTCGATTCCCACTCCCCCGCTGGAGCGGCCGCCGATCGAGTCGACCCTGGTGACCGGAGTGCGGGCGATCGATGGGCTGTTGACCTGTGGGCGAGGCCAGAGGCTGGGGATCCTGGCCGGGAGCGGGCTGGGCAAGAGTACCCTGCTGGGGCAGTTGGCTCGTTCGAGCACTTCGGATGTCAACGTGGTGGTGCTGGTCGGTGAACGGGGCCGGGAGGTCCGCGAGTTCCTCGAACGTGACCTGGGCCCCGAGGGCCTGGCCCGCAGCGTGGTCGTGGCAGCCACAGGTGACGAGTCGGCATTGCTCAGACAACGAGCGGCGTTCCTGGGAGCGGCGGTGGCCGAGTTCTTTCGAGACCAGGGTCGTGATGTGCTGCTGTTGCTCGACAGCGTGTCGCGAGTCGCCGCGGCCAGTCGCGAGATCGGGTTGGCCGCCGGAGAAGACCCGGTGGCGAGAGGCTACCCGCCCAGCGTGTTTGCCATGTTGCCGAGATTGCTGGAACGCAGCGGGCGAACCGCCGAGGGCAGCATCACCGGGTTCTACACCGTGCTGGTCGAAGGCGATGACGAAAACGACCCGGTGGCCGAGAGTGCTCGAGCGATTCTCGACGGGCACCTGGTGCTGTCGCGAGAGTTGGCCGAACGGGCCCACTGGCCGGCGATCGATGTGCTGGCCAGCATCAGCCGTTCGATGAACGACGTGACAAGTGCCGATCATCAACGGACCGCCGAGGAACTACGACGAGTCCTCTCGGCACGACGCGACGCCGACGACCTGGTCAGCGTGGGAGCCTACCAGCATGGAGCCAATCCTCTGGTCGACGCGGCCCTGAGGCATGAAACCGATATCAACAGGTTCCTCAGGCAACAGCCCACCGAAATCAACTCGCTCGACGAAACACTCGAACTCATGGCCAGAGTGACCGGGACGCTCCAATGTGAAGGGTCCGGTGAGATTGATGAGGAGCGGCCGAGGCTCGTGGCCTGAGAGGTAGGAACGCCTTGTGAAACGTGGTCGGTTCGATCTACTGCACCAACTCAGGCAACGTCGGCTCGAGGCCTGCCGCTGGCAACTGTTTAGCGTCGGGCAATGCGAGAGCGAGTTGGAGAGTCGCGAGGTGAACCTGGCGCGGAGGGTCCGGGCGGCATTCCAGGAGCAGGGGCAGGCGGTTGGGGCTGGTGGTATTGATGTCGGCCGAGTGGTCGAGTGTCGTCGCCATCGGCACGAGTTACAGGATGCTCGCGAACTGCTCGCCAGGCAAAGGGGGTTGGTGCAGGAGGTCGCTGAAGTGGCTCGAGGAAACCTCGAGGAAGCGTTTCGGCAGGTGGAGGTGATCGAGAAACTGGCGGAACGGGCTGGGAAATGAGCCCCGTCTTGACCCGTTTCACTCGGCGTCCTATATAACGGCCCCGCGTTGCCGACACAGGCCACGCCGTGCCCGATCTGACACTCTCCACTCAAGACACCGCGTCGGACGAGACTCCCGTCTCGATCGAGTTGGGGGCGGCACGACTCGACGACGATTCACTCGCACAACTCGACAACGGCAGCCTCGTGACTCTCGACCGACACGTCGAAGATCCCGTCGACATCCTGGTCGAGGGTCGGCTGGTCGCCCGGGGCGAGTTGCTGGTCATCGATAAGGAAATGGCCGTCCGGATTGTCGAACTGATCTAGCTACCCGTGTCGCCCTCGACGCAATCACCTCACCGCTCTCACCGCTCTCACTTCACCACTCACTCATCACCAATCTCATGATCGAATCCACGTTTCGCCGGGGGGCGAAGCGCCTGGCGCTTTCGGCCGTTGCGCTGTCGTTTTTGGCCACCGCGCTCGTGGCCAACGACGAGCCACTCATCCCCCCGTCGTCCCACCCCACTCGATCCCATCCTCGCAGCCAAATTTCCAGGAACTCCGCCGCACCCCCCAAACCAACCTCCACAACCTCCACCGCTGCCGCAGGTTCCACCCCAACTTCCATCCCGCTGCACCGCCCGAACCAATCCTCCAATCCTCCATCGCACTCGTCCCGTTTCAGTTCTTCGATCTGGAATACCGCCGCGGCACTGGGCGTGATTTGTGCGGGACTGGTCGCGGTGTCGATTGGCCTGCGTCGTCGTCGGCGTTCCAGCGAAGGCCGGTTGCCGGTCGAGGCGGTCGAGGTGCTGGGCCGCACGGCGGTGGATGGTCGGCACGCGATCAGCCTGGTTCGCTGCGGATCGCGGGTGCTGGTGTTGTCTGTGGATGACGCCGAGGGTCTCTCGACTCTGGCCGAGATCAATGATCCCCAGGAGGTGAACCTGCTGGTGGACCTGTGCGGTTTACCCAACGGGGGTGTCGCGGCGGCACTGGGTGAACTGGGACAGTCCGTCGGTGGCCATCCGATGGGATCTGCCGACCCGCCCCCCGGGGAGTCGGTGCATGCCTAGGTCGCCGGTTTCCTCGATCAAGAGCGTCATGGCGGCCCTGCTGGTCCTGGCCGCCATCGGCCGTCCGCTGCTGGCCGACGAGTCGGCCCCGCAGCCGCTGACTCCAACGACTGCGGTGTCGCCCCAGGCGGAGACGGGACCCGAAGGGTTGCTTTCTGGGAGCCTGGACCAGGCCATCGCTCCGGAAAACGTCTCGACGACACTTCGCATGGCATTGCTGCTTACGGTGGTCAGCCTGGTCCCGAGTGTGCTGGCGATGACGACCTGCTACGTCCGCTTTCTGGTGGTACTGGGCCTGTTGCGGCAGGCCCTGGGAGCCGGGCAGTTGCTTTCGAACCAGGTGCTGGCGGCCTTGTGCCTGTTCCTGACCGTTTCGGTCATGGCCCCGGTCTGGCAGCAGTCGTGGGACGAGGGAGTTGTGCCCTATACCGAGGCTGAGGGTGAATCGAGCCGTCCGACGCTCGAGGAATCGGCCACGGCGACGGTGCGGCCGGTTCGCGAGTTCATGAGTCGGCAGATCGACGCGTCCGGCAACACCGACGGGGTGTTCTTGTTGCTGGACTACCAGAGACCCGCAGCCGACAGTTCGCGGGCCGATGAGTGGGTCGAGCCGACGACGTTTGCCGAGGTTCCTCTCAGCGTACTGCTGCCCTCGTACCTGCTCAGCGAACTCAAGACGGCCTTCACAATCGGGTTCCTGGTCTTCCTGCCGTTCGTGGTGATCGACCTCGTCGTTTCGTCTCTGCTGGTTTCGACCGGGGTCATGATGCTGCCGCCGGTGATGGTCTCGTTGCCCCTGAAGCTGTTGCTGTTCGTGATGATCGACGGTTGGTTTCTGACGGTGGGCATGTTGCTGCAGAGTGTGCAGGTGACCGGTTGACCGGTTAGCCGATTGGAATAGAAGGCGAATCATGACCAGCGATCTGCTGACCGATACGGCCCGCCAGGCGGTGGTGCTGGGCCTGGAAACGGCCGGCCCGGTGCTGCTGGTGATCCTGGCTGTGGGCCTGGTGGTGGGGACGATCCAGGCGGCCACGCAGATCCAGGACCAGTCGGTCGGATTTGTCGTCCGTCTGCTGGCCGTGGCCGCGGCGCTGGTCGTGCTGTTGCCGTGGATGCTGGACCGGCTGGTGGTCTTCTCGACCGACCTGTTCGAGCGGATTCCGTCGCTGCTGTGATGGTGAAGAACTGATGGGTGAATCGACCGACGCGGCCCTGGAAGCGATGAGCCGATTGGCCGCGTCGCGGTCCGATTCGCTGGTCGGCCTGGCCGCGGTCGGATTGCTGGTCGCGGCGCGAATTGCCGGATTGGTGTGTGTGCTGCCGGGTTGGCAAAGCGGGGTGTTTCCGGTCAGGTTGAGATTGGCGAGCGTGCTGGTGGTGACCTGGCTGGTGCTGCCGGTGGTGGCGTCTGGCCGGGAGGCTGTAACGACGGAGATCCTGGGGCTCGATGCAGTCTCGTTGGCCGTACGGGTTATGGTTGAAGCTGCGATCGGCGGCGTGCTGGGCCTGGGAGTCTGGACGGTGTTTGCCGGGTTGCGTGGAGCGGGCGAGATCATCGACCGGCAGACCGGTTGGGGATTGGCGGGGGTGCTGGATCCTTCGGGAGCCGGTGGAGGGCCGGGAACGACGGTGGTGACCTGGATGGCGGTCGCGGCTCTGTTCGTGATGGCTCCGATTAACGGACACCTGTTGCTGGTCGACAGCCTGCTGGGGACGTTCGAAGCGATTGCCCCCGGCGGCGTCGACTCCGTTGGAGCTGCGGGCCTGGTGAGCGGATCGAGTGATCTGGTGGTTCGGCTGGTGCACCAGTCGCTGGTGTTGACGGTACAGGTGGCGGCCCCGGTGTTGGCGGTGATGCTGTTGGTGTCGGTGGTGATCGGGATCGTGGGTCGGGCGTTGCCCGAGACGAATGTGCTGGTCATGGCGATGCCGGCGCGGGTGCTGGTGGGTGTGTTGTTGCTGGGAGTGGTGGTCAGCGGCATGGGTCGGGTGATGACCGATGCGGTGCCGAGGGTGTTGCACGAGGTGAGGTCGACGTTGGTCGAGGCGGCGGTGAGGTAGTGGTCGCGGACGGCGACCTGGCAGGACGGGGTGAGCGATATGGCGGATTGGGACAGCAGGACGATGCCGGCAAGCCCGCGGCGGCGTCTCGAGGCGCGGCAGCGGGGCGAGGTGGCGCAGAGTCGGTTGCTGAGGGTGGCGGGTCAGTTGCTGGTCACCGTGGTGGCGTTGTCGTGGCTGGGATCGGAGTTGATCGACGCACTGGCCGGGATGATGAGAACGAGTCTTGGCGGTGCGGCGGGTGGTATTGACGGAAGCGGTGCTGAGTTGGTCGGGGGTGTGAGCGGGTTGGTGGAACCCACGGCGATGGCAGTGTTGCCGATGTTGATCGCAGCGATGGCGGCGTCGGTGTTGATCGGGTTGATTCAGACCGGGTGGCTGTGGGCCCCGGCGGCGATGGCTCCGCGTTGGGAGCGGCTCAACCCGGCCACCGGCCTGGGTCGTATGCTGGGCGGTGTGAGTGTGACGAGGGTGGTGACGGTGGTGAGCCAACTGGTGATCATCGTGGTATTGGCCGGCTGGTTGGTGGCGAGTCGTTGGGGCGAATTGTTGATCGAGGCGACGGTGGCAGGTTCGACGGCGTCGGGGTTACTCGAGTGGCTGACCCGACAAGGGCTGCAGTTGGCTGGAGTCTTGGCGGTGGGGTTGTTGGTCCTGGGCGGTCTGGACTATGGGTACCAGCGATGGCGGTTTGAGCAGCAGTTGAAGATGACTCCGCAGGAGTGGCGTCAGGAGCAGCGAGAGAGCCAGGCTCCGCGGCGTCGCCGGGTCACTTTGCCGGCGACTTTCCAACAGCGGGGCCAATCCGTAGACTGATCCGCATCGCGGGACGTGGCGCAGCCTGGTAGCGCGCTTGACTGGGGGTCAAGAGGTCGCAGGTTCAAATCCTGTCGTCCCGACTTCGCAAACCCGTGGCCCGTCATGATGTTACGGCATCTGGCGGGCCATCTTGCTGCGCGATCACATCGGGGGTGTTACCTGAAGTGTGACCCCAGAATGCGGATCTGGCGGGTTGAACGCCGGGGCTGGAGTGGGGAGACTGGGGTGGTTCGATTAGGGACGGAAGTCGGTTATGTTCACAGCATTGTCTGGTTTGTCAGCCGTATCGATTCTGCGACAGGATCCCACGTTGGTTGTTCCTGAAGATCGGCGGGGGTCACTGAGGGGATTGAGGCTCGCGGATCTGCTCCCCGCCGCATACCCCGTCTCAGCCCACGATTTCCTGGATGCGATTCGAGAAGCTACCTACAGGTGTCTCGACGAAAAGCTGCAAGTTGCCTCTGTGTCCACCCAGGAGTGCTGATATTGATCCGTCTGTCGTCCCATCAGCCGCCCCGGGGGGCCACTCTTGCCGGACTTGTTTTGCTGTTCGTTGTCCACACGGCTGTCCGCGCCGACGAGACTCCGAAGACGCC
>Ga0310123_10003509_pt1 | contig 12123 bp, 8 predicted proteins | sample CB6_AW_1057_MG_FD_203505 | JGI IMG/M metagenome (GOLD analysis project Ga0310123, IMG submission 203505) | Marine microbial communities from Western Arctic Ocean, Canada - CB6_AW_1057 | ecosystem: Environmental > Aquatic > Marine > Oceanic | place: Canada: Western Arctic Ocean | collected... | reverse complement strand
GCCGTGGCCAGTGTCGGCATCGGCAATAATGAACGGGCGGAAATCGTGTTCCGGAGTTGCGCTCCGCTCGGCCTCGCTCATCCGCGAACGCGCGAAGTGCTGATTCTTGTCTGCCGTTAGCAATGCCCGCACGATCGGTGCTGCCTCCTCCGGGACCTGGCTCAGCGGGTAACTTGCGAGGTCCGGGCCCGGGTCCTCGCAGATCGAGCCCTTCGCCGAGGTCGCCCAGCCGCCCAGGTAGATGCCCTCGATGCCGGCCCGCTTCATGGCCACTGCCTGGCCTGGCGAGTACGGGCCAAAGGTCGTGATCGACCGGTGCTCGGCGAACAACCGCCGCAGCAGTTCGTAGAACTTCCCGGCCGTGACCTGGGCGACCGTATAGTCTTGCGGGATGGTACCGCGCTGATCGATGACCTAGTCTGCGCAGTAGAGCCGCTCGATGCCTTCGAAGCGAGCGCTCGACTGCCACGTGATTAACTCGGTTAAGTCTTGCTTGAATTCACTCATCTGCTCGGTTCCTGTTTCTTCGGCGCACACGGCGCGGAGTCAAAATAAAGATTGTCGGTGATCCGGGTGCCATCCCTGGCGAATGCTGTCATGAACCGCTCGATGCGCCCCTGTGCCTCATCCAGATCGTAGTTGTCCAGGTTGATGTTTAACAGATCGATGTACCACGGCGTCTTAACGGTGCTGCTGACATAGGCCGCGACGATGGCCCGGGCGATCGGCAGCGTGGTGGCCTTCGAGTCGTCGTGGACATCGCGATTCCCCGCCGCCAGCAACTTGTCATACTCCTCCGACAGCAAACGCTCGAACAGCGGCTTGGTCAGAAGATCGCCGACCGAGATCCCGCTTGGATCATCAGGCTCGGTGAAGGTCGCCCCCTTGTGCAGCCACTCCCAGAGTATGCTCAGCCGGATCTCACCGGTCGCCATGTCTTCCATGAGGTAGAGGACATCGTCGTCGCCAAAGGAGTCGGCCTGCTTGAGCGCCGCAGCCTGCATGCCCTGACCAAACGCGTTGCCATACTGGAGCGCCACACTGAGCAGGTCCCGGGCCCCCCGGATGGTCCGCGGCGCCGCCTCCAGCAAAGTCAGGCCGGCCGCGTCGGAGTCGGTGTATGTCAATGGCGGGAAGTTTCGCCCGAGTTGGTTGTCGTCTCCGACCTGTTCCCAGACCGGGCGGACAATGTGCACCATTTTCCAATGCGCGACCCACTTGCCGCTTGCTCCTGCTTGCTGCTCGCGCTGGGCACCCGCCACTGCCCGCTTCATGCTCGCCGCCACGCCCTGCTTTGAGCCGACCGGAATGTTCGGCTCCATGCCGCCCTGCCACAACGCACAGCGACCGTCCTGGTCGGGGGTGTTGACTGCCCGCCGGACCCGGTCTTCGTAGTTGCGCATGTAGCCATAAGTCATCCCGATGGCATCGATGTTCGGGTTGTGGAAACCTTCATCCCACGACACGGCGTCCGAGACACTGTTGATGTAGTCCCACCGCCCGGTGTTGTAACCAACGAAGCGTCGCCCGAGCGCGGCCCGGATTTCCATCAGCTGGAAGCTGGCTTCGAGTTGCTCAACCAGGACGTAGGTCTTGACAGTCCCATCTGGAAGCGACAAATGTGCCTCGAGGGCCGACAGCATGGCACCCCAAAGTGTCGCTTCGCCAGCCGTCTGGATCTTAGGCAGGTACAGCACGACCGAGGAACCAGCGGCACGCAAGGCCTCCTGGTTGTTGACCACGTAGAGGGTGGCATCGACGAGCGAGGCCCCGAGCCCGGTCCCGTCTGCCCGGCGGATATGGCGGTCGTCCAGATGGAGCCCACGTACGCGGTAAATCTTCGTGGTGAAGTCAAGCTGGTCGCGCCAGTTGGTGACGATGTCCCGCTCGAAAAACTCTTGTGACCAGTCGTTCATTTCTGTGGCGACTTGCTCGGCGACCTTGAGGAATATGGGGTCCTGAGCGATGGCGAGTTTCAGGTTGCGGTGATTGTCCAGAGACATGGTCGAGAGTTGCCCCAGGGCGTCCTCACCGTCGAACATCCAGCCGTCGGCTCCAGACAAAAGTGCGTAGGCGACGTTCCGCAGCGATTTCTCGCCCGGGGCGTTCGGTCGCGTCGCCGGTCCCGTACCCTGAATCCACTGGCGCTGGAGATCGGCCGGGATCTCGCTGCCGACGAACCGCCCATCCCGTGCGTCCTGGACCTTGATGTCGGTTCCTTCGATTGTCGAGGACGCGTCGAGGAAGGTAATTGGGCGACGGTTCAGGAACCGCCTGGCCCGGCGATCGATCCGCGCCCGCATTAACTCGCGGCGGCGATCCTCGAAACCCGCCAGCGGCAACAGGGCCGACAGTGCCTCAGCTGTCAGGACATCCGAGTAGCGGTTCTCGAGCCCGGTCCGAATCTCGAGCCGGCCCTTGGTATCCTCGATCGTCGGCGACATGATATCTTTATGCGTCATCATTTCTTCATGCGTCCTATGTCTGATTTGCAAGTCAAATTTGTGGCCAGTGGGCGATTGGAATCGCGTCTTCACCTGGTTTCGATATGGCGGGCTGAGTATAAATTCGTTGAATCTGCCGGTCAATTCCCAGCCTGTCCCGCATGGTGACGTACCGGGATTTTCGCCCCGATTTCCAGGGTTGGGCCAGACTTACTGTAGATATGGCGGGCCCCAGAGCCCGCACGGCTCAAGAATCCGACGTATGACCTCCTCTGGCCGGGCCTCGATGAAACCCATGAGCTGCATTTGCCTGCTGAACTTGACGCAACTGAGCTGACAGGTGTCGTGTCCCTGCAAAATAATTTGCGGGAGAACAAGCGACTTTTCACAAAACCGAAGTCTTGTGGTGCAGCTGTTTCAACTGTACGCAAGTCAGAGTTCAGAGGCAATAAAATCGTTGAATGTCGTGACGGTTTGCGTTGGGCATTTCATTCCATAGTCGGATTTCTCGCCCTCCCAGCGCACTTCAGAACTCCTTCCGGGTGTCAGAAATCTTCAGCATTGTGGAGATGGGCTCGGGCACCATTTTCCGATATTCGCCATGACCGTAGCAGCGATTGGCGTTGCCGTCCCATTTGACTGACCAATGGGGGACTCGAACAACTGCAACAATCCTCGGGAAAACCGGCGGTCACCACAGAGCGCGACGCACGCTGCGCAGAATTGGGCGCAATCGATGCCGATCTTCAGCAGCTCATCACTCTCTGGCTGCAGCTGGCGGCCAGCGTGCGTGAAGGGCTCCTTCAGCAGGCCACTGAGTCGCTCACCAAAAGCCCATAGAAGGGCCACCGTGGGTGATTGATCTTCAGGTGTGGCACACCCCAATAGGGGTGTGCCGGAGACAGGGGTTTGCCCACCCCCCCCCAAGGGTGCAATAAGTACCCGTAGTTGTCTGCAAAATAGTGCGAAAAAAAATGGGTGCATGGCAAAACCGAATTGTCCCACGTCCACTCCTCGAAACTAGTTTCGTCTACCGTCCACTCCTCGAAACCACTTGCGGCACGCAGGGTCTGCGCGGCATATCCCACTGCGGGCGTCGCTGTTGGCGATAAAACTTATGCGAAAAAACGTGCAGGCCGGGCCAAACGATTCCCCGATGTGACGATCTTTTGAACTCGACCTCCCCCCGGTCAAACTTCGCCCCGGCTACGCCGGGTAAGGGGTAAAGTGGTTAAGGTGATAAGGGGTAAGTTCTGGCCAAACGAAAACCAAGAGAGCGGGTACGGTAGTCCGGCTGGTCGCCGTAGCTGTCGCGGTAGGCAGCGCGGACGCCCAGCGGTTGAGTGTAGAACGCCCCGCCACGCAACACACGGCGATCGCCCGACGCTGGACCTGTCGGGTCGCTCACCACAGGCAGATCATAAGCCCCCCACCAGTCCTGGCACCACTCCCACACATTGCCGTGCATGTCGTAAAGGCCCCAAGCGTTCGGTTTTAACTTGCCAACCGGATGCGTGGTGCGTTTCGAGTTATCCCTGTGCCATGCGTACTCGCCAAGCCCGGAAGCGTCATCCCCAAAAATGTAAGCGGTACTCGTTCCCGCGCGGTAGGCGTATTCCCACTCAGCTTCAGTCGGCAAGCGATATTCCACCCCTTCCTCGTTGCTCAACTTGCGGCAAAACGCTACCGTTTCGATCCATCGCACCATTTCGACCGGTTTGGTCGGGCCTTTGCTATGGCTGGGATTGTTACCCATCACCCGCTCGTACTGCTGTTGCGTTACCTCGTACACGCCGAGGTAAAACGGCTTCGTGATCTTCACCAGATGTTGGGTTTCGTCGTCCTGACGCCACGGTTCCGACGGAGGGGAGCCCATCACAAACTCACCCGGCGGGATCAGATTGAATTTCATGCCAAGTGGGTTCGTGATTTGAACAGGTGTGCCAAGGTGATCAGCCCAGGCTTTTTGAAGGGCTTTGGCTTGATCACTATCAAACGGAGCAACGGCCGGCGGTCGCGGTGGATCAGTCGGCGGAAACGGAGACTCGGCAGGAGACAGATCCCGCGTCTGGTCAGCATCCTTGTTGATGACGATTCTGGCTGCGGACGCCTTGTCTTCCGGTACCGATTGTTCAGTGCGAGTGCACGCGGAAATACACAACAACACCAAGGCTACCCACAAATACGGTAAGCGGTTCATCGTTCCCTCTTTGTAAACGCGGTTTACATCGGCCATATCCAGCGGGATATATCCTACCGCGTACCGACGGGTTGTTGCACTAGCCCGCCCGTAGTGTACTTGCCGCACTTAGCTTGATCTACCGAGGCATCGCTTTACGATGCCACTTCCAGGAGTTTATACTCATGGTCTCATCTGAACTTCACGCTGGAGGTAGCGGCCATGAAGTCGAAGGTCTGGTTTGTCAGTACCGGTTCTGGTCTGCTTGGTGCTTAGTCAGCACCAAGCCAACTCAGAAACTAATCCTGCCCCGGCTGTCTTCACAGGCAAGGTAGTGGCGATCATAGACGGTGATTCGGCCAAGGTGTTGCGTGCCACCAGAGCCACAGAGCTTGTTAAAGAATGCCCTGTGCACGTTGCAACAGCCTTCCTGGGGCACTCGGAACGAGCGGCCCAGAAGCACTACTGGCAGGTGACCGATGAGGACTTCAAGAAACGGGCGCAGAATCCGACGCAGCAGGCGCACGCAGGGGGTGGTATTGGCTTGCAAGTCCCCACCGGCCGGGGGCAGCAAGTCCCTGTTTTTCCAGGGAGTGCGTCATCATGCCATCTCTTGCAAAACCAACCAGTGGCCAATGGGGGGCCACTGGCCGAAGTCAACGAAGATCCCAAGATTCTCTAGCGGCTACGCCGGAATCAGAATGGTAAGATCTTTCGACATGCTCCGCGTGTCGCAATTAGAAGTTCCGCATTTTCGCATTTCATCGCTAAACGCATCACGTTCAGCGGCTTGAATTACCACTCAAAACTTCCGTCATCGTTTCATCAAGAATCTTTACGATCTCATCGATGTCGTTTTTTGTCACGACCAATGCTGGCCCCAAGGCGATCCAATGTGGGTCAAACCGCGTGAGCAAACCACGATCGAGCGCTGCCCGGCCAATTTGGATACCGATAGCAGTCTCGGCGGGGAATGGTTCCTTGGATTCAGGATTTTTGACGAATTCCATGCACAAGAACAATCCTTTGCCGCGAATGTCACCGATGATGCCGTGTTTTCGCAGGCCCTCCAGCCCTGCCCGCAGCCGCTGGCCCATGGCGCGGGTATTGGCCAGCAGATCACGGTCAATAATCTCGCGGATCGTGGCGATGCCTGCGGCAGCGGCCACGGGGTTTCCTTCAAACGTATGGCCTTCCACAAAACCGGGATTTTCGGGCGGATCGCCCCAGAATGCCTTGGCCAGATGATCGCGACAAATCAGTGCTGAGAGCGGCGCGTATCCGCTGCTGATACCCTTGGCACAGCAGATCATGTCTGGCAGCACATCAAATGTCTCTGCGGCGAACATTTGGCCCGTCCTTCCAAAGCCGGTGATGACCTCATCAAAGATCAGCAGCGTATTGTGGCGGTCACAGATTTCGCGCAACATGGGCAAGTACTCTTCAGGAGGATCGATAACCCCGCCCGTATGCCCAATCGGTTCGACCATCACCGCCGCCACTGTTTCTGGCCCCTCGAGATCAATGGTATCGCCGATCAGGGAGGCGCAGGTGATGTCGCAGCTCCCGTATTCTTTGCCGAACGGACAGCGGTAGCAGGTCGGCGGGAAGACTTTGATGAAACCGGGTGCCAGCGGCTCGTTCACCGAGCGGCGGGCCTTGAGTCCGCCAGCCGAAAGCGACCCCATGGTGGAACCGTGCCAGCTCAAATAACGCGAAATGATCTTGTACTTGCGTGGGTTTCCGGTCAGCTGGTGATATTGCCGAGCCATTTTGATGGCCGCTTCGGTCGCTTCGGATCCACTCGTTGCAAACTTTACCGTGTTCAAGTCTCCCGGCGCCAATTCGGCCAGCAAATTCGCCAGCTGGATTGCCACGGGGTTGGTGCCGTGCATCGGCGGCGAAAATGACAGGCGATCTAATTGGTCTATGATCGCTTGTTTCACGCGTGGATTGTTGTGGCCAACCGAGACGACGTAAATGCCTGACAGTGCGTCCAAGTACTCTTTGCCGTTGACGTCCCAGTAGCGAACGCCGTCAGCCCGGTCCATGACCAGTGGTCGCTTGGCGAATTCCTTCATCTGGTCCCGCGCGATAATGTGACGGAGGAATTCCTCCTGGGTTGTGTTTTGGGACGGGACCAGTTCGATCTGGGATCTAGTTGGATTCAAAATGTCGTACCTCGGTAGATTGTGCTTAGGTTTGCCGGAATAGCCGAAGTGGTCAGACTTTGGGGAAAGGGCAGCTAACGTTTATGCTCATATAACTTCAGCACCCACAAAAATTCAACGCGGTTAATGCATAAGTGTGAGCAACCCGCACCAATTCATCAACGCTAACACGTTCATCCATGGTATGAGCCCCCGTGGCGCCAGGCCCGTGCGTGATGGCTGGGATCCCGCCTCTTGTCACGTATGTATTACCATCGTCCACGAACGGTTTCGCCCCGAAGGGCAGAGTCTTGCCAGTGATTGATTCATGGGCACTTTCGAAGGCGGTGATCAGGAGATTTTGCTGATCCATTCGAAAGGCATTCATCCGTGTATCGAGCTGGCTTTCGATCCTGGTACCCGTGGCGGCGGCGACTTCCGCCAACAAAGCGTCGTACTGCTGGACAATCGCTTCGGGCGACTCCTCCGGCAACCAACGTCGCGTCCCGTGAATATGGCATTCGGTTGGCGCTTGATTGAAGATTTCGCCCGAGTCGATCTTGCCAATAAACACCGATCCAGACCCCGCCAACGGATCCACGGTCGCGGCAAGTTCTGCCCCCAGTTGTTCCAGTCGCCGGATGAGTTCGCAGGCGGCCAGGATGACGTGGGGTTGGCCCTCAGGTCGCAGGACTTCGTGAATTGGATCGCCCTCTCGACGGATCGTGATTTGCATGACCGCGATTCCGCGACCGACAACCGGGATGCTGTCACAGTGGTACTCAGGCAGCAGTACACCGTCGCCTACAAATCCCATTTCTATCAGCTTGTCAACCTGGCGACCATCGCCCCACGGCGCCTCGTGATGATCGTGAGCGGTCAACATGATCACACCGGACTTGAAGCACCCGCTGTCATACAAGGCACGCATCGATTCAACCGCTGCGGCGACACCACCCTTCATGTCCGAAGCACCGCTACCGGTCAGCACCTTGTCCTTGACGTCGGGAGGTACAAAGGGAAGGTGTACGGTGTCGAGATGCACATCGTATTGCAACGTCTTGCCTGGTCTACCGCTATCCAATCGTGCAATGACCGCTGGAGCCTCGGGCCAATTCGCGTCTTCGCGCCGCACATCGAACCCATCGGCTGTGAGAATTTCAGCCAACCGATTGGCGACAGGTCCAGCCGATCGTGTCGGGCTGGGTATACCGATCAGTTCGATTGCAGTTTCAATCAAACGTTCACGATTAAGAGCGCTTTGAAGTGTTGTCAGAGATTGTTGATCGAGTGGCATCCTGGGGATGATTCCGCGAGTCAGGCCAGTGGAACAGGTGGCAACCTCCCAATTCTACATCAATGGGTTGCAGCTGAAACGATGCGCCGGCCGATCATGAAACAGCTGGGAGACCCGGACGGCTGTCTCTAGCAAAAACTCCGCTCCTATTGGCTGGCAAGGATTTCCGTCATTTGCGGCGCCCTACTGAAAATCGACGAAATACAACTTGGCTTGCCGCATTTTGAAGCGGAGCATGACAGGCTCGCCGGGTTCGATACCAAGGTCATCATATTTTTTCCATCGGATGATGGTCTTGTGCTGATCGCCGATGATGGGGATGGCATCGTCAAAGGTGCGGCCCGGAATGGGCTTGCCGTAGAAGTCCGCCGCTTCGACCAGCACTTCGCCGGCCCGGCTGGTCGAGGCATTGATGCGTGCCTGCTTACCCGGGGCCAGGAATGCAAAGGTGGTGAAGCGCCCCTGGTCGGTTGCTTCGATGCCCATCAAGCGGCCCTTGGGCCAGATCGCCAGGCCCCACTTTTCAGCGTAGTATCCCCGGGGATATTTGTGTGGCAGGGGATCGCCGCGGAACGGAATGACCCAGCTTCCATCGCCCAATTCGGCAAGCCCCGGGTTAGGCATCCAAAGCGCACCGCCGTCCCATTGGCCGTAGTCCGACATTTCGAGCACGGGTGATCCCGGCGCCAAGTGCCACACTTTACCTTCCTGGCTGGTGTACAGGTCAATCGCGCAGCCGTCCCTGGCCTGGATGTAGCGCGACGGGAACATGAGATGGTTTTCGGGTGCACCGGGCACCGTTGTGTAGACGTTGAAGTAGAAGGTGTCTGTGGGAGACATCGAGGTGCTGGTCTCGATAACGATTTCTGACAGCGGGAAGTTCCGGAAGTCCGCTGACTCGGAACGGCCAATGGCGCGACGGCCGGCGAACTGGTGATACCGCGTGTGTTCAAGGGGATAGCCTTTGGCGCGGGAACCGACCTGGTACGTACGCATGTACATGACGTACTTCTTCAGCTTCGGGTCATAGTAGATGTACTGCCCGCCATCGCTGGCTTCGACGCTGATGGGCTCAGGCAAATCTGTCCAATGGAACCCGTCAGGCGAGACAGAACCGAAAACGGCGTGGACCCGGCCAGGGTCGGTTTCGGTGGCCATCTTTTGCCAGGGCCGCCGCTGCTTGTACTCCTCGAAGGCTTCGAGATCATAATCGCTGTTCGTGGCCCGCTTGAAGCGCTCTGCTGGCGGGGCCATGGGGTCGTAGAACATGCGGGTGCCGGACGAGGGCGCCAAGTTGTTCTCCTTGCTCCCTTTGAACTCGACTAACCCGAGCCTGGGTCGTTCCCACGTAACACCATCTTTGGACTCGAAATAGCAACCGCCGCCCGGCTTGCAGTTGCCCCAGGCTATAATTTTGTCCTCGAGCTGGAGCAAACCAGTGATCTCGATCCCGTCCTTCTCCCACGGATACTCTGGCTCGATGGGGAATTCACCCTTCTGAGCCGGTTCACAAACCAGTTGAATGCCGTGGGGCAGATCGTATTCAACCCAATGCGTGTGGGGGTCGTTCGCTTTTGCCATGACGCTGCGGTCTGCAAAGACGCTCTTCCCTTCGTCATCCTGCCAGTCGAATTGACCGGGCCGCACCCAGTACCAGGTGGTAAACGCCATGCGTTTGCCTATCATTTCAAACGGTTCACCCCAGCCCAACTCGTGGTGGATTGCCGCGGCCCGATGGGGCATGAAGACCACCAGTCCCATCACCAGGGTGAGGGCGAACGAGGCCCAGGCCAGATGCCCAGTACCCATCAATGGCCCAGTACGATTGATTGGATTGTGCATTGGAAGATTCATCATAACTCTTTCCTCGTTGCGTCAACCTAGTTGAGCCGCACCTACCGCGCCGGCCCGTTGCCTGTCAGGCGTGGTGCAAGCCGCAAACTGAGATTTGTCATATAGACCTGCGCGCGACCATTGCAGACAGTTTTTTTTAGGCGTGTTACGGTGTGCTGTCAACGATCGATTTCTTACTGGAACCGGTCTGGGGTGCACCGCTTTGTTCGCCCTTGGTGTTGATAGAATCGGCAATCCACCCTGCTTCAACGAAAGCATCGTGAAGCATCTCTTCTGTCGCAGACGCACCCTGCGTCCAGTTGATTAGCCGTCAGGTAAATCCGTATTGCGTTGCTGAACGGGCGTTGCGATCAATGTCCAGACCATTAATACGCACGGTCGGGCTACCAATAAACTTGTGTCGCTGAACGTCCTCGTCGGTCTTCACGAGGATTCTCTGGATATTGATGTCGACATCAATTTTGTTCGCGTATTCTTTGATGAGAGCGACCGCCCTCTCCGTATTTGCTCAACCTTTGGTTTGTAGAACTGTCACAGTTCTTTTCATTGAGAGCTCGGAACGTGTCTGTTCTGCGTCGTTCGTGTCGTTGTGATGACCGCACGAAAGCAGTAATGCTGGTAACAGCACGAAAAGGAAGCGTGAAACGGGTTTGGTCATGCTAGTTTGAGCCTAAGGTGAGAGTTCGACGGCGCGGTCTACCGCGCCCGCTGAAGCGCCTTGTTAGATGCCTCTATGTCATCCAACAATACGTAATGCCAAATATGGGGTAACATTGAACAGGATGACACATATCTTGAAGAATCCCATACTGGCGTAGTGAATCGCATCGAACTTTTCCCACGACAACTTGAACCACTTCCCATGAATTCGATAGATCCAATCGTGGGCCAGCGTGAAACCCAGGAACCACAATAGCAGAACCCCGATGTTGATTACCGCGCACCAGGCTAAACTATCACGAATTAACTCAACGGTCATTTCTTATCTCTCTTTCCGGCATGTAACGACGAAGATCACCGGGGTGGCCGGGCCCAATTTTTCACCACCGCAACGTGACACGCTCACCAAGAAGGTCCGCAGACAGGCCACGATAACGGTCCCACTCGAACTGCTTGCCCTGGTTGTCATCATCGCGATCGGCCGCGAACACTTCCTTGGCAAGTTCCTGCCGATTGGCATTGTCGTCACTTGCCAGAAGGGATAGTAAATCCCCAACTCCGGACGTTACGTTCGTTGTTGTGGACTCAAGAGAGAGCGGCTCTGTTTCTGGCACCAACACCCGTGAGGAGTCCAGCTGTGAGAGTGCCATGTTGAGAAATGCCATGTTGAGAAATGCCATGTTGAGAAATGCCATGTCGAGAAATGCCATGTCGAGAAATGCCATGTCGAGAAATGCCATGTCGAGAAATGCGATCTTCATCGGGATCGAATCAACCGGGTCTGGTTCCCCCATTGGAGCGAAGTCGTGTGAGGACTCCACCTGTGCAATCGCCTGGTCGACGGTCGCGGGAGGTACCTCTTCAAACGCGCTGGCTGCCGCCGATCCAATCGTTTGCCCAAAGTGAGCGACCCACACCTGGTAGTCGTCATTGTCGATCTGGCAATTCTGATCATGGTCTGCCCGCAGATCGCCGGTCGATCCGAGCGTGTCGCGCCAAATTGTATAGTCTGCGGCGTCAACGACATTGTCGCCATTAAAGTCACCGGGCAATACGGGTTCGTCCGGTCCAGGTAGGGGCGGGCCTTCGGTCAGTTTGACCGTTCCGTTGCCAACGTTCTTAATGAAGACATGTCCACACGGATCGACGTGATAAGCATCAACCGTCGCGTTACGTACGTCCTGTTCCGACGTCATCATCGTCGCGTTGGCCACGTTCACGCCCGCCCACGGGTGCTTGACTCGCACAAAGACGTAGTCACCGCCACCGATGGTATCAATAACATTCACGTCGATTTTGTTGCTGTTGAGAGGCGTATCGTAATTGACCGTGTAGACAAAATCGGTGTTCATCACCAGGCCGATCTGAGTATACGCTTCGTGCTCTGGTATATCGGTGTGGCTGGCATCTGTTCCAGGACCACCCGTGCGCGAAATAGTCGTGGTTGGTTGATTAGCGGGGGCAAGCCCATGAATCAGCTTGAGATGACCAAACCGGCGTTGGCTCACGGCCGCCTTTTCCCAACCTGGCAGCACGATG
>Ga0310123_10003508_pt1 | contig 12123 bp, 7 predicted proteins | sample CB6_AW_1057_MG_FD_203505 | JGI IMG/M metagenome (GOLD analysis project Ga0310123, IMG submission 203505) | Marine microbial communities from Western Arctic Ocean, Canada - CB6_AW_1057 | ecosystem: Environmental > Aquatic > Marine > Oceanic | place: Canada: Western Arctic Ocean | collected... | reverse complement strand
TAAAGGTCCAGAATTAAAACAATTAAAACCTAGAATTCTAGTTTTAGGCGTGGGTGGAGCAGGAGGAAATGCTCTTAACGGTATGATAGATGCCGGAATAGAAGGCGTTGAATTTGTTGCAGTAAATACTGACGCGCAAGATTTAATAAACAATAAGGCTAGCGGAAAGATTCAATTGGGACCAAACTTAACACAAGGATTGGGTGCAGGAGCTAGACATGAAATTGGTCAAGCTGCAGCCGAAGAGTCTCTAAATGACATTGTCGATTATATTAAAGGTAGCAACATGGTTTTTATTACTGCTGGCATGGGAGGAGGAACTGGAACTGGAGCCTCACATGTGATCGCAAGAGCAGCCAAAGAATTAAATATTCTTACAGTTGGCGTAGTTACCCTTCCATTTTCTTTAGAAGGTCCAAAAAAAATGAAAATAGCTCATCAGGGATTAGAACAACTAAAAAAACATTTAGACACTAATATAGTTGTTCCAAATCAAAACTTATTCAAAATTGTTAATGAGAAAACTTCTTTTAAAAATTCGTTTGCATTATCAAATGATGTTCTAAAAGCCGGGGTTCAAAGCGTCACAGATTTAATGGTAAGACCAGGTTTAATAAATTTAGATTTTGCTGATGTTGAAACCATCATGAAAGGAATGGGAAAGGCCATGATGGGAACGGGCGAAGCAGAAGGAGAAAAGAGAGCGGAAGAAGCTACTAATGCAGCACTATTAAATCCGTTAATTGACGAGTATTCATTAAGAGGCGCAAAAGGTCTTCTAGTAAATATTACAGGCGGGTCAGATCTCACATTATTTGAAGTAGAAGAATCTGTTAACAAAATAAGAGCAGAAGTAGATCCCGAAGCCGATTTAATATTTGGTTCAATCGAAGATGAAAAATTAAATGGTAAAATTAGAGTTTCTATTGTTGCTACATCCTTAGATGGACAGGAACCAGAAACAAAACCAATTATTAGCATGGTTCATAGATTACAAAATAGAAATGTTCGTTATGGAGATAATGTCGCTAATACCTTAACTAATAATCAAGCAACTTTAAACGCAACAGAAGGCGCTACAGCTTTAGATATGAACTCTGTAATTGAACAAAATCAAACTAAAGAATCTGAATTAGTAACAGAACAACATCAAGTTAAAACTGAGGTTAACGGACCATTAGTAGAAAATATCTCAATGGAGAATGCAACATATCTTCAAAATATGGAAAATTTATCAGATGACGAAAGTAAAATGTCTACTTTCGAAGTAGACAGTATTGAATTGGCTACCCCTGAACTTTTTTCTGAAGCCAGCGAAGACAGTTCATTTAATCAAGACAATAATACAAATGAGCCAAATATTTTTGATAATGCGATTCCACAGGATAAGAAAAAAGATGAAATAAAGGAGTTAGAAATGTTCGAAGACAATAACCAGGAGGAAGACTTTGAAATACCAGCTTTTTTACGAAGACAAAAAAATTAAATGGAAAATAAAAGAGAAATTTATGAATGCCACCATGTCACTGGACAAAACAAGACATTATCCAGTGATGCTAAATCAAGTATTAAGCATTATATCCCCTCAACGTGGTGGCACGTATATTGACTGCACTTTTGGTGGAGGAGGATATTCTGAGGCAATATTAAAATTTTCAAACACCAAAGTGGTAGCTTTCGATAGGGATAAATTATCTGAAAATCGTGCAGATGTATTACTAAAAAAATTCCCAAAAAGACTTAATTTTTTCAGAGAGAAATTTAGTAATTTAAATAAATTAGTAGGAAAAAATTTAAACCCGCAAGCAATAATATTTGATTTAGGATTATCATCCTTTCAATTATCAGATAGAGAAAGAGGATTTTCTTTTGAATCTGAAAGATTTTTAAATATGGAAATGGGAATCAATGATCATTCAGCCTATGATGTTATTAATTTTTTGGATAAGGAACACTTAGGGACTATCATAAAGGTTCTAGGAGATGAAAAAGATGGAAAAAGAATTGCAAACACAATTGACAAACACAGGAGAAAAAGCCCAATAAAGAGCTCGAAGGAACTTGCAACTATAGTGAAAGAGGCCAAAAATAGATATAGCAATTATAAAAAAAATCCAGCTACAAAAACATTTCAAGCAATAAGAATATTTGTAAATAAAGAATTAACAGAATTAATTTTAGGATTAATAGGAGCAGCAAACCTGCTTTCAAATGGAGGAATGCTAATTGTTGTTAGTTTTCATTCCTTAGAAGATAGAATAGTAAAAAATTTTTTCAATCTTTATTCAAATTTAAAAAAAAATCCCTCGAGATATTTTCCGTTAAAAGAAAATAAATCTATCTTATTTAAATCAGTATGTAAAAAAGCACTATTACCTACACCAGATGAAATAAATGAAAATGTACGTTCAAGATCTGCAAAACTTAGATATGCGGTTAGAAATAATAATTCTTTTATAAATCCAGAGGAATTTAAAAATAAGTTTTTAAATTACTTTGAATTAGAAAGTGCCACAATATGATAAATAACGATAAATGGATAAATTCACTTCCTAATGCAAACTTAAAGCATAATCAAGAATCAGCACAAATAGATAATAACAAATGGGTTAACACTATTCCTAAATTTCCGACTATTCCCAAAAAAAATAACTATAATTCTGTAAAAAGATACTCATTAATTACAATTATGTTTGTCTGCGGTTTACTTTTTGTTTCTCTTGTAAAAAACCAAACAAGAAATTTAGAAAAAGAAATAAATTATCTAAAAGCGTCAATAAGTTTAATTGAATTTAATTTAAGCCAAGCCATTTTGGATAATGAAGTCATAACTTCACCGGAAAACATATCAAAATTAGCTAAAGAATATTTGAATGGCGATTTGACGTTTTATAAAAAATCCCAAATTAAAAATTTAAATAGTAATAATGAAAGTTTGGAAGAAAGAAACATAAAAAATAAAAGAAAAATTTTAAATAATTTTCCTGAAAATGTAAAAACTCAGGTAACAATGAAAATTAAAAAGAAAAAAGAAGAAATAAAGAAGCTTCAGGAAATGTATAATGATCCAAAATCAATACCAGGAGAAATTAAAACAAAAGTAGTAAAACAAATTCAGGAAAAAAAGTCCGAACTAAAAAGCCTATATGAGTCTCCTAAAGAGACGATTACCTTAGGAAGGTTGGGAAAATGGGGGATGGTACAAGTTGTTAAAGTTGCTTTGGGAATTCCTATTATACCCGGAAGATAGCTTTTAATGAAAAGGAGAAATAAAAGCTTTTACTTTGAAGATTATACAGAATCAAAAATTCTTGAAAAAGAAGTTTATTTTAATATCGTAAAAGTTTCGTACAGCAGAATTACTTTTTTATCTTTTATCTTTCTAAGTTTAGTACTCACTTGTAGTATTAAAATGATTTATTTGTCCTTAGCATCGGATAAATTTTTTTATGCTCAAAATGTTAAAAATAATTTTTTAAAAAATAGAAGAGATATTGTTGATAGAAACGGAACTGTACTGGCAACAGACGTTAATCTTTATGATGTGGGCGTAAGACCAAAGCTACTTAAAGATATAGAAAAAAAAAATTTGCTAATAAAATTAGGACTTTTGTTTCCAGATTTAGATTTAGAAATATTAAAGAAAAAATTAAATAAAAATAATTTTTTTTGGCTAGGAAAAAGATTAACTCCACAAGAAAAGGATCAATTGTGGCTGATAGGCAACAAGGCTTTTGAGTTTAATTCAAGACCATCTAGAATCTATCCACAAAGAAATCTTTTCAGTCATATTCTAGGACAAACTGATGATATAAACGATGGTATATCGGGAATTGAAAAATCTTTTGATAAAGATTTAAGAAATAATAAAAAAATTAAAACTTCTTTAAATCTAACTTTAGATTCAAATTTACAATATTTAATTAGAGAAGAGCTCATAAAGGCTCAGCAAGATTTTCGAAGCATCGGAAGTGCTGCAGTTCTGATGAATATTAATAATGGTGAAATATTATCATTAATTTCTCTACCAGATTATGATTTGAACCAAAGAATTTCTCTTGAATCAGAATCCTATACTAACAAAATCACACTCGGAGTATATGAATTAGGATCGGTTTTCAAAACGTTTACTATAGCTGCTGGACTAGAAAATAAACTAATAAATCCAAATACAATTTTTAGCAATTTAGAAAATAGTATAACTTGTGATAAATATACAATCAGCGAGCATGACAAGTTGCCAAAAACATTGAATACTGAACAAATTTTAATTCGATCTTCCAATATTGGTGCAGTTCGTGTAGCTCAAAAAGTTGGAGTAGAAAAATATAGGACATTTTTAAATTCTCTAGATTTGCTTAATGTAATTAATTTTGATTTGGATGAAATTGGAACTCCTCTTCCTTTTAAATGGGGCAAATGCAAACTAGCTACCACATCCTATGGACATGGAATAACCACTACACCCCTCCAACTAGCTAGAGCCTATGCGATTTTGGGCAATGGAGGTTATAAAATAGAACCTTCTCTCTTGCAAAAAAAAGCAATACCTGCACAAAAAAAAGAGCAAATTATTTCTGAAAAAACAAGTAACGAAATAAATTTAATGCTAAGAAAAGTTGTTAGTTTAAATGAAGGAACAGCAAACTTTGCTAATATCGAAGGTTATGAAGTTGCAGGCAAAACAGGAACTGCTCTAAAATATAATTCAAAAGAAAAATTAAATACGTTTGTCTCTATTTTCCCAGCAAGTAGGCCTCTGTATGTTTTGCTGGTCATGTTAGATGAACCAAAACCAGCACCAAATTTTGTATATGAGTTTCCACCTTCAGAAAAATTTCCAAATGGATACAAACATAAAGGGGAAAATCGAAATACTTCAGGCTGGAATGCAGTAGTTGTTGCAGGCAAAATTATAGAAAAAATTGGTCCAATTTTAGCCATAAACAACCTGCAAGCTTCAAAAAATTTTTAAATGTTCTTAGGTAGCCTTATTAAATGTTCTAACAAGAACTATCAAAAAATGATTATCAAAGGTATTGCGTTTGATAGCAGAAAAGTCAAAAAAGATTATATTTTTTTTGCAATAGAAGGTAATAAAACCTCAGGAATTAAATTTATTAATGAAGCTTTATCAAAGGGAGCATCAGTAATAATTAGTAACAAAAAAATAAAGTATAAAAATTACAAAGCACCTTTACTTTTAGTCAAAAACGTTAGGGAAAAACTAACAGAGGTAATCTCAAACTTTTATAAAATTAAACCACGAAATATAATTGCAGTAACAGGTACAAACGGCAAATCCTCTGTTGCCGATTTTTTTTATCAAATATTAAACATAAACAAAGTGCCCGCTGCTTCAATTGGAACTTTAGGTATACTTTCTAAAAGCTATAAAAAAAAAACAAATTTAACTTCAATGGATCCTTTGTCTTTACACCAAAATTTAGAGATTTTGGCAAAAAAAAAAATCAACAATGTAATTTTGGAAGCTTCGAGCCACGGCCTTGAACAAAGAAGATTAGATAATTTAAATATAAAAACTGGGATATTTACGAATTTTAGTCATGATCACCTAGATTATCACCATAATATTAAATCTTATTTTAATTCTAAAATGTATTTATTTGAAAAATTGCTTAACAAAAAATCAAAAATCATAACAGATGAAACAAATAAAGAATTTAAAATTATAAAAAATATTGCAAATAAAAGAAAAATAAAAAAAATTACAATAGGAACAAACTCAGGAAATATAAAAATTTTACATAATGAATATAGAGAAGATAAGCAAATTGTTAAAATTGCTGTAGATTCAAAAATTTTTATACTAGAAATTCCTCTTATAGGATATTTTCAGATAAAAAATTTGCTTATGGCTATTTTAGCAGCTTCTAGCTGTGGCATAAATAAAAAAAGGATTTTTTATCAAGTAAATAAAATTAAGCCAGTTCCTGGGAGACTAGAATGTGTGGCACGCTTAAGCAACAATTCTAATATTATTGTAGATTTTGCTCATACACCTGATGCATTAGAACAAAGTTTAGTTGGACTAAAAAAACAGTTTAAAAAAGAAATTATTATAGTTTTTGGATGCGGGGGAGAAAGAGATAAAAAAAAGAGATCTATTATGGGAAAAATTGCAAAAAAGCATTGTCGAAAAATTTTTATTACAGATGATAATCCAAGAAATGAGGATCCTAAAAAAATTAGAGACACAATCATGAAAAGTTGTAAAAAATTAGCAGTTAATATTGGAAATAGAAAAGAAGCAATAAAAACTGCCATCAAAGAATTAGGAACGAACGAAATTCTTTTAGTTGCAGGAAGAGGACATGAAAAAATCCAGGATTATGGAAACAGAATTTTAAATTTTTCGGACAAAAAAGTAATAAAAGAAATAATAAAAAAAAGAAAGTCATTTACTGACAAAAACTACTGGTCAAGTTTTATTGCACAAAAATCTTTCAAAAATAATAAATTAAAAAATATAAATTATAATGGTGTATCCATTAACACTAAGTCTATAAAAAAAAATAATTTATTTTTTGCTATTAAAGGTAAAAATACTGATGGTCATAAGTTTGTTAATGAGGCTATTAGAAAGGGTGCAAACAAATGTGTAGTAAGTAGAAAAATAAAAAATGTTTCTAAGAATAAGATTATAAAAGTAAAAAATACTTTTTCTTCCTTAAATGATTTAGCAAGGATAAATAGATATAATACTTTAGCACAAATTATAGGAATTACCGGCAGTGTCGGCAAAACTACATTGAAAAATCTTGTTAGTTTTGCACTCAAGAATTATGGAAAAGTTTATTATTCTCCCTATTCTTATAATAATAAATTTGGAGTTCCCTTTAGCCTTTCTAATTTAAAAAAAAATACTGAATACGGAATATTTGAAATAGGAATGGATAAAAAAGGAGAAATAAATACGTTGTCAAAAATTGTAAGGCCTGAAATAGCAGTTATTACTAATATTGCAGAAGCTCATTTTAAAAATTTTGATACGTTGAAAGATATAGCCAAAGCTAAAGCCGAGATCATTGATAATATTTCAGAAAGTGGGAGCATAATTTTAAATAAAGATGATAAGTTTTTTAATTTTTTATCTAATAAGGCCAAAAAAAAAGGTATATTTGTTGTCTCATTTAGTCACAAGCAAAAAGCAGATATTTTTTTATTAAAAACAACAAAAAATAAAAATCATTATAAATTAAAAGTTGTGGCAAAAAACAAGATTTTTTATTTTAACATAACTCATTATACCGAGAATTTCATAAACAGTATTTTGGCATGTATTTCAATTTTATATGTCTTAAATCTAGATTTAAATAAAATAAGAAGAAAATTAATTAATTTTCCTATTCCTGGTGGAAGAGGTGATATAAAAGTGGTTAATAAATTTAAAAAAAAATTCAAATTTATTGATGAAAGCTATAATGCTAATCCCTTATCAATGTCTTCAGCTATTAAAAATATTAGCCTTTATAAAAGACAAGGAAATTTAAAAAAAATAGTTCTCCTAGGAGATATGCTTGAATTAGGAAAAAAAACTAAAAAATATCATAAAGAATTATCAATTGTAATTAATAAAAGCGACATAGATAAAGTTTTTGTTTATGGAAAATATATAAGAGAAACTTTTAATTTATTGTCTAAAAACAAAAAAGGTAAAGTATTTAATAATCTTAGAGAGGCTCATAATCATTTAAGTAAAATTATTCACAATAACGACCTACTTATGGTAAAAGGATCAAATGCAACAGGATTGAATCAGTTTTCAAAAAATATTAAAAGAGGATACTTTAGTGCTATATAGTTTATTAATTTCTTTGGTAGATCAATTTTCTGCATTAAACGTATTTCGCTATTTAACTTTTAGAACAGGACTTTCGGTAATGTCTTCTTTGATTATAGTATTTTTGATTGGAGGACCTTTCATAAAATTTATTGGAACTCATAAAATTACCGGACCGATAAGAGATGATGGTCCATTAGATCATATAGTTAAAAAGGCTGGAACACCGACCATGGGTGGAGTTCTTATTTTGATAGGAATGCTCTTTGGTACTCTATTGTGGGCAGATTTGAATAACTCTTACATTTGGATTTTGTTAATGGTTGCTACAAGTTTTGGTTTACTTGGTGCTATTGATGATTACTTAAAAATAAAACGTAATAACTCAATAGGCATATCTTCAGGAATGAAAATTATTTTTCAAATTATACTTTCAATAATAGCTGTATTATTATTAATGAAATTTGGAGATAGTGAGCATCTAAAAAGTCTTTACTTTCCTTTTTTCAAAAATTTAATACTTCATCTAGGACTATTTTTTATTCCATTTGCTATTTTTATAATAGTTGGTTCTTCAAATGCAGTGAACTTAACCGATGGTTTGGATGGTCTAGCTACTGTACCAGTAATGTTGGTGGCATTGTCATTTACCCTAATTTGCTATGTTGTGGGTAACACGGTTTTTTCTGAATATTTACACATTCCTTATATAGCTAATGTAGGTGAAGCTTCTATTTTTTGTGGTTCTATCGTTGGATCATGTTTGGGTTTTTTATGGTACAACGCACCACCAGCAAAAATTTTTATGGGTGACACTGGCTCTCTATCTTTGGGCGGGTCTTTAGGAGCTGTGAGTATAATTTCAAAGCACGAAATTGTTTTAGCAATTGTTGGAGGTTTATTTGTGCTGGAGACAGTTTCAGTTATCATTCAAGTCATTTCCTTTAAGCTTACTGGAAAAAGGGTTTTTATGATGGCTCCTCTCCATCATCATTTTGAAAAAAAAGGATGGGCCGAGTCTACCGTTGTTATTAGATTTTGGATTATATCAATAATTCTAGCATTAATAGGATTAGCCACATTAAAATTGAGATAATTGATGGCTTCATTAATTTCAAATTCTTTGCGGACTTTTTGTATTTATGGCCTTGGAAAAACAGGCACATCCGTCGTTAATTATTTTAATAATAATAATTTCAAGGAATATTGTATTTGGGATGACGACAAAGCTAAGAGAGCTCTTCATGGTTTTACCACTAACGACACAATTGTTTCTTCAAGCTGCCTAGATAGAGCTGACTTTATAGTTATGAGCCCAGGGATAAGCTTAAAAAAAGCAAGTTTAAAAAAAAAACTTATAAAAAACAAAGACAAAATTATTACAGATCTTGATCTTTTTTATCTCTTTAATCCAACAATAAAGTCAATTGTTGTTACCGGGACAAATGGAAAGTCAACGACGTGCAAAATTCTTGAGCATGTATTAAAAAAAAATAATATATATGTAGAGTTGGGTGGAAATATAGGAAAACCAGTTTTAGACTTAAATTTAGAAAAAAACCCCATAGTGATTATTGAAGCGTCATCCTTTCAATTGGCTTATTCAAAGTTTGTTAAACCTGACTACGCAATACTATTAAATATAACTAACGATCATTTAGACTGGCATGTCTCCGCAAAAGAATACATTAATTCTAAATTTAAGATTTTCTCAAATCAAGAAAAAAATAATTTTGCATTTATTAATAATAAGATTTTTTTAAAAAAGTTTAAAAAAAATAAATATAAAAGTAAATTGCAATTTATAAATCTGAAAAAATATAAAAAGATAAAAAAGAAAATAAAAAATGATTATTTAAATTCGGAAGTCAATGAGCAAAACATGAGTTTTGTTTATTATTTGTCAAAAATTTTAAAAATAAATGAAAAATCTTTAATAAATTCTCTTAAATCTTTTAAAGGCTTGCCTCACAGACATGAAATTTTTTGTAAAAGAAATAATAAAATTTTCATTAACGATTCTAAAGCAACAAGTTTTGAAGCAAGCAAATTTGCTTTAAAAAGTAATAAAAATATTTTTTGGATTGTTGGGGGTCTTCCAAAGACAGGCGACAGATTTCAACTAAAAGAAATTAAAAAAAATATTGTCAAAGCATATATTATTGGAAAACATATGAAAAATTTTAAGAGATATTTAAAAGGAAAGATTAATTTCCGACTATGCGGAACTTTAAAAAATGCTGTGATTCAAGTTTTTAAAGATTCTAGAAATATTACAAATAAAAAAATTACTATTTTATTAAGTCCAGCTAGCGCATCTTATGATCAATTCAAAAATTTTGAAAATCGAGGCAACTATTTTAAAAATTTAATAATAAAAAAGTTTAAAAAAAATTGAATGTTTAATTTTGGTAGAGAAAACACAGGTTTGGTTGCAAAATGGTGGAGAAATGTAGATAAAGAAATTTTATTTTTATTTGTTTTCCTTTTTTTACTAGGGTTATTTTTTTCATTTTCATCTACGTCTTCAATGGTGGCAGAAAAGATGAATAAACAAACATATTTCTTTTTTTTAAAACATTTGGTTTTTGTTTGTATCTCACTATCTCTTCTTATAGCAATTTCAATTCAAGACAAAAAAAAATTAATAAAATTTCTGCCTTATTTATTTTTTATTTCTCTTCTATTGCTTTCTCTTATACCCGTGTTTGGTATTGAGGTTAAAGGATCAAAAAGATGGATGGGTTTTGATCCTTTTCCAAGATTTCAACCAGTTGAATTAGTAAAACCTTTATTTATAATTTTTATAGCAAAAATTATTATTCTTAATGAAAAAACCAATATTTATAAAAGGTATTTATATTCATTTGCAGTGTTACTTATTATTGTATTTTTTTTAATTAATCAGCCAGATCTTGGACAAACTCTATTGTTAGCTTCTACTTGGATTACTATGATTTTTGTTTCAGGATTTAATATGGTTATTTTAACAATATTGATTTTAGCATTTTTAATTATTTTAGGGCTTTTAGTATTTTTTTTTCCAGAAAAATTTGGCTATATTTTTTTAAGAATTAAAACATTTATCGATCCAAAATCTGGAGACGATTTTCAATCTCAAAATGCATTGGATGCTATTAAGCAAGGAGGCTTAACGGGACAAGGAATGGGAGAAGGTATATTGAAAGAAAGAGTGCCCGAAGCACATACGGATTATATAATTGCAGTTATCTCGGAAGAATTTGGCGTATTGTTTGTTTTATTTATTGTTATTATTTTTTTATTAATTGGATACAAAGTATTAAATAAGGTTTTTTTGGAAAAAGATGAATTTATCAAATTGGCATTATCGGGTTTAGTTTCGCTTTTAATTATCCAAGCATTTATTCATATAGGAGTTAATATTCGACTGCTTCCAACAACTGGTATGACGCTCCCCTTTTTGAGTTATGGAGGTTCTTCCTTGATTGGAAGTGCATTTATTGCTGGAATTATTTTAAATTTTACTAGAAAAGATTCTGGAAGGTATTTTAAAAATGAGTAAAAAAATAATTTTTTCAGCAGGCGGAACTGGAGGTCATATATTTCCAGCGGTAAATTTAATGAAACATTTTTTTGAAAAAGGATACCAAGTAGTATTGGTAACGGATAAAAGAGGAAATAATTTTGCAAATAAATATTCACAATTTAAGTCGTACGAATTAAGAACAGAAACTCCAACAAATAAAAATTTTTTCGGTAAAATTTTATCTTTGTTTGTGATTTTTTATTCAACGTTAAAATCAATTACAATTCTAAGAAAAGAGAAGGCTGATCTAATCATTGGATTTGGAGGATATGTGTCATTTCCAACTTCTTTTGCATCTAAATTTTTCAATTTACCTTTAGTGATATATGAACCGAATATAGTAATAGGAAGAGCTAACAAATATTTATTATCATTTGCTAAGAAAATTTTCTTAGCTAAAGCAATAAAAATAAGTTTCCCTGAAAAATATAAAAATAAAATTTATATTGTCGGATCAATTATAGATAAAAATATAATTAATCATTCAAATTTTATAATAAAAAATAATAAAGAAAATTTCTCCATTTTAGTTTTAGGTGGCAGTCAAGGTGCAGAAATTTTTGGAGAAATTGTACCGTCAGTTATGAATATGATAAAAGATAAAGGTCATAGTATTCAAATTAATCAACAATGTATAAGAAGTCAAAAAAATTCAATAGTTGATTACTATAAAAATAAAGATATTAAAAGCTATGTTTTTGAATTTGATAAAAATATTTTAAATTTAATTTTGGCTTCTGATTTAGCTATA
>Ga0310123_10003507_pt1 | contig 12125 bp, 5 predicted proteins | sample CB6_AW_1057_MG_FD_203505 | JGI IMG/M metagenome (GOLD analysis project Ga0310123, IMG submission 203505) | Marine microbial communities from Western Arctic Ocean, Canada - CB6_AW_1057 | ecosystem: Environmental > Aquatic > Marine > Oceanic | place: Canada: Western Arctic Ocean | collected... | reverse complement strand
CGTCTCTATCGTGTGACGATCGGCAGCCATTCGTCCAAGACCACTGCCGCCCGACTGGACGTGCCCGTCGGTCAGGTTCAAGGACTTCTCTACGCGTATGACAGCCTCTATGTCGTAGTCAACAATCAGAACAATACTGCGGGTGACGATATCGCGCAGATCAGCGGTCTGTATCGACTTCAGGACACGGACGGGGACGATCAGTTCGATCGCGTAACTCTTCTTCAGCAGCTCGACGGCACGGGAACCGAAAATGCCCACGGAGAGCATGGCCCCCATGCTGTCGTGCTCGGTCCCGACGGCCACATCTACTTCGTGACCGGCAACGGCATTAAGGTGCCCGAGCAAACCGAGCCCAGCTCACCGTATCGAAATTGGGCCGACGATCTTTTGGTGCCCTCCGAGAACACCTACGTTCCGGGCGGCTGGATCGCCCGCACAAATCGCACGGGCACGAAATGGGAACTGCTGTGCGGTGGACTCCGCAATCCGTACGACATCGCCTTTAATCTCGACGGTGAACTCTTTACATGTGACGCGGACAGCGAAGCGGACACGGACACGCACTGGTATCGTCCTGCCCGGGTCAACCACATCGTATCGGGCGGGGAATACGGCTGGCGGTGCGACACAGGTCCTTGGGTACGATACGGTAAGTGGCCTGATCATTATCCTGACAGTGTGGGTAGCGTCGTCGACATCGGCCGCGGGTCGCCCGCCGGCATCACGTTTGGAACCGGCGCTCGTTTTCCAGCCAGGTACCAGAGAGCCTTGTATGTATGTGACTGGCAGACCGCGACGATCTATGCAGTTCACTTGCAGCAAGACGGTGCCAGCTACCGCGGGACTCTGGAATCCTTCTTGACCGGAAAAGGCATGCCGCTGACCGATCTTGTCGTGCATCCGGATGGCGCGATGTACTTTACGGTCGGAGGGCGGAAAACCGAGTCCGGTCTCTTCCGCATCCGCTACGTGGGCAGCGAGCCGACCGCACCGGTCAAGCCAACCGACGTGCCGCGCGCATCCCAATCCCGGCAGCTGCGGCGACGCCTGGAAGGGTTTCACGGTCGAGAAGATCCTCGTGCAGTCGATGAGGCCTGGCCCCATCTGGCCAGTGGCGATCGGGCCGTTCGCTATGCGGCACGCATCGCGGTCGAGCACTAGTATCTGACACTTTGGAAGGATCGGGCCTTACGGGAAGAGCGCACCGTTGCCTCGATACAAGCGATGTTGGCTCTGGCACGCGTGGGCGGCCCCGAACTCCAGCAGCAAGTGCTCGGGCGGCTCAATCGTCTCCCACTGGAGCAACTGGGCGAGGCACAGCTCCGCGAGGTGGTTCGCGCCTATAGCCTGGGATTCAGCCGGATGGGAGGTAAAGGCGACGATGTCGGTGTTTCGGTGATCGCGCGACTGGAATCGCGACTGGAATCCTTGTTCCCTTCGGTCGACAGCAGGCTCAACCGGGAACTCTGCAAGCTGTTGGTTTATTTGGACGCCCCGGTTGTAGTGGACGGCGTGCTAGATCTGATCCGCACGGCACCCAGCGCGGAGGAAAAGTCGTTCTACATCGCGGAATTGAGTCGACTGACGTGCGACTGGAGTTTTTCGCAACGCAGGATACTCTTCAGCCTCACGGGCCCGGATGCACTTGCCGAAGTCCGTGGGAACGAGCGCACCATGGGTTTGATCCGTGTGTCTCGACAGGCTGCGGTCGCACAACTGAGTGATGAGGATAAACGGGCCCTCCAAGAGGCCATCGATGGCCGTGCCGAGCAAAACCGCAACCCGCCACCGGAGGCGGACCCCGATTCCCCCCGACCCGCCGTGAAAGACTGGCAACTGGAGGAAGTGCTTTCTCTTGTGAGCGGCGTCGAAGGCGGCCGGTCCTACCGCAATGGCAAGGCCGCCTATGAGGCAGCCACGTGCGCGAAATGTCACCAAGTCGCAGGGGACGGGGGAACGACCGGGCCCGATCTAACCGCCGTAGGAAATCGCTTCAATTTGCGGTACCTTCTGGAAGCGCTGATTGTTCCCTCGAAGGTTGTTTCCGACCGTTATCGTAACGAAACCATCGCCACGGAGGATGGGCGTGTTTTCACCGGTCGCGTGGTCTATGATGATGGTAGACGGCTGCGAATTCGGACCGATCCAACCACCCGCAGGTCGATCGAGGTCGCGGTCGACAAGATTGAAAGTCGCACACCATCGGACGTATCGGAGATGCCGCGCGGTCTGATCAATGTACTCACAGAAGAGGAGCTTCTGGACCTGATTGCCTATTTGCGCGCCGGAGGCAATGAGGACGATGCTGCGTTTGAGTGATGCGGGAGGCGTCGGTGGGTCTATGGGTCAATACTGTTCGTCACAATAATTGCTGAACTGAAAGGGCCCTGAAATTCACACAAAGGGTGCCAAAACACAAATTTGAACTTTGCATTTAGCACTTAGCACTCTGCCAAGCGATGTAGTTCTAAGTTCTAAATGCAAAATGCAAAACGATAATTTTGGGTCAATAGTGTTTATTCGCGGCGCACAGCGCAAATCGTCGCAATAAAATCGTGCCGAAAAATATTGTCTGTTGGTCTTCGGTCCCTCCACGGAGAATTCCAATGAAACACGTCCATATTATCCTCCTCCTCGTCGCGGTGGCGTTTGTTGCGTCAAAGGATGCAGCGGCCGACGACAACCCACCACCGGAAGGCTTCACCGCACTGTTCAACGGCCGGGACTTAACGGGCTGGAAGGATGACGCGCGGGGCAGCTGGCGAGCCGAGAAGGGCATACTCGTTTATGACGGACAGGGCGACCATTTGGTCACGGAAGAAGAGTACGGCGATTTCATACTGCTGGTCGATTGGAAGATCGAAGACGGCGGCAACAGCGGGATCTTTCTCCGTGGGGAGGCACAGGTAGAGATCTGGGACAAGAGGGATTACGACACCGACATGGGTTCCGGCGCCATCGTTCCGTACACGATCCACAAACCGCTACACAACGCCGACAGCCCGATCGGCGAGTGGAACCACTTTGAAATCCGGGTCGAAAAGGGGCTGGTTACCGTGAAGCTGAATGACAAGCTGGTGCTAAGCAAGCACCAAGCAAACTTCCGTCAGCCTCGCGGCCCGATTGTTTTGCAGCAACATGACACGCCTTTGTGGTTCAAGAATGTCTACATCAAGGAACTAGCCCACGGTCACTAGACCGTGAAAAGGCTTGCCATGGGGTACGGGATCGGGGGCAGGGCAGGACCGGGCTTCAGCTTGTATTCGCACTAGGTTTGCGTTGGGCACGCCCGTGATGGATACCAGGGCCCAAAAGAGCAGGTTCGGAACTGATTGTCCAGTCGGAATGATCAGGTAGCGCCAGTTGAGCAACCGAGTTAGCTGGAACTTCAATGTCCATCTCAGCCTGGTTGCCATCGATGGCCCAAGCGATCCGACAAGTGCCCTGAGGACCGGTCCAATGGGCCTGGATGCGGTGGAGCCGTGATCCGAACTGGGGAGACAGGCCGATCCTGGTGCCACCTGGTTCGAGCAAACGGATCCCAGCCACCCGGCTGACCAGCCAGTGATAGACCGAGCCGTAGGCGTAATGGTTATAGCTATTCATGCCAGGTGCATGGGGACCACCGGTTGGCGTCCAGCCATCCCAGCGTTCCCACACGGTGGTCGCTCCGTTGATCACGCTGAACAACGGACCGGGAAAGTCTTCGTTTGTGATAATGGTTTCGGCGAGGTCGTGGCGGCCGTGATCACTGAGGACGTTCAATAAATAGCTGATACCGAGGAATCCGACCGATAACCGGCGGCCACGTTGCTCGATGTCATCGACCAGTCGATCGAATACCAATTCAGCATCGCTGCCGCTGACCAGACCGAAGGCCAGGGCGGTCGCTTGGGCGGTCTGCGAACAGTTGTCCTGATCGGGACCGGTCAGCTGTCCCTGATCGTCCATGAACACCGTGCGAAAGCCGGTCGTGATGTGATCGAACAGATTCGCGAGGTGTTGGGCTGCGGTATGGTCGCCGAGTGAGGTCGCGGTGAGACGGGTCCGATCGACGCTCCGCGCGTACCAGGCGGTCATCAGCAAGTCTTTGCTGCAGGGGGCATCGACGTTGAGCCAATCGCCGCAGACACAGTGCTTGCCGTCGACATACCGCCGTATGCCCTGATCGTTGCTGTCCTGTTCGAGATAGGCGACCCATTTGAGCATCGCTGGAAAATTATCCTCAAGCACCCGGATGTCGCCGCTGGCCTGATACAACTCCCATGGAACCACGGTGATCGCATCGCCCCACCCGGCGTCAGCGTGCTCGAATGGCCACTCGAAGATCATCCGGCATGGATGCGGAGCAACATTGCCGACACAGCCACGTTCGTTTTGGGTATCGCGCAGATCCTGCAGCCACTTGGCCAGGAAGGCATGGCAGTCGTCGAGCATGGTTGCCGAAGGGACGAAGGCGGCGATATCGCCCGTCCAACCAAGACGTTCATCGCGCTGGGGGCAATCGGTGGGGATTTCCAAGGTATTGTCGATCCAGGTCCAGCGGATGTTGGACACCAATTGGTTGATCAGGGGATGATCGCAGGAGAAATTGCCGATGTGATCCTGAGCAGTGGCCAGCACCACGCCGGCGATATCGGCGAGATCCGGCTTCGTGCCCAGGCCGGTGATCTCGACGTAGCGGAAACCGTGGAAGGTGAAGAGTGGTTCGAACACCACCACATCGTCGCCACGACTAATGAAGGAGTCCTCGGCACGAGCGGTGCGCAAATTTTCGACATACAGGGTGCGATCGGGATTGACCAGTTCACCGTGACGCAAACGGATCACGGTCGCGGCGGGGACGTTGCGTAGGGTCAGTCGGACCCGGCCGGCAATGTTCTGGCCCAGGTCGACGATCCAGCGTCCGCGTTGGGCCTGCCAGATGTCTTGCGGTGCGATGATTTCGATCGGACGGACCGGTGGTGCCGGATGTGGTTGCAGCACCGGGGTGTCGTCGAGTGTGCCGATCATCGGAACTTCCCAGTTGCTGGCACCGAAGCCGATCCGATCCCAGCCATCGCGCGCCGCCTGGACATCGTGGGATTCGCCGTGGTACAGGTCATTGCTGAGAATATGGCTCGGTGCTGCACGCCATTGATCGTCGCTGACCACCAGATGCTGGTTGCCGCTCGCATCGGTCATGACCAGTTGCAACAATAATTCTCTGGTCAGGCCGTAGTGACAGCAGTGACCGTCCGGGCCGAGATGGCCCCGATACCAGCCGTCGCCGAGCAGGGCTCCCAGGCAATTGTCTGTACCGGCATGGAGCAGATCGGTGATGTCGTGGCAGCGATAATAGATCCGTTGGCGATAGTCGGTCCAACCGGGCGCGAAACATTCGTCGCTGGTCGCCTGGCCGTTGCAGGTGACATGGACCAGGCCGCGCGCGGTGACATACAAGCATGCCTCGCGCAGATCCTCGGGAACGGCAAATTCGCGCCGGAAGGCTGGAGCGACCTCTATGCGATCGAACGAGCGGTAGATCCATTGTGCCTGCCACTGGTCGAGGCCGCCAGCGAACTGGGCAGATTCGCTCCAGTCACCGATCTGGTCATCCTGGCGGACCCGGACCCGCCACCAGCAGCGCTGACCGGCGGTGAGCGGCGGGCCTGCATAACGCGTGGCCTGTTCGGCACCCTCGACCACCCCGCTATCGCAGACCACTTGGCTGAAGTCGGGGTCTCGGGCGACCTGGATCTGCCAAGCGGTGCTGTTCCCGCTGGCGAGACGCCAACTCAGCCGTGGAGCGGCGGGGGCGATGGCGAGGGGATCGGTGAGGTGGTTGGTGCACAGGTCGGTAGGGATCATGTCGGCAGTATAATGGGCCGAGCGTCATCGTCTTACCAAAACATGGCGAATTACTCCGGCGTTGCAAGATAGTGGCGAATTGACGTAGCGACGTGTTAAAGGTTGACTACCGGTATGGCGTGAAATTGTCTAACCCCGATGGCCAAAAGCTACAAATGTAGGACAGGTTTGCCAAGTCGTGAGAAAATCAACCATTATCGAAAAACTTACCAACGACTTGGTAACCTGTCCGTGGTGCGCGTTTCGCTTGTTAGACCGCCCCATTTGCACTCGCGCCGCACGGTGATGGCTCGGTGGTTGTGGCATGAAAATACACCCCAGCCGAGCATGACGGACAGGTTACCCGTCCGTGGTTCGTTTTTTGGCCATCGCAACGTTTTTCGCGGACGGGCAAACCTGTCCTACACCTGGATGAACAGATGATTGAAGGTGGTGCATCGCCTCTTTACGGTTGCTTCAAGCCAACAATTCGGAAACGACACGAGCGTGGTTGACTTTGGTGTCGGTCACATTCTCCTCAATCCCATGCACATCGAAGGTCATACGTTCATGATCCAAGCCGAGCTGGTGCAACAGCGTGGCGAACAAATCGGGAACGCTCACAGGATTTTCGACGGCTTTGTAGCCAATCTCGTCAGTGGCACCATAGACGAATCCGGGCTTGAGACCCCCGCCCGCCATCAACAACGTGAATCCGTGCGGGCTATGGTCGCGCCCCGAACCGCCCTGAGACGTGGGCAAGCGCCCGAATTCGCCCGTCCATACCACGAGCGTCTCGTCCAATAGACCTCGCTGCTTGAGGTCGGTAATCAGTCCCGCTGAGGGTTGGTCGGTCCGACGGCAAATGGCAGGCAGTGCAATGTTGAGTTTGGCGTGGTGGTCCCAGACATTGTGCGGCCCCGGCGACAAGACCATGACATAGCGAACACCTCGCTCCACCAGACGACGGGCCAATAGCAAGCGGCGGCCATACGTGGCCGTTTCTTCACGATCCATCCCGTACAGCTTTTCGGTTGCCTGGGTCTCGTTCGACAAATCCAACTCGGGCGAAGCATGCAATTGCATGCGGGCCGCCAATTCGTAATTCTGAATCCGTGCGTCCAGAACCGATTCGGTGGGATAGCGCTGTTGCTGCAATCGATTTAGCTTTTCCAGAAAAGCCAAATTGTTCTGCTGCACCCCGTCCAGCCGCGGGGCAGCCGAATGCAGATTCAGCACGGGTTCGCCTTCCGTGCGTAGCTCGGTCCCGCGAAACTGAGCTGGCAACCAACCATTGGTAATCTGCATCGCTCCGCCCGAATGAAACACGCCCGGATCGCGCAAACAGACGTAGCCCGGCAAATTCTGACTCTCGCTCCCCAAGGCATACGCACACCAGGCGCCCAACGAGGGCCGGCCCGGGCGGTTATTGCCCGTACACATCATGTAGGTCGCACCAGGATGGTTGGGGTCGTTACTGTACATCGATCGGACCACGCAGAGGTCATCCACCACGGATGCCAAATGGGGTACGAGTTCCGAAAATTCGATGCCCGCTTGACCGTAGGGGCGGAACTGGAACGCACTACCCATCAGCGGTTCACTACTGAGGCCATTGGCGTTTCCGCCACGAACTTCCGATGTTTTTTGACCGTTACGCCTCGTCAGTTCAGGCTTGGGATCAAACAGATCCATCTGGCTGGCCCCGCCATTTTGAAACAAAAAGATGACAGATTTGGCCTTGGGAGCAAAATGGCTCAGGCGGGCAGACATGTCACGGACCGATCTGTGCGTGGACGACGCCCCCTGCGAATCCTGGGCCAGCATCGAAGAGAACGCCAATGCTCCAAACCCGAGACCAAAGGTTTGGAGAAATTCTCGACGGGCCGAATACGTCTCTTCATCTGGAAACAGGCTGTACGGCAGATGATTCTTCATGTCATTTTTTGCATTCGTTATGGGTGTGGCTTGTGTTACGCAACCGGAACCCCACACCAACACGGGGGTTTTGGGGAGATACCCCAACCCCCCCGTGTTTTCTTTAAATCGCGTTAGTCATTAATCACTTAAAATCGAATCAACACTGCCAATTCTCTAGGTTAAGTAGTGGGGAACACAAGCCACACCCATTTGTTATTTGTGGCCCAGTCCACCTACAGTATCACAAATCTCACTCCAGATACAAGAACTCATTGGTATTCATCAACGTCTGACAAAGTTCAGTTAATGCCTTTCGTTGAACTTTCGCATCTGTCGATTTTTCCTGGCGGAATAGTTGTGCTTGTTTTGCCAGCAACTCGTGGCTCGATTGCATCTCGATCGCCGAAGGTCGGCGAGAGAGCGCAAGACGAAACGCCGACTCAATTCGCGAATTGGTCGTCTGGTCGGCCACGCTCATCACTCGCGCAGCCAGTTGGGCGGCTTGCTCGGCCACGAACCCATCGTTCATCATGGCCAGCGACTGCAGGGGAACCGCTGCGTCTTCGCGCTGGCAAACCCCCGAGGTGACAATCGGTTTGTCGAACACGTTCAAAAGTGACGGGTTGTAGATCCTGCGATTCAACAAATACAGCGTGCGGCGGTTTCCTGACGTGGGAGTGGCCAGACCTTTCTTGGCCACGGTAACTCGGCCATCCGGATGATACTCCAACGGCACCGGCGCTCCACCGAGCGTTGTGTCCAGTACTCCACCCGCCGACAACATCGCGTCGCGAATCGCTTCGGCTTCCAGTCGCCGCAGACGAGCTCGCCACAACAGCTTGTTTTCCGGATCGACGGAATACGAGATTGATTCGGGGCGCACTTCGCTGGATTGCCGGTAGACGGCGGAACTCATGATCTGCCGGATGGCGCGCTTCAGCGACCAACCACCGCGCCGAAAGTCAGCAGCCAGCCATTCAATCAATTCCGGATGCGTGGGCGCCGCGCCGGAGACTCCCATGTTTTCGGCGGTGGAAACAATTCCCTGGCCCAGCAAATGTTGCCAAACGCGGTTCATCATCACACGTGCCACGAGCCCGCTGGCTGTCGAATGTTTGTCGGTCAGCCATCGTGCCAGCGCCGTCCGACGACCGGAATTCTCCTGAATGTGTACGAAAGGCACTTGGCCCGCCGGCGGGGCTTCTTCCGCCAAGGGACCCGTATAGCTGACCAGGATTTGATCGGTCGCGTCGCTCGTTAACACCCCCAAGAATTGCGGAGGCACTGCGCGCCGCGGAAACAGGTAATCGCCGCGTTTGAAGAGATGCGTTTCTGGAGGGGATCCCACATCATACATCGCCATGATCCAGCCGTGGTTACGGCGACCTGTATTGATCTCTGCAATTTCCTGGTTGTGTTCGGCAATCTGTTGTTGATCTTCCACTGAAAGGGCGGCATCCACCTCGTCCGGCTTCACGGTCAACAAGGCCTCCAACTTGTCTGCCAAATACTTTTGAATCTCACTACGCTCATCTGCGGCCCTGGCCAACGCGGATTTGGTATCGTCTCGTAGTGTTTCGGGAAGTGTCGCGTACTTGGCATCCCGCAGCTTCGCTTCGGTCGCTGACTTGATCGCGGCGATCTTCTCGTTGATCGGCGCCACTTGTTGGTCCAATACACTATCGTGGCGATTGATTTCGTCCAGCGTTGTTTTCGAAACGTCCGGCAGTGCCCGGGCTTCCGGGTTTTTCCAATTCGGCACGTTGAGCGCCGGCGTCACCATCGCCATGAGGCTGTAGTAATCTTGCTGCGACACCGGCTCAAATTTGTGGCTGTGGCAGCGGGCACAGGTGAGAGTCAAGCCCAAAACACTGGTACCAATTTGGGAAACCGTGTCGTGCAGCACGGACCAGATGATGAACGGGCGAGGGTCCTCCTGGCTGATGTCCTCGCAGCACCGAAAAAACCCGGTGGCAACCAGGTGGTCTCGAATCTCTGGTGTGTACCGCTCGGCGTTCCGCCAATCGACCATTTCGTCACCGGCGAATTGCTCATGCAGAAATCGAGAATAGGGCTTGTCCTCGTTCCATGACCGCACCACGTAATCACGATACAACCACTTGCCCTTGGTAAAACCGATCGGTGGCCCAAAATCGTCATCAAAGCTGATCGTATCGGTATATCCGACGATGTCCAACCAGTGGCGCCCCCAGCGTATTCCGAAATGAGGCGACGCCAGCTGTCGGTCTATGAGGCGGCGAGTTGCGTCTGGCCGCTCGTCGGACAGAAACTGGTCGACCGCATCGGGTGGCGGAGGTAGCCCGGTCAAATCGAAATAGATACGTCGTACCAGACGACGGCGATCCGTTTCCGACGACATGCTGAGCCCGTGTTGAGCAAGCCCGTGCAGCACAAACGCGTCAATCGGCGTTTGCGCGTCAGTCGCGGAATGCGTGTCTTGTTTGCTCGCCGCAAATTCTCCTTCCTGGTAGACAGCAGACGCTGGAACTGCGGGCATGGTTAACGGCTGAAATGCCCAATGTTGTGTCGTCTGCTGGCGAGCGCGAGGTGCTGGTGCGGTGGCCTGTTCGTCGGCAAGAACGCCTTCATCGACCCACCGCCGGATCCAACGAATTTGCTTGTCGGAAAGTTTTTCCAGGTCATCAGGTGGCATATCGTGGTGAACGAGCATGTCGACGAGGATACTTTGTGCGGCGTTGCCACGGACGATGGCAGGACCGTTTTCGCCACCGTGCAACAGCGCGGACAAGCTGGTCACGTCCAAACCACCCTCTGGCTCGGAGCCTTCATGGCACTGGTAACAATGTGTGGCCAGGATGGGTTGTATATCGGTCTCGAATTGGAGCGGGTGGTCCAACTCGGGAAGCTGTTCGAAATGCACTCTGACTCGATCCGGTTCCAGCACGTGCTGGTAGATCGCCAGCTCGTCCAGATCGCCGCAAAAGTGCTGGATGAATGGTTCTTTGTCTGGATCATACGAGAGCCCACCGATCGTTAGCCGCTGGCCGGACCGTGAAGTCGGCCTGACGTCAATGCGGCCTGCACGGTTTAGCTCACCGTCAATGTAGAAGTGCGTATTGTTACCGGCTGCGTGCGGATCGAAGGTCACGACCAGGTGAGTAAACTTATCAGCGGGGATTTCTCCCGACTGATCGAGGCGCGCGAGCCCGCCGCCGACGCCAAAGCGAATTCGTCCGCCGCCCGCCGGTTTCGCGAAATAGACGACATACCAACTGTTGTCGCCGTTGTTGGGAGCAAAATCACCCTTGGCCACAATACATTGCGTGGATTCTCCACCTGCCAGAGGGCGAATCCACATCTCCAGAGAGATTGCTCCGGTTATGTCCAGCACGTCGGGATTCGCTTGCACGGTGATGAGTGACGATGTCCCATCGAATCGTGCGGCCCGATTGGAAGCGGTCGTGTCTGCCGCGAGGGCGCCCATCACCGACGGTCGCTGGCCGATGTAAGCTCCGTCTGCGGATGCCGCAGCATCTTCGACGCCGGGCGCCGAATTCGCGGCGATTGCGCCATCCGCTTCTTCGAAACGGTAAAGTGCAACGGGTTGGTCACTGAGCAGAATGGACAGATAATTATCAGCGGATGCCAGTCGTTGACTAAGCAAACCAATGGCGGCAAGGCAGATCACAAGGCAGCGGAGGCTGCTCCTGGTGATGCCGACTATATCCGAATGTAATTGCATAACTCGTTTGGAAAGGCAGTTAATAGTCGCCCAGAACCTGGCCGTCGGCCATCCAGCCCAGGGTCCACCAGGTGAAGATATCGATATTGTCGCTAATGAATTGCACGCTGCCATCGGCAAATACCGCGTACACGCCCCCAGCATGGCGGCTGCGGGCCCCGGGGCTGTTTTGGCGAGGCGGGTTGTTGGGCCCTAATCGACAGGGAAGGTTCTGCTCGAGACTATTATGCGCGGCGGTACCACACAACTCGGTTTCATAGTAGATGTCTTGCCCGGAACTGTTGGGTGTCAATCGCACAAAAAGTTGTGGCGAATTGCCCCACAGATGACCGCGGAGGTCATTGTGTGGAAGTTGCAGGCCAGTCAGGTACTCCGCCATCATGATGGTCTTGCTACTGCCATCAGTAATGTCCTTGAGCCTGGTTTCGCGGGCCACGCTGAAGATAGCGAGCCGACCAGGGTCAAGCCTACCTTCGAGTTCGCGCCCCAGATCTCCCCAGTTCATTCCACTGAAGATGCCGTAATAGTTGAATTTGGTCCAAAACGAGTGGTTGGGCTCACGGGCGGTCTTGCCTGGATTCGGGCCAAGCCCGTCGCTGGGACAGGTCAATATACCCAGCTTGCGCGACGTGACTCCCGTGGCTATCCA
>Ga0310123_10003505_pt1 | contig 12133 bp, 6 predicted proteins | sample CB6_AW_1057_MG_FD_203505 | JGI IMG/M metagenome (GOLD analysis project Ga0310123, IMG submission 203505) | Marine microbial communities from Western Arctic Ocean, Canada - CB6_AW_1057 | ecosystem: Environmental > Aquatic > Marine > Oceanic | place: Canada: Western Arctic Ocean | collected... | reverse complement strand
CGTTTAGTCCCAGGAGCACGTGCCCCCAGATCGCACCAACCAGACCGAAGGGAATGGCGCCCATGATAATGAGCGGCTGAATATACGACTTGAGCGGGATGGCCAGCAACGCGAAGATGCCGAACAGCGCTAGGGCAAACCCGGTTTTAAGCCCCTCGATCGAATCCTGCTGCTCCGCCTGCAATCCCTCCATGGAGTAGTACACCCCGGGATGCCGAGCCAGGACCCCTGGGAGGATATCCGTCGTCAGCGACGTGACCAGATCACCGGCTGACGTGACCGTATCGTCAACCGACGCGATGACGTTGACAGAACGGCGGCGATTGACGCGCGTAATCGAGGCGAAGCCGCGACCTGGCTCGACGACGGCCACTTGACTAAAAGGTACCTCCGCGCCGTTAGGCGTGCGGATGCGCATGTTCTCCAGGTCGCCCAGGGACCGACGCTGATCCGCTGGATAGCGGACCATGACCCGTATATCATCCCGGCCCCGTTGGATCCGCTGGGCCTCCTCGCCGTAGAACGCCTGTCGCACCTGACGTCCGAGGTCCTGCAGAGTCAGCCCCAGTGTCTCTGCAGCCGTCTTGATGCCGAGCTGTATTTCGGGCTTACCCTGTCGAAACGAGTCGGTGATTCCGTAGACCCCGGAGAAGCCGTGCAGCTCTCGCTTGACCTCTTCGGCGGCATCCCTGAGGGTGTCGATATCGGGCCCGACGAACATCACGTTGATGTCTTCACCGGCGTTCATCGCCGACGCGTTGAAGCTCACCTCCACCGCCTCTGGAATCGGGCCGACGGCCTCTCGCCATCGGTTGCCCAGTTCCTCGCTGTTGACGGTTCGAATCTCGGCCGGCGCCAGCTCGATCGTCACTTCTCCAAGATGTCCGCCACCAGAGCTCATTGGCATCGCCAACATCCCAATGCGTGAGCCCATCGGTTGGTCGCCCACAGACGCGAACACCTGGCGGTAGTAGTCAGCGCCAGTCTCTGCGAGCAGGTCCTGACGCAGCCGCTCGGCGCCTGCTTCAAGGCGTCTGACCGCGTCGGAGGTGATCCATGCTGGCGTGCCCTGTGGCATCGTGACCGAAGCCGACATGAAGTCGGCTTCGACCGATGGGAAGAACTGGAAACTTGCCCAGCCACCGAGCACGATCCCAATCGTCAGGATCAGGGTCGAGGCACCGCCGGCCGCGGTGACATATCGCCAGCGGAGCAGGACCTCTAGACTCGGCTTGTAGACCGAGTGAATACACCACTGGAGGCCCCTGGCGAACTGGCCTTGAAACCGACCCCAAGGTCCGGGCGTTCGCGTTCTCAGATGGGCCAGGTGGGACGGAAGGATGTTGAGCGACTCGATCAGTGAGAACAACAGACAGGGGATCACGATGAGCGGAATGACACCGAAGATCTTGCCCATCACGCCGGGGACGAACATCAGGGGCATGAAGGCGGCGACCGTCGTAAGCACCGCAAAAACCACCGGAGTCGCGATCTCCTGCGCACCCTCGATCGACGCCCGCAATCTGTCACCGTGCCGCTCGTGATGGGTGTAGATGTTCTCGCCCACGATGATTGCGTCGTCGACGACGATCCCGAGGACGAGGATAAAGGCGAACAGCGATATGACGTTCACGGTCACGTCAACCCCCGGCATCAGGATGATGGCGCCAAGGAATGAGATCGGGATCCCGAGGCTGACCCAAAAGGCCAATCGCACTTCCAGAAACAGGGCCAGCAGCACGAACACGAGGATGAATCCAGAGGCACCGTTCCGGAGCATGAGGCTCAGGCGGTCTTGGAGGATCTGCGCCTGGTCTTGCCAGATCGCGACCGAGACACCAGCCGGCAGTCGGATGTTTCCGCCCTCAACGTAGTCGTGCACCAGCCCGGCGATCTCGAGAGCATTCTGATCCCCGGTTCGAAAGACCGAGAGCAGGACCGCCGGCTCATTGTTGAAGCGCCCGAATTGATCGGTCTCGGCGAACCCGTCGACCACGGTGGCCACGTCCCCGACATGCAGCCTCGTGCCGTCCGCCCGCGTCATCACCACGAGGCTCTCGTACTCCGCCCCGCGGTAGGCCTGGCCGATGGTCCGGAGGAGGATCTCTCCGCTCTCCGATCGAACCGAGCCGCCAGGCACGTCGAGTGACGATTTGCGGACCGCCGTCGCGACGTCGTCGAAAGTCAGCCCGTGACGCCGCAAGGCCACTTCCGAGACCTCGATGGAGATCTCGTAGGGTCTGGCGCTGGTGATCTCGACCTGGGAAATTTGGGGGAACGCCGAGATCTCGTCGCGAATCCTATCTGCGGCTGCCCTCAGTGTGAACTCGTCAACCTGGCCAGACACCGCAACGTCGACCACCTGGTTTCGAGACACCAGCTCCCGGACGATCGGTTTCTCGGTCTCGGCTGGGAACGTGTCGATCGCGTCGACTCGACCCTTGACGTCGTCGATCACCTTGCGGGCATCGGCGCCAAGCTCGAGCTCGATCACGATCGACCCCATTCCCTCCGAGGCGATCGAGGTGATTTCCTTGATTCCGTCGAGGCCCTGTATGGCTTCCTCGACTCGCACGCAGACCGCTTCCTCGACCTCCTCCGGGGCCGCACCGAGGTAGGGGATCTCGATGGTGATCCTGTCGAGGTCGATTTCTGGGAAGACCTCGGAGTTGACGCTGAAGATCGAGATCACACCACTGACGACGATGAAAACCATCAGCAGGTTGGCGGCAACAGGGTTCTTGGCGAACCACGAGATCATGCCCCTCACGAGGTCATCTCATGCACGCACTCAACGAGCTCGGACACGACCTGCCTCCGAAGCTGGGCAATCCGGCTAATCAGTCCATCAACCTTGATTGCTCGTACCACGGATCCCTTTGCGACATCGACAAGCGACGCCGTGATGCGCACGATGTTGCCGACACGCTGGATGCCGCCGGAGATGATCCACGCTGCACGGCTCTCCTCGGCGACGACGCTGACCGTCCCGAGGGCGAGCAGATGGTCGGTAACGGCGCTGACGATGGCCGGCCCGACGTCCGCATCAACCGTTGCGAGGCTGAGGTTGCTAAAGGTGCGAACCACGATGCCGTCCGGTGTCTGCGTCGCAGCCTGGACGGGAGTAGGGACGATGCCAAGAGCCTCGACGATCCCATCTTCGATGGCCGCTACCACCTCGCCCCGCAGCCGTGAAAGATCGCTCGCGGCACCATCGACTTTGACGGCCAGCACGATATCCCCGCCACGCATATCCACGACCCTCGCGGTGACGCGAACGGTGTCACCCAGTTGCTGGACGCCACCGCCAACCAGCCACCCGGCGTTGGTTTCTGAGGGGACGACCACGATCGATTCGAGGTCTCTCAGGCGAATCGACACGTCTTGCGTCAGGCCGGTCCCTAGCGCGCCTGTCGCGGCGCCCTGGGTAATGTTGACGAACGGCAAGACGGCTACGGCCAACGCCTGGTTGGTCACCGGAGACGCCGCGGGGACGACGTCGGGCTCACCTACCTCAGGCACGTCGTCCACTTCCTTGTCAGTGGATGTTGGGGGTGCCGGAAATTCTGGACTGAGCAGAGCAGGGGGTGGGGCAATCGGGTTCGCCGGTGCCTCTGCCACACGCTGGGGCAGGGGCGGGACGACTGGGCTCTCCGGTGCCTCCGCCACAACCTGGCGCAGGGGCCGGACAATTGGGCTCTCCGGTGCCTCTGCCTCTGCCACACGCTGGGTGACACGCGGTTCTGTGCGTGTGCGGTTCGTGGCACGCCGTGAGGGGTGGGTTGCCTCTGCGTTCTCACGGTACACCCGGACAAGCCACTCTGGTCGCCCGGGCCGCCCACGGCGGGCCGGCGATTCCAGCGCGGCATCCGACACCAGCTCGGACCGCTCCGGCACGACGCTCGACTCACCGAGCGGCGCGGTTCGGCGCATCGGTTCATCGGTCTGTCGGTCGGTCACCGCATCCCCAGAGATGTCGGTGATCTGTACCAGCATGCCGTCTGTCGGTCCGTCGAGCGACGAGATCGCCACGGTCTCGCCCTGGGTCAAGCCACTCCGCACGTACACCGATTCGGTGGTGGCTCTGAGAATGTCGATCTCGCGAAAGCGCAAGCGGCTGTCGCGGTCGATCGTGAGCACCTGATTGCGTCCCTGCAACGCCGCGCGCGGCACCACGACGATCTCGCTGAATGCGCGTCCCTCGATCTCGGCCTCGACATACATCCCGACAGCCAGGGGTGGGCGACGCGGGTCGGAGCCAGAGGCGTACGGATCACGTACTTCGGCCACCACGTGGACCATCCGGCTGACCGGGTCGATCTCGCCCTCGGTCCGCACGATTCGTCCCCTCCACTCGTAGGTCGCTCCGGCGAAGTTCGTCCGAAATGTGACCCGCGGACCGTCCTGGAGCGCGGTCCCTCGATACCCGAGCGGGAGGTCAAGGTAGGCGAGCTGTTCGTCTGGCAGCGGCAGGCGGACCTCGGCGACGTCGACCGCGTAGACCGTGGCGATCGCTGCGCCGACCGTGACGAACTGTCCGAGGTCGACGTTCTTGCTGCGCACACGCCCGACATATGGCGCCTTCACATCTGCGCGCTCAAGGTCTCGCTCGGCTCGAACCAGTCCCGCTTCGGCCGCCGCAACCGATGCCCTCGCGTCCTCGAGTTGTGGCTCTCTCAGCGTCAGCGCGCGTGGGTCGCCCCTGCCGAGCGACTGCCACTCCCGTAGAGCGATTTCGGACTCTGCCTCCTCCTGGGCCAATCGCAGCCGTGCCTGCGCCAACTGCGAGCGGGCGCTAATTACCGTCTGCTGGTAGTCGAACGGATCGATTCGGAGTAGGACGTCACCTTCCTCGAAGAAGCCGCCGGGGGCGAACGACGGCGCTACCCAGGTTACGCGGCCCGCGATCTGAGGCACGATCTGCGTCTCGGTGCGCGGGCGCACCGTTCCCTGACTCAGGACCGGTACCTGGACGGTCTCGACCTCGACCAGATGGGCGCGTACGCCTGGCGGTGCCACCTGAGGCACTTGCGTGGCGACCTCTGGCTTGCTTCGAACGATGACGACGGCCGCCAGAGTCGCGACACCGACTACCACCAGCGGAAGCGAAACACGAACCCAGAGACGCATCGTTTTCCGCCGGCTAGTCGCCGGCCTCCTCTCCCTCGTTGCTCAGTTTGATGGGGGCTTCCAGCTGCTCGAAGCCCCCACCGAGCGCCAGATACAAGTCGACGCGATTCTCCAGACGGAGCCGTCTGACCCCGATGAGATCGACCTCGGCGTTGACGGCCGACCGTTGTGAGTCGAGCACGGTGATGTAGCTCTCGAGTCCGGCTCGGTAGCGTTCGTCGGCCAACGTTTCAGCCGCACGCGCTTGCTCCACCGACTCCATCAAGTGGCCAACCCGTTCTCGGAGGTAATCTTCGGCCGCCAGCGCCGTCTCGACTTCGGCATACGCACCCAGTGCGAGGGTGGCGTACTGGGCGAGGACTTCCGCCCCGCGCGCTTCAGCCCGGCTGATCTGCGCCCGCAAACGGCCCCCTTGCCACAATGGCTGTACCGCGTTTCCAAGGAGACTCCACACGCCGAAGCTACCCTCGAGGAGCGAACGGAGGCTGTTGGTCGCAGTGCCCGTGGCTGCCGTCAAGCTGATCCTGGGCAACAGTTCGGCCCTGGCGACGTTGATGTGGGCCTGGGCGGACGCCACGTCCCGCTCAGCGGCCACCAGATCCGGCCGGCGTGCGACGAGATCGGCGGGCAGCCCAGCCGGGACGACCGGCGCTACAGGTGGCAACGTCTTCGGGGTCTCCAACTCACCATCTGCGTACTCACCGAGAAGCACTTCCAACTGGCGGGTCGCGGCATCGAACTGCTGAAGCCGCTGTTGAAGCGATCCCCTGGCGTTTGACAGGTTTAGGAGAGCCAGCCGCAAATCGAGTGCGGGACGGACACCGGCTTCGAACCGCTCCTGCACCCGCTCGGCAGACTCGCGAAAGCTTTCTACTGTTTCGCGGGACAAGTCGACTTGCTGCTGAGCCTCCGCGATCGCGAACCAGGCCTTGGTCGTCTGCCCGGCCATCGATAGCTGTGCGGCCCGGAGGTCGGCCGCCGACCCCTGCATGTCGGCCAGCGCCGCCGACGCCGAGTTGCCGAGCCGACCCCAGAGATCGACCTCCCACGACAAGTCGAACGAGATCGCCTGGTTGGTCGCGATGGTGCTCAGGACACGTCCTTCGGCACCGGGGATCGGGAACCCAACGAAGTTCTGTTTTCGTCGAGACCCGGTGTACGACGCTTGGACGGTCGGCTTGAGGTCACCGTTGGCGATTCTGGCGTCAGCGGCCGCCTGCTCGAGCCTGGCCGCTGCAGCCTTGAGGTCGTAGTTGCGCACCAGCACATTCTCGACCGCCTCCGACAGTCCAGCGTCGTCGAAGTCCTGCCACCATCTCACCGAGACCTGGCCAGCAGGAGTGTCATCCGCGGTCCAGTCAGCAGGAATCGTCACGTCAAGGACTGGGGGCTCGACGGGTGGTGCGGACGCACAGCCGGCGGCCAAGAGCGCGGCGGCCGTCAGAGTTCGCGGTAGACGAGGCTTGGTCACCGTCTGGTCCCCGCGCTTCGAGACCGCACCGGCACGGGCTGCAGCACAGGTGCCGACAGGCCGGCAGCGCCGAACTGGACCAGCGACTCGATCGCGTCATCGGGGCCCCGAGGGGTATCGGTCGGTCCGGCAGTGTCGGCCCACATCATGGTGTGAGCCATCGCCCCTATGAGGAACCAGAATCGGACGGTGATCTCGTTCGGTTCGACATCCGGGAGCACGTGCTGCAAGGCGTCGGTGAAGCGGCCGAATACCGTCATGAATTGGTTGATGAAGGCCGTTCGGAACTCTTCGTTCGTCTCGACGTGGACACGTCCGAGCAGGCGAACAAACTTCCGGTCGCCCGCTTCACATTCGGCCCTCATCTCGAACGGCGGCGCAATGAACGCGCGCAGGACGTCCTCCGGTGCCGGGTCCATCGCACCTGCTGCGTGCTCGACCTCATCGAGCCTCTGGAGACGCAGTTCGTTAATCGGAGCAATCCGTCGCGCCAAAACCGCCGTTAGCAGCGCTTCCTTCGAACCGAAGTGGTAGTTGACGGACGCTAGGTTGACACCCGCTTCGCTCGTGATGTCCCGGAGAGACGTCGTCGCGAAGCCGAAGTCCGCAAACAGCTGCTCGGCCGCGTCGAGAATCCGCTCTTTGGTGTCTGTTGCCACGACTCCGTTTCCTTCCTGTTCGCTGAAACGATCGTTTTAATCATACGTATGAAGTGCCCGCGAGCGCAAGGCGGTTTCCGACGTTTAATCGCAGGGGCAAACACAGCTCCTGATCTCTCTTTGCAGACGCTAAATTCATGGTAGACTCCGCTTCGTAAGAGCCTATTTACCCTCTTTATCTGATGTTTTTAGGCGTTTCGCGTCTGGTCTGATTCCAGGCGCGTCGCAGGAGGTCGTCTCATGGGAGACGTGGAACAGGTCGAGCAGCAACACGATGTAGAAGGCGATGGGTTTTCCCGCCGCACCTTTATCAAAGGCGTGATCGCGACGGGGGCGAGCGTGTCGGCGTCGAGTTACGTCTTCAAGGACGGCTCGGTCGTGCGCGCTCAGGCCCCGGGCTCGGTCGAGCGGCTGGTCACCGTAACGGTCAACGGGCAGCAACGGCGGGTGGACGTCTTGCCGGAGGAAACGCTGGCGACGACGCTACGCTACAAGCTCGGGTTGACGGGCACGAAGATCGGGTGTGACCGATCGGAGTGTGGAGCATGCACCGTGCTGGTGGACGGCGTGCCGCATTACTCGTGCTCGATGCTGACGCACCAGGTACGGGGCCGGTCGGTGCAGACGATCGAAGGGCTTGAGGCGGCGGATGGCACGTTGCACCCGGTGCAGCAGGCGGTGATTGACGAGCAGGGATTCCAGTGTGCGTTTTGCATGCCCGGTTTCGTGATGAACATGGTGGCGTTGGTGGAGGAGAACCCGAGTGCGACCCGCGCAGAAGCGGCGCAGCACTTATCGGGGAACCTGTGCCGGTGCGCGGACTACAACAAGATCCTGAACGTGGCTGAGCGGGCAGTTGAACTGTCACGGAGGAGCTGACGTGGCCGACTACAAGCTGATTGGTAAGGGATACTCGACGCCGGACCTGGTCGCGAAGGTCACGGGTCGGGCGAAGTACGCCGAGGACTTCCGGGCGGAGGGCATGCTGTTCACGAAGCTGCTCTTGAGCCCGATGCCACATGGCCGGGTGCGCAGCCTGGACACGAGTGCGGCAATGGCGATGCCGGGAGTCATGGCGATTTTGACCGCGGACGACCTCCCGGAGGTCGAGGCACCCGGGGAGCGGATGCTCACAAACGAGCCGCTCTACGAGGGCGAGCCCATCCTCGCGATTGCGGCCACGACAGAAGCGCAGGCCGCCGATGCGATCGAGAAGGTCAAGATCGACCTCGAGCCTCTCCCGTTCGCCGTTGACCCGCTCGAGAGTCTCCGTCCTGGTGGCTCGAACGCGCGGCTCGAAGGCAACACGATGTCGGGACGTGACCTCATCGACATCACGTGGACCAACGTCGACTGGGATCAGGTGGACAACGGCACGCTGCCTACCGACGGCGAGGTGACCGACGAGTGGGAAGTCGGTGATGTCGAGGCCGCTTTACAAGCAGCCGACCTCGTACTCGACGAGACGACATACCACCAGTCGACGGGGCACCAGCCGCTCGAATCGCGGACCGCGATGGCGTACTGGCAGAACGGCAAGTGCTATCTGCATGTGTCCACGCAGAGTTTGGCGCGAACGCACGCCGCTGCTGCTCGCTTGGTCAATGTCGACCCGGAGAACGCCGTGGTCATCGGGGAGTATTGCGGCGGAGGTTTCGGAAGCAAGATCTTCGGTTCAATTCAGATGGGTATTCCCGGTCTGCTCTCCCAAAAGGCCGGCAAGCCGGTCATGATGCGGATCAACCGGCTGGAAGAGAACTTCATAGGCCGCGCTAGGCCGGGTATGGCCTCGCGGATCAGGATCGGCTACCGCAAGGACGGCCGAGTCACCGCCATCGACATGTTCACGGTCCAGGACGGCGGTCCGTACGGGTCCTCTGGCGATTTCATGTCGGCCGCCGACCAGGCCTCGTTGATGTATACCCCTGCGAACATCCGGTGTCGAGGCGTGAATATCTATACGAACACGCCCCCGCGGTCTGCGCAGCGCGCGCCCGGTGGCGTGCAGGTGGTGGCCATGTGCGCGCCCATGATGCAGAAAGCGGCCAAGCAGCTCGGCATCGACCAGCTGGAGTTGATGAAGATCAACGCGCCTTCCGGCCAGCAGACCTTCGGTCGGCCTCGCCAGGGCGTGCAGGGCAACGTGTCGAGCGCGTTCGTGAGAGAGGCGGTCGATCGCGGTATCGAGAAATTCGACTGGGAGGCGATGAAGGCCAAGAGCGGCCAGCGGAATGGCTCCAAAGTGACCGGGATCGGCGTCGCGCTCAGTAGTTACGCCGCCGGCGTGTCGGGCATGGACGGGTTGCTCACCATCCGGCCCGACGGCAAGGTCTACATCCAGCAGGGCGTGGGCAACCTGGGTACCGGGTCGGTATTCGACACCGCCCGGGCTGCGATGGAGGCACTCCAGACGGACTGGGAGCACGCCGAAGTCGTCTGGGGGGATACCAGCAAGCATATGCCCTGGAGCAGCATCCAGGCGGGGTCGATGACGACGCACGCACACACCCGAGCCAATTGGGCCGCGGGCCTCGACGCGAAGCGGAAGCTGCAGGAGATCGCGGCTCGCGACCTCGGGGGCTCACCTGAGAGCTACACCGTGGCGAACGGACGCGTGTTCAGCGGGGCGCGCAGTATGACGTTCGCCCGCGCCGCGCAACGTGCGATCGCGCTCGGCGGCAAGTTCGACGGACATGAGCTGCCCGAGGACATCAACGAAATGACGACCGCGGCTGGTGGGGGCCTGGCGGGAATCGGGTTGATGGGTATCGCCAAGGACAACTTCGACACCGGAGGCCGAAATATGTCGTATGCCATTGGGTTTGCCGAGGTCGAGGTCGACACGGAAGTCGGCTCGGTGATACTCAAGGACTACAAAGTGGCGTCGGACGCCGGGACCATCGTCAATCCCCGGACCTTCGCCGCGCAGCTTCACGGTGGCGGTATCCAGGGCTTTGGTGTGGCCCTGGGCCAGAAGTGGATCTACGATCGTCGATGGGGTTTGAATCTGTCGGGTCGGTTCTACTCGAATCGTCCCACGACGATGCTCGACGTTCCCCACGAGAAGAAGATGGACTGGGTAGCGGCCGACAAGGCGGACCCGTTCAATCCTCTCGGTGCACGTGGGATCGGCGAACCATCGCAGGGCGCCGGCTGTGGTGCGGTGCAGTGCGCCATTGCCGATGCGTTGGGCGACGGGTATTTCAACCGAACCCCGATCATGCTCGACATGATTCTGACGAATGTCGAGGGGTTGCCCGAGGGGGTCGCCAGGCTCGCCGCGCATTCGTGATCGACATTTCTTAGGGACAGAGGGAGAGAGAACCAATGGCGGTGATACGCGACAACATGCCGGCTTTCGAGCTCTTCCAGCCCGCGACGACGAACGACGCGCTGGGGTTGCTCGATCAGTATGGGTCGAATGCGTGGGTGCTGGCCGGGGGGCTGGACACGTGGGATTGGTTGAAAGACCGCGTGAAGCGGCCGTCGGCCGTGGTTGACCTCGGGGCGATTGCGTCGTTGCGAGAGATTCAGGCGGGGAGTGCAGGCCTGGAGATCGGGGCGATGGCGCCGCTGAGTGAGGTAGTGCGGCATCCGTCCGTGCAGGAGCAATACGGATTGCTGGCGTCGGCCGCGGGAGTGGTGGCGTCGCCGCAGATCCGCAACCAGGGGACGCTCGGGGGGAACCTGAGTCAGGACACGCGGTGCTGGTATTACCGGGACGGGTGGAACTGCTATCGCGCGGGTGGCAACATCTGCTACGCGGACACGCCGACGGCGATGAACCGGGAGCACTGCATTCTGGGGGCGAGCCGGTGTGTGGCAGTGAGCCCGTCGGACACGGCGCCCGCGCTGATCGCGCTGGACGCGGAGCTGGTGGTACAGAACTCACGCGGGGAGCGCGTGGTGGCCGCGACGGACTACTTTGTGGGTCCGGAGGTGGACATCGAGCGGATGACGGTTCTGGAGCCGGGTGACCTGCTGACGACGATCCGGATCCCGTCAACCTGGGCAGGGGCGGCGTTCTACTTCGAGAAGAGCCGGGACCGGGCGGTCTGGGACTTTGCGCTCGGGAGTGTCGCGACGGCGGCCAAGGTGAGCGGCGGAGTGATCGAGGACATTCGGGTGGTTGTGAACGGGATGGCGCCGACGCCGCGGCGGTTGATGGCGGTTGAGGACGCGGTCCGCGGGCAGCAGGTGAGTGACCAGACGGCGGAGCGCGCGGGCCAATTGGCAATCGAGGGTGTCAAACCGCTCGCGCACAATGGCTACAAGGTGCCGTTGCTCAGGAACCTGGTCACCCGCTCGATCCGCGGCGTTGGGGCATAGGGCATGGAACTATTTCAGTGGGGTACGGACCCTTGGGGCCAAGAGGTCCTGATTCGGGTCGCCTGGGACGTGCTGTATCTGTTCTTTTGGGCAGGCATAGCCTTCGTCCTTTTCCATCTTGTCTATGCGGCAGTCTGGGTTCCCAAACTGGCCCGCGCCCACGCGAGTGGCGGTGACTCTGCCGGAGGTGCGGCGGTCTCTGTGCCTGAAAAGGTCGTCCGGCACACCGCGGCGGCCAGAGCGTTCCACTGGATTATGGCTGCGTCGATGCTGGCGCTGTTGGTCACCGGCTTTTTCCCCATCATCGGAATTGAGTTCCCGTGGCTGACGATTCACTGGGTGTCGGGGGTCCTGCTGGCGGTCTCGATTCTGTATCACATCATCCACGCGACTTTCTTTCTCGATTTCTGGTCTATCTGGATCGGACCGAGTGATATCGGAGAGGCGATTCAGCGGATCAAACGCCAGCTGGGTCAGGATGTCGAGGTCCAGAAGCACGCGAAGTACCCGCTTGACCACAAGCTGTATCACCTCGCTGTTACGG
>Ga0310123_10003503_pt1 | contig 12133 bp, 9 predicted proteins | sample CB6_AW_1057_MG_FD_203505 | JGI IMG/M metagenome (GOLD analysis project Ga0310123, IMG submission 203505) | Marine microbial communities from Western Arctic Ocean, Canada - CB6_AW_1057 | ecosystem: Environmental > Aquatic > Marine > Oceanic | place: Canada: Western Arctic Ocean | collected... | reverse complement strand
TCAGCCAAGGACCAGAGCGAGGCGATGAAATATTGCAAGGCGCTCATCGACCACATGGTGAACCTCGGCTGCCCGTCGCTCATCGGCCCGGTTTACTCCGTGGTCGGCAAGGCGAACGCCGTCGATCCGAAGGATCAAAAGAAGGAGTTTGCGCTCGTGGTGAAAAATCTCAAGGTGCTCGTCGCCTACGCCGAGAAGAAGGGCGTGCAGATTTGCGTCGAGCCGCTCAACCGTTTCGAGACCGACTTTTTGAACACGTGCGAGAAAGGGCTGCGGCTGATCAAGGCGGTTGGCAGCCCGGCACTCAAGCTGCACCTCGACACGTTTCACATGAACATTGAGGAGAAAAACCAGGGCAAGGCCATCCGTGCAGCCGGCAAACACCTTGGCCACTTTCACGCCTGCGGCAGCGACCGTGGCACGCCGGGCAACGACCACATCGACTGGAAGCCGATTGTTGCTGCGCTCAAGGCGGTTCGCTACAAGGGCGACATCGTCATCGAATCGTTTACGACCGACGTAAAAGTCATCGCCCGCGCGGCGGCCATCTGGCGGAAGATGGAGCCGACACGCGAAGAGATCGCGACCAAGGGGTTGAAGTTTCTCAAAAGGGCGTTCAAGTAACTAAACCTATTTTATCTGACACGATTATGAAAAAAATCATCACCACAATGGGCTTGGCGGCGTTTGTTTTTGCTGGCCAAGCGGTTGCCGCTGAGAAGGGCTTTGAAAAAATCTTCGACGGCAAAACACTCAAGGGCTGGAACGGGAACCCCAAATTCTGGAGCGTCAAGGATGGGGCCATAACCGGCCAGACCACCAAGGAAAACCCGACCAAGGGCAACACCTTCATCATATGGGAAGGCAAGACCGGTAACTTCGACCTACGCCTCGACTACAAGATCATCGGTGGAAACAGCGGGATTCAGTACCGCAGCTTCAAGGCCGACGGCCCGGATGAGTGGCGCATCGGCGGTTACCAGGCCGACTTCGAGGCCGGCGACACCTATTCCGGTATCTGCTACGGCGAACGGTTTCGTGGCATCCTTTCGCTTCGTGGAAAAAAGACGACGCTAACAGTTGGGGACGACGGCAAGTTGAAGAAAGAGGTCGAGGAATTTGCCAAGGATGCAGATATCGCCAAGGCCATCAAAAAGGAGGACTGGAACAGCTACCGTATCGTTGCGCGTAATTTCAATCTGACTCACTACATCAACGATGTGAAAACGACTCAGGTGGTCGATCGCGATATAAAAACCCGTCGCGCCGACGGCCTGCTTGCGCTGCAATTGCACGCCGGCCCGCCGATGACTGTTCAATTCAAGAACATCCGCATCAAGGAATTACCCAAGCGCGCACGCAAAGCGGGCAACGCCAAGGAAGGCAGCAACAATAAGAATAAGTAGCCACTCCACCAGGAGTCGAATGACATGAAAACGTTTCTCGCATTAACCTGTTCGCTTGGCTTGGTCGCTGGTTCCGTGGCTGCGCCTAAAAAGGTCGTAATGATTGCTGGCAAGCCAAGCCACGGACCGCTTTCTCATGAGCACAATGCCGGCATTCAGCTTCTGGCCAAGTGCCTAAAACAAGGTGCCACAGGGCTAGTTGCCCCGGTCGTCACACTCAATGGTTGGCCAAGCGACGAGTCGATCTTCGAGGGTGCAGACGCAGTGGTGATCTACAGCGACGGGGGCGGTGGACATCCGGCCGTTAGGGGAGACAACCTGCTTAAGCTCGGAAAGTTGATGGAGAAGGGCGTTGGCTTTTTGACAATCCACTATGCCGTCGAGCCCACCACCAACAAAGGGAACAAGGAATTTATCGACTGGCAGGGGGGTTGTTTCGAGACGCACTGGTCGGTGAACCCGCACTGGACAGCGAACTTCAGCAAGCTGCCCAAGCACCCGATCACTCGTGGCGTGAAACCGTTCAAGGCGAACGACGAGTGGTATTTCCACATGCGGTTCGCGCCGGGCATGAAAGGCGTGACGCCCATTCTTTCCGACGTGGCCCCGGCCGCGACGATGAGGCGCGGCGACGGGGCGCACAGCGGGAACCCGCACGTTCGCAAGACCGTGGCGGCGGGCGCGCCGCAGCATGTGGCGTGGGCGTTCGAGCGCGAAAACGGCGGGCGCGGCTTCGGCTTCACCGGCGGCCATAACCACCTCAACTGGGGCGACGACGACTTCCGGAAAACGGTGCTGAACGCCATCGTCTGGGTGGCCAAGGCCAAGGTGCCGGAGGGCGGCGTGACGTCGAAAATTACCGAGGATGACCTGTACGACAACCTCGACCCCAAGCGCGGCCAAAAGCCCCGCCCGAAGTCGGCCAAGCCGAAGAAAAAGTAGGTCACCGGCGCGGCGAGCCACCGGCATTTTATTTTTAAAGAAAAAAACTGTCTTGACAGCTTTAAGCCTGTTTGATTAATCTTCGCGCATCACAGGCGGAAGCAGTCAAAACTACCGATAAAGAATCATGACATTGACAAACCTTGAATCCGTTCCTGGGCGATCCATCGTGGAGCATTATGGGCTCGTGCAGGGAAGCACCATTCGCGCAAAGCACGTCGGGCGCGACTTAATGGCGGGCCTGAAGAACATCGTGGGCGGCGAACTCAAGGGCTACACCGAGTTGATGAGGGAGGCTCGTCAACAGGCGACCGACCGCATGGTTGAGCAGGCCGGGGAGTTGGGTGCCAACGCCATCATCAACATCCGCTACACCACCACTTCGGTTTCCCAGGGCGCGGCGGAAATGCTGGCCTACGGCACCGCCGTCCGCTGGGAATGAGGAGGCATCATGGAACCGCAACCCGGTGAACTGCCGCAAGGGCTGGAAATCCTGATCTTCTCGATTCCATTCCTTGTGCTGCTGCTTGCCTATATCACTGGCAAGATCATCGAGAAACGCCACTACGCCAACATCCACGATCGCGAGGAAAACTGGGTTAACATCCCGGCCATCACGGGCAAGCACCTGCCCGACCTGCCTGCCGTCGCCTCCGCGGAAATGGTCGTCGGCAGCGTGGTGATCTCTGTTGATCATTTCAAAAGATTTTTATCTGGTTTCCGCAAGATTTTTGGAGGAGAGATGAAGAGTTATTCATCCGTCATTGATCGGGGCCGGCGCGAGGCCATCCTGCGGATGAAGGAGTCCTCCCCGGAAGCTGACCTGTTCCTGAATTGTCGGCTGGAAACCTCGAGCGTTTCCAAGGGGAAAGGCAAGGCGGTGGGTTGCGCGGAAGTTCTTGCCTACGCCACGGCGGTGCGATTCGAGCGCCCGGCGGAATGAAGTTCGTCCCAAGAAAAATTGAAAAGACCGCGGACAACTCCCGCGGAAAGGAATCTTGGAAGGATAAACTCAAGAACCTCACAAGTGTGGTCGGCGTGCTGGCGGTTCTTTATTTTGCCATCGGGCTTCTGGCTGATTTCGTCGCGACGCGCATCAGTGAAGAGACAGAGGGCAAAGTCTTCGGCTCGGCGTTTTCTGTTCTGCAATCCGAATCGGCCCCGCCGGAGTTCGAGTTGGCGGAGAAAACCTTCGATCGGCTCATCCGGAACAGCGAGTTGCGACCGCTGCCCTACACGTTGGTTTACTGGGACGAGAGTTCCCCCAACGCCTTCGCCGTGCCGGGGGGCGGTGTCATCGTCACGCAGGGTCTGCTTGACACGGTGACCAACGAAACCGCGCTGGCGTTTGTCCTCGGCCACGAGTTGGGCCACCATCAGCACCGCCACACGCTCCGGGGCGTGGGCCGCGGCCTGCTGGTTTCGCTGGTCTTCAATTACATCTTCGGATCGACCGGCGGGGATGTCGTTTCCGGTGCGGTGAAATTGGCCGAGTTGGGGCATTCGCGCCACGACGAGCGCCAGGCCGATGACTTTGGTTTTCGGCTTGCGTTTGCCAGCTTCGGGAACGCGGACGGGTACCTTGATTTTTTTCAGAAACTTCGCGATGAGTATGAAAGCCACGACACCCACTGGCTGAAGTTTTTGAACAGCCATCCTCCCACCGGCGAACGGCTGGACGACCTGAAAAAGCTGCGGGATCAACTGGCCAAGCGCGAAAAATAAACCGACCCCTGCGCTTGGCTAGTAAAAATAAACCGTCCGGTTTTCATGTCCACCGATCGCCCGCTTCTTTATCTGTGCGCGGTTGTGGGAGACAACGCTGCCGTCCGCCATGCCCACGGGCTGGTCGGGGGTGGTGGAGAATAATCGGAACGATTTATCCACGGAATCCGCGCCCCATGCTCCCAAGTGGCCCACGTCCCAAAACCCGTGGAACCCCTTGTTGTGGTGCTCTGCAGCCGACGAGCCGCCCACGCCGCTGATCCGGTGCGTGATGAACGCCCGGTTGCTGTCGCATTCCGACTGGCTCTTGGGCCACGGTCTTTCCTCGTCGAAATAAGCAGTCATCGGATAGTTGGCCAGCCACATGTACGGCGTGGCAACATTAATGGCCGGCTTGGGGGGCGTTAAATCCATGCCGGTGTCCCACCCGCCAAATCCCCCGGACGCGCCGCCAGCAGGATCAGCGTAATAGGGCCATTCATCCCCGAACGCCTTGGATGTGATCGGGCAGATCAGGATCCAGCTGTTTTGGAGGTAAGTTCCCCTCATGACGTTTACGATGCTCTGTTTATTGCCATGCCACCGGTGGTACTCCGGGCTTACGGTCGGGGTCCTGAGCGGGAACCGCCCTCCGTTGTCCCCGGCATACATGATCTGGCTGAGGTATTGTTGCTTGATGTTGTTCAGGCATGCCGTTCGGCTTGCGGCATACTTGGCCTTGGCCAACGCCGGAAGCAGCATGGCCGCCAGGATGGCGATGATCGCAATGACCACCAGCAACTCGATCAGGGTGAACCCACGGTTCTCGGGTGCGTGTTGTTTCATTTTAACAGGGTGTTCATTCAAGGTTGGATTCGTTTCAGCTTAATTCAATACGCCGGATTGGTTAGTTAAAAGCCTATGGAAAAATAATGATGTATATGTAACCGGAGTCAAGCGCGTAGAAACGCTTTTTTAAGATGGTAATTGGATCCCCCTCACGGGCCGGCGGGAATCTCCAACTGGAAGAATTGCGCTTGGCCAAGCGGCACGACAAACGCCGCCGGGCCGCCGTTCGGCGGGGCGTTGAGCTCGTCCGCCGGTTCCCACGGGCCAAGCACGGTCGGGCTTCGCAGCAGGCGGTAACGGCGCTTCGGGGCTGTGCGAAAATGCACCGTCAATCGCTCACCGCCGGCGTCCATTTCCATCGACTCGATTGCCAACCGGCTCTGGGCGTTTCTCGGGCTGGTGCCGGCGATGTACTCAGCTTGGTTGCTCATGCCGTCGATGTCCGGATCGGCGTCGGTGCCGGAGACGAGCTCTTGGCCAAGTTCTGCCGTGGTAAAGTGGGCATGCTGCCAGGTCGAGAAGGAATCGCCTTTGGCGTGGATCACCAAATCCTCCATCGTCTGTGCTTGGCCGTCTTCTGCAATAAAGGTGAGCACGTAGGTTCCTGGTTCGCTAAACGACGCAGTGGTTGCACCTCTGTGGCGTCGTGAATGGCCGATGCGCATGGGTAATCTGTCATCGATGATAGTCACCGTGCCCGGTCCCGATTTGAGCTTCCAGCGCATGGTCAACCGACCCGGGGATGATGGCAGGGCATCATCAGTCACCTGGACCTCAAGTTTGATGAGTGACGGCCAGTCAAAGGTCAGGTCGTTGAAGGGAAGAACCGTTGGCGGCTGGTTGTCACCTGAGCCTTTGCCGCGCAACTCAAAGTCGAAGCTGATGTCGCTCGAGGTTCGGTTGGTTTGGTGCACCTCCACGGCGATCACGTTTTTGCCCTCCACCAGCAGGACAGGATCGATGGTAAATGGTTGAAACGCTGATTCCTCATCTCCTCCCACTGTGAGAGAGGCGAATGTGTCGTACCTGACATTGCCCTGGGCCATGTTGCTCCGGAGGATTTCCTTTCCGTTGAGATAGGCCACCGCGCCGTCATCCCGCACAAGGGCCGCCTCAAGCGAGATCACTCCAGAGGAGGGGTTGGTCACCTCGAAGGAATGCCGGAAGTAGGTGGTGACGTGCTTGTTGCTGCTGTTGCCACCAAAGCTCAGCTCGGTTTTCTCGCCGTTGTTGCCGTAGCCTAGCTGCGCCAGGCCTGCACTCCACTTGCTGTCATCGAACAGGCGCGCGCGCCATTTCGTGCCCTGGTTTGATCCGTTGTCGAGATAGCGCCATTCTGATCCGGCTGCGATGAATGTTCGGTTCATTGGGGCGCGCTTGATCTCGACAGTTAATTCATCCGAGACGGTGTATTGACCGTCGTCCGCCGTGAGACGGAAGGTGTGTTTTCCAAGATCGAACAACTGAGCGGTGGTTTGCATTTGGCCGCTGTCTGCAAACATCACGGTTGTTTGATTATTGGAGAAAGACCATTCGGTTTTGACAGTTGGAAAATCCGGGTTCGCATCATCACTGACCATACCGGACAGGCTAACAGAAACGGGAAGCGATTCCGTCTCGATGACATGATCCACGCCGGCCATGACTCTGGGTGGGCGGTTGCCCATGTTTTCCACGCCTGGGGATGGTCCGCCCGGGCTGGAGCGCCAATTGGCGGAATCATTGCCGTGCCGCTCCGGCTTGAGTTTCTCCAGCGACGGGCCATTTCCGTCAGGTTCAGACGGCCAGGGTGGGTTATCGTTGTAGCGTACCGCGTCTATGACAATGTAGGGGACAATTTCACTGCCGTCGGGATCCGTATCCGGTTCGTCCGGCTTCAATAACTCGAGGCGTTCTCCGCTGTCCTGAAGGGTTCCCAGGAACGGCCCCAGAACTGGTACATCGTTCGGGATCGCGTAATGCGCGCCAAAATCAGACGGGTCAGCGTTGGTGATGATCAGCAGCCCGCCTGGATGAATGGATGTCCCCGTTGGAAACTGGAAGTCAATTCCACTCACGCCCCAAGTGTTCCGGGGGTGCTGCGGATCATACAGCAGAACCGAATGTGAGGTGATGTTCTTCAACTCGACGAACTCCGGTCCGGCGACTTCCGGGTGATAGTGAATCTCGTTAAAGACGACCGGCCCCACTTTGGGGCCGATGTTGGGGAGACCCAAACTCGGTCTCGACTGGGCAGGATATTGGGCCTGGCCGTCGGCTGTCACGAGCCTGCCAAAAGTCACGCCGTTTTCCGAAGCACCAAAAGTAAACCCATCGGAAAACCCGGTGAGCTTGCCGTTGGCATCGGCTGAAAACAGAAAAACCTGATCGCCGTGGGAATCGAGGGCAAACCCGTTGTCATTGGCATTGAACTGTTCCTCGGTGAAAACAGCATAGCCTCCCGGTGAAAGGACTGTGCCTTTGGGTATGGCGTATTTTTCGGGCTCACTCCAATTATCGGTGATTAACCAATGGCTGATGTCCAGGGCTGCGGTGTTGGGGTTATGAATTTCAACGGAGTCTACGGCGGGGGGATCGCTGTGGGCCAGCACCTCGGTGATCCATGCCGGCTTGATGTTTGGGGGCAGATCGTTGCGTCCCGGTGATCCGCCAGGAGTGGCGCTGGCACGCCAGTTATTGGGATCGTCCGGGTCGGTGTTTGGGTTGACCAGCCTGGGCACCAGGGAGAAGCCGCGGCCGTCCGCGGTTGAGGGCCAGGGAGGTTGGTCGGAGTAGGTCACGCTTAGGAACGGCTTGGCCAATCTGTCGACCAACCCGATTTTTTCTGAGCTGTTCGAGAGGCGCCCATCGTACACGCCCCCCAGGGTTATGTCGGGGAATTGGTCGGTGAAAGTGTCCGCGTCCCCTGCCAGCACGACGAAGGCGCCGGGAGCGAGCTGGAAGCCTTGCGGAAAGGAGAACCGGATTCCTTCGCTGATCTTCACGCCGCTCAGGTCCAGAGCCTCTGTCCCGGTATTTTTCAGTTCTAGGAACTCGGAGCGGCCTTGGATCGGGTGGTACATCACCTCGGTGATCAGCAGTTTCTCCAGGGAACCCTCAACAACAAATTGGGCCTCGGCCAAGGCGCTCCATTCATTTCGGTGTCTAACCCGGGACTTTACACGGGCGGTGCCCTCAATGGGGAAAGCCTTGTTATATCGATTTGCGGTTTCGGATAGGGCACCACCTGAAAGTCGCGGATCGCTTCCATCCAGCGTGAAGAATATGTCTCCCTTGGACGCCTTTAATGTAAGCTTGAAACCGGTTGGGACTGATCCGCCATGTTGACTGAACGTTGGTGCGGTGAGCGTGGGGTAAAGTTTTTGACCACGCAATTGGCTCAGGACGATGCCGGTCCGTCTCGGAAAATACTGTTCCAGCAGCCGGTTTTTTTCAGCGACCCATTCCTTGTCCCGGGTGAAGGGTGTGGCGCGCTGATTGTCCCCCCATCGTGCGGACTCGGCAACGATTGCCTCATCAATGCTGTCGAGACGGACCTTATAGGTTGCAGCCGCCTTTTCCGGGGTCAACTCGCCGTTGTTGAAAAAATGGCGGTGAATCCTGTCTCCAAACAACACCCGGTATTCCTCGTTGCGTTTCAGACTCTGGTGAAAGCCAGTCGGGCTGGCCGCATTGTTTTTTCCGACAGAGTTATCGTTGATTCCCTTGAGCACATGTTCAGCGTCCCAACTGTGGAACCGCCAGCGGCCCTCGGGGCTGTTGTGGTTGAAGGAAGCATACCAGTTCTGGTGCGACCAGTCGGTGTTACCGACGTAGAAGTTTAACAGCATGTAGTCGATAAAGTTGGTGACATCGAGCTGCTGCTGAACTGCGGAATAGGCTGAGACGCCGGACAGGTTTTTGGAGGTGGCGGCAATGAGGGCGTTGTAGCTACGGTTGTTCCCGCTGACGACGGTGGATTTGCGATGTTTCATCACGTCGTAATCCTCCTTGCTCCCACCCAGGTAGTGGGCGGTGAAGTGCTCGTCGGGCCGCTCGTGCAGGGTGTGCAGGCCCCAGTAAAGGCCGTTGATATAGACATGCACATGGATGCCATGTGGGGCAAAGCCACCCATCTGGTTTTGGAGGTCGGCCACGAACTGGTCGCGGGTGTTCTGTCCGCGGCGCCTCTGGTCGCTGGGCCCGGAACCACCGCCGTAGGACCAGACTTGATTCAGTCGGGCATCCACCACCAGCGTGTCAAACTGGCTCATGGCGTCTTCGCCAAAAAGGGGGTGTCGAAAACTGGTGTCCCCAAAGCGAGAGGTGAACTTTAGTCGCATGGAAAGCTTGTCCACCTTCCAGCGGCCGGTGCTGCTGCCCCCGACGATCTGCACCGAGCCATCGGCTTGTTTGCTTTCCTGTGTCTTCGGGTAAATCAGCTCCACCGAAGTGGCCTTCTCGACGCCCTCGCTCTTCGGATAGATGCCCTGGCCGGTTTTGAAAAAGTCGTCCCGGTTTAGGACGAGCGACAGCGAGGGGATCGACTTGAGCGCGCTGGCCACGCGGCCCTTGTAATTGCGATCGTTCACCACCTCCGGATCCATCTCGTAGTCGGCGGGGTGGCCGTTCCATGTGGTGGGAAAGCCGTTTGGCTTGGCCGGTTGCCGGATGATGTCCTCCGCGAACAGGTATGTGTGGGTGTCCACGTTGCTGGCGCGCAGGCCGGACTTGAACGCCGCTGCCCTCACCGTGGTGGTCGTGTCGATGGCGATTGGGCCCGCGTAAACCTTGCCCCCGGTTGCTGTCGGCTTTCTGCCGTCGAGCGTGTAGCGAATCGTTGTGCCCGACGTGGCGGTGGTGAGCGTTGCCCGAAACGGCGCGTCGAAAAAACCTCGGTTCGGTTCGAACTTGGTGTCGGCAACAAACCCACCGAAGCCGCTGCCATTGGCCCGGCCCGGCGTCGGCTTGTCAAAAAACTGAAGCTTGCCACCGGCACCCGCTCCGTAGGAAATGTTTTCACGTTGACCGGGATATTCCGGCGCGAAGTCACTGGCCAAAGTTGAACCATCCGGTTTCACCAACGCCAGATATTCCCCATTACCGTTCAGCTTGAAATTGGTGTGCAGTTCGTTCCCTTCCGTTCGGTCTTTTCCGGAGGCGAACACCACAAGATACTTTCTTGGGCCAAGGGTTACGTTCGGGAACAACCACTTGTCCGGCGACGCCGCGTCATCGGTCAGCGACCAGCTGCCCAGTGGAACCGACTTCGCGCCGGGATTGTAAATCTCGATCCAGTCCTGCGCTTCGCCGTTGCCATCGGCCAGGCCGCGATTGTTCACTGCCAAAAACTCATTGATGCGAGGCTCAGCAAACGCCGGCCAAGCCAACGCACACAGGCCAAGCAGAAGCCCCGTCGCGCAAAAGCATCGCTTGGCCGGCAGTTGGGTGGTGAGCCGTTTCATCCGCCACAATGCTAACGCCCCACAGCCCGCTTGGCCAAGCGCGGAACCCTTTCGCCTGTTTTAATTGTTTACAGGCGGGCGCTTTGCTCTAGGCTGGCCGTCCCATGAGCAGGTTCCTATTGATAGCAATGTTGGTGGCTCCGTTGGCGGTGATTGGCGCGGACGAGGTCAAGGGCAAAAAGAGCGAGAAGGGCTTCATCAGCCTGTTTGACGGCAAGTCGCTCAAGGGCTGGAAAATCACCAAGGAAAGCCCCAAGTCGTTCACGGTCAAGGATGGCAATATCGTCATCGACGGGCCTCGGGCGCATCTTTTCTACGACGGCGAGGTGGAGAAGCACAACTTCAAGAACTTCGTGCTGCGCGCCGAGGTGATGACCAAGCCAAGCGCCAATTCCGGCATTTATTTTCACACGAAGTACCAGGACTCCGGCTGGCCGGACGCCGGCTTTGAGTCGCAGGTGAACAACACCCACAGCGACCCCAAGAAGACCGGTGGCCTCTACGCCGTGAAGGATGTCAACCCCGCGCCGGCAAAGGACAACGAGTGGTTCAAGTACGAGATTCGCGTGAAGGGCAAAAACATCGTCATCAAGATCAACGGCAAAGTCACCACCCGCTGGACCGAGGTGCCGAACGCCCCGCACCTCAAGTCGATGCCCGGCCGCAAGCTCGGCAGCGGCACCTTTGCCCTGCAGGCGCACGACCCCAAGAGCGTCATCCACTACCGCAACATCCGCGTCAAGCCACTCAAGTAGCGCTTGGCCAGGCGGGAGTCGGCCCCCATTGAACATCCTCGACAAGATCGTCGCCCACAAGCGCACTGAGCTGGAGCATCTGCCCGATGTTCCAGTGACTGTGGATTCTTTACGCGCCGAGGTGTCCCGACAGGGTCCTCGGCGCGATTTTATTGAATGCCTTCTCAAGCCACGCAAGGGCAACATCGGTCTCATTGCCGAGGTGAAAAAAGCGTCGCCCTCCGAGGGCGTCATCCGCGAGGACTTCGATCCGGTTGCGATCGCAAAAACCTACGAAGCTGCCGGAGCGAGTTGTCTCTCCGTGCTGACCGACCGCGAGTTTTTTCAGGGATCACTTGACCATTTGCGCGCCGTCCGCGAGGCCGTTTCACTGCCGCTGCTTCGGAAGGATTTTATGATCGACGAACGGCAGTTGCCCGAAGCGATCCAGCACGGGGCGGACGCCATCCTGTTAATTGTCGCCTGTCTCGACGATGAGCAACTCGGCCATTTGCATCGCTTGGCCACCGGGGCGGGGCTGGCCGCGCTGGTGGAGGTGCACAACGAGGCCGAACTCGACCGTGCGCTGGCCATCGACGCCCGGCTGGTCGGCGTCAACAACCGCGACTTGGCCAACTTCACCGTCGATCTCGGCACCACCGAGCGCTTGGCCAAGCGCATCGCCGGGAGCGGTGGCTCCGAGAAAGTGCTCGTCGCCGAGAGCGGCATCCACACCCGGGCCGACGTCGAGCGACTGGAGGCGTGCGGCGCCAAGGCCATCCTCGTCGGCACCGCCCTCATGCGCCAACCCGATATCGCCGCCAAGGCGGCCGAGCTGCTGGGTTGAGTTTCGAGAATTGGCCAGGCGCTTGGCCAAGCGAAAAAAACCGCGAATCAACGCCAATTCACTCGAATAAAAAATGGTTATTCGACAGAAACAAGGGGATTGGGGGTTGATGACAGGAGGCTTCAAAGCCATTAGCCGGTGGTCAGCGAAGCGCCACCACGGAGAAGCCGCCGCAAAAAAACCATCCCGGCAGGGATGGCAGCCTCC
>Ga0310123_10003502_pt1 | contig 12134 bp, 7 predicted proteins | sample CB6_AW_1057_MG_FD_203505 | JGI IMG/M metagenome (GOLD analysis project Ga0310123, IMG submission 203505) | Marine microbial communities from Western Arctic Ocean, Canada - CB6_AW_1057 | ecosystem: Environmental > Aquatic > Marine > Oceanic | place: Canada: Western Arctic Ocean | collected... | reverse complement strand
TGAGGTATTACTACGACCCTGACTTTCTCAGCACCAAACTGGGCTCTGGCCTGCCTAATCCGTACCGCAATCCCACTCAGACACGCTACAAGGGGGTTTGCCACAAGGCGCTCCCCGAAGAGGGGCACGTGCGCCCTGGCGAAATCCTATTGGGAACGGATAGCCACACTTGCACTGCGGGCGCTTTCGGGCAATTTGCAACCGGGATAGGCAACACCGACGCGGCATTCACACTCGGCACCGGCAAAACCTGGCTTAAAGTTCCGCCAACTATGAAATTCACGTTCCATGGTGAAATCCCTGCCTACCTCACGGCCAAAGACCTAATCCTTGCCGTAATTGGCAAAATCTCCGTGGCGGGTGCCACCTATAAGACAATGTATTTCGCTGGCGATGGAATCGGATCGCTGACACTCGAAGATCGCATGACGCTCACCAACATGGCCATCGAAGCAGGCGGCAAGAACGGCGTATGCGATGTAGATGAGAAGACACTGGCGTACGTTCGCGCCCGATCGACCCGTCCCGACTGGAATGTCTACCAGGATGATCCCGGCGCAGCATACTGCTTTGAACACGAGTGGGATCTGCAGGCCCTAGAGCCACTGGTCGCAAAGCCGCATTCTCCAGACAACACTGACTTGGCCCGCAACTGCACAGATGTGCAACTCGACCGGGCCTATGTCGGTAGCTGCACGGGAGGCAAAATCACTGACATGATCTTCGTCGCCGCACTGCTCGAAGGAAAGCAGGTCAAGATCCCCACCTTTGTCGTACCCGGATCTACCGAAGTGCACGCCGACATGCAGCAACTGAATGTCCACGGAGAACCAATCGCCAATGGCGAAAAAAGCGTTGAACAGGTACTCATCGACTCAGGCTGCCTCCTCAGCGCTTCAAGTTGCGCCGCATGCCTGGGCGGTCCCAAGGACACGTTCGGACGTCTGAACGAACCCATCAACTGTATCAGCACCACCAACCGCAATTTCCCAGGCCGCATGGGCCACCGAGAAGCCGGCGTGTACTTGGCCAGTCCTCTAACCGTGGCCGCATCAGCCTTGACCGGCCGGATTACAGATCCACGCAACTTCGTGGAAACATCGATCACTACGGGTAGTGCCGGCACCGTATAAATCCGTGATCTTGGTTCAACCGGACGCTATATCCCCATGCAGATCTTTCGGTACTTGCGTCCAAGCAATAACATCATCGACAAAGCGACGTTGAGCGACATGCCAGAGTGAGGGCCTTGCTGGCACCAACGCCGACCATAAGCAACATACCTGCTCGCAGTATTTTCCCCCCCTCTGACAATCGAATGTGCACTATCGCGACAACCAATCCAGCACATAAAAATTGCGCCATTCAAAATCATATCACTACCGCCGATTTGCTGGATACAATAGCTTCGCCAACATGCAATTATACCGCAACGTCTGCCGGAACCGATAGATAATTTATGCATACGTCCGCCTACTCCACCACGACCATGATCTGTGATTATGAACTGAATGGACGCCAGATCCACTTTGTTGGAATCGGTGGATGTGGAATGAATGGTCTGGCGCGAATGGCCCAACACTTCGGGGCAGTCTGCAGCGGTTCCGACCCAGCCGGTGGCCCTACGATCGCCGCTTTGCAACAAGAAGGAATCATGGTGACAGAGGAACAGACCGCTGACACGGTCCCCGATCACTGTGATCTGCTTGTATATTCTGCCGCAATCCGACACGATCAGCCCGAACTAGCCGAGGCTCGCCGGAGGCGAATCCCTGTACTGAAATACGCCGAAATGGTGGGGCGACTAATGGTCGATCGGATCGGTATCGCGATCGCAGGCACACACGGTAAAAGCACAACCACATCCATCCTTTCCCACATTCTCTTGTGCGCAAATCTGGATCCATCATTTATTGTCGGAGCGCGATGCACACAGATTGGTGGCGGATCACATGTCGGCCACAGCGACATTCTCGTAGCCGAAGCCTGTGAATACGAACGATCATTTCACTACTTACAGCCAACGCATGGGCTCATTCTCAACATCGAAGTGGATCATCTGGATTTTTATTCGTCCATGGACGAGATCGTTGAGGCATTCGCCACGTTTGCCCAGAAGATCCCCCTTCACGGGCAACTGCTGATCCACCACGAAATGCCGCACCGGCTGAGTGTTACCGCTGGCCTAGGCTGCAAGGTTGAAACAATTGGATTTGATCCACAATCGAATTGGCGGGTCCAATACGAATCAAGAGATTCGGCCCAAAACCGCCCACGAGCATGCTTGCGTCACAACGGGAACATCGTTGTGAGTTGGAACTGTCCGATGCCCGGAGAGCACATGGCATACAACGCAGCAGCAGCAGCAGTAATCGCACACCACCTGGATGCCCCATGGCCAGTAATCCGTGATGCTATCGAATCGTTTCAAGGCTTGGACCGGCGCATGCAGGTGATCGGTACCATCGGTACGCATGTTAATGCTGGCCTAGATACCGACTCCATAAATGACCGATCTAATGAAGTCTGCTTGACCGAGGATGCCATTACGATTGTTGACGATTATGGTCATCATCCAACCGAGATAGCCGCCACGCTCCGAGCATTACGCCAGCATTATCAGCCTAGACGACTAATCTGCGTATTCCAGCCGCACCAACACTCCCGCACTCGATTTTTGATGGAGGAGTTTGCCACTAGCTTTGGTGAAGCCGACATGGTCATTGTGCCTGAGATCTACTTCGTACGTGACAGCGATACCGAACGTCATGCCGTCACCGCCACGGACCTCGTTCGGCGACTACGGGAACGGGGTGTTAGAGCGTGGCACCTGTCGCCATTCGGAGCCATCGTCGAGCACTTACAGGTGATAGGCGCCCCGACAGACCTTATCGTTACTATGGGCGCTGGCGATGTCTGGAAAATTGCACAGCAGTTGCTCACTAGTCTTGATCGCACCAAGTCGCCAACCGCGATTCGATCATAATGCGAGAGAATTTCTGAACAAGCTCATCTCGCCTCGATCAGCAAGGCTGATCAAGGCCGTATTGCTTAATTTTCTTATAGAGTGTGGTGCGATTTATATCCAGTTGGCGAGAGGTCTCTTGGCGATTCCAGGCATTGGCTTCCAGCGCAGCCGATATGATCTTCCGCTCTGGTCCCTGCATCGCTTTATGAAGGGATGTGGGTATCCAACCGCTGTTTTGTTCCGCCATCGTTGTTCTCATATCGGAACCCCCGCCCCCCACAGAAACAACGTAATCAGGCAGATCATTCGGTTCGATCACTAGCTCCCGGCTCAGCAACACGGCACGCTCTACAATATTCTCTAGCTCTCGCACATTCCCCGGCCAGTGATAAGCTCTCAGCAATGCCATGGTCCGCTCGCCAAATCGCCGTTCTCGCTTCATTTCTTTGCAATACTTGTCAAGAAAATGCTCCGCCAGTAACGGTATATCCCCAGCACGCTCGGCAAGGCGAGGCAACCCGATGTTGACCACATTGATGCGGTAGTAGAGATCCTCGCGAAATGCGCCCTGTTCTACCAACCGATCCAACGATTCGTTTGTGGCTAATACAAAACGTACGTCTACATGAACAGTATTCGGTGAACCAACCGGCTCGAACGCCTTTTCCTGCAAAACGCGAAGCAGCTTCAACTGCAAGGCGGGTGTGGCAGAGTTGATCTCATCGATAAATAATGTCCCTCCGTTGGCCGCAAGGCATTTTCCTGGCTTGTCTTGGTCAGCACCGGTAAAGGCGCCCCGGACGTGGCCGAATAACTCGCTTTCAAGCAGTGTTTCGGGGATCGCCCCGCAACTGAACGTGATGAATGGACCGCTGGAGCGAGGACTCATGGTGTGAATTGCGCGAGCGACGACCGTCTTGCCCGTACCTGACTCACCTGTGATCAAGACCGTGGTCTTGCTCTCAACCACCGCCGTGATCAGATCATAGACTTTCTGCATCCGGTAGTCGGATCCCACTAAGTTGCTCATGCCAAAACGCTCAGACAGCTGACTCTTAAGCGTTTTATTTTCCGCCAGCAACGTGTGCTGATTGACGGCCTTGCTCACCGCCAGTCTCAGTTCGTTGTCGATGATTGGTTTGGTCAGGTAGTCGGCAGCGCCGAGTTTGACGGCTTCCACGGCACTCTCAATCTTGCCAAATCCGGTAATGACGATGGGCACGATCGATTCACAGCTATGGCGAATCTTTTTCAGCAACTCGAAACCGTCGAGCCGGGGCATGTTCATGTCCGTGATAATGATTCCCACCTTGCCCTTCGTCCCCTCCGCTTTCAACAGCACAGACATCGCCTCCTGTCCGTCCTGTGCCGTGGTGGTCGCGTATCCCTCACGCTCAAGCAAGTCGGCCAAACTGTCAGCAACAATGGGATCGTCATCGACAATCAGGATGCGGGTTCTGTCATCCATGATCTTACTCGGGGCCAGCTGGACGCGGAAAACTGGCAAACAGAATAGCGCCGCCGTTGGGACCTTGCGTTACCGTAAGGTCACCGCCAAGGGCTCGAATGATGTCTCGGCTCAACACCAGGCCCAATCCATGGCCTGTCGGCTTGGTTGTCTTGCCCAAAAGTACCTGGCCCTGATCATCGACCATTGTCGAATCGAACCCCGGACCGCTATCATGAATCGTCAGCACCACATCGCCATTGGCCTCTGTCACCTGCAACCGCACCCACCGTTGCGACTGATCGTCAAAAGCCTCAAGACTGTTGCGCAGGCCGTTGAGTACCACTGTGAACACCGAACCGACACGCAGGTCTGCAATATCTGATGAGACATCAGTCGCAACCACAACTTGCTTTGCTTGAGCCAATGGAGCCAAAAGCTGTTTGGCATGTTCCACTGCATCTCGCATGCTGCCTTGTTGATAATCGGATTGGACCAGCCCGCTACCCATCCACTGACGAAGCAAACCCGCCATCTGGTGCATGGCCTCATTGGCGACGTTGAGCTTATCTAGCACCGCCTCGTCGGGACTGTGGTCGAGACTGCTGATGGCCAGCGATACATGGCGTAATGATCCGTCCAACAGGTTGGCCAGTTCATGCGCTAGACGAGCGGTTTGGTCTTGATACCGCAACGCATCCCGTGCTGCCACCTGCTCACTGCCCGCCATCGGGTTGTTGTCCTGAAACGACATCCATGTCTGTTATCGACCCGTCACATCACTGGATCAAGGGCCGTGTCGGAATATCTCAACGCATGGGCACCAGATCACGAAGCCCGAAAACAACGCCCTGGAGGACTTGCAGCCCCAAGTTAATTATTCCGAGGTGATGATACACCGTTGGATTTGGACTTTATCTGCTACAACAGCCAGTCCAAATCATTCCCGTAGGAGCCAAAGGGAGCTAGAACGCCTAGAATCAATAAAAACGTCCAGACAACATAAGACCGATGTAAGAATGCAGCCTGGATCTACTTCAGGCCCAGAGCCTTCGCATCCCGATCCGATAGCCACCCACCATCATTGCGCTGGCTCACGGTACCGTCGCGCTTCCAAGATCGCTCGCAACGAGGCTCGTTTCGAAGATCCTCCACGCAGAATTCGTCCCGATTCCCGACTAGGGTGACACGACTAAGGCCGCAGAGATCTGCTAGATCTTCAGGCGCAAAACCATCAAGGTTTCCGCCAAGTCGAAGTCCAAGATCTAGAGGATTGTCCACCGACCGCTCCTGCCGAAAGGTCTCAAGACCTCGGAGCCAATGGCCCCTCACTTCCATCACACTATCCCAGCGAGTATCAACCAAAACCTGTGGTGGTTGATCAACATCGGGAAACTGTTCTAGGTGAACGCAGCGATCATCGTCATACAGTACCCGCCATGCCTCATCCGCCGTATGCGGAATTAACGGTGCCAGCAACCGGATCAGCGATGATACAATGCGATGGAGGGTAGTTTGCGTGCGCCGCCGCCGCGGCGAGTCGATATGATCACAGTACAGGCGGTCCTTAACGGCCGCAAGATATACGGATGACATGGTCTGATTACAGAAGCCGAACACGGCCTCGTGAGCCCGGCGGAAACCGTAATCCCCGTACGCATCACATGTGGCACGAATCAGCCGGGTGAGCTCACCCATAGCCCATGCATCCACGCTGGCGGCATCTTCATCCACAAAATGATGACTATGATGCAAGGCATCGAAATCACCCAAATTCCCCAGCATAAATCGGATTGTGTTGCGCACCTTCCGATACTGTTCGCCTGCAACATCGAAGTGGCTCTGGTCAACCTTGATGTCATTATCACAATTCAGTGAGCCCACCCACCAGCGGCAGACATCAGCTCCATATCGTTGAAGAAGGTCCTCCACTTCAAGCGTGTTGCCAACGCTTTTGGACATCTTTTTCCCGTCCTTGTCTACCATGAACCCATGCGTCAAGACGCTCCGAAATGGAGCCCGTGCCGTCACACCCAAGGCTGGCAGCAAAGACAATTGGAACCAACCACGATGCTGGTCCGAACCCTCGAGATAGAGATCTATCGGATAAGCATCATCGTCGAATCGCTGGCGCATAACCGCATGCCACGATGAGCCGGATTCGAACCAGACATCGAAGATATCACTTGATTTCTGCAACTCGGCCCGAGGATTGCCGATCGCTGCCTTGACCCAATCAGGCGCGTCCGGATCCGATGCCGCGTTGTAATACTGCAACAGTTGATCTGTGGAAGCCATAAACCACGCGTCACTGCCCTGTTCTCGCACCACCTGAGCCACGGCCCGCACACTGGCCGCTGTCAGCAACGGCTCAGTCGATGCGTCCTGCGGAGGATAAAACGCCGGAATGGGCAGCCCCCAAGCACGCTGGCGGCTCAAGCACCAATCGGGCCGCGATTCCAGCATACCGCGCATGCGGTTGCGCCCCCAATCAGGATAGAATTGCACCTCTTGGGTGACAGCCAGAGCGCGGTCGCGCAATGACCGCTGGCCACCAACCACCTTATCTACCGACACGAACCATTGTTCCGTTGCCCGAAAGATGACCGGAGTTTTGCTGCGCCAGTCGTGTGGATAGGAATGGACATACGGCTGCGCGTGGTACAGGTGGCCAGATTCGCGCAACTGCTGCAGCACTAGATCGTTCGCCGCCCACACTCCCTGACCCCTCAGCCAATCAGGTGCTGTCTGGTCAAATGTCCCGTCATCGGTGACTGGGCAGTAGATCTCAAGCCCTGCGCGCAGGGCAGTCTGGTAATCCTCTACGCCATGTCCAGGTGCTGTATGAACCAGTCCGGTGCCATCTTCCAAAGTCACATAATCGGCCTCAAGCACCTGGCCCACACGATCAATGAAGGGGTGACAATACTCAAGGCCAATAAGTTCTCGGCCCGACACCGTCGCCATCGGATCTCGCTCCGCCTGAAGCACCCGCGCAGCCAACTCCACGGCAATCACTGCCTTCCTGCTATCAACTTCGTACACGCCATAAACATGATCAGGATGCACCGCCACAGCAAGATTCGCCGGCAAAGTCCATGGTGTTGTCGTCCATATCATCAACGATCCCTCGCCATCGACCCGATCAAAAAACACATAAATGCTCGTATCCTTCCGGTCGAAATACTCTAATTCTGCCTCCGCCAGAGCGGTGCGATTTTCGATTGACCAGTGTACGGGTTTGAGACCCCGATAGATCAATCCGGCAGACAACAGCTCTGCAAAAACCTCCAATACCGCGGCTTCATACTCGGGATTCATCGTCAGGTAAGGATGGTCGTAGTCGGCTAGGGTCAACAATCGCTGCATCTGTGCCTTCTGCAACTTTACAAATTTTTCCGCACTGGCCCTACACTTGCGGCGAATTGCCAATGCTTCCATTCCGTGCGATTTCGGACCCAGTTCCTGCATCACCTGATGCTCAATCGGTAAACCGTGACAATCCCAACCCGGAACATAAGGCACATTAAAACCCATCATCGTCCGGCTACGCACGACAAAATCCTTGAGAACCTTGTTGAGCAGGTGGCCTAGATGGATGGAACCATTGGCATATGGAGGGCCATCGTGAAACCAAAAAGGAGATGCATCCTCACGCGTGGTACGAATTTGGCCATAAAGATCGCCCTGATCCCATCGCTTCTGTGAAGCTGGCTCGTTCTGAACGAGATTAGCCTTCATCGGGAAGGGGCTCCGAGGTAGATTCAGCGTTTTCTTGTAACCAGTTTTCTGTGTCTGCTGCGTCATGGCCAGCCTCTTGCCTACGGAAAACCCTGCCAGTGGGCAGGGCTCAGGTGTCATCGACATGCACGTTCGCCAAGCCTACCGCACCCATGGCTCGTTGAGAATCTCTTCACCAATTTGAGTCGTAGGACGCTGTCGTCATCTCCATGTAGGAGTATAGCCTTTGATCGGATCAGGCCAACTATCAACTTCAGGATCGAACCCGGATGGGCAACAGCAACCAATTAGGCCCCCGCTGGAAAATGCAGCCGGCGGCTCAGCTCTTCTAGATCCACAGACGACTGTTCCCCTGACTCTAGGTGCTTCAACTGTAGTTCCCCGTCACCGATAATCACCACAAATCGGGCGCGAGCCCCATCGGCCTCCCTGAGTAATTTCCCCAAATTGCGGGTGCTCCGGTAACTGAAACGGGTATGGTGCCCGTCTCGTCTTAATCTGGCCACCACCCCAGGCACTTTCCGGGCACCTTCGTCACTCGCCGCAACCACAAACACCAACGGCCGCGGCAGGACTTCTTGCGGAATTAGCCCTTTATCGCGCAATACGTTTGTAAGCACGACGTCGCCCATGCCCAGACCAACAGCCGGCAACACCGGACCACCAAACAGCTCGATCAGATTGTCATAACGCCCGCCACCAGCCACCGCTCGTTCTGTCCCCGTGGCTTCATGAATCTCGAACACTGTGCCCGTGTAATAGGCCAGTCCACGCACGATCCCCAAGTCATATTCGCAGAAATCCGAGATCCCAAATGCTGTCAGCTGCTCGTCCAGTGCATCCAGCATGGCCAATGGCTCTTCGATGGCGATGGAACGACGAAGATGATCCACGTTGCCACAGGAATACTTGCGCCGGCACATCTGCTCAAAGCGATCGACACGAGATTTGCTTAACCCCAGTGCCATGGCGCCACGAGTAAAATTCTCGCCGCTCATCTTGTCCCGCCGATCTAGCAGATTGAATGCCTCAAGCATCTTCTCATCGGCAACACCGAGTCGTGACAGCATGAAACGTACCACCTCACGGTGGCTAAGCTTGACACGCACGTGTTCCGGCCCCAACCCCATCTGTTGCAGGAAGTCAATGGCAACACAGAGCACCTCGGCATCAGCCACGGCAGAGTCCAAGCCTAATATATCGACGTTCCATTGCCAATGTTCGCGTAAACGTCCTCGCTGTGGGCGCTCGGCACGGCAAAGATTGGGCGTGGCAAACCACTTGATCGGTCGCGGCAACGCATTGGCCCGCTCAGCGACCATGCGAGCTAACGTGGGCGTAAACTCGGGTCGGATCGCAAGCTCTCGCCCGCCACGATCGGTAAAATGGAACAGTTCACTGACGATTCCTTCCCCAGACTTGACCTTATACAGGTCCAAAGTCTCATAGACGGGCCCATCCACCTGCTCGAAGCCGTGACGAATCGCAACACGGCGCCAGGTATCGACCAGGTGGCTGTGCCAAGCCATCTCCTCAGGCAGAAAGTCTCGCGTCCCTCGGGGAGCCTGAAACTTCATGGTCGGGTCCAGCGGATCACTTGACGGCCACGATGTATGCGATCCAACTAGGATCGCTCTTGGCCGATTCCACTCGCTGCCATTGGCCGTCACCCTCACCGTTCTCGTCCTCCCCCTCCCAATACACGCCTGTACCACTAAAGCCAGCCTCATCCAGTAATTCACGAACCTCTGGGATTGTCCAGAATCTCCAGTGGTATTCAAAGGCCCGGTGTTGCTCGCTGCCGTCATGAAATCGGAAATGAATATAGAAACTAGCATCGTGATTGACGGGGTTGTAACCAACCTGCTCCCAGACATATTTGAAGCCAGGCTTGCCAGGCCCATCGGCCTCGATCTTGCGGACATCATCCATCCGCTCGTAGCACTCCCATCCCCCCATCATGTCTAAAACCATGATGCCACCATCAGAAATATTTGCATACGCCTTCTTGAAGTAGCCGAGTAGTTCTGATCGCGTCTTAAAGATCCAGAATGAAAAATTCTGCGCGGCAAGAATGTCCGATTTGATCCGGGCCACAGTACGCACGTCCACTTTTTTACATTCGACCCGTTGACGCGCCTCGACAGGCAGCAAAGCCAAATTGTGACGCCGACCCCAATCCAGTGGTTCGGGGTCAAGGTCGACCCCGATTGCACGACGATTCGGGTGCGATCTGACCCACTCGCAGCAAACGGCAAATGTGCCGCAGAAATCCTCACGGAGCGTCAGGGGCGGGCCGCCGTGCCGCTCGCAGTAGACCTTGTCGAAGAACTCTACTTCGTGTGCCGGTTCCTGGACAGACCGCAAGTAAAGATCATAACGGTCCAAATCCTGGGCCAACGTCACCCCCGCTTTCTGTCGTCGATTCTTTGTCTTGGACATGGCAGCAATATAAGGGCCACAGCGATAATCGCCAAGGTGCTTATGACCGCACCAAGTCCAGCCCGAGATTGGGTTCTCTATCTCTGGCCTGCCGCCAACAGCAGCGGCGGATACACTTGCCCCATGCGCGTGATCGCCGGACACTGCCGCGGCAGGAAGCTCAAGCCCCCCCAAGGTCAAACTTTGACTCGGCCGATCACTGACCGAGTCAAAGAAGCAATGTTCAACCGCCTGCAGTCATTGGGGGTGCTGGCACCCGGGCAGCTGCATGAAGTGGTGGATCTGTTCTGCGGTACGGGAAGTCTCGGGCTTGAAGCGTTGTCCCGCGGAGCAGATCGCTGCACGTTCGTCGATGCCGACCCGGATGCGATCAACGGCCTACAACACAATCTTGATGCTCTGAGCCTGACTGGGTTTGCTCGGGTATACCGGTGTGACGCTCTATCGGAAGCTTGGCTGACAACGATCCCCGAGCGGTCGATCAGTCTGGTGATGATCGATCCACCATATGCAATGACCGGGCACCCTGATCCGCGGGAGCGGGTACTGCAACTCTTGGAGCCTCTGATCGCCAAGACCGAACCAGGTGCTGTGCTCGTGCTTCGAAGCCAACGGGGCTGTCACATTGCCGCCCGTGCCAACTGGGATGGCCCCGCAAGCATCACCTACGGCACGATGGGGCTGCATTTTTTCCAGCGACCTCTCGACGAGAGCCAGCCCGGATAGCTCGCCCACTTCGCTATTAGCGGGTGCCCGCCTGGTGCTGACCAAAACCTGATTGGCCGCCAGTATGTTGAGAGCCCAATGGCAAAAAATCCCATGCACAGACCGTGGGAAACCGCCAACAGTGCACTGGGACAGTGGTGCCAAGCCTCACATATCACTGCACAATATCGTGCCCAGCTGCCACAACTACGTTGCCATCAATAGGGGCCTTCCCTGTTGTTGTCAGCTTGGACGTCTGCCAATAACATGCGGTGCTGCTCCGGTCAATGCCGCTGAGCTCGATCGACCTGCCGCCGATCGGACCACAACTTCGCCAATTGTCGGATCGAGCTAAGTCCGTCACGCCCTGGGCACCGTTCGGAGGAATCACGGCATGTTCACCAACCTCACGGAAAGTTTCGAAGGCGCATTTCGCAAACTATCCGGCCGCGGTAAAATCTCCAAAACAAATGTGCAAGAGGCTATGGATGAAGTGCGGACCGCATTGCTGGAAGCCGATGCGCATTACGAAGTGGTCGAAGAATTCTGTGACAATGTGATTCAGAAGGCGATCGGCACTGATGTGCTCGATTCACTTCGGCCGTCACAGCAGATGATCAAAGTGGTGTACGACGAACTGGTCCGGCTGCTGGGCGGCAACCCCGATGACCAAACTGAGCACACCGACGAGCCCCCAATTCTCTTCGTCGACCCAGGTCCCACGGTCATCATGATGTGTGGGCTCCAGGGATCAGGCAAGACAACCACTTGTGGCAAACTGGCGACATTTCTAAAAAAACAGGGCAAGCGAGTCATGCTTGCCGCCGCCGA
>Ga0310123_10003501_pt1 | contig 12134 bp, 9 predicted proteins | sample CB6_AW_1057_MG_FD_203505 | JGI IMG/M metagenome (GOLD analysis project Ga0310123, IMG submission 203505) | Marine microbial communities from Western Arctic Ocean, Canada - CB6_AW_1057 | ecosystem: Environmental > Aquatic > Marine > Oceanic | place: Canada: Western Arctic Ocean | collected... | reverse complement strand
CGATCCTGCCGAGCGAGTCGCTACTGAATGCAGCTTCTACACTTGCATCTCAGGGTCAGCTCGAGCTCGGATACATCATCGTCGCAGGCGCCCTCGGCGCAATCGTCGGTGACTCACTGATGTACTGGCTCGCGCGAACAGTCGGCCGCAAGATTGCGGCAGAGCGGCTCGAGAAGGCGACCGACAATCCAAAGGTCGCCGGCGCGCTCGAGGTGTTTGGTGAGACCGCCCCGCTTCTGATCGTCACCGGGAGGTTTGTGCCCGGCGTTCGCTTCGTGGTGAATGGGACCATGGGTCTGCCAGATACCCATACCCGCGCTTCCTCCTTTGGTCGGTATGTGGCGCGTGGTTGTGGGCTGGGTACACGTGCGCGTTCTCCTGGTGGATCGGCACGAAGCTCGGCGACTGGCCGGTTCTTTCGATTGCCGTGTCCGCGGTGATTACCGGAGCGTTGCTCGGCCTTTTGTACTTCCCGCTCAAACGACGATGGCAGCATGCCAAGAGCGAGCAGACCGTGGCTGCGTCCGAATCACCCGCCTAGCGCGCGGGTAGTCGGCGGGCTACGACTGCCTTTCGGCACGAGGACAGCGATGGCGATGGGCGCGAGCAGCAGCAGACCATACGGCTCGAACTACGACGCAGTTGTGGTGGGCTCCGGGCCCAACGGCCTCTCGGCGGCGATCGAGCTCGCCCGCAACCGCCGGTCGGTGCTCGTGGTCGAGGCGAGCGAGGAGATCGGTGGTGGCGCTCGCACGAAGGAGCTGACGCTTGACGGATTTCGTCACGACGTGTGTTCGGCCGTGCACCCGCTCGGCGCCTCGTCTCCGTTCTTCCGATCGTTGCCGCTGGAGGACTACGGCCTTACGTGGGAGCAACCCGCAGTGCTTGCAGCGCACCCGTTGACGGATGGTGATGCGGCTGCGCTGTTTCGGGAAGTGTCCCACACTGCGGAGAGTCTCGCTATCGACGGATCGGTGTACGAGCGACGGGTCGGGGAGCTTGTCGCCCGCTGGCCGGGCATCGCGCGCGGAGCACTTGGGCCAGGTCTGCGAATTCCCCACCACCCGCAGGATCTTGCCCGCTTTGGTCTGATCGCGGCGCGCTCTGCTTCCTGGTTCGCCGGGCGATTTGAAGGGGTTCCCGCTCGAGCACTCGTGGCCGGCATGGCTGCGCATGCCAACGTTCCCCTCGACCGACCATTTACCGCGGGAGTTGGCCTGATGCTCATGCTTGCCGGGCACCGTGCGGGATGGCCATTTGCCCGCGGCGGTTCCAGCTCAATCGTTTCGGCGCTCGCCGCTCATCTAACCGCGATCGGTGGCGAGATCGAAACGGGTCGACACGTCAGGACGCTCGCAGATCTGCCAAATGCCCGGGCGATCGTTTTTGCGACATCTGCGTGGACGATGGCCGAGGTGTGTGGCGATGCCCTTCCAAGTCGCTACCTGAGATCGATCGCCAACTTCCGTCCAGGGCCAGGCGTGTTCAAGGTCGACTGGGCACTTAGTGATCCCATCCCGTGGAGGGCTGCGGTGTGCACGGAAGCTGGAACGGTTCATGTGGGCGGATCCTTCGAAGAGATCGCCGCCTCCGAGGAGGCTGTCGATCGTGGCACCGTCAGCGAGCGCCCGTTTGTGCTCGTCGCTCAACCCACGGTTGTCGACCCGACTCGAGCGCCTGCCGGACGACACATTGCCTGGGCCTACTGCCATGTTCCGAACGGGTCGAGCGCTGACATGACCACGCGGATCGAAAACCAGATGGAACGCTACGCGCCGGGTTTTCGTGACGCGGTAATCGAACGACACACGATGTCGCCCGCGGACTTTGAGCGACACAACGCTTCGTACCTAGGGGGTGACATCTCGGCAGGGGCAATGTCTGCGCGCCAGATGCTTGCGCGACCGGCGTGGCGTATCGATCCGCATCGAACATCCAACCGATCGATCTACCTGGGGTCGTCGTCGACACCGCCAGGACCCGGGGTGCACGGGATGTGCGGGTACCACGCAGCTCGCTCGGCTCTGCGCCACGCGCTGCGATGAGCTCAGCCGCGAGCAGGCTGAATCCTGCGCGCCGTGCTCCGGTCTAACCGGCTATCCCTACGAGAGGAGACGCCACTCCATGATGCGCCAGCGAAGAGTTCTAGCAGTGCTGCTCGGCTTGACCGTTCTCGCGGTCCTACTCGCTGCGTGCGGTGGCGGGGAGTCGCCATCGGCCCCTCAGACCCCGGCCGCGACATCCGAAGACCCGGCAAGCGAGCCAGCCGCGGCCGTTTCGGAGCCAGCGTCACCACCCGTCGAAGCCGAGCAGGCTCCGGTCGGGTCGGAGCCGCCCGCGGAGGATGAACCGGAGCCGCCCGCGGAGGATGAGACGGCTGTGGCCGCGGAGGATGAGCCGGAGGTGGCTGAGCCGGCGCTGTCGGAGACTCTCGGCGATGCTGGCGTACCCGATCCGCTGAGCTTCACGCTCGCGGCCGGTTGGCAGGCCACGTTCGTTGATGAAGGCATCAAGCCTGACATTGCGCTGGACGCCTCTGGGTCACCAGGAGTCGCCTACATGCGCGAAGCGCTCGACGGCTGGATCCGATTCGCGTCGGCCACTGACGGTTGGCAAGTCGAGACCGTCGCTGGGGGCTACTTCTACGGCCCAATCGGGCTCGCCTTCGACCCCGGCGCCGGACCACACATTGTGTGGCATGACCACCAGGACTCGAGTTTCGATCTCGACAAGGGTGACCTCGCATATGGCGTACGCGAAGGCTCCGCATGGGCAGTTGAGTCAGCTGCAGATGCGGGTTACGACGGCTGGGATTCGACCATTTCGATCGGCAGCGACGGCGTCGTTCGAGCCGCTGGCGTCGAGCCAGTGCAGTTCGGGCTCGCGAACGGTGTCGAGTACTACGAGCGTCGCGATGGGGTGTGGACCGTGCAGCCGATCGGGAGTGGCCCAATCCCATACGAGTTCAACGTGAGTCTTGCACTTGACGGTGACGGCTTCCCGGCGCTGACCTACTTCGAAGCGTCCGACGGCGACCTCGTATTCGCAAGCTTCGACGGATCCGAGTGGAACATGGAGCTAGTCGCGTCCGAGGGCACGGTGGGCATGTTCTCATCGCTCGCGTTCGATGCTGAAGGTCAGCCTCATATCTCGTTTTTCGAGACCGTTGAGGCCACCGCGGGAGTTATTCACTACGCGTCGCGCGATGCTGACGGTGGTTGGACGGTCGAGAAGATCGCCGAGCTGACTGACGTCGAACTTGGCATGACAGGCACGCGCCGTAACAGCGCTGTAGCGGTCGACGCCACGGGAGTACCGCACGTGGTTCTGTCGGATCGCAGCGTGATGAGCTACGCGGTTCGCGGAGCCGATGGCTGGGAGATCGAGGAGCTCGTACCGGCTGGCGGTGCACCGCTCGGCCAGCTCGTCTCGTTTCGGCTTGGTGCTGACGGCACGCCACCCTGTCGTTCTTCGAGGTCACTTCGAGTGGTCCGCTAGAGGGGCTTGTGGCCTACGTGACGCGCGGGTAGCGACGGCGGTCGCCGGATACGGGTATCGCCCGACACAGGCTGGGACCCGGAGTCGAGGCTCCGAGTCGCCACGGTACGATCTCAGCGGTCACAGCCGCGCGGTCGCGCCACGTGTCCGATACGCGATGATTCTGGGCCGAGAAGACACCGCCATATGACTGACAAACAGGCAACCCACACGTACCAGCAACGCATCGACGCCGGTCTAGCGGGCGATTTCGCGAAGGACCTCGAGTCGGAGGACTTCCTTGAGCAGCTCAACGCGCAGCTTGCGCCGCACGCGGACGCTGGTTACCAGGAGCTCAAGGAGATGACGCCCACGCTGCACGTGATTGGTGTGCCCCGATCGGGCACAACGTTGCTACACCAGGCGATCGTAAGTCGGTTGGACGTTGGCTACGTCGACAATCTCGTCGCAGCCTTCTGGCGCGCGCCTACGTACGGACTGCAGCTGTCGATGAAGCTTGGTTTGGCCGACCGCGGCTCCGACTTCTCCTCGTCGTTTGGACGGACGAGCGATGTTGGCGAACCGCACGAATTCGGGTACTTCTGGAACGATCATCTGTGCTATCCGGACCTGGCGCAGCGCGAAGGCGGACACGATGCGACGATCGATTGGACATACCTCCGTCGCGTTCTCCTCAACATGGCGCACGTCTGTGGCAGGCCGATGGTCTTCAAGCCGATGCTTCTGTTGTGGCACCTTGAGACGATGCTCAGGGAGATGCCGCTGACCTGTTACGTATGGATTCGTCGCGAGGCGAGGCAGGTTGCACTCTCGTTGCTGAAGATGCGCGAGCTCATGTTCGGGAGCGTCGAGAGGTGGGCGTCACTGCGTCCCCTGGATGCGGTTGCGCTTGGTGGCGATGATCCAGTGATGCAGGTGGTTGCACAGACACTCGTCCTCGAGCGTACGATCGCCCAGGCAACGGAGAGCATGGGGCCGTCGCACGTCCTGGAGGTCGGACATCCGGAGCTTTGCGAGGCGCCCGATCAGGTCGTCGTGCGCGTGCGCGAACTCCTCGAATCGAAGGGTGCCGACATCGGCGAGCACGGGCCGGCTCTCGCGCCCTTCGAGGTTCGGCAGAACGATCAGCTCGAAGCGCGCTACGGCGAGCGAGTCGACCAGGCGATCGAGAGCGTGCGGGGACGCCTCGATGCAACGCGAACTGGCATTCACGGTGGGCAATGATGACCGTGTCGACATGAGCGAGCCAACGCCGATCGGGCGCATCGAAGCGCCATTGGTCAACCCGAACGAACCAGAGGCGCAGGTCGTTTCGATCGAGGTCGAGGCGTACGGTCAGGTCGCAAGCGGAGATGTGCTTCTCGTTGTCGAGACCAGCAAGGCCACATTCGAGGTTGAGAGCGACCTCGATGGCTATCTCGGCAGTCTCGAGGTCTCGCTCAACGAACGTGTTACGGCAGGCCAGTTGATCTGCGAGGTGTTCGACGAGCCCGTGCCAGCCGAGAGTCGCGGTGTACGCGACGACGACGCCCGCTCAGCGAACGCTCCGAGGCTAACCCGCAAAGCTGCGGACCTCGCGGACGAGCTGGGGGTCGACGTCGGCGGCCTCCCGACCGGAAGATTTCTTACGGAGCGTGATGTCGCGGCTTTCGCTGCCGCCAGCGGCCCGGTCACGCTCGACGAGCAACTCGTTCAGCAGATCACCGAGCGGTCGCTGGTGGTCTTTGGGGCAGGTGGGCTCGGAAAGTCGGTCGTCGACCTCGTTCGACTCGACAAGGATCTCGACGTACTCTGCATCGTCGACGATGATCCGGCCGCTCCGAGCGACTTGCTCGGCGTTCCGATAGCGGGCGCCAGGAACGTGCTGGTTCCACTTCGCGATCAGGGCGCCACCATGGCAACGAATGCGGTCGGAGCGATCGGAAAGATCGCAACGCGTGTCTCGATCTTCGACCTGCTCGACGAGCTCGGATTTACGCTCCCGCCGCTCGTCGATTCGTCGGCATACGTCGCAGCATCGTCGCGTCTCGGACGCGGCGCCCAGATCTTCGCCAACGCCGCAGTCTGCTCGGATGTCGAGATTGGCGACGACGTGATTGTCAACACCGGCGCAATTGTGTCGCACGACTGCGCGATCGGCGCGCACGCGCACGTTGCCCCGGGAGCCACGCTTGCGGGTCATGTCGAGGTCGGTGAGCGCGCGCTGGTTGGGATGGGAGTGACCACCGCCGTGGGTATTTCAATCGGCGCAGATGCGATCGTCGGCAACGGCTGCGTGATCACCGCCAACGTGCCTGAGCGCACGATTGTGGCCGCGGGGACAACGTGGCCGAAGCAGTAGGAGAAGAATCACGCCGGGTTGCTGCCCGGCGCGAGTGGCCGTCAGGGTTCTAGATCAGGTCCCCCGAGTAGCGCCACGGCTCTCCTATGAATCGAATCCCCCGCTTGCGGCAAAACTCGCGAGTCGCGTCCGCGAGTGCTCCGCCACTGCCGTGTAGCTCACGTCCAACGAGATCCAGAACCGTCCATCCCTCCGGCGCGAGAGTCGTGTCGAGCGACAGCGTCAGCACAACAGAGTCGCCCTCGCTGGAAGGCTCGGGAAGCTGATCCGGATCCTCAAGATGTTCAACGAACGCGACTCTTCCAGACGCCAGTGCCGTCGTGAGAGCGAAACATCGTGCGCTCCCGGTCGTCAGCCACGACGGATCGTGCCCGCTCAACGTGAGCAACTCGTAGAAGTCATCGATGAGCTGATGGGCGAGGTCGACTCGGCGCTCTGCTGATAGTCGCACGCGAGCCTCGCCCGTTGCCCGGGCCGGAACGCCGATCGCGAGCTTCCCAGCCGGAATGTCCGAGACGACATAGGAGTTCGATGCGACAATCGCGCCCTCACCCACACGGCAGCCCGCGTAGATGACTGCAGCCAGACCAACCTGGGCGTAGTCCTCGACAACGACCGGGGCGAATCGGTTCTCGTTTCCCTCGAGCACGGAGTGCCCGATGTTGTGCGTCACGATCATCGAGCGCTGGGTAATGAAGGTTTCACGGCCGATGATCACGGGACGGCACGCGTTGACGAAGATCTCGTCGCCAAGGAAGGTGAGGTCTCCCACGGCGACGAGCGCCCGGGGGTCGCGGTGCCCGCCACCACCAATGCGGATCGAGCGGCCTGCATGAACATTCGCACCGATGCATGCGCGCCGGCATCGCACCTCGAGGTCGGGGCCGATATGTGTGAGGGCCCCGACGCAGAACGCTTCCGCGCACTCCACTTGTGCACGAGCGGCGATCTGGACGCCATCCTCGAGGATGAGAGCGGGTGTGACGAGCAGCGAGTCCTCGCCCAGACCGACTCCGTCGCCGACGATCGCGCCGTGCGCGCGATAGCGCGCGCACTTCTCGTCCGAAGGGAGCCCTCTGAAGGAGTCTGGATCCTCGCGGAGTGAGTTCAGAAACGCCGGGTCGAGCGCCCCTCGTGAGCCGGCGTCGGCCCATGACTCCGGAAGACTCACTCCGGAGAGGTCGAGATTCATGAGCAGCGGTGCCGGCTTCGATTCCGTCTGTGCGGGGGCTGCGGCGTGGACAAGCGCTTCGACGTCGGAGGTGGTGATAAAGCCGCGCTTGTCGATCGCGTCGAGGTCGATGTCGTGTCGCTGGGCCAGCTCGCGCGCCTTGCGCGTCGCCTTCGCGCCGCTCACGGGGCCAACCTCTATCGGCGGCCGCGCGCGTGTGCGGGCTTCTTCGAGCTCCGCGTCCGTCTCCGTGATCAGGCCGACGACACCACCCAGCTCAACTTCGGCACCAACATCGAACAGGTGCACGAGTGTGCCTTGTCCCGGCGCCTCCACCTCCACCGTGGCCTTCGTCGTCTCGATCACGCACACAGGCTGTGCGCGCGTGACCTCCTCTGCGTCAGCGACGAGCCACTCGGCGATGACCGCGAACTCCGTGTTCGCATCTTCGCGCGTCAGGCGAACCTCGATCAAGGGGCTTCAGACCCGACTGCCCGTGAGGGAGAGGACAGCGTCAACGAGATCGGTTGCTGCGGGCAGCATCGCGGCTTCCAACGCTGGGGCGGCCGGGATGATTCCGTCGGCGGCACCGATTCGACGGATTGGGCGCCGCAGATCGTCCCAGGCCACCGCCTGGACGGCTGCAGTCAGCTCCGCGCCGAAGCCGCCCGTGAGAGTTCCCTCTTCGAGGGTGACGAGTGCCCCGGTGCGGCGGACCGACTCGATGATCGGGTCAAGATCAAGTGGCTGTAGCTGCGAGAGAGAGATGACCTCGCAGAAGATCTCGTGTTCCAGAATGAGGCTCGTCGCGGTTTCCACGGCCAGCGATGTCATGCCGCCGTACGTCGCAATCGTCACCGAGTCCTCAGTGAATTCGCTTCCCGAAAGTGCGATCGCTGGATAGCGAGACGCGGAGGCCTGACAGCGGAGCTCGCCGATGTACCCGCCCTCCGGTCGTTGAACAGCTCGCCCGTACATCAGTTTGTTCTCAACGAAGAAAACGGGCTCAATGTCCTCCACCGCTGCGGTCAGCAGGGCGGCAACGTCGTGGAACTCGCTGATCGCGACGACGGTCACATTCGGGACGCCGATCAGCGCCTTTTCTAGTGATTGGCTATGCGTGGGCCCGTAGCCGCGTCCACCACCCATCGGCAGCCGAATCACGAGCGGGACGGTGACCTGATCGTCGTACATCTCGCGGAACTTCGAGATGCCGTTGACGATCTGGTCGTAGCCGAGCGCGATGAAGTCTCCGAACATGATCTCGAGAATGGGTCTGAGGCCGCGTATCGCCATGCCGGCTGTTAAGCCGACGAGCGACGCCTCGCTGATCGGAGTCGTCATGACCCGGTCGGGCCAGCGAGTGCTGAGACCCTGCGAGACCTTGAACGCGCCACCGTATGGATCGAGGATGTCTTCGCCTATGAGCACGACGTCGTCGCGTTTCTCGAACAGCTCGTGAAGAGCTCGATTGAGCTCATGGACGCATCGATCCGCCATCATTAGGCCGCCGCGCCGGCGACTGCTGAGGCTTCGGCGTGAGCTACCTCGCCCTCGAGGCGAGCCTCGCAGCTTCGTTCGATCTCCAGTCGCTCGGCCTCGGGCAGTTGGGCGCTTGTTATCAGCAGCGGGTCGCGTGTGCGGCGCGCCTCGATCTCGGCTTCGTCGCGGTTGTCATCGCCCTTGCTGTGCGGGCTGAAGCGGTAGGTATCCAGCACGAGACAGAACGGTCTGCCCGTTTCGCGCACGGACGTGATGGCAGCGCGAGCGGCCTCGTGGATCGGTTGAACATCGGTTGTATCGAGGTGTTGCGTGTCGATGTCAAACGCTTCGGCGCGTGAGGGAATCGAACCAGCGAGGGTCAATGAGCTCGGTGTGGACTGCGCATAGAAGTTGTTCTCGACAACGATGAGAAGGGGGAGAGACCAGGCCGAGGCGAGATTCATGCATTCGTACACCGTGCCCTGGCCGAGCGTTCCATCGCCGAGGAACACTGTGGTCACCGCGTTGGAGCCCTTTTCGCGTTCGGCAAGAGCCATACCGGTCGCGACCGGCACGATGCTGCCCTGAACTCCGTTTGAGTAGAAATTGCCACGGCAAAGATGTTGGCTTCCGCCCTTGCCTCCACACGTGCCGCCCTCGCGGCCCATTACCTCGCAGAGCAGGCCCCGCGGGTCGTCGGTGAAGGCCAGGTAGTGGCCGTGGCAACGATGGTTACTGAACACAATGTCGCGCTCGGGCTCGAGGGCGGCGATGACTCCAACGGCGTTGGCCTCCTGGCCGATGCAGGTGTGCGTGGTGCCAACGAGCTTTCCGGCCGAGAACATCTCCAGCAGGGTTTCTTCGAAACGTCGAATCAGGTACATCTCGGCGTAAAAGCGCGCCGGGAGTGACATTTCGTCGGGCTGTTCGGATGACACCATCACTCGAATGCTACGAAAAGATGGCACGGAGCCACACGGCCTACGCGCGTGGCGCTAACCAGGTCGTGCGTCTTCGAGCACTTCGAAGAGCTCGGCGCCCGTCAACATCGCCGGGATATGGCCGCCGTTCGGCTCGATGCTGAGCGTCGCCTGGCCGCCGACCTCCTCAAGAGCTGCGAGGGCGCGTTCGGAGCCCTCAACCCAGATCGTGTCGGTTTCGCCGGCATACATGTGAACGGGGATTCCCACGAGCGAGTCGATCATCGCGAGGTCATCCTCCGTGGGAGGAAACCCGGGGAGGACAACGATCGACGCGAAACGTTCCGGCGATTCAGTAGCGATGCGGAACGCGCTCAGACCGCCATTCGAGATGCCCGCGACGTGAAATACGTCGCTCTCTGGCGGGTACGTAGCTGCGATCGTGTCGAGGAGCTCGGGAACGATCGCCTCGGAACCCTGGAAGAACAGCGCCCCTTCTGGTGCAGCCGGGCTGACCACGATCCAGCCACGCGCCTGGGCTTCGTCCGCCCAGAAACGGTCGAGCCCAAACTCGACCTGCGCCTGCGCCTGGCCTCCGGGGGGTAGCGCAAAGAGGATCGGGTGTGGCTCTCCCGGCGCATAGTCGTTCGGTAGAACGATCGTCACGTCAACCTCATTGCCGGCGATCTGCAGGGTGACGGTTTCGCGAGCTCCGGGTTCCGTGATAGGAATCGGTGCCGGCTGCGCCTCGCTCGACTCGGCCGTCGCGGCCGCAGATGTGGTGGTCGTTTCCGCTGTAGTGGCTTCTTCGGCAGCGGTCGGGCTCGCCTCGTCACCTCCGCCGCATGCCACGACGAGCAGCGCGATCGCGGCGAGCAGCGCGCCAAGGGCTGCGACACGCCTCGAGCGTCCTCGCTGCTTGCTCAACTCAGTTTCTCGGCGACTGCCCATTGCTCAGTATCTCTGATGCGCCGTCGGCCCGTTCGGGCGCGGCCTCCAGCAAGACCACGCCTGTCCGACGCTCCACGTGTCCTCATCTTCTGCTTACACCCACCGAACGGGATCATGACGAGCGAGCAACCCATCTCAACGTCGATCGGATCTATGGTGACGAGCACGGGCGGCGGAATTGGCGAGCGCCAAGAGCACGTCAGCGCTGCGACGAGCGAGGAACGCCTAGGTATCGACCGGGGGGTTGACCATGCGTACCAAGAGTTCTGTATCACGCCACGGTGGCACGCCCGGTTGCACGAACGCGCCAACGCTCTGCCGACACACGATGCGAGACACATTCCACATTCATGGCTGGTCCCGGGCGATCGCAGCATCGCTCGCGCTGGCGTGTGGCGCACTTCTCATGGCCCTCGCCGCGACACACGCCGAAGCGCATGCGGGAGTAGTGCCGGAGGGAAGCTGCACCCCGCCATATCAGGCGTCGAGCCCCTGGAACACGCCGATCGGCGTAGCGCCCGTCTATGAGTCGAACACGGCGGCTCGTGTCAATGCGATCGGCGGGAACCTGTCGTCTGATCCGACCCAGTTCACCTATCCGGTCTACTACGCGACGGCCTCTACACAGACGCGTGAGGTGCAGCTGTCTGGCTGGTTCTCCCGCGCGAACGCTGACGGAACGACGTTCACCAATCACGAGAATGCGACCGTCCAGGTTCCCGTGCCGCCTGGTGCCGCCCCCGCCTCGGGCGGCGATGCGCAAGTGATCATCATCGATTGCTCTACAGGCAAGGAGTGGGGTTTCTTCAACTTCTCGAATGGCCCCGGCAACACGTTCACGGCAGCGAACGGCTACGGGTACACCGTCAACGGAAGCGCCACACCCGTGCACGCGCACGGCAATGGCTTCGTAGCTCGAGGCGCGGGGGTTCCCTACCTCGCGGGTCTCGTGCGTAAGTGTGAGATCCAGGCTGGCTCGATCGGTCACGCGCTCGCGTTTGCCTACGACGCGCCGGGCCCCGACTTCGTGTTCCCGGCAACCAAGTCGGACGGGCCCGGGACGGGCCCGCTCACGCTCCCCGAGGGAGCTCGACTACAGCTCGATCCAGCTCTCACGACAGCCCAGATCAACAACGCGTGGGGATGCAGCGGAGCGTGCTTGACCATCGCCCCGGGCGCTGCAAACGTACGGGATGTACGTCGTCGACAACGCCGGACACCCGAAAATCATGATGGAGTTCGAAGGAACAGCCAACTGGAACGGGCTGGTCACGGCTCAGACCGCTTGGCCTATTCCGCTTTCTGCGTTCAAGGTGCTCGATCTCGACTCCGGTGCGGGGGCTCCCCCTCCTACAGGTGCCATTCCTCCTGGGGAGCCTCCCGCGCCGCCTCCACCCCAGACCGATCCGAAGAAGAAGGGCAAGAAGGTCAAGTCCTCCGCCAAGGGAACGAAACGTCTTTCCATCGTCGCCTATCGGGTGCGTGGTCGTCACCTGCGCGCCCATCAACGGTTTGAGGCGTCACTGGCGCTGCGACCAGGTCCAGGTATGAAGCGGATACCGAAGCGCGTTCGGTTGCGATGCCCAGCACGCATCGGCTCGAAAGCTGTGCCGGTTGCGCGCGCGCAGCTGCGACGCGTCGGCACGAAGCAACGCCTCGGCGCCGTCTGCCGTTGGTCGATACCCGCGGGAGTGCGTGGAAAGAAGCTTCGAGCTTCGGTCAGGGTCATCTATGCCGGTGGCGAAACGAGGATCCGCTTTGTCGGCAAGAT
>Ga0310123_10003500_pt1 | contig 12134 bp, 8 predicted proteins | sample CB6_AW_1057_MG_FD_203505 | JGI IMG/M metagenome (GOLD analysis project Ga0310123, IMG submission 203505) | Marine microbial communities from Western Arctic Ocean, Canada - CB6_AW_1057 | ecosystem: Environmental > Aquatic > Marine > Oceanic | place: Canada: Western Arctic Ocean | collected... | reverse complement strand
CAGTACGTTGAGCACGGCGAGCAAGCGCAACGAAGTAATGGCGGGCCTATTGCGTGCTTCGACCGTCAGGTGGTGAGAAATGCAGGCTAGGGTTTGCTTCTACTGGGTCGCCTCTTCGCGGCCATCGGCCGGCAAGATTGCCAGCCGCTGCTGGCGAAGGGATTAGTTTTTGTGCGCGGCTAGTTCAGCGTCGATGATGCGGACAAACGCCTCTTTCGGCTGGGCTCCGGAAAGCAGAATGCCGTTGACGATAAAGGCCGGAGTGCCGCTGATACCCAAGCTCTGGGCTTCGGCTCCATCTGCCTGGACGGCTTCATTGTACTTTTGCGATGAAACACACTCTTCGAAAGCAGCCGCGTCTAACTCGAGTGCCGCCACAATCTTAGGATGAATCTGTTTCGTGACGCGGCTCTCGGCGAACAGGGCGTCGCGATACTCCCAAAATTTGCCCTGGTCGCCCGCGCAGCGAGCCGCCTCGGCTGCCCCAACCGCGTCGGGATGAATTGACGTCAAGGGCAAGTCTTTATACACCCAACTAATCTGGCCTTCATATTCTTCGAACAAGCTCTCCAGTGTCGGCTGCACTCTCCTGCAGAAGGGACATTGAAAATCAGAGAACTCGATCAATGTCACGGGTGCATCGGCCGGCCCCCGGCGGTGGGCGTTTTCAATATTGACGGGAAGCCGTGGCGCCGAGATCAAAATCTCGAGTTTGCTGTTCTTTTGCAGTCCGGCGGCATACTTCAGCCGAGCTTCCCGAACGTTGAGGGCCTTGACAATGGAAGCCGCTTGCTCCTCCACTTCTTCGAAAGGTTTACGGAAACGCGATTTGCGTTGCTCGTAAAATGCTCTTACTTCGTCCGCCGTTGGCTCTTCGACCGCAGAGTCGACGTTCACTTCTAGCAATTCCTCGACTTCGATTCCGTTCTTCTTTGCCTCTTTCTCGAGAACTCTCACGGTAATCACCTGGTCGAGTGCTTCCTGGCGCGCTTTGTATATTTCTTGCGCCAGCCGAGTCAGCTCCCCCTTGATATCGAGATCATCGTCGGTGATTGGTTCGCCATCGAGCATCGCCACGACTTTCGAGATTTCCGCTGATTCAGCAGCTTCCGCCGGATGCTGTTCGGAGCAAGCGTTCACCAATGTGAGGATCGAAGCAACGATAGCTATATCTCGGACAGTTTTCGCAAGTTTTGTCATAAGGAATCGACAGCCTCCAGTCAGCGTAACCCCTCTACATTGTAATAGCAAACAGGTGCCTCCTATGGTAGTGAAAAGAATCTCAATCCCGGCTCGTTCGGCCTGATTTTGGCCAAAAGTTCGCCCTACGGCGAGAAAACCCATCAAGCGCCCCGGCGAGTGGCCGATTGCGTGTGAGCGGAAAACTCAGCTAACCAGAACCGGCTCGGACTCCGCGGCTGCCTCTTTCCAGCCGACAAGCTCATAGCAGGAGGAGTCGTGCATGATCTTGCTGACCAAGGCTGCGTGCATGGCATGTCCGGCGCGTTCAGCGATGACATGTCCCAGGATCGGGCGTCCGATCAGCGCCAGGTCACCGATCAGGTCGAGCACTTTGTGACGGCAACACTCATCTGGGAATCGAAGCCCGCCAGGGTTCAAAACACCATCGCTGGTAAAGCAAACGGCGTTGTCGAGCGATGCCCCTCGAATCAGTCCCATATCGCGCATGCGGTCCAGTTCGTCCTCAAACCCGAAAGTGCGAGCCGGGGCGATTTCACGGGGATAGGACGAGGAAACCTCCATCTCGATCTGTTGCGCGCCGGCCAGCGGATGGTTGAAGTCCGTGCGGCAAGTGATACGAAATTCGTCGGACGGCAAAACCGCCACAAGCTTTTGTCCTTCCCGGACCTCCAAGCGCCGAACGATCTTGAGATAGCGCCTCCGGCGCCGCAACCTCTGAACACCTGCTTGCTGCAGCAGGGTTGCGAAAGGCAGAGCGCTGCCGTCGACGATGGGAACTTCCAGATTGTCGATCTCGATTCGTGCGTTGTCGATGCCCATCCCGTAAAGCGCACTCAACAGATGCTCTGTTGTCGACAGCAAAACTCCCTCCCGCATCAGACTGGTGGCGTAGCTGACCCGGGCGACATGCTTCCACTGAGCCGGGATCTCGAACGACTCCAAATCGCTGCGCACAAAAACGATGCCGGAGGAGGCAGCGGCGGGAAGGATACGAATCGAGGTCTTCAGACCGCTGTGCAGGCCGACACCACTGGCTTCCACGGGTCTTAGGATCGTTGTCTCAAAACGCAAAAGCTTGGCTCTCCTTTTCCTGCGATGCTTGTTAGCTGCAAGACAAGGGCCAAGTTCAAACCGTTGATAAATAAGGGCTGACGGATCGAGTACTGTGTCTATTTTGCCACATTCCACCCTTTGAACGTGGCCGTAGTCCCAAAAGCACTCAGGGAGAAATCGGAGGAACGGTCGATGCCGGACGTATGACTAGCCCGCTTTTCTCACCACGTGGCGAGGCGAAGTGCGTGAGAGGCCCGTCAGTACGAGACGCGCGCCGCTTGACGACCCCCACTTAATCAAAGACGCGTACTTGATAGTACGTTGAGCACGGCGAGCAAGTGCAACGAAGTAATGGCGGGCCTATCGCGTGCTTCGACCGTCAGATGGTGAGAAATGCGGGCTAGCACAAACGGCTCTATGACACCAATTCGATGCACACGTCGGACTTCGCTACGGCTCATGAGTAGCCGGGGAACAAGTTCTCCACGGAGCCGTCACAAGCTCTTCGAGGTATTGAGCGTGATGACCTTCCCAGACGTTTCATCTCGAATTCTGATCCGCCCGGCCTCGATCTGAATGTCGTCAACGCCAAGGAATCCCTCCGGTGTGGGGGTCCAGAACATCAGAAAACTGGTTTCGATCCTCCCTTTTGCCGGAAGCCAGCGATAGAGCAAGGCGCCGAATAGGCGGTTTTGGCTAATGACCTGGCGGGCGGGCCGGTCGAAGGCCTGGGTGCCGAACTCGAGACCTCGCGCCATCACTCCCGTCGGCGGATAGGATTCCCAGATTTGGAGCCAGGGGCTCTCGGCCTGCTTGAAGATGTAGCCCAGCAGCAGCCTCTTTTTCGGATGCAGCGCCGTCACGTAGGCGAGTCTTTGGTCCGGGTCCATCAAGTGGCCCGTGTGGTCGAGTGAGTTCGGGGATACCGGGGCGGCGCGCAGGTCAATCTTTTCGCCTTCCGCTGATGGCGCCATGGGCCATTCGAATTCCTCACCGGCCGGAAGGCGGTGGATCACGCCCGGGCGGTCGCCCCGATCCGGCCGCGTCATCGCCCGATTCCTGGACATGTCAACCACGGTCACTCCTGGTTCAAGAAAGGGTGAGCCGATCGTAGCGTGCTCGGTCCAGCGAACGGGACGGTCGAAGTCCAGCAGATTTTCGAGCGTGCCGCGGACGTGAACGACGTTCTCCCCATCGGCGATTTCCATCGTACGCGTGTAGACTTCATGAACCCGTGATAGCTGCACGGACTGCACCAACCGGGCCACCCTGCCTTCCTTTTTCGCCGATCGCAGAACCCAGGGCAGGGTGTGCGCCTCTCCATGCCCGGGCAGCCCAGCCTCCCGCTCCTCAGCCGAGACGGGTCCGAAACCATCGACGCAAACGAAATGCCCCACGGCTCGGCCCGCACGTGGCGCCCGGCCGGCTTCCCTTCCCGCGCGAAGCGCGTCCCACATCGGATTCATTTTCCCGCCATCGTCTTTGAGAACAATACTGGCAATCGCGCCGCCGAAAGGCAACACGGTGACCTCGATAATGTCATTCGACAGTACGAGGGCGGGCCGTCCCTGGAAGTCCTCGTGGCGTAAGAACTCCCCGCCACCGTTATCCGCAGCAGTGGCAGGGCCTATCAGACAAGCCACGGTGGCTACGAGAAAAAGACCCATACAGCTACGACGGGGTGATTTCTTCATGAAGTATTTGCTCCAGCATGTCCAACCTCGGCAGAACCCCATTGTAGGCATTTGAAGCCGCAGCCGAGAGAACGAAGGATCTTGATGAACCAGTTCTATACTAGGGTTCTATATCCATGAGCCAATCCCCCGCCCCGACCTCTCCGGAAAAACCCATGTCACGGCGAGCCACTCTGATGGTCTCGCTGCTGTCCGTGCTGATCGTAGTGATGGTTTATCTTTTCTGGCAAGGCACTTGGTTTGGACGAGAACTCACGGACGAGAAAATCAGCGAATACCTCGCCGATGGAGACAAGCCTCGTAACGCTCAACATGTGATCGCCCAAATTTCCGAGCGCATCAGTCAGGGTGATGAGTCAGTCAAGAAGTGGTACCCGCGGATCGTGGCGCTCGCGGATCATCCGCTGGCGCAGTTGCGAGTGAACGCCGCTTGGCTAATGGGCCAGGACAATGAATTCGGTCAATTCCACGAAAAGCTGAAGCAGATGCTGGGCGACTCGGATCCGCTGGTACGGCGGAATGCGGCTCTATCGCTGATTCGTTTCAAGGACGAGTCGGGCCGTCAAGAACTGCTCGGGATGTTAGGCAACCATACCGTCCATAGTCCCCACACCGGTGTTTTCAAGGAATTTCTCGAGGTGGAGGATGTCGTCGACGACGGAACCCTTCTCGCCCGTGTCGAAGTGCAAGGCCAAGAAGAGCCGGCGGAGGTTCGATCGCCCTTGCCCGGCATTGTGAAAAAACGGCTGCTGGAGGACGGCGCCGAAGTCAACACGGGAGATGCGGTCCTAGTGTTGGGACCCGACGCGACCCACGTTTATGAGGCCCTTCGGGCGCTCTACCTGGTGGGGAAGCCCGGCGATGTGGATTCCATTCGGCCGTTTCTGCAGCCCACGGAAAACTTCCCTGAAAATGTCGCGCGGCAAGCTCGGCTCACGGTGGAGATGATTCGCGAACGGCGGAAGCAGTGAAATGCCCCTCATTTCTTGAAGTTACTGAGACACACCTGGCTGAAGCGCGAGCGTTCGCAGGCCCGCCAATACTTCAGCTGTGATTGCTCGCCATGCTCGACGTACTGTCCACCACTCGTCCCTTGACGGCCCTCGATCGCGTACGGAATGATGATGCTTCGTGTTAAGCCTTGTCCATCCTCACGTAATCGATCAGGCCGGGAAACTTCGCCAGACTTTCCAAGGGAGCCAACCGTTCCGCCACGTCGTCATGGACGGCTTTCTTGTGTCTCGGTTCCTTGAGCAGCTTTCAGCCGAGTTCCCCCCGTTTGATCCCAAGCAGGCACTCAATGAGTTTGGAGAGGTGGGCCGCAAAGCGGTTGTTCAAGACGTGAACCGATTGGGCCGGTCCTACCAGGAATTCAACAAGCTGATTCGCTCCCGCGAATTCCTTTCCTTGATGGAGAAGATCACTGACATATCGAAGCTGCTTTACGATCCAGACTACGCCGGTGGCGGCACCCACGAGAATCGGGAGGGGCAAGACCTAGATCCCCACATCGACTTCAACTATCATCCGCGCAGGAATCTTCACCGCCGCCTCAACTTGATCCTGTTCCTCAACCCCGAGTGGGACCCCGCGTGGGGTGGAGCGCTAGAGCTTCATGAAGACCCCTGGCTCGCAACCGGGCAGAACCACGTCACCACCATCGAGCCGATTGAAAACCGCTGCATCATCTTCGAGACTTCCGAACATTCCTGGCATGGATTCCCCAAGATCAACCTCCCCGAGGACAAGAAGCACATTTCGCGGCGGTCCATCGCGGTTTACTTCTACACGAAGCAGCGCCCCCACCAGGAAATCGCGCGGCCACATGCCACCGTCTATGTTCAGCGGCAACTGCCCGAGCATATCCGCGGCGGCCACAAGTTGGAGGATGAAGACGTCGCGGCGATACAAACTCTGCTCGGGCGCCGAGACAAACAGATCCAATTCCTTTACGAACGGGAACTCAAGTTTTCATCAATGATCGAACGCATCGTCAACTCGCCCTCTCACCGAGTCGGAAGATTCCTCACCTGGCCCCTGCGTAAGATAGCAGCGTTGATCAATTTACGCGGCAACCGCTAACAGGTTGAGCAGTGCGATAAGTAGATACAGAGGCGTGCATCGAAGTCCAATCTCAAGCGACCGCTAAATCGGAAGACGGGCCACCGGTAAACGCGGCTCGGCCAAAACCAGTCAGGTTCTCAGTAAGAAGGTCCGAGGCGCACAAACTCGAAGTGAAGCGGGTCGAGCTCTCGGCCCCGCAAAGTCGCCACACAATCTTGGATCGTGTCTCCGAGCGCCTCCATCCGTTGAAGCGGCAAAGTCTGCGGCGTGTAGACCTCCAGGGCAACGAACTTCCCAATCAGCGCTTCACGCTCGCTGAGAGTCAACCGCTCGATGGAGCGGCCAATAAATTTCTCAAGGTCGGACTTCAAAGCCACGGGCATACCCACATTGGATCAAACCCGGCACTCCCCAGGCAACTGACGCCGTGACGCACAAAGCCGAATGCCCGGCGCGGAGCAGCGGAGTCACCGCCCGCCGGCCGGTCGCTGAGCAGCTCCTAGAACATTGCCGCAACAAGATGAACCGCCCCAAGACCACCTCTCCCGAGCGAAACGATGAGTGATTTCCCGCGCATATCGAATTGCACGACGCGGGGTAAGATGGAGTATGTGCAGGGCCGTTGTTTGGAGAAAGCAAGTCTCGTCCGCTTGCCTGCTGCTCGGCTTGGCGCTCTGCGCCTCCTTGCCGGCGAGCGGCCAAAACCTCAGCGTTAATCCCGGTAATCTGGTTTTCGAAGGTCAGCAGGGCGGCTCGGCGCCACCGGCGCAACTGCTGCAAGTTGCTTCCAGCCCCTCCGGACAAAGTTTTTCCGCTCAGGTCGAAGTCACCATTGTCGGCAACAACTGGCTCAAGCTCGACCGAACGGACGGAATCACTCCCTCCCCAATTGCAGTCACCGTTGACCCGGCTTTCCTTGGCCTCGGGCTGCGAAGCGCCAACATCATCGTCAGTCTGAACGGTACGGATGAGCCCGCCATTATCAGCGTGACGGCATTTGTTTCGAGTGGCGGCGGCGGTGGAGGCGGTGATTCTCCCTCGATCGGCCTTGAGCCCGGAGCCCTGACTTTCGGGGCCTCCGCGCATGGGGTGAATCCCCCGCCCCAGGCTCTGGCCGTTCGCAACACCGGCACCGGAACACTCAGCTACGCTTTGGAGGCCGTCTACCCCGGCCAGGGTCCGGCCGGATGGGTCCAGCTATCGACCGCTTTCGGAACTTCGACGGGCCCCCCCTCAACCCATCAAGTTTCGGCTGATATCGGCGGCCTTCCCGCTGGGCAGTTTTCCGCCACCATTCGGATCACGGGAAATGCAGCGAACAGCCCGCGCGAAGTACCCGTGAGCCTCACCATCGGCTCGGCGCCTGCAATCGCGCTGGAGCCGGGCAGCTTCGAGTTTTCCGGTTTCGAGGAAGGAACGAATTCAGCAACTCAGACGCTGCAAATCTCCAGCGCAGGAACTTCCGGCCTTTCTTACCAGGTCACGGCCAACCAGCCCTGGCTCAACATTTTCCCCGCCGACGGCAATACGGATTCCGGTCCGAGCCCGCACAATGTCAGCGTGGACTTGACCGGCCTTTCCCCCGGCACCTTTCTTGGCCTTATTCGTATTGAGAGCGCCTCGGCAGCCAACTCGCCGCAAACCGCGCTGGTGACCTTGAGTGTTCATCCGACGGGCTTGCTCTCCACTTTCCCGGCCAGTTTCAGCTTCTTCGGAGCGGCGGGCTTGCCTGTCAGGGAAAAGAAGATCCTGAACTTATTCAGTGCTTCGCTCTTGGGTTTTTCATGGACCGCGACAGTCAGTCCTCCCGAAGCCACTTGGCTGCGGCTCTTGCCCGCTGAAGGTGGAGTGCCCGGGAACCTTTTCGTCGAAATCGACAACGCCGGGCTCGCGGCCGGAGAAAAGACGGCGGAAATACACATCACCCCCGTGCCGGCCCAAGCCTCTCCACTCGGTACTCCCGCATCGCCCATGAACCAGTCGACGCCCGCTGTCGTCATACCGGTCAGCCTGGTGCTTCAAATTCAGGCCCCAGTGCTGGGCGCCGCGCCGGCCGTCATGAGCTTTTCCGCCTCGGAAACAAACCCGCGGGTGCTCACCCAGAACTTAGTCGTCAAGAACAACGGCGGCCCCGAGCTTGGCTGGACCGCCGTGCCTGAAACGGAGAACGGCATCGCTTGGCTCAGCATCTTCCCCCCTGACGGAACGGCTCCCACGCTGACCCGAGTCTCGGCCAACACGGTCGGCTTAGCGGCGGGCGTCCATCAGGGAAGAATCGCAATCGAGGCCGGCCCCCAAAAACTTTTCGTGTCCGTCACACTCATGGTGTCTCCGCAAGGCGGAATTTTAACCAGCGGCCAATCCGGAGTCTTCTTCGATACCGTGGAAGGCGCCGCCGCACCGTCAGCTCAGCAAGTCCGTGTGCTGAATACCGGAACAGATCCGCTGTTATGGAACGCGAGCATACGTGAACAAACAGGCAACACCGCATGGCTGTCGGTTTTGTCCGACACCGGTCCCGCTCTACCCCTCGACCTCGGCGAGGATCCAGCCCGCCTAACACTCTCGGCCAACCCGAACGGCCTGCTCGCCGGAACCTATACTGCTTTGGTCGAGGTCCGCTCTGACTCCCTAGGCTCACCCCGCTTCTTAACAGTCGTGCTCAACGTCGGCGCCGCCACGGCCAGACCGGCGCTGGATATCAATCCAGGTGGGCTATTCTTCGTTGGCGGCGGCAGTTCCCCAGCCCCGGCTCAATCGCTTGACATCTCCCGAAACCGCACCGGCGAGATTGGATTTCAAGCCGCCGCATCTACTTTGGACTCTGTACCCTGGCTCGCAGTCACACCTGCTTCCGGCATCACGTCGCTATCGGGCAACGCGTCTCTCACTGTCGGCGTCAACCCGGAGGGACTTCCCGGCGGCGTCTATCAAGGCCTCGTGAGCGTCACTCTAGGCGACGGAATCGTGCAATCGGTCCCCGTTGCACTGCTAGTTTCTCCTGACTCGAGTTGCTTTCCTTCGGGAGCTAATCTTGCCCCAGTCGCTCCATTTCAAAACGACGCGATACGAACCGGACACCCGGCAAGAATTGAAGTTTTGCTCACCGACGCTGTCTGCGGCACGATCGTTGCCGACGGATCCATACTCGCCGAGTTCAGCAATGGCGACCCCTCCATGCAACTCAACTACGCCGGCAACGGACGTTACGCAGGCACATGGGTTCCTCGAAGCGCCGCCCCTCAAGTCAATCTGCACCTCACGGCGAGGGCTGGTATTTGGGTAACCGAGACAACACTCATCGCCAACGTCAGCAGCACCGGCGCCCCAATTCTTTTTAAGAACGGAAGCGTCAACGGAGCCAGCTTCGCGCCCGGAGAGCCGCTCGCACCCGGTGGCATCATCAGCAGCTTCGGATTCAATCTGGCCCCGGGCAACTTCGCGGCCACGTCGATACCGCTTCCCAGTTCGCTCGGCGGTCTGACGCTTCTTGCCGGCGGACGCCCGGCGCCTCTCTACTTCGCGGGAGCCGGTCAGGTCAACGCTCAACTGCCGTTCGAAATCGCGCCAGGTGTGACCCAGTTAATCGCCCGCCTCAACGGCCGTCACTCCGTACCCCAGGAAGCCGTCGTGGCCGCTGCCCGGCCCGGAGTTTTCCTCATGGTTTCCTCCAGCAGCCCCGCACGCGCGATCGCACAAAATCAAGACCTCAGCGTGAATACACCGGACAACCCCGCCTTCCCCGCACAGGCCCTGATTCTCTATCTGACCGGCCTGGGGGCGGTATCCCCGCCCGTCTTTACCGGTGCGGCCTCGCCCGCCGAAGAGCCGCTGCCTCGCGCCGCGCTCGAAGCCACCGCAATGATCGGCGACGAACCAGCCGAAGTCCTCTTCCTCGGTATGACCCCAAATTTCGTCGGTCTCGGACAGGCCAACATTCTGATACCCGCCAACGCGCGGATCGGTCCCGATGTTCCCATCGTTGTTACCATAGACGGTCAGCCCAGCAATCCCGCTGTCATAGCGATTAGCGATCAGCCATAAGGCTTCCCGGCTCATGAACGCCGCTCAATGAACCCTCATCTCGCGCGTATTCGACTGTATCCCATCAAGTCCCTTGACCCGTTGGAGGTCGACGAAGTGGTTGTGCTGCGCAACGCCGGCTTGGCCCACGACCGGGAATTCTGCTTGCTCGACGAAAACGGTGACCTCGTCAACGGCAAGCGATTCGGAGAGCAGCTCATCCCCATCCGGTCGGAAGTCGACCTCGGCTTGGGTAAGATAACTCTGCACGCAAACGGAACCGGTCAGGTCTTCCGTCTTGCCAACGACAGCGGCAAGATTGAGAGTTGGTTTTCGAGCCGCTTAGGCCGGCCCGTGACGCTGGCCCGCAACTCTGAAGGCGGGTTCCCGGACGATTCGGAAGCCCCGGGACCAACGCTGCTGAGCACCGCGACCCTTCGCGAAGTCGCGTCCTGGTTCCCGGGATCTTCAACCGCCGAAATGCGCGGCCGTTTTCGCGCCAACCTGGAGATCCACGGCGTACCCGCGTTCTGGGAAGACCGCCTCTACGGGCCTGAAGGGGAGACGATATCCTTCCGCATCGGGGACGTGACCATACAGGGCGTGAATCCTAGCGCCCGCTGCACCGTCCCGAGCCGCGATCCGGAAACGGGAAAAATCACGGAATCCGCCTTCGCCAAGATTTTCGCCGCACGAAGACGAGACACACTGCCGTCATGGGCCGAAAAAAGCCGCTTTGACCACTACTACCGCTTGAGCGTCAACACCCGAATCAGCCCCTCCGAAGCCGGCAAAGTCCTGCACCAATCCGACGAAGTCCTGCTCGGCAATCCCTAGAACGACGTGGCGCACGCATTCGTGCGTGCCGTGTCGCCATTCGTGGCGACATGTCTTGCCGTCAGGCGCCACCCGCCAGGTGCAAAACAGAACCCGCGCCGACTCTCGCGGGGGCCCGCCGGGGCGGCCCGCCTGGGACAGTCCCCTTAATCGTTGAAGGCATCTCCGCGAAATCGACTAAAGTACTATATTTCAGCGGCTTACGGCGAGACCAAGATCCCAAGAGTTCGATCCCAGGCGAGGTGGCGCCGATAAGTCCCTCAAAATCAATGACACGAGAGGTCAAAATTAAATTGGGGTGCCTGTCCCCTTGGGTGTCACGCTCGACGAGGTCGAGCGGATTGCGATTTGAAGACCTCCGCGATTAGGGCTTCAACTTCACTAGGCTTGGTGTTACCGTATATTTTTGCAGCATCTTGCCCGCGACCGCAGCAGCACCGACGATGACCCCACACCAAAACACCACGACTTACATGGCGCTCGACCTTGGAGAGCGCGTCGCACGATGTGCGGACTTGACGGCGAATTCAGTTCACGGGGGAACTTTAAATGAGTCTTCTCGAGCAGCAATCTTCGGTTGATCCTGTCCCTCGAAGCGAAATGCCCTCGCGGCGGTGGGCTTTCCTTGAACGCTTGTGGCCCTTGAGCGACCGGAAACTCGTGATTATCAGCTTGTTCCTTTCCCTCTTTTTTTTACTTTTGCTGATTGAGTATGGATCGTCAGTTCCGGCGGCCTTTCAATTTCTATTCCAGAATCTGCCGCTGACTCTACCAATCCTCACGGTAATGCTTTCCATCGCATCACGCCCTCACGAGTTCAGGACCCTTCCGGGATTCCTAAACACCGGGAACTATTTCGCCCTGGGCTTGGTCAGCTTTGCGATATGGGCTTACGTCGCTGGTCAAGGAGTTGAGCAGTACATCCAGATCAACCCTGAAAAAGTGCTCGACAAGAATCACTCCCTGATTTTGATCATTACTTCCTTCACCTGGGCAGGCTTCTACTCAGTAGTAACAGCTCTCGCCCAAATCCAGAAGGAATCTCGCCTCTGGCAGTCAATTCAGGCTGTAGCCTTCTCTGTATCACTCGTCCTTTTGTTCTCGCCGTTCTACCTCTTCGAGGACAAGACTCAGGTTGAAGCAAAAACAGGAAAGTGTGGTATCCATTTCATTCAGGTAACCCCAATATGTTGTGGTCGGCTATGGCGCTGGTTGATCGCGCTGAACGATCAAACGATAGGGTGCGGGGTCGGTTGCCAC
>Ga0310123_10003499_pt1 | contig 12135 bp, 12 predicted proteins | sample CB6_AW_1057_MG_FD_203505 | JGI IMG/M metagenome (GOLD analysis project Ga0310123, IMG submission 203505) | Marine microbial communities from Western Arctic Ocean, Canada - CB6_AW_1057 | ecosystem: Environmental > Aquatic > Marine > Oceanic | place: Canada: Western Arctic Ocean | collected... | reverse complement strand
TTCCACGCCTGGGAACGCCGGTTGGTTGCCGTCGACACCGACCGTGTCGTGCGGCCGTTCGAGTGGGGCCTGGAATGGCTCGACGGGTTCGACCACCGGACCCCAGACCCGGCGCGGGAACTCGACCGGTGGGTGTCCGGGGTACTCGCTGACACCACCTGGTTCGACACGTCCCCATGCCAGGACTACGTCCTGCGAGACGAGCAACTCACATTCTCCAGTGAAATCTGCACGCCGCACGACGAGAACAACACCGTCCAGGCGCGGTATTTCCCGGCGGAGCGGCGGGCGAACCGCCGTCGCGCCACGCTCGTGCTACCGCAATGGAACGCCGATGCCGATGGACACGTCGGGTTGTGCCGCATGCTGGCGCGGGTCGGTATCAGCGCCCTGCGGCTCAGCCTGCCGTACCACGACGCCAGAAGGCCAGTCGAGTTGCAGCGAGCCGACTACATCGTGAGCGCGAACATCGGCCGCACCTTGCAAGTAAACAGGCAGGCGGTGCTCGATGCCCGCCGCGCCATCGCCTGGCTGGCCGCGCAGGGCTATGACCGGATCGGCATCCTGGGCACCAGTCTCGGGTCCTGTCTGGCGATGCTAACGACCGCCCACGAGCCGCTCGTCAAGGCCGCGGCACTCAATCACATCTCTCCGTACTTCGCCGACGTGGTCTGGGAAGGACTCTCGACGGCACACGTCCGTGCCGGGCTCGCCGAAGTGATCGACCTGGATCTGCTGCGGCGTCTGTGGCTGCCGATCAGCCCGCACCCGTATATCGGTCGCCTCGGGAACATCCCGGCGCTCCTGGTCTACGCTCGCTACGATCTATCGTTTCCGGTCAGGTTGTCCCTCCAGCTCATCACCGACTTCGAGCGACACGGCATCCGCCACGACGTCACCGTGCTGCCGTGCGGTCACTACACCACCGGGAAAGCACCCTTCAAATGGATGGACGGCTACGCGCTCATCCAATTCCTGCGACGGACTCTTTGACACAAAGGTCAGGAGTGTCTTTTCGCTACAGAGACCGCGCGAGCCACCGGAGCGCCTGGTAGATCACCTCGGTAAGCTGACGGACGAAAGGCGTCACGTCCTGGTTGCTGACCGCGTCGGCCACGGTCACCGGGTCGGTCAGCAAGAGCGAGATCATCGCGACGGCCAGCACCCCGACCGCGCCGACGCCGCTCATGCCGATCCGCGCGAGACTCATGACCGGAGAACGCTTCTCTCATGCCGCCACGACGCGCGGGGCCCGTGGACCGTCGCGAGCCGGCCGTCACACCTGCGGCGCGCCGTGCAGGACCGGGAACTCGGAGGCAGCGAACGGAAGGCCCGACGCCGGCGAGGCTCACACCTCCAGAACGATCTTGCCGAACTGCGCCTTGTCCTCCAGCCGGCCCTGCGCCTCGGCCGCCGCCTCGAGCCGATACGTGCAGTCGACGACCGGGCTGAACGTGCCATCGAAAAACAGCTCAGCGGCCTTGAGCAACTCTCCCTTCGACCCCGTGTAGGCCCCGATCAGCGAGATCTGCCGCGAGAACAGATGCCGGATGTCGAGCGATCCGCTGGGCCCTGTCGTCGCGCCACAGGTGACGAGTCTCCCGCCGCGCCGGAGGCTCTTCATCGACTGCTCCCAGGTCGCCTGCCCGACGTGCTCGAACACGACGTCCACGCCCCGCCGGTCGGTGTATCGCCGTACCTCCTTGGCGATATCCTGGTTGTAGTGGTTGATCCCTTCGTGCGCGCCGAGCTCGCGGGCCCGGGCCAGCTTCTCCTTCGAACCGGCTGTGACAATGACCCGCGCCCCTTGCGCGCGCGCAATCTGGATTGCCGCCTGCCCAACGCCGCTGCCGGCAGCGAGGATGAGCACCGTCTCGCCAGAACGAAGCGCGGCTCGGGTCACCAGCATGTGCCAGGCCGTCAAGAAGGTCAGCGGGAACGCGGCCGCCTCGACGAACCCCAGCCGGTCCGGAATCGCGACCAGGTTCTCGAACGGCACCGTAACCAGCTCCGCATATCCGCCTTCCGATTGATAGCCGACTAACCCATAACTACGGCACAGGTTGTCTTCGCCGCTCAGGCAGGCGACACATCGCCCGCAGCTGATGCCGGGCTGCACGAGCACGCGCTGGCCTTCGGCCACCCCGTGGGTCTCCCCGCGCACCACCTGGCCGGCGACGTCAGTGCCTGGGCAATGCGGCAACGGCACCCCCGGGATCCCTCGCCGTTGCCAAATATCGAGGTGATTCAGCGCACAGGCTCGGACCTTGACCAGCGCCTCACCCGGTGCCGGCGTTGGGTCGGGCACCTCTTCGCAGCGGAGCACATCGAGCCCGCCGTGTTCGTGGAACCGCACGGCTTTCATCTATCGACCTCCCGCAACCGGCTCTCGTCCAGCTGCTGATTCCTGGAGCAGTAAGCGCTGTCAGGGATCCATACGTGCTGGGTCGCCGAGATCCAGTGCCCGCAGCCCCGACGCGATCTGATCGGCTGGTCCCACCACCACCGCCACCGCGCGGTTGGCGTGGAGATGGACGTTCGCCGCCGCGGTCACCGCCAGCGCATCGACTGCCTCGACCCGCATGACGAACCGATCGTAGTAGTTCTCAGGCAGTCCGTGAATCACGAGCTGCGCGACGGCGCGCGCCACCTGTCCGGCGGTCTCGAATCCGCGCGCGAATCCTCGAGTCAGCGCGGCTCGCGCTAGATCCAGCTCCGCCGGGGTAACGGGTCGGTCCCCGCCGATCGCAGCCAGTTGCGCGAGAACCTCCCCCACCACCTCGGCCGTCGCGCCCGATTGCACGCTCCCCTGCATCGTGAACGGTCCCGGCGCCAGCCGGCAGTCGAAGGCGGTGCGCACACCATAGGTATATCCCTTTTCTTCCCGCAAGCTTAGGTTGAGACGGCTCACGAACTGCCCGCCGAGCGTCATGTTCAGCACCTGCAGCGCGTGGTAGTCAGGCGTGCGGCGAGCGGCGGCTACGTGACCGACACGCACCTCGGACTGGACGGCGCCCGGCCGGTCGACGAGGACGAGCCTGGCCAACGGCGGCCCAGGCGGTCCGAGACGCGCCGGGTCCACGACCACCGCGTCGTCGGCTGCACGCACGGGTACATCGTCGAACGCCTGCTCAGCCGCCTCGACGAACGCGTCGTGGGTCAGCGCCCCGACGGCAATCAGGGTCGCCGAACCGAGCTGATACGCCGCCTGGTGAAACCACACGACGTTCGCCGCCGTCAATCCGGCAAGCGAGGTGGCGGTGCCGATGCCAAGATGCCCGTACGGGTGTCCGGGATACAACGACTCCAGGAAGATCCGGTCGGCCACGGCACCAGGGACCGTGCGCAGCTGCCGCAAGCGGCTCAGTCGCAGATCCCGCACACGATCGACATCCGTCTCGTCGAATCGCGGTCGCGCTACGATCTCGGCGAGCAGCGCCAGCCCCTCCACCGCACACCGGCTCAACGTTGTGAGCGACACCATCGTCGTATCCGACCCGACCGCGGTGCCAAGCCGGGCGCCGATCCGGTCGAGCGCAGCATGTAGCTCGAGCGCCGTACGTGCGTCGCTGCCCTCGTCGAACAGGTCCGCGGTGAGCGCTGCGAGACCCGCCTGGCCGGCGGGGTCCGACGCCGACCCGACCGGCATCGTCAACAGGAACGTGACCACCGGCACCCCAGGGTGCTCCACCGTCCTCATCGCCAGCCCGCTCGACAGCCGGGCGACGCGCACCGACGGAAATCGTACGGTCGGCAGGAGCTCTGGCTCCGGCAGGCGGGATCGATCGATGCCCGGCGTCACGAGACCTCCGCCGGCGTCGAACCGGCGAGGGCACGATTGGCCGAGCCATCGGGAACGATGCTCAGTGCGACCCGGCCGCCGCTCAGTTGTCCGGCCGCCAGCTCACGCACCAGGGCAGGGGTCGTCTCGCGATATCGCTCGCGGTCCTGCGTCATGAAACCCGGATCTCCCGTATACACGTTGTACGCGTTCAGCTGGTCGGAGCGGCCGTTGAACCCGCCGACCGTTTGCAAGCGATAGACGAACTGCGCCTCGACCTGTGCCAGCCCACGCTCGATCTCGCCCGCGTCTGGACCGGCGTCCGCAAGCGCCGCAAGCTCGTCGCCGATGACTTGCTCGAGCTCGTACAGCTCATGACCCGGCGCCGCCGTGGCGGTGATGCAGAACCAGCCGGCCAGCTCTCGCGAGTTCTGGGCGGCGCTGACGTCGGTCGCGATCCGGCGCTCGTGTACGAGTGTGCGATACAGTCGCGACGTCTTCCCGCCGGCCAACACCTCGGCCACCATGTCCATCCCGGCGTCACCGGTGCCGAACAGCCGCGGAGTCCGCCACGCGAGATACAGCCGTGGGAGCTCGACACGATCCTCCAGCAGGAGCCGGATTCCATCGGGCGGCGCCTCGTTCAGTACCATGGGCCCGGCTCCCTCCGCGACCGGTGGTACCACCGGGCCAGCTGGGATCTCCTCGAAGTAGCGCCGCACCTTCTCGAGCACGGGGCGGGTCTCCACATCGCCGGCCAAGGCCAGCGACGCGTTGCCCGGATGGTAGTAGGTGCGGAAGAACGCGTGGGCCTCTTCGAGGGTGGCCGCCCGCACGTCGACGCTTTCCCCGATCGTGGTCCAATGGTACGGGTGGTGTGCCGTCGGAAACACGGCAGCCATCAGCGCCATCAACGCCATGCCATACGGCTGGTTCTCGTAGTGCTGCCGACGCTCGTTCAGTACCACGTTTCGCTGGTTCTCGAATTTCGCGGCGGTCAGCGCGGGCAACAGATAGCCCATGCGGTCCGACTCCAGCCACAGCGCCAGATCAAGCGCGCTTGTCGGCACGGCCTCCCAGTAGTTGGTGCGGTCGCAGTTGGTCGAGCCGTTCAGCGCGCCACCCGCCTGCTGCAGGGGCGCGAAGTAGCCACTGTCATGGTGGGCCGACCCCTCGAACATCAGGTGCTCAAACAGGTGCGCCAGCCCGGTCCGTCCCGGCGACTCGTTCTTGGAACCGACGTGATACCAGAGGTTGACCGCCACGATGGGGCATCGATGGTCCTCGTGCACGATGACGTCGAGCCCATTCTCCAGGCTGATCTTCGTGTAGTCGAGCATGATCGCGTGCACTCACCCCCGGCTGGAATAGTGGCCAGCCCGGTCGCAGCCGAAAGCAGGAACGCCTACTCCCCTATGATCTGAACGACGAACGGGCGTCGTCTTGGCCGAGTGTCACACTCGAGCAGTATGATCTGCTGCCAGGTCCCGAGCAGCAGGCGTTGGTGCTCGAACGGCAGCGTAAGCGATGGCCCCAGCAGCGCCGCGCGAACGTGACTCGACCCGTTGTCATCCCCCCAGCGCTCATGATGCGCGTATCCGGCGTCGTGCGGGGCCAGATGTTCGAGTAAACGATTCAGGTCGGAGACCGCCCCCGGTTCGCACTCGATGGTCGTCATGGCAGCGGTCGACCCGACCACGCTGGCGGTCGCGAGCCCGCCCGAGAGACCGGACTCGGATACGGCCAGGGCGACCACGTCGGTGATGTCGTGCACGTCCCCCTGGCCGGCGGTCTGTATCTGGTGCCGAGTTGTCGTGATCATCCCATTCACGCGATCATACTCCCTGCGGCGGACGGACCTCGGCATGCGGCACCGGACCCGCTGACCGGAACCGGGGGCCGTCGATCGGGCACTCCGACCCTCGCTCGGGGCGGGCTGGTGTCATGGTACGATGACGGCTCCATGGTCCGAATTGCCCTCACATTCGTGCTGCTGCTAGCCTCGACCGTCCCGGCCGGCGGCCAACCGGCGCTGCGATACGACGTGCCAGACGACTGGATCGAAGAACCCACCGGATCGCCGATGCGGGTGACGGAGTTCCGGTTACCGAGGGTTCCTGGAGACGCGGAGGACGCTGAGCTCGTCGTGTTCTACTTCGGTGGAAGCGGCGGCAGCGTCGATGCCAACCTGCAGCGGTGGATCGCCCAGATGGAACAGCCAGATGGACGGTCTTCGTTCGAGGTGGCATCCACTACGGGGTTTGAAGTCGACGGACTCGAGGTGACCCTGCTCGACGTGTCCGGCACGTACGTCGCAGCCACCCGCCCCGGGGCGGCCACCCGCCTCAACAAGCCGGATTTCCGGCTGCTGGCAGCCGTCGTAGAGACACCGACCGGACCGTATTTCTTTAAACTGACCGGTCCAGACCGCACCGTTGCCCTGTGGGAAGACCCGTTCAACGGGTTCCTGCGCAGCGTGCGGGTCAACGAGACTCCTTGAACGACGTCCGCCGTGACCGCGGATGGCGTTTCTACTCGAATCGCCGCCGCACGCGGGCGGAAACGGGGGGGGCGGTCCTACTACTCCTCAGCGATCTTGTAGAGATACCGGTAGCCGCGCAGATACAGTTCGTCGTCCACAATCGCCGGTGACGCGTCGAACCCGTCGTCGAGCGTGTTCGAGGCAAGCACCTCGTACTGGCTGCCATGTCTGAGGACCAACGTCGTACCGTCTCGGCCAGCAATGTAGACGCGGCCCGCGGCGCCGACCGGTGAGGCGAAAATATTCGGGACCCCCTGGAGCCGCTGCCGCTGATAGTGCGGCGCCCCCGTCAGCGGGTCGAACACGGACAGTATGCCGTCGTTACTCTTGATCACGTAGAGCGCGTCGTCGTACAGCAGCGGCGACGGGATGTACGGTGTGTCGCGGTCGAGCTGCCAGACGATGGCGTCGGTGCCGGCGATGTCGCCGCTGGCGTCGGCCAGCCGAATCGCCTGCAGGTTGTTGCCACGAAAGCCGCTCATGACGTACACGATACCGTCGGCGTAGACCGGAGACGGGATCGCGTTCATCGTCGTGCCCCGGCTCTGCCAGACGATCTCTCCGGTCTCGAGGTCGTAGCTATACACGCGCTCCATGGCGGGGGTAACCACCTGCGCCCGCCCCTCGTGCTCGACGATGAGCGGGGTGGCCCAGGTGTCGATCTCGTCCCGGTTCGCGCGCCAGCGCTCCGCACCTGTCCGCTTGTCGAGCGCCACGATGAACGACTGCCCACCGATGTGGTCCCACGTGACTACCAGCGTGTCGCCGTGCAACGCGGGCGTCGTGCCCTCGCCGAACTCGTTCCGCATGAGTCGCGTACCCAGATCGACCTCCCAAAGTGGGTTGCCGTCCATGTCGTACGCAAAGAGACCCCAGGACCCGAAGGACGCGAAGAGATGCTCGCCGTCTGTGACCGCCGAGCCGGAAGCGTAGGTGCCGTTGGCCTGCTGATGTCCCTCGTGCGGTACCGCCTCGCGGGCCACCTGCTCCCAGACGACTTCGCCGGTTTCTCGAGAGATCGCCATGACGATGAAGCGATGCATCGGGATCACCCGCTGGCCTCGCCTCGAACGCCCACGATCACGACGACTCTGGTTTTCCGCCGCCGACTCCGGGGCGTCAACCGGCACCGCGGTGAGCATGAAGATCTTGTCACCCCAGACGATCGGCGATGCCGCGCCTCGGCCGGGGATCTCCACCTTCCAGCGAACGTTCCGCGTCTCGCTCCACTCCGTCGGCGGATTGCCGTAGCGCGCCACGCCGGTTGCGGCCGGACCGCGCCACTGCCCCCAGAAACGATCCGCGTCCGGGGACTGCGCTGCAGCCGACGTGGCCCAAGCGAGCACGCCGCACAGCACACCGATTGTCATCAACCGTCCCATTATCGAATTCTCCGCTCAGCCCTCGTGGTGAAAGCCCGTCAGATTCCACCGGTACCGCATCCCTGCTGTACGGCGCTGCTCCTCTGCCGCACATGCTCCAAAGAGTCCCTCGTTAAACCTGACCAGGGCCGGCCGAGGCTTCTCCCCAACGGTGCTCGATGCGACGCGGGGTGCCACCCCGGCTCCTCGTGTCAGAAGCACGTCGACGCTCCGAAGCGTGGTACCGCCCCCCCCTCGGGTACATACGCCGGTGGCACCGAATCCGTTACCAGGCCGCGGCGGCGCGCGCGGCCAGCACCGAGGTCACGGTCGGCCGGTCGGCGGGGCCGCGGCCGACGTGATGGAGCCGCACCACACCGAACGGGTCGATCAAAACATCGCCCCCCTGCTGAGCCGCGTCGGCCCGCGGCAACCGCGGAAACCGTCCCCGGAACGCCTCACGCGCGTAGGCCCGTATGGTGGCAAATCCCCAGAGATGACGGAGCCGGGCCGTGCGCATACCGTACGCCCGGTAGAGACGATGGTCGCCCCCCAGGAGGAGCGGCCAGATCAACCCGGTCTCGTCCAGATACTCGAGGGCCTCAGCGGGTCCCTCGAAGGTCACCACAAGTGTCTGGATCTGGAGACGCTCGAGTTCGTCCTGCGCGTCCTGCAACTGCAGCACGTGTCGGCGGCACGGCAGTCAGAACAGATGCCGGTGGAACACCAGTAGCAACCACCGGCCACGATAGTCCTCGAGGCGATGCTCACGACCGTGGGCGTCCGGCAACGCGAAGGGCACTGCCGGCCGACCGACCAGTCGTGTCATACCACCCATCTCCTACAGACATACCAGCATGGACATCGCTTGGGCGGACGCGCGTGCGCGGCGCCCAGCAAGCAGGTCAGCGCCGTGTGGCAGCGTAGCACGATTGCCGCGGCCTGGCACCCCGCCCTTGACAGCCGTCCCCGGCCGAAAGTATAGGTACAGTCCCCGCGGTGGTCGCGAGAAGGAGAGCGAGATGAAGACATTCGTGCCGGTGGTGCTCGCAGTGGTGTTCGCGGTAATTCTGGTGGCGTCGGCGGTCACCGCCGAGGAGACGATCACCGGCACGCTGGTCGAGGCGGGCTGTGCCGCCATGGGGGGCACCGAGCCGAGCGCCGAGCATATCGCCTGCATGGTGCGCTGCGCGCAGAATGGCGACCCGATCGGCATCCTGACCGATGACGGGCTGTATACGATCACCGGCGACTGGGCGTCCCTCAACGGCGACAAACTCGTCGAGCTGATGGCGAAGCGCGTGCGCGCGACCGGCGAGACGAGCGAGGCGGGCGGAGAACTGCTGGTCGAGGTCTCGACGCTCGAGTTGGCGCGCTGACCCGTGGCCGGCTGACCCCCTCACCACGGACAACCCCCACGAAGTCCAGCGCGCAGGTCCGCTCGACCTCGGCCACGGTCGTCCGATCCGACCCGCTGCCGGTGACCCCATTACTCGGGATCAGCATCTCACCAGAGATCACGAAGAAATCTCCGCGCTCAAGCGCCTCGACAAGATCGGTCATCTCATGGCAAGTCGGCGGCTGGCCGGTCGACAGGGCCGTGGTGCGCTCCCGCCGCATGCGACCGACGATGCAACGCGGTGTTTCACCACAGGCTCCTACCTAGCGCCACAGGGGTACGCGTCGCCGAACGCCGTGAGAATCAGCTCGGTGTCCCAACCGCCGAGATCGTCTGGGTACTGGGTGAGACAGGCAGAGACGAGGCGGGCCATCTGACCGACGCTGAGCGACCCGGACGGACAGAACGCAGCGCGGCTGACGAAGGCGTCGACCATGAGGGCGTGCGTGTGCCAAACGGCGCTCACCAGCCCCAGGCACTGGCCCATGTCCACCCCCCGCGCGCCATCGGGTCCGGATCGATGACGGGACCCCCGTCGCCGGTCGGACGTCGCGCCAGGCGAGGTATTCGTCTGGCTCCAGATCGACATCGAAGGCAGGGAACCTCGTACAAACGAAGGGCCAAGCCGGTCATGGCTCAGCCCTTTGCACTACTGTCGCGCCGCGCGGCGTGCGGCCCTAGACGCTCATCGGTTCGTCGCGGATCGACCGCTTCACCAGGTTCTTCATCAGGTTCACCTTGAACCCGTTGTGCGTCAATGGCGCCACGCCCTGGATCGCGATGGTGCCCGCCCGCTCGGCGGTCTGCTCGTTCCGCGCCTGCCCGCGCAGGGCGGTCTCCACCGCCGTCAGCCGGACGGGCGTCGGCGCCACGCCGTTCACCACCACCCGCGCGTCCTGAATCGTGCCGCCACTCTCCCGCAGCGCCGTGGCCACGTTCACCAGCGGGAAGTCCCATGTTTCCCGATCGCGCACCTTCTCGAAGTAGACCCGCGTACCGGCCCACGTCGATGGCAGCCGGATCGCCGTCAGGAGATCCCCCGGCTCCAACACCGTCATTCGCTCGATGTCGATTTCCGGCCCGACGAAGTAGTCCTCCGCCGGAACGACGCGCTCGGCGCGGCCCCGCCGCACGACCATCTCCGCCTCGAGCGCCACCAGCACCGGCGCCGTGTCCGACGGATTCACCGCCACGCACCGGCTCGCCCCCAGAATGCAGTGCTCCCGGTTCATCGCCGTCGGCGGGCTCGCGTAGCAGATGTTGCCCCCCGCTCGGTAGCACGTCCAGCCGTCCCGGTAGTACCAGCAGCGCGTGTCCTGCGACACGTTGCCGCCGATTGTCCCCTGGTTCCGAATCTGCGGCGACGCCGCCGACTGCGCCGCATACGCCAGCGCCGGGAACTGCGACCGCACCGCCGGGTGGTTGATTACCTCGATCAACCGCGCCATCGCGCCGATCTCGATCCCGTCAGCCGTCGGCCGGATCTCCCGCAGCACGTCCACACCCCCGAGGTCCACGACCACCCGCGGCCGCTTCACCCGGTCCTTGAACCAGTCGAGCGTATCCAGCCCGCCGGCATACACCCACGCGTCCGACCCGTGCTCGGCCAGCAGCGCCAGGGCCTCATCCGCGCTGGTCGGCTGGAACAGCTCGAGTCGAGGTATCACATCGCGAATTACGGCCATGGTTATCGCCTCTCCTTATACGTGAGCTGTCAGCCGATCGTGGCCCGTCGGAGCCTGCTCGAGCTGCGTCAGAATCATGTCGCGGGTCACCGGCGACCGGAAGAAGTCGCCGTTCTCCTGCCCCAACGCATCCGCGATGGCATTAACGACGGCGGCTGACCCGGCGCCATTCGCCGACTCACCGATACCCTTCGCCCCGAGCGGGTTGAACGGGTCCGGCAGATGATCCAAGGCCCCCCACTTCATCGGCTGCTCGTGTGGCACGTCGAGGATGCCCGGGGGCCGGTTGTTGTAGAAGCGCTTGGCCACGAGGAGCCCCCACCGCCGGTCGTAGACCCACTTCTGACTCAGGGCAATGGAGAAACCCTGAATCGCGGCGCCGAACACCTGCCCCTCAAAGTTCTTGGGGTGGATGACGGTGCCTACATCGCAGCCGGCGGCATAATCGACCATCCGGATGCTACCGGTCTCGGTGTCCACCTCGACTTCAGCGAACCCGGCCACGAACGACATCCGCCGTCCACCTTCCGGGAAGTTGTCCTTCGCGACCCCCATCAACCCCTGGCCGGCCAGCGCCGTCGCCGACACCGTGGTCATCCCGTTGATATCCTCCGGCAGCTCATGGCCGTCATACCTGCCACCAAGGTCGATCGCCCGCTGCGCCGCCCGCGCGAAACTCAGCCCCTGCGACGGATTGCCACGGCGATAGACCCGCTCGCCGCCGATCTCGTAGTCGCTCGCTGACCCGCCCAAGTCATGCGCCGCGATCTCCTGCAGCTTCTGACGGGCGTCGAGCGCCGCGGCCCAGTTCGACCGCGTGTGGGCGTGAACCGTCGAGCTGCCACCCTGCGAACAGCTCCAGGGCAGATGCCGGCTGGTGTTACCATAGGCGACCTCGCACTTCTCCCACGGCATGTCCATGCCCTCGGCCGCCGCGCGCGCCGTGTCGAAGGTCGACATTGTGCCCAGGGGGCCGACGCCGGACTTGATGTACATCCGACCGTCTGGCTGTATAACGAACAACCCGTCAACGCCGATGGCGCCGGCCGAATAGCCACTGATCGCAACGCCGATGCCGGTCACCTTCGAGCCATTACGCTGGCCGCTCCGCTGGAGACGCTCGGACCAGTTGAACAGCTCGGCGCCCTTGTCGAGCGCCTCTTTGACGAACGCGCTCGACACGTTGGGCCGCTGGCCGTCCTGGCCCGGCGGGCCATACTGCGCCTGGCCTTCCGGCGCATTGATTTTCAGCACCTCGACCTGGTCGAGCCCGAGCTGTTTGGCCGCCTTCTGGATGATCGGCGAGAGCATCGTCATCGACTGGACGCCACCCGGCGCGCGCTGCGCGCCACGCGGCGGCGTGTTCG
>Ga0310123_10003497_pt1 | contig 12139 bp, 9 predicted proteins | sample CB6_AW_1057_MG_FD_203505 | JGI IMG/M metagenome (GOLD analysis project Ga0310123, IMG submission 203505) | Marine microbial communities from Western Arctic Ocean, Canada - CB6_AW_1057 | ecosystem: Environmental > Aquatic > Marine > Oceanic | place: Canada: Western Arctic Ocean | collected... | reverse complement strand
AATTCCCATTGAGAATATTCAGCATCCGGTTCCAGGCGTCACGGTTGCCATCCGGTGCGGAATCTTGATTGAGCGCGTCCCAATCCTCTTTTTTACCTCCGTGATATTTTTCCGAGAAACCGGCATCCGGGCGTTCGACCGGGTTGTATAGCCCCCAATAGAGGCCGTTTAGGTAAAGGTGAACAAAGGTCGAGTTGGGTGCTGCCATGCCCATGTCCCGGGCAGTTTTCATTGCAAATGTATCGCGAATGTATAGAGCTTTGGTTCCAGCAAATGTCCAGGCATCATTGCCGTTAGCCCTCAAAACTATGTTGTTAAATCCACTCTCAACCTCTGGTCCGAACAACGGATAACCCAGTTGGGAGGCACCATATTTGCTCCTGAAAATAAGTCGGAAAGATTTTTTCAAAGTCAAGAGCCTTGACTGCATCTCTCGAAAGGCTCCCCCCTGAATTCGAATGCCGACGTTTTCTTGAAATCCTTGAGATTTATCGGGATGAATCATTTCCACAGAGGCAGGCCGTTCCCAAGTGGCCCCGCGCCTTTCCGGGTTTGAATAAATACCTCGAGGGCCAAACAAATCCCCAATATCCATCACGATGGATATCGAGGGTAAAGATTGAAGGCTCTCTTTGAGCCTGCGTGTGTATTTACCTCCATAACGATCCTTTCCATTCAGTCCTGTGACACGCTGATCCAGGTCATAATCAGCGGTTTGATTATCCCATCGTTTGGGAAATCCGGAATTCTTGGCGCTAATGGAAGTCTGCCTGATTGTGTCCTCGGGAAATACATAGGTCTGGGTCAGGGTTCTTGATGGCAGCCAATTTTTGTGGAAGGCAGTTGACCTTAGGATAGTTGTGTGGTCGATCGGAATTGGGGCGATGTATGTTTCTCCTGTAGTCAAAGTGGGATTGCTCCCGTCCGTTGTGTAACGGATGGATGCTCCCTCAGTAATCGATGACAGTGCGAGTTTGAAAGGTGTTTCGTAGAAACCGCGTTCATGGCCGGCCTCCGGGGTTGCAACCAATCCTGCGCTGGGTTCACCGTTTTGGTAACCGGGTGTGGGTAAACTGAAATAGCTGGTAGTGCCCAGGCTTTCCCTCGTGTTTTCTAGCTGGGCTTGAAATAGAAACTCCAAACTATCAGCGCTGTCATTGAGGGCTCGAATGGCAAGAAGATTCCTGCCTTTTCTGATTTGCTTGGCATTTATGCCAAAGCTCTCCCATGCTAGGACGTCTTTCCGTGGCCTTTTCAAAATATTTGTTGAAGGGAAACCCGGATTTTCCGGTGCATTTGATTGGGCAACCAGGACACCGTTAAGGTAGGCCAGAAAACCGCCACTGTATCGAACATTCAAACTCAGATAGTCCGTGGGATCCCCAGCTTTCACAGTGAAGGGAAACCGCAGGTCGAGAATTGCGGTCCGACCAAACATATCGGTTTCGACGTTCGTTAAAATCAGGTCCTCAAAGTCTGATGAGGAGGGGCCGGAAACTCCCAAAAATTCCACTTCTGCAATTTGCATACAACAACCGCTCGGTCCCACGGTCATCGGAAAGATCAGTTCATATGTCTTGTAGGTCACATCATTGTCGAAGCTTACCGTCTGCCGATCGAACCTCTCCAGGAATTCAGGAACATTTCCTGATGCGATCTTGGTAAACGTTACTCCATCATCATTTGACCCCGACAGTACAAAGTTTGCTGGATCCCGATCAGGCGCGTCATTGGCCGATGTCAGTGCCAAACCGGTCACTACTCCTTCGGTCGTTGTGATGGTCAAACCGGTGTTCACTTTGTCAAAGTTTAGGTATTTTGTTTTTGGATTGTTGTCGATTGCATTCTTGACAGTTTCGTTGGAAGGTGAACGATGGGAGGTGGGGATAATCAGGTCACTTGAATGGGTTACATCCGCCAATGTAGAATCCTTCACAAGGTGATCTGCCTTGCCCATGAATTGCACCTCGGCAATTTGCATGGCCACGGCAGAACCAGCGTTTCTTATTGTTGGGAAAATAAGCCTGTAAAGACGGAAGGTTTGATCATTTGGAAAATGAATCTCCTGGGAGCTGAATCGATCCGGGAAAGCATCAATTTTATCCTTCGCAATTACCGAAAAACCGATGCCGTTATTTGACCCGTATAATACAAAACTGGCTGGATCACGTTGGGGAGCGTCATTGGCCGATGTAAGGAGCAAGCCGGTGACTACCGACTGTTCACTCTCCGGTTCCACTGTCATGCCGGCGTTTAGCTTGTCAAAGTTGAGATATTTGGTCTTTACATCATTATCGATGGCATTTTTCACCGTCTCGCCTACGGGAGATCTTGTCGATGTTGGAATTATATCATCTCCTGGTTTAGTGATGTCATCCGTTGGAACAAGGGAGGCGACAGGAACCGGATGGTCCTTTTTGATGTAGCCAACCGCCGTTGTGGCGGCTTCCCAATTTTCATCCTCAAAATCAGGTTGAATCCAGTGGGATGCCGCTAGAGCGCTGGTGCGAAAATGCATTTTGCCTTTTGACTCTGCAGTCAAATAAGAATGGATTTCCAGATCCATGCTTTGACCGTATGAGACGTCATTTATTTGCGCGGGGTATTGGGGTGAGAATTCTGTGGCTATGGTTTTCTTATCCGGTTGAACAAATGCCAGGTAATCTCCATTACGGTTCAACTTAAAATTAGTGTGCAGCTCAGTCTTCGGATTCGAGCGATTTTTGCCTGAAGCAAAAACCAGAACAAACCCCAGCGATTCAACCGTAATATTTGGGAATTGCCACTTTGCCAGGTTATCTCGTTCATCGGTAAGATGCCAACCCTCAAGGGATATAGGTTCTTGGCTTGTATTGTGAATTTCAATCCAGTCACTTGAATCTTCGTCTTCGTCGATTAGACCTGAGCTGTTTGCAGCCAAAAATTCGGTGATAATCAAGCCTGGACCATCAGGATAGCAAGGGGCTAATGATGCAGCTAGAAACAGGGCTGCAAGTATGGTGGGGGGAGATTTCAATTTTTCATGTCTCCTTTCACTGGGATTGCTTGAGCCCCCCCCGTGTATTCTAACAGCGTGCGAGAGTGGATATGGGCGACAGGATTGAAGAGGTGGGGTTCACAGCATTTTTCGGATGGTTTATGGTCATGTCTTGCAATGCTCCCAGATCCTTTTCTCTTAGGGGCTTGACTAGATAAGGGGGTAGATTTGAACGTTTTGAGTAAGGTTTTGTACAAGTCACCGTGTCTGTGGTTAAACCTAAATTCACATTCCTTGAGATGCAAATAGAAAGCGTCTTTGCGCCAGCCGTGAAAAGGCAGCCACCCTCATCTACGACATTTGCGCGACACCCGCAATGACCCCGCCGAGGCCCATATCCTCGAGGCTGCCGAGCGCGGCTTGAAGCAGGCCGGTTGAACCGGAATCAACTTTATCAGTCAGTTGCCGACTTTCTTAAGTTCGTATAAGTAACAGTTGTCTCCGGCTTCTGTTTTGAAGTCCTTGGGACGAGCTAATTTTGGATCGTAGGCATAGCAAAAGAATAACTTTTCACCCTCCACCTTATAAATTCCCTTCAGTGATTTATCTCCAAGCCTTTGAGTCGATAAGTCCACTTCTTTGGGTATACTTTGGGGGTTGATTTTCAATGTGTAGACACTTGTTCTCCTTTTCGGCCTTATCCATTTATTGCCGACAATTTCATCGACAATACCAAGAGCCCCAGATTGTTTACTCCCAGATATTTCACAATGAACAATCTGCCATTTCCCCTCTAATTCAATTGGCTTATTATCCTTAGCTTTTTGCTTGAGAGGGCAACTCCTGCGACTGCCCACACCCAACCAGCACCACGGCTGCGACGATTGAGACGAGGCAACAACCGTTGTTGATGAGCTGGTTATACTTATTTTCCCAAATGCTTGCAGTATATCGTTTCATCAAACGGTGAAGATCACTTCCGATCCCAGTAGGCTTGCGGGTGCCCCAACGGGTATTGAAAACCGATGCTGCTGGTTCTCGCCGATTCAGCGTGGCCATCGACGTGCGCAACGTTCGCGGTTGAGCCGTGGCGGTTGTGAATGCGATGTGGTGACGTGGTGTACCACGGCTCGTTATTGGGTGTTCGGAAATACACAGAAGGGCCTTTGTGCTTCGGATCGACAAACCACTTGTCGGGATCTTTTTCCCTGGGGTTTTTGAGCAGTCCGGAGTCGGCGAAAATGACTGTGGTGGAGGGGCTGACTATATCCGATTCTTTGACCTTCCAAGCAGTTTCCAAATAGTGCCCCAATTCCGGATGGTTCATGCCGATCCCAAAACTCTTCGGATCTTTCAGGCTTGGGCAACTGTGAATCTGTGTGTTCCTCCCCAGTTCCTTCTGGAGCAAGTCCGGCCACCAAGTGTTGCCCCATGGCAAAATCGCATCTGCCGGCGGGCGTACGGCTTTGGTGAGTTGCACAAATTCCCCGTCGTGCGCGTCGGTGTAAAATCGATGGGCGAACCCGATCTGACGCATGTTGCTGAGGCAGGCAGTGGAATGCGCCTTGGCCTTGGCTTTGCTCAGGGCCGGCAACAACATGCCAGCGAGAATCGCGATGATGGCGATGACCACCAGTAGTTCGATTAAAGTGAATGCACGATTGGTTTTCATGTCTCTCTATTGGCTTGTAGGGAGCGAGCCTCCATGCTCGAAGGCACAGGAACCTAAATCAGGCTTGATTGTGGTTTCATTCATTGTGCAATAGTAATCTCAAAAAGCGGCCTTGTACGTTCTGGTGGATTGGATGATTGAGCCTTCGTATTTTTCGGACTCTTCTGCGGAGTTCACCAATCCAAAATCGCCGCTAAATAATTCCTTGAATTTTTTGTAACTGGCATGGCCGTCTGTGTAGATATGGTTGCCTCCCTCGTTGTGCACGTTTGAGCAGTGCTCACGCAGCCGCACGCTGACGAAGGAGTTGTGTATGCCCCGGTTGGCGTACATGTGCCATTCCCGGTAGGGCGTGGGCTGTTTGCCGCTGAGGGTTGCCTCGGTGCGGATGGTCGGTTCCGGTTGGACCCACATATGATTAGAGACTGACCACCCTTCTTGAATAACGATGATGTCCGAGGGATTCGGCACTTGCCCCAGCTTTCTCCCGAGAACAACGGCGTTGGCCAGAAAGCTGGTGCTGCTGATTTTGGTCGGCTTGTAGATATGGGTCGGGTTCGGTTTCAGCGACGGGCAGGTATAGTATTTGGTTTCACTCCCGACTCCGCCCATGTAAGGGATCAGGAGTTTGAGCACATTGTCGGGGGCGTGCTCGAATGCGAAGTTGAACACGGCCTGGGTTTTCGGTGGCAGTTTTCCTTTGTCATCATTGTACATCATCATGGACAGGCCAACTTGGCGCATGTTGTTGAGACAGGAAATTCTCTGACCGTTGCCCTTGGCCTTTGACAGTGCCGGGAGCAGCATCCCGGCCAGGATGGCGATAATGGCGATCACCACCAGCAATTCGATCAGAGTAAACGCCTTAGAATATGAACGTTTCATTTTCGTTTTAAAAATGGTGACGTTGGAGGAATACCCCTCTGGCTAAACGCTGTAAACCCATTTTTTCACCTAAAAAAGCAGTTCTGCATTTCCCTGTGGCCTCTGGCGTGTGTTCTTTTTTTGTTTAACACCCAACCAGCACCACGGCTGCGATTGTTGTGATTAGTATGTGTTTCATTTGCCTTCGGCGTTCAAGTGGTGGAGCGGGTTGGTTTAGTTGCCAGCGGCTTCCAGTTCCTTCTTGGTCTTGCCGCCGTGCTTGCGGAGGAGGGCGGCGGTTTCTATTTCACGAGAATTATAGGCTTTGTCAAGCGGCGTTAAATAATTACGCGAACTCTTCGCATTCACATCCGCACCTTTTGCAATCAAAAATTCAATAATCTCTGTGTTCCCCCAGAAAGCTGCTTTATGCAACGGGGTTTCTAAAGGATATCCCCAATCATTCTTCCCATTCACATCCGCGCCTTTTGCGATTAGTAATTCGACGACTTCCTTCTTATTTGACCATGACGAGGCCACCACCAGCGCGCCGGCTCTTTGGTTTATGTCTGCACCTTCATCTAAAAACTTCTTCACGGCCTCTAAATCACCACCTCCAGCAGCACCATAAATGGAACCGTGTTCCCCGCCGTTTTTGAGGAGAAGTTCCACAATCTCCTTTTTCTTGAGTTGCTGGTTTTTACTGGATTCCCAGTTCTGGCTTTGAATAAGATCAAGCGGGGGGTTTTCACCAGACTTCACGTTTATCTGCGCACCCTCATTGATTAGCAGTTCAACTGCTTCCTTGTGGAGATACCAAGCGGCATGGTGTAAAGCCGTCCATCCTTTGTAATCTTTAGCATTAATATCCACCCCCTTATTCAAATGGTATTGAACAGCTTCAATGTTTCCATTCCCCGCAGCCTCCCAAATTTTCATCTCGCTCGGCTTCAATCCAAGCAATAATTGAGCTGCCGCCCTATCGGGAGGATTCGTTGGCCCACAACCCACCAGAACCACGGCTGCGATTGTTGTGAGTAGGAGGTGTTTCATTTGCCTTCTGCTTCCAGTTCCTTCTTGGTCTTGCCACCGTGTTTGCGGAGGAGGTCGGCGATTTCGGTCTGTTTGCTAGTGATGGCCCAGTCTAGCGGTGTGGAATCAAACCTGTTGTTCGCATTCACATCCGCACCGGCAGCCAAGTGTTGTTTGACGGCTTCAATGTTCCCAAATTCCGCAGCCTTAAGTAGCGCACGATCTGCTGCTGGATTACTTGGCTTCCCGCACCCCACCAGCACCACGGCTGCGATTGTTGTGAGTAGGAGGGGTTTCATTTTCCAGCGGCTTTCAATTCTTTAGCTGTCTTGGCTCCGTGTTTACGGAGGAGGTTGACAACATCATCGTTACGCGTGACATCCAATGGCGTATACCCCCACTGCCGCACCCACTTCTGAAAATCCAACCCCTCCTTTCCCCTCCTAAGAGCGACACCCAGTGGCGTACGCCCCCACGAATTGCTCCTGATGTTTACATTGGCCCCCTTTCCCAGAAGAAGTGTCACGGTTTCTTTTTGGTCGTTGCGCGCAGCACGATACAAAGGAGTCCGTCCTCTCATATCCTTCGCATTCACATCCGCACCAGCAGCTAAATGTTGTTTGACCGCTTCAATGTTTCCTAATTCAGCAGCGACATGAATGGAATCGGCTGCACCGCTTTTGCCGCCGCGTGTACGCAGGAGGTCGGCGGTTTTGGGGTTTTTGTATCGGATGGCTATATCTAGCGGTGTTTCAACATACTTATTCATCGCATTCACATCTGCACCTTTGTTGATAAGGAGTTCGGCGATTTCCTTGCGACCAGAACGAGCCGCCTCATGTAAAGGAGTCCATCTATCGCCGTCAGTCATAATATTTACATCCGCACCGTTGGCGATGAGTAGTTCGGCGGTTTCCTTGTGACCTCCCCAAACTGCCTGATGCAAAGGAGTCCATCCCGACTCATTCTTTGCATTCACGTGCACACCAGCAGCCAAGTGCTGTTTGACGGCTTTGATATTTCCTTTTCTAGCAGCTACCCACATCGGCGACCCACACCCAACCAGCACCACGGCTGCGATTGTTGTGAGTAGGAGGTGTTTCATAATGATCTAGTGAGTCGGAATCCTCTCCTCGGTTGGGGGTTCCTTTTCAAGCCCAGCCGGTTGCCCCGTAGAACCGCTAGAAATGCTCTCAGCTGGGCTATCTGCCACGTTGGCCCATATCATCAGTGCAACCAGCAAAAGCACTGTGACGACAATTATGAGTTTCTTGGTGGGCATTCAGTCGGTTGCAATAGATTTCAGGGCCGACACAGGCGGACTCTGATTGGGGTGGGCGGTTTTTACAATTTGAATAACCCAGCCAAAATTGATCAAAGCGTGTATCTGGAAACACCTTTTTAGTGGAAAATTTCCAAACTCAATAACCCATCACAACAACCATCGCCCCAAACAAAAGGCACCCCCCCGCCTCTTCAGCTTAATAAACATCTTAACTATCTTATATTCGGGGTGTTCCGACATAACGGCCAAACCTGCGGCTACATGGTAAAAAGTTATCCACCTTAAAGTGCTTGACTCTTCTCTTTAAAATACACAATCTCCTTTTTCACCGCATTTTATTATGAGCTTTACTGAAAGTATTGGAACGTGTTTTCGTAAGTATGTAGATGGTAACGGAAGAGCTTCTCGGTCGGAGTTCTGGTATTTCCAGCTTTTTCTAGTCGTACTATATACAATATCGCAATGGATCGATTCAGCTGTTTTTGGAACTGGATTCGGAGAAACAGGTACAGTTTATATGGTGGTTGCGCTGGGAACACTCTTGCCCGCTATATGCGCTACCGTTCGCAGGTTGCATGATGTGAATAAAAGCGGTTGGTGGATTCTAATCATTTTCACCTGTATCGGAATAATTCCATTAATTATTTGGGAAGCTACCAAGGGCACCTCTGGTTCAAATGAATATGGTGACGACCCCTTGGGAACAGAGCAATCTGAGTAAAAACAGTCTTACCCCGTAAGCTATTTCCCTTCAGCTTTCAATTCTTCAGCCGTCTTGCGGGTTCGAGTCCCGTCGGTCACCCCATCCCTTCTTTTCCGATCCGCTCGCCTCTTAGTCGCCGACCATGTCCAGCACCGAACCAGTCGCATTCCTGAATGGTGATTTTTTTTCGGCGTCGATGGCGCGGATATCGGCGGGCGACCGTGGGTTTCTTTACGGCGACGGGTTGTTTGAGACGATTCGTGTTCATGACGCTCGGCCGTTTCTTTGGGAGTGGCACATGATGCGGTTCACGGATGGCGCGGTGTCACTTGGCATTGCCCTGCCACAAACCACGGAATCGCTGCTCGGCAACGTTCATGAGTTGATCCGTCGAAACAGCATGAGTGAGAGTGTTATGCGTATCGCGCTTTCGCGCGGCGTTGGCGAGCGCGGCTACGGCGTAACCGGCGAGGAGCAACCGACGCTGCTCATCACACAGCATTCTCCGCCGACCACCCCGGCCAAGCCGCTTTCGTTGGTGAGCACCTCGGCGCGGGTTGCCATTGGCGACCCCTTGGCCAAGGTGAAATCGGCTAACAAACTTGGCTCCATCCTGGCCAAGCGCGATGCCGCCGCCCAAGGCGCGGACGATGGGTTGATCCTCAACTCCGACGGCAACGTCACCGAGACGTCCTCGGCGAACTTGTTTTGGGTGGAAGGTGGGACGCTTCACACGCCGCCGGTGTCGGATGGCCTCTTGCCGGGAGTCACCCGGCGACTGGTGGTCGGCTTGGCCTCCGCGCTTGGCCAAGCGGTGCGCGAAGAGTCGGTTACCTCCGACCGCCTGCAACAAGCTGATGCCGTCTTCGTCACTTCAGCGGCGACCGGGGTTATCGCGGTTGGCCAAGTAAACGGCGGGGCGCTTGGCACACACCCTCTCGTTTGCCAATTGCAGGACGCCTACGATGCGGAGTTGGCACGGCACGCTGCAGCCGGTGACTGAGCGCCGCTCAGGAAGCTTTTTTGCGCGGGGCGCGCTTGGCCTTGGCCTTGGGCTTGCCCGCGATGAGGTAGTCGAGGTAATTGATCATCGACTCGCGCATTTGGTTGCGCGTCACGATGGCGTCGATCATACCGCGATCGAGCAGAAACTCAGTGGTTTGGAAGCCCGGCGGCAACTCCGCCTGTGTGGTGTCCTTGATCACTCGCGGCCCGGCAAAGCCGATCATCGCGCCCGGCTCGGCGACAATCAGATCCCCGACGCTGGCGTAGCTCGCCATCACGCCGGCGGTGGTCGGGTTCGTGAGCACGCTGATGTATGGCAGGCCGGCCTCGGAATGGTAGGCCAACGCGCCGCAGGTCTTGGCCATTTGCATCAGGCTGAACATCCCCTCGTACATTCGGGCGCCGCCGCTGGTGGAAATAATGATCACCGACAGTTTTTTCCTGGTGCCGATCTCGATCAGGCGGGTGAGTTTTTCGCCGACAACCGATCCCATCGAGCCGCCGAGGAATGAAAAGTCCATGATGCCCAGCGCAACCTTGTGCGGCCCCATCTTGCAGAGGCCGGTGATCACCGCATCGTTTTCACCGGTGCTTTTTTGATAACGCTCCAGCTTGGACGGGTACGACGCCACACCGGTGAACTTGAGAACATCCACGCTGCTCATCCCAGCGTCCATCTCCTTGAACGACTTTTCGTCCACGAGCGACGCCAGCCGCACCCGCGCCGCGATCGGGAAATGATAACCACACGACGGACAGGTCTTGAGGTTCTCCTCAAGGTCCTTGTCGTAAATCAGCTCCGCGCACTTGCCGCACTTGGTCCACAACCCCTTTGGGATGTTTTTCTTGCGGGGCGCCGCTTCGCCGAACTTCATCCTGCCGGAACCGCTTCCTGGCTCGATGCCGGTCGGGATGGACTGGACGTCCACCGTCTCAAGTTGCGGGGTAGTCCCGGAAAAATCAGATAAATCAGACATATCGGGTTAGTATCCGGGCGAACCAAGGCCACGGGCAAGCGTCCAGACGCCCACCTCCGCGGCACCCGCTTTTTTGCAGGCACGCGCGCAGTCGCTCGTGGTGGCTCCGGTCGTCAAAACGTCATCGACAAGCGCAACACGCATACCGTTCAAATTCACTTTGTCCGGCTCGAACGCCCCGCGCATGTTGGCCAGGCGCTCGCCTCGGGAAAGCAGTGTTTGGGTTTGGGTCACTCGGGTGCGTTTTACCGCGCGGGTCTCCACCTTCAAGCCAGTCGCCCGGCTCAGGTTTCGGCACAACTGCTCGGCCTGGTTGAAGCCCCGCTCGCGCAAGCGTACCGGATGAAGTGGCACCGGCACAAGGCAATCGCCACGCCAATCGCCGATTTGTTTCACCGCCCCACCACTGAACAGCCGGTCAAACAGCGGCTCCAGCCAGAGCGCCTGCTGATATTTGAAACGGTGAATCGCCTCGAGCATCTCCGCGTTGGCCTGCATCACGGCGCGCGCGAACTCGAAACGCAACCCCATCTCCACGCAGTTCGTGCACTCAAACTCGCCGCTGATCTCCCCCGGAAACGGCTGGCCGCACCGCCGGCAAAACGGCGGCTCAATCGGCTTGAGCCTGGCCAAACAGCCATCGCCGATGTAGCCGTCCTCCGGCTTGGCCGGCTCATCGCGGCACAACTGGCAAATCTCGGGGAAAATCAAAGCCCACCCGCCCTTGCCCAAGCCGGCCAGCGTTGAATTCCATCGGGTCACCGGCGCGAGCCTGTCGCAACCACCCCGTCACTGCAACGGCAAATTGGCCAGGCGAAAAATGACCAGGGCCAGCGGCGGCAACTCAATGACCAGCGACTGCTCGAGGCCGTCCGCCGGTTGCCCCTCCGTTTCGCGACCGCCGTCGTTGCCGAGGTTGCTCCCGCCATACGCTGCGGCGTCGCTGTTGAGCAACTCCTCCCATCGGCCGGTCGCCGGCACGCCGACGCGATAGTCGTTTCGCGGAACCGGCGTGAAGTTGATGACGATCAGCAGCACCCCGGCACCGGACTTGTCGCGGCGCAAAAACGACAGCACGGAGGCATCGCGGTCGTTGCAGTTCACCCATTTAAAACCGGCCTCGACGAAATCAGCATCCCACAATGCCGGCTCGCTCCGGTACAACTGGTTGAGGTCGCGCACCCACGACTGGATGCCCCGGCCCGGCGAGTCGCCCTTGGCCAACGGCCAGTCGATCTGCCGGTCTTCGTTCCACTCCTCCGCTTGGCCAAGCTCGCCGCCCATGAAGAGCAACTGCTTGCCGGGAAATGTCCACTGGTAGCCCAGCAGCAAGCGGAGATTGGCCATGCGCTGCCAGTCGTCGCCGGGCATTTTGGCGAGCAGCGACCCTTTCAAATGCACCACCTCGTCGTGCGAGAGCGGCAGCACAAAATTCTCGCCGTAATGGTAAGTCATCGCAAATGTGACCTTGTCAAAATGGCATTTTCGGTGAATTGGATCCTCACGCAGAAACTCCAAGTTGTCGTGCATCCAGCCCATGTTCCACTTGAACGAAAACCCCAGTCCGCCGTCAACCGGCGGACGCGACACCTTGGGCCAGGCGGTCGATTCCTCGGCGATGGTC
>Ga0310123_10003496_pt1 | contig 12140 bp, 12 predicted proteins | sample CB6_AW_1057_MG_FD_203505 | JGI IMG/M metagenome (GOLD analysis project Ga0310123, IMG submission 203505) | Marine microbial communities from Western Arctic Ocean, Canada - CB6_AW_1057 | ecosystem: Environmental > Aquatic > Marine > Oceanic | place: Canada: Western Arctic Ocean | collected... | reverse complement strand
ACTTCCACTACCCTCATGAGACACTCGCGGCCAAACGCGTGCAATGGTCGCCGGCATCCGGATACGTCGAAATCGACTTTCGCGACTTCGGACCTGTCGGCCGAGAAGACCGTGGCAGTGACGCCAGCGTACGTTCACCGCTATCGAAAGGACCCTGATGTTCGCCTCGGTTTCAGAACGGTAAGCGGAGAAACAGACGGGACAAACTTTCGCGACACGATCACCCAGCGCCCCATCCGTATCACGCGCGCCGTCGTGTTCGTCACTATGCTCGCTGTCGTCACTCGGCCAGTCCTGCAGATGCTGGGAGTCGACCTCGGGTATGGTCTCTCGCTGGAGCGAGCGACCTCGTGGCTTATCGAGGAGGGCCTGCGAATCCTTCTGATCGGCGCGCTGGCTTACTTTGCCATACGAATTTCCGCGATCGGGATTGACCACTTCGAGACCGTGGTGCGGAGTCGGGGCGGTAACAGCCTGGAACGACGCGACTTTGCTAGTCGCCTCCGCACGATGGGTGGGCTGATCAAGAACGCGGTCAACGTGTTGGTCGTCGCTGCAGCGACCCTCATGATTCTCGAAGAGGTCGGTGTCAACATCGCGCCGCTGCTGACTGCCGCCAGTATCGGCGGTCTGGCGGTCGGATTTGTCGCGCAAAACATCGTGCGTGACGTGATTTCAGGGTTCTTCTTGATACTCGAGGATCAGATCCACGTCGGCGATGTCATCAAGATCGACACGACGAGTGGTGTGGTCGAGTCGGTCAAACTGCGTACGGTGGTGCTCCGCGATCTTTCGGGAACGGTACATGTGATCCCGAACGGTTCGATCACCACGCTGTCCAACATGACCAAGGACTTCTCATACTCGGTGCTGGATGTCGGTGTCGCCTACAAGGAGGACACCGACCATGTCGTCGACGTCCTGCGTGATGTCGGTGCAAACATTCGAGCCGATACTGATTTCGGTCAGCATATCCTCGACGAGCTCGAAATCCTCGGTGTCGACGACTTCGCGGATTCGGCCGTCACGATCAAGATCCGCATGAAGACACGCCGGCTCAAGCAATGGATGATCGGCCACGAGCTACGGCGACGCATCAAGAAGACGTTTGACGCACAGGGGATCGAGATTCCGTTCCCACACGTCTCGCCATATATGGGTGAGGTCTCGAACCCGTTCCTGACCCGTGCGATGAGCGCGACCGAGGAGGCCGAGCTCGTGGCGACCCGGGAGCAAGCCGCCGTGGCTCGTCGAACCGAAGACCGGCGGCGAACGTCGGACGGACGCGATCCAAGTGACACCGAGGGCCTGGGCGATGTTGGGTAGCGTCCGCCCACAGCGGTGTGCAGGAACGTAGAGATCGAGACCCTAATCCCGAAAGGGATTAGCGAATCAGGATGGTCTCCGGATACTGCGCGTACCACCCGAACCAGAAGGCCCGGTGGGCAGCCTGGCGGGCCCGACGGCGAGTCGAATCGGACACCGCCACCAGCGCAGCCTCTTCGACGCGCCATACCTCACCGTCCTCATCAACGACACGGTCATCATCGAACTGGCTCGTAAAACGGACCTCGCTGGCGTCATACACACGGTTGGCACTCCCTCGACTGGTGACCACCACAAACTGCCGACCGGTGTATTCAAGATGGTGTAGGCGGTGGTTGTTAAGATAGTCGGTGGCGATCGCCATGGGCTGGCGCACACCTGAGGCGTCAGCGACCCGCAGCACGAGCACCTCGTCCTTGTTGTTCAACCGGTCATCGAGCGTCGGGACGTCGAACATGAGCCGATCCGTCGAGAAGTACTCCCGATACGCTGCCCCTTCGGCATAGTCGCGGTCGAAGCCGGTGGCTAGCGAGAGGACGGTCGTCTCCGGGTGCTTCTACCGCCACTCCTCCCATGTTGTCGTCACCACCGCGCGGTAGGTCAGCTGCACACCAGAACCGACGCGCGCGCCCACGACGGGAACGCCTTCGAACGTGTTCCACAGACTGCTTGTCTCGTGGTCGAACATCAGCTTGTTAGAGCGATATAACAGGCCACTGGTCCCGAAGTGGATGTGCTCTCCATCCACCACGCTCTCGTAGGGGATGACCGTGCCACAGAGCGTGCAATACACGACCGTCAGCTCAACCAACCCCGCCGAGTGCATCAAACGCCATCTCATGCCAGGCCAGGATGCGTTTTGGAAACGCCCGGGTCTCGTCATTGACTGCAAGTCCAAAGACGATGTCGTCATCGTCGAGATAGGCGGCCTTATCATCGGAAGGACCAACATACTGAGGATAGACCAGCGAGGGGATTCCGTTTACCGGGACGCCGCCCCAGTCCACTTCCTCCAGCCGAATGGTGGCCCTGGCCTCGGGCGAAAAGAAATCTCGAAAGCGAGGATCGATCCGGCTGTACCAAATCCTCTTAAAATCGTGTAGTAGGGGTGCGGATCATACGGTTGCGCCCACATCCACTGCTGGATTGCAGCCAAGTCCGAGCTGCTCCCACTCAGTCTGAGACCGGTCTGATCTGAGATAAAGCTGGCGCGGCGGCGCCAGACTCGCGTCGCCGGATCCTCAAGATCCTGGCGCCGGGGAACGTCGCCAGGCCCAAGATTGCCTCTACCAGTTTGCGGTTGCCAGCTCAGGGCGAACGGTGCGGTCCGCGGCGACGGGTCCGGCGGCGGAGTCAACAGTCGTATGAAGTCGCGAAAGATCGGCACATAGCCGTTGCGCCACGAGGAAGCGATCTGTTCGAGCGCCTCTGCGGCCTCGTCTTCATCAGCCGAGGCGCCGTAGAAGAACAACGACAGGTCGGGCACGCCCGACGGTGGCTGCCTTTCAGATGTGGTCACCGACGCGAGTGCTACCCCGACCAGCAGGATGAGACCGAACACGAATCGAGCGAGGAGGTTCATCAGGTCACGCTTACGACACTTTAATCGCCGAAGGGTGCTCAATGGTAACTGGAACTGGCCGTGTCGGGCGAGGGCGGAGCCCCACAACCAATCGTGTATAGTGGCGGTGGGAGTCGCCCGGGTTGATGTCGATGGGGTGCCGCATCGGGAGACGGAATGGCCAGACGACGCCCAGCTTAAAGACCTGCCGCACGGCCTTCCACCGCCAAGACAACCCGAAAAAAAGCGTCGCAACGCGCCAGCCGACCGAGTCGTGTCACCAGGGGCTCCACGAGCGCGACCGCGTGGCCCACGGCGCTCACCTCGATCGAACCGAACAAGATCCTGGTCCGAGGATATGTGCTCGACGAAATGATGGGACGGGTCTCATTCGGTGAGGCTGTCTATCTCGTTCTCACTGGTGAGCTTCCAGCTCCGGACGTGGGCCGTCTGGTCGAAGGTCTTCTGGTCTCGTCTCTCGATCATGGTGTCACCCCTCCATCGGCGATGGCCGCACGAAACGTGGCCACGACGGGAGCGCCGGTGCGAGCCGCGGCAGCAGCAGGCGTGCTTGCGCTAGGGTCACCTCTCGGCGGTGGCAGCAGCATCACCGGGTGTATCCGTTTTCTCGATGAAGGGCTGGCGTTGATTGGCGAATGGGTGTCGTATGACGATGCGGCACGCCGCATCGTCGAACATGCCTATGCCAGGAGACAGACCCCTCCTGGCTTTGGACACCGTTTCCACACCAATGACCCCCGTGCTGCACGGCTGATGCAGATCGTGCTGGAGCTCGATCTCGAAGGTCGATACCTGCAGCTTGTTCGGTCGGTCGAGCGGGTGCTCGCTGAGCGACGACCGGTATCGGGTGAACCCCCGCTACCGGTTAACATCGACGGCGCTATCGCGGCCGTCTGCGGAGACCTGGGGTTGGACCCTGAATCGGCGAGTGTGCTCTTTATGGTCTCGTGTCTGCCAGGCATCGTGGCACACGCCATCGAGGAACAGCAACGACAGCCAGCCATGCGGCAGATCGACCCGTCCCATCATATCTATGACGGGCCGGGCTAACACCGACTGCCTGAAACGAGAAGGTAAGGTGGATAAAAATGGTGGGCGCTAGTGGATTCGAACCACTGACCCCCGCCGTGTGAAGGCGATGCTCTACCACTGAGCCAAGCGCCCACGACTATTCGCGTGGATCGACTATCAAAAGTGTACCGCAACGACCGCCGTGGAGCAATCTTCATCCGAAGGTGAACACCCGGTCCTAACCCGCGTCGCCGTCCAGCCTAGGGGACGCTGTCGATTAAAGCTCGGAGCATCCTGACATATTGCTCATCCGCATCGGCAATAGCACTGCCGCTCGTGTTCTCGTCAAGTTGCAGGATTTCTGAACCGTCATTATACGAGTCGAAACCCGCATCATCGGCGATTAGACCGTTCGCACCGACGTCGGTGATCAGGACCTTCGTGCCGTCAATGGACGCCGTGTTGAGGTCGATATAGACCTCCATAAACTCCCCGTTCCCGAGCTTCTCATCAAGATAGACCGGGACCTCGTAACGCGCTGAGACTACGAGAAGCTGTCCCGGAAACGCCAGCGCGGCAACGTATCGATCGTCGTCCACCGTGTCCTTGGCAGCCAGCGCGTCCAGCTGACCGCCGGTCATCAGCTGCGATAGCTCTTCGGCAAGGGGTGCTGACTTTGACTCCTGAGCGGTGGCGGAACCCACCGACAGGGCGAAGGACGTAAGCAGGGCGAGCGCAGACGCGACAGACAATTGCTGTGTACTTGGCATAGTGCCTCCTCTGGCAGATCTCCATCAACTAAAACTTGGTCGCCTCCTTGTATCACCGATCGCAGTGAGCGTTAGCGTCAGTCTGCCGGATCCACTAAGAGGCTTCTACCCTATAAACAGAGCCTTTTTCATCGTCGTTCACCGACCTCATCCCCTCGGCCGGTGGCTCCTGAGAAACGGTCGATGCGCCACGCAGCACGCCGAGTGCCACGCGTAACCCCTCCAGTAGCGCTGAGCCCTGCCGAAACGGCTCGATCACCGCATCTTGCGTGACCACGGTGATACGGTCGACCCGCTCAGCCACCCGGGCAAAGAGTTGGTCCGCCCGTTCGACCTGAGCCACGGCCAACGACGTTGCACGATTCATGTCTCCACCCATGGCGTTCACTCGATCGAGAGCCGGTTTGAGCTCCAGCTCGATCAGATCGACCATCCGGTCCACCCGGCGTGCGAGACGCGCCCCATACACGATGATCCCGACCTGCGCGAACGCCATCACCAGCGTCGCGGTAGCGATCGCTCCGAGGAAGACGGTTTCCATTACCCCTGCTCCTCTACCGGTGCCTGCTCGGGATCTCGCGCCCGCTGATACGCCTCGCGACCACGGTCGATTGCGGTCGAGACTTGCTCACGCTGCCGCCGGACGAAGTCGGTTCCCTGACGCACGGCGACACCTGCCTTCTCTCGACCCTCACGTGTTCGATTATTGAGTACGCGACGGGTCTCTTCCCCGGTGGTCGGTGCTATCAGCAGCGCGGTCACGGCTCCTGTAATCGCACCCACGACAAACGCCATCATGATCACGCCTGCGTGTGCGTCGTTCTCTCTTGACATGACTACTCCCTTTCACGACGTGGGCGCTCGAACATGAGACACCCTACCTTATTTTCTCACACACGCCGCTTACCCGTCGTCAGCCAAACCGAGATCACGCGCGCGCAGGGTCTTCACCTGGTCACGGAGTCCGGCCGCCCGCTCGAACTCGAGGTTTCCCGCCGCCTCCCGCATCCCAAGCTCCAACCCGGCGATGTGGTCCCGCAGCTCTTGCCGTGTCTGAAATGACGGTGAGACCTCCTTCGCCAGGGGAACCGTTACATAGTCACGCTCGTACGGACTGGACAGCAGGTCATCGATTTCCTTGACGATCGACTCCGGCGTGATGCCGTGTTTGCGATTGTAACTTTCCTGTCGTTCCCGTCGTCGCGACATCTCGCCAAGTGCCGAGCGCATAGAATCGGTCATCCGATCAGCATACATAATGACTCGACCATTGACGTTGCGTGCCGCCCGCCCCGATGTCTGGATTAGGGATCCCGCGGATCGCAGAAACCCTTCCTTGTCAGCATCGAGGATCGCCACCAGGGACACTTCCGGCAGGTCGAGTCCCTCTCGAAGCAGGTTGATCCCGACCAGGACGTCGAACGCCCCCCGGCGCAGGTCCCGGAGAATCTCCACCCGCTCCAGCGTGTCGATATCGGAGTGCAGATACCGAACCTTGACGCCGAGTTCCTGGTAGTACTGCGTCAGATCTTCAGCCATACGTTTGGTGAGCGTGGTGACGAGCACCCGTTCACCCCGCTCGGTTCGCGTTCGAATCTCATGCAGGAGGTTATCGATCTGTCCCTTGACAGGTCGAACCTCGACCTCTGGATCGATTAGCCCTGTCGGTCGGATGATCTGCTCGACGACGACTCCCCCAGCCTCGGAGAGCTCATACGGTCCCGGAGTGGCCGACACCGAGACCACCTGGCCGATCCGCTGCTTCCATTCATCGAAGTTCAGCGGACGATTGTCGAGAGCCGACGGCAATCGAAACCCAAAATTGACCAGGACCGTCTTGCGCGACCGGTCGCCGTGATACATGCCTCGGATCTGTGGAATCGTCTGGTGACTCTCATCGATGATCGTCAGGGCGTCCTCGGGGAAGTAGTCGAGTAGGGTCGGTGGAGGGTCCCCTTCGGATCGACCCGAGAGATGACGGGAGTAGTTCTCGATGCCGTGACAGTATCCGATCTCCTTGATCATCTCGAGATCGAACATTGTCCGCTGGTGCAGGCGCTGGGCTTCGAGAAACTTGCCCGCCCGCTCGAGCCGCGGCCGCCAGTCGTCGAGTTCGGCTGTGATTTGTTCGACCGCGTCGAGCATGCGCCGGCGCGGTGTCACGAAGTGGGACTTGGGATAGACGGCGATCTTGTCGTGTCGCTGGAGGGTTTGTCCAGAGACGGGGTCAAACGTCTCCAGCTGCTCAACCTCGTCGCCAAATAACTCGATCCGGAGCGCCCGCTCTTCGTACGACAAGAATACTTCAACCACGTCGCCACGCACACGAAACACACCCCGCAAGAAATCGTCATCGTTGCGATCGTATTGGATCTCGACGAGCTTTCGTATAATCGACTCGCGATCGATCCTCTGGCCGCGTTCCAACGGGAGCAACATGCCGTAATAGGCCTCTGGCGAACCCAGACCGTAAATACACGATACACTGGCAACGATGATCACGTCGCGCCGCTCGAACAGGGAACGGGTGGCCGACAGCCGCATCCTGTCGATTTCATCGTTGATCGTCGCCTCCTTTTCGATATACGAGTCAGTAGCGGGCATATACGCCTCAGGCTGGTAGTAGTCGTAGTAGCTCACGAAGTACTCGACCGCGTTCCGCGGAAACAACCGGTGAAACTCCTGATAGAGCTGGGCGGCCAGTGTCTTGTTGTGAACCATGACCAGCGTCGGTCGGTTCTGCGCCGCGATGACCTGTGCCATGGTGAACGTTTTTCCAGAGCCGGTCACGCCCAGAAGAACCTGATGCTGGTCGCCGCGATTGAGTCCGTCGTTGAGCTCTGCGATCGCCCGGGGCTGGTCGCCGCGCACCTCGAAATCGCTCACCAAAGCGAATGTGTCACACGTCGTGGTCATCACTGGGTTGAATGCAGTACGGACGACGGCCGCCGATCGGGTTCGCCGTCGTCCTCAGCGGTTGTCCGGATCGGGGTCTTCATAGCGGGCGTAGTACCCTCGGCGACTCCGGATGCTGACGTCCTTGAGCTCCGGCCTGGACTTCACCTTCACCTCGACCTGCCGCCAGGTGCCATCGGCCTCGGCATTGGTCGAGGTGTAGCCAAGCCCGTACCGCGTGTCGAGCTCTCGCGAGATCTTTTCGTAAATGCCATCGAGCGCTTCGACCTCGGTTGGAAAGAATACCCACCCACCGGTGATCTCCGTCAACTGTGCGAGCTTCATCCGTTCCCGCTGCCGGTCGGAGCTGGGTATGTTTCCTTGAAACCCTATCGCATACACCGTGACATCGGATGCTCGAAGCAGATCGAGCGTTTCCGAGAACGGCATCCGACTCCGTGTGTCGTACCCGTCTGAGTACATCAAGAGCACCTTCCGGCCGTCCTGTTCGAACGCGCCGTCAAGGTAGACACCCAGCGCGTCGTAGAACGCGGTCATTACGCCCGGCTTCCGGTTCCGAATACGCTCGACGAGGCGCGGGAAATCCCGCTGACTATACCGCCCGACCCGAACCGTCTCGTCGAAGTCGACAAGCGTGATGTCTGCGGCATACGTGAGAGTGTTCAGAAATTTTATCGCCGCGGTTTTCGCGGTGCGCTCGTCGTCCCCCATACTCGCGCTGGCGTCGAGCAACACGCCGAGGTGCATCGGCAGCGTGTCGGTGTCGGCGTTCAGACCGCGGGAGAAGTAGCGGATCTCCTGAAGCTCTCCATCCTCGTAGACCTCCAGGTCATCCTGGCTCAAATCGGCAACCGGCTCTCCGTCGCGGTCGACGACCGTCACGCCGAAGTGAACCAGGTCGATTCCGCTGGTGAAGAGAGGGCGTTGCGCCACCAGGACACTAGAGGCGAGCGCGAGCGTGAGGATGCTAATCAAGATCCGGGGCATCGGAACGTCTTTCAGAAACCGTCTCGACCAACAGCGAATATTCGGCTGACATGATAATGCAAGTAAGCGGACGGTCCTAGGGATCGCAGGCGACTAGCTGAAATCCTGGCACCCGATCACCCTCGGGGACGTCCCTGCCACCCTAGACCGTCCCTGCACGTGGAGCCAACAGACGTATAATCAGACGTTCTCATGAAATGCGTCGCGGTCTGCCAGACTGCTCTCGTCGCGCGCAACCTCCACGAGGCCCTCGCTACCAACCTCGAGCTCGATGTGCTGGTCAAGGACCGCATCACGTCGAGGCGACTCCACGACGTTGGGGTCGCGGCACGGGTCGCTGACCCTCGGCGAGCCGACAGCTACGTGAAGGCGAATATCGGCCCGGCGACCTGCGTCATCGTCGAAGACGATGGTCGACACAGTCTCCGCCCGATTCTCCGCACTCTCATCGATTCGGGCGCGACCCTCATCTACGTGCTTGCGGTCACCGGGCACAGAAATTCGTCGTGCATCGACGAATGGCGGACGGAGTTTCCTGGCGTCTACCCGATTAGCCTCAGCGACCTTCTCAAAAACTCACTCCTGACGGCGCTCGGACTGTCACTGACCCGCCTCCGGGTGCAGCAGTACCAGCGCCACTTCTCCGATGCCGACCGCGTACTCATTCTCCTCCACAACGACCCCGACCCCGACGCGATGGCGAGCGGACTTGCCTTACGTAGCTTGCTCCACCGCACCAAGACCACGGCCATCATCGGCACGTTTCAAGGCATAACCCGACCCGAAAACCTTCGCATGGCCAATCTGCTTGATATTGAGGTCGAGGCGGTCACAGCCGAGACACTGCATGTCTTTGATCGGATTGCGACCGTGGATGTTCAGCCCCACTACTTTGGCGGCCTCCTGGACAGGGTCGATCTGGTCGTGGACCATCACCCCGAGCGAACCGGCTACACGACGGCGTTTGCCGATATCCGTCGTGCCTATGGGTCGACATCGACGATTCTGACCGAGCATCTGCGGTCGGTCGACGCCAAGATCTCGGAACGCACCGCAACGGCGATGCTGTATGCCATTAAGTCGGACACGCTGTTCCTGAGTCGGCACACCAACAAGGGTGACCTCGAGGCCTTCACGTTTCTATATCCGCTGGCTGACGCGGCGCTCGTCAGAAAGATGGAGGGCGCCGGCATCACGCCGGAGCGTCTCGAGTTCGTCTCACGTGCGGTTCAATTCGGAGCGATGCACGATCACATCTATTCGACCCATCTCGGCGACGCCCCCCGAGAGGACCTTGTGCCATACGTGGCTGACTTCCTCCTGCAACTTGACGATGTGAAGTGGTCGATCGTCTCTAGCCAGGTCGAACACGAGCTCATTGTGTCGGTTCGCAACCTTGGGTATTCCCGTAACGCCGGGGAATTCGTTAAGGCCTACTTTTCCGACATCGGCAACGCCGGGGGCCATCGGGCAATGGCCAAAGCGGTCATTCCACTCGGGGCGTTTCAACAGAAGTTCGGACACCTGGACGCTCGGGAGACTGCACGCCTCATGGGGGATCTCGCGAGACAGTTCCTTACCGATCAGAAGACCTCGGAGCGACGTGGGAGCGGGGTCATGCTCGGGGGTCGCACCACCCATCGATTGGAACGGGCGGGGGAGTCAAACCATGACGAAACGGTCACAGATCTGACGCCGAAGTAGCCACGGAGTCGCTCCCGGCCGGCCGGTTAGACCCGCTCTTTGGCGCCGGGTCAAGCCGCTCCCCACTGGCACCTACGACGGCATCGACGAATTGTCGAAACCCGTCTTCACGACCACGCTCGACAAGCTCGCCGAGGGTAAACGGTCGGTCGGACTGCTCGTCGTACCCACCGGTGAAATCGAACGGTCCGAGAGGATTATGAATCGGACGAATCTGAAAAACCGCTTGAAACGACGACCCCCACCTGGCCACGGCGTCGCGTAAGGCTGCAGTCTCGGCCGCCGCCAGATACTCGCCAACTCGGGCACGGGGATCACGGCGACCCGACGTCAGCGCGTGTGGCCCCTCTGCCTCCGGCAGCGCGGTGACGAAAATGACCTGCTCGGCACCAGCATTGGCCACCTCCTCCAGCAACCGAGTCGTGGCTCCGGGTCGATCGCAGAGGCGATGCGTTTCGCCACGCCAGTCGCTCTCGGAGCTAAACCGTATGAGATGCGCATCGGTCACAACCGGCAGGCTTAGCGACGCGGCAAGCGCGTCGATGGCGTGGCTTCGAGCCGACCCGGCCAGATCCATCGTCTCTAGGTATCGCCGGCTCCCCTCTGCACCAAGCCGCCGCACAAAGAACGGACGACCGTATTCTTCCGACAGCAGGCCCAAGGCCAGGTCACGGCGAGTATCCAGATCATGCACCGTCACAATCAACTCGCAAAAACCGGGCTGGCCGACATTCTCTGACAACAGTTCCGCGTAGCGTTCAGCGAGGTCTCGAGGCGTCGGTTTGGAGATCCTTGCTGCGCCACGCATGATCTTCCAAAGACCATCGGTGAAATGGTCGATGACCCTGGACACGTCGAGCGGCGCACCCAGCAGCCGCCACCACACGACCCCGCGAGCGCGTCGACGTCGCCGCCGAACCCTCGGGATCACCTCGCCGACCGCCAGAATGCAGAGTAGCACCAGCAACGCTAGCATGATGAACCGCGGCAGAATGAGGGGCAGCGCATTCGCCTGAAAAATCATCTCGACGAGTCGGGCGTATCCGAGCGCTAGACGGTCACCCAGGCCGAGACCGCCCACACGCAGGACAAAGCCGATGGGATAGACGATGGCCGCACCGATGACCGCTATCAGGGGGACGAGAAGCGACGCCAACGCCACGATAAGTGTCCAGCCGGCAGCCTTGAGGGTCGGACGCCAACCGTAGAACCGACGAGTCCCGGCGGACCGCCACACGCCGCCCGCCTGCCAGAGCGTCGCGTCACCATCGACCGCCGAGAACATCGCGCCAACGACACCGATCCCTCGGCCGGCAACCAGATCGATCTTGACCCCGGCTTCACGCAGCGCGCAGAGGACACCGGCGTGATACGCCCCCGCCGTGCCGCTGCCGGTCAAGACCAGCGCAGTTCTCAGGTGTGGTGAGTACCGAAGCGATAAGACCGACGGTTCTAACGCGATCGGTTTACCCTACTCGTCGTCGTGAATGGTGACTAGCTTGATCACCTCGAACTCCCGCACGCCACTCGGAGTCGGGACCCGAACCTCGTCACCCACTTCCTTGTCGACGAGCGCGCGGCCAATCGGTGACGCGGTCGAAATCATCCCTTTTCCAGGGTCGGCATCTTCCGCCATCACCAGTTCGTAGTTCACCATGTCGCCGTCGAACTCGCGAAGCTCCACCTTTGATCCGAACGCCACACGATCCCGAGGCAACTTATCAAAGTTCGTCAGCGAGATCTGCGACACCCGCGTCTGCAGGAGGCTAATCTGCGACTCGACCAGGCGTTGCCGTTCCTTGGCGGCGTGGTACTCCGCATTCTCCCTCAGATCGCCGTGCTCG
>Ga0310123_10003495_pt1 | contig 12142 bp, 13 predicted proteins | sample CB6_AW_1057_MG_FD_203505 | JGI IMG/M metagenome (GOLD analysis project Ga0310123, IMG submission 203505) | Marine microbial communities from Western Arctic Ocean, Canada - CB6_AW_1057 | ecosystem: Environmental > Aquatic > Marine > Oceanic | place: Canada: Western Arctic Ocean | collected... | reverse complement strand
TTACTCTTTTAACAGACAGCCAGAGGACAAACGAAATGAAAAGATCACTTGTGCTGATTGCGATCATGACCACGTGCTGCTGGGCGAATGCTTTCCCCGGAAAAGGGCGTAATCCAGGCGCCGTTGCGCAAGTTTCTGCCGGTGAACTGACGGTGGCGAATGCTTCCTGGTGGGGCTTCGACAGCGAGGATGCGACAGCCGCGCTGCAGGGTGCGATCGACTCGAAAGCAAAGACCGTCATCGTTCCCTACATGGGCAAGCCATGGATTGTTCGTCCGATCAAGCTTCGCGGAAATCTGGAACTCGTTTTCGAGCCGGGCGTCCTGGTGCTCGCCAAAAAGGACGAATTTAAAGGCACAGAGGACAGTCTTTTGAGTGCGAGTGGTCAGTCCGACATGATCATTCGTGGGTACGGGGCTGTCTTACGCATGCGGAAAAAGGATTATCAGCACCCGCCTTATCAAGAAGTTGGTCAAGAATTAGGGTACCGGCACGGACTGCGTCTCTGGGGCTGCAAGCGGGTTGTCGCCGAAGGCCTGCGCATTGAAAGTTCCGGCGGCGACGGAATCTACCTAGGTTCGGGCCCCCGCGGCGCGTGCGAGGATGTCGTGATTCGCGATTGCATCAGTCACGATAACCACCGGCAGGGGATCAGCGTTATTGACGCCAGGAATCTGCTGCTGGAAAATTGTGTATTCTCGGGAACCGACGGCGTCGGACCGTCCGCAGGGATCGACTTCGAGCCCAACTTTCCACAGCAGCAGCTGGTTAACTGTGTTGTTCGTAACTGCATTTTTGAGAACAACTCGGGTCACGGAATTTTTGTTCGGCCTCCTGATACTTTCAACAGAAAGAGCGAGCCGATCTCGATACGCATCGAGAACTGTGTCGTACGGATGGACAAATCGCGCATGGGCGGTGATGGCGGGATGGTCGTCCGTGTCCCTGGTGACGACAGTCCCAGCGGACTCATTGAGTTCATCAACTGCACGTCCGAGAACACCGGCTATGGCGGGGCGAAAGTTTATGGTCCGTCAACCGGCAATCTGAAGGTCCGTTTCGTCAACTGCAGGTGGAAGAACTCGCGGGGAACGCCGGTGGAGCTTGATCTCACACGGCCATCGACCAAGAAGGCGGGCGGCGTCGAGTTTGTGAATTGCACGGTTTACGACACCAAGGCCGGCCCGGCCGTCCAATTAAGGACAGACAAGGGCGGCGACTACAGCCACGATATTCAGGGCGTAATCGCGGTACACAACAAAACCGGCGCCTGGATGAAACTGAAGCCCGAATCCGTCAAACTGAATCTGCGAGTTATCGACGCAATCAACAAGGGGCAGGCCGCTCAGCTCTCTGCAGGGGTGTTCGGTCGGACCATGGGACCGCTCACGCGAAGTGCAAAAGATCAACCCGGCTACGACGACGAGTCGACCTTTGGTGACCTTTGGCAGACGCACGACTTCATCGCCGATTTGCCAAAAACGTGGAGCTTCAAACTTGACTTCAAAGATGAGGGTCAGAAGCAGAAGTGGCACGCCGTGGATATCGATGACGCGGATTGGATGCCGATCCACATCGGTGAGTGGTGGGAGCCGCAGGGCAATCAGTACGACGGCATCGCCTGGTACCGGGTAAATTTCAACGTTCCGGCAGATGCACCCGGGCCGCGATTGATCCTGACCTTTGGCGCGGTCGATACATCGGCCTGGATCTATTTGAACGGCAAGAATGTCGGCGAGTTCAATCAGGACGGCAAGGGATGGGAAAAGCGCTTTGAGGTTGCCATCGGCGATGCAGTGAAGATTGGCACGAACAACCTCCTGGCTGTTCGCGTTTGGGACATATCACGCTACGGCGGCATTTGGAAGTCGGTAAAGCTGGCAGAGGCGAAAGAGTAATGGTATGACTGAGGCAAAGATACGCGTGTTCACGAGCTACGCTACCCAGGCACGAGAGTTCTCTCAAGCACCTTTCTGGTTTTGGAATGATCAACTCAGTGAGACCGAGTTTGCACGGCAACTCGATGATTTTCAAGCTCACGGTGTTCACGCATTTGTCATTCACCCACGGGCCGGACTTCCTCGAAGCCTGGGGTGGATGTCCCGTGAGCTCCTCGGCTATATGCGGTTCGTGATCGAGGAGGCAGCCGACCGCGGGATGTGGGCCATTCTTTACGATGAAGGTATGTACCCTAGTGGGTCGTCCGCGGGACAGGTAGCGGCTGAGAACCCCGCTTACGCCTGCCGCGGGCTGGTTCAGGTCGATCTGACGACCGCAATCCGGGGCGAAGAGGTCCAGAGGGTATGTGTCGGCGATTCAGGAGTCGAGCTTACAGACCAGCAGACACTCATTGCCGTTGTCACCCGGCAGCGCGATCAACACCGCATCGCCATTGTTGACACCCCCATCGGTTCCACGATTCGCGGGATCCATTTCGTCGACGATGATCTTCGACGCCGTGACGACCACCGAGAGGTGTCGGAGGATACTCCGCCGGCTGGTGACCTTCTTAACCCGCAAGCGATGCAGTGCTTCATCCGTCTGGTGTATCAGCGTTACCACGACGAGTTCGGTGATCACTTCGGCGAGACGATCAAGGCAATCTTTACAGATGAGCCCAATCTCCTTGGGAAATTCATCCCGGCGGGCCTGGATCCGCGGCCGGGTACGACTGGGATTCTCGATCACGTCAACGAGTTCCTTGGCTACGACTTCACTCCACATCTGCCGGCGCTCTGGGATAATTCCGAACCCGACGCAATGCAACATCGTCAAGCCTATGACCGTGCAATTCGGAACCGTCTTCAAGAGACGTATTATCAGCCAATCTCCGCTTGGTGCGACACCCACGACATCGCGTTAACCGGACATCCCGGGGGATCGGACGACTTGGGCATGCTCCGCCATTTTCAGCTCCCCGGACAGGATGTGGTCCTCCGCTTTATCGAACCGGGCAAGGAGTCATCCCTTGCCGGTCCACACAGCACGACGGCAAAATGTGCATCTTCCTCGATGCTCCATCTGGGCCGTCGCCGCAACCTCAATGAGTTTGCGGGCGCCTATGGCCATGGCCTGACTTTCGCGGAATACCGCTGGCTGGCGCTTTGGCTGCTCATCCGCGGTTGTAATCTGCTCGCTCCCCATGCTTTCTACTATTCCATCCGCGGCCCCCGTATTGATGAGCGTCCCCGTGATGTCGGGCCTAACAGCCCGTGGTGGGATCGTTATGCAAGCTTTGCTGAGATGACCGGCAAGCTCTGCTGGCTCAATACGGACAGTGAACATGTGTGTGCCGTTGCCATTCTTGGTCAAGACGATCGGTTGCCCTGGGAAGCCGCGTGCGTCTGTTTCGAGCACCAGATTGACTTTAATTACATCGAGGACCATCACCTCTGTAATGACGCGATCGTTACTGAGGATGGGCTTCTCATCGGTTCCATGCAGTACGGCCTTCTTGTCGTAGAGAAGGGGTATGGCCCAACCGTCGGTCCGAAAGCAGAAGCTGCTATCGCTCAACTCACCGAAACCGGCCGAGCCGTCAGCTGGAGCCCGAATGATGGCTCCCTATCCTTGCTTCAGGCCATCGCTCAAAAGGTCACCCCGCCTATTTCTGCCAGCCCGGCTTGCCCGGGGCTTCGTATCCGCCAAGTCAAGAAGGAAGGCCGTGATTACCTCGTTGTCTTCAACGAAGGTGAGTCCGTATTCCAGGGGCAGCTTCAGATACAGCGTGCCAAGCCTGGAACCCAAATGAACATGGAGACTGGCGAAGCCTTGCCCTGGCGTCCAAACACCAAACTGAACATTGCTCCGCATGGCTGTATTGTCATAGCCTGGTAGGAGATTAAGATGGTATTTATTCAACGACGGCGCAGGGGTAGGAAACAGATTGCGAGAACCAAGTTCAGCGAACCATGCCTTGCACCGAACGCTTCGCGTCGGTGAAGGCCACGTCATGGCCACAATGGAGAGTGAAACATGCGACGCATGTCATATTATTGTGTCTTTGCATTAGTTGTTGCGTGCTCAGCACAAGCGGTAGGAGAACCCGAAGCCTACCTGAGCATCACGATTAAGCCAATTTTCGCTTCGTTGATCACGCGAAATGATACGGATCGTGTCTATTCAGGCCAAATAAGGTCGATGGCCGGACTGGCTAAATTCAAGAATACATACGGAATTGGAATCGCTGCTGACCACATCGAGTTCAATAAGGAGATGCTAATCTTTGGCATAACAGACAATATCACTTCTCGAGCATTTCGCTTCTTGATACAAGAAAAGATCAGAGTCTACACTCTCGACTACGCTGAAACCGGGCTAAAATACAGGATGAAGTTTCCTGGTAAGGGAAAAAAGCACTCCTACGTACAGGTATTTGTCATGAAGAGAATCGAAGACATTAGCCATATTGTGATCAAGGACGTCGTCAGGAATGGCTTATCAAAGATATATGGTGGCGAGTAGGTCCATAACAAGGCGCTTCATAGCCGGGCTCCCACCACTGGGCTACCTTATCTACCAGATGAGCGAAGAAGCATTCGAACAACGTGTTGAATCAGACGGTCGAGGCCGCCGAGTAGTTCGGCGAGCCCGTGGACGTGGGGTTGAAAGCCGGCGAGATTTCGATGCACTCCGACCTGCTGCTGCACAGCTCCAATGCCAACCACTCGGACCGGAGGCGCTGTGGTCTGACCCTGAGCTATTGCACGACGGACGTCCGCGTTTGTTCCGGTTTTGGCTGGGAGGAAGAGGGCGTTGTGATCAGGAGCGAGGACCCGTCCGGCCACTGGGGCTATCCACGCCGGCCGAACGGGATTTGGTCGTCACTCGCGAGGATTTGACCGAACTCGGAGCATTGACCACTGCGTGTCCGGGGTAGTCGAGGCCGGTCATGAACTGTTAGGATGTCGAATTGGGTCTCGCGACGGGTCGCCACAGCAGTACAGTCATGGCGAACCGTACGCGCGGATTGCGGGTGAGAGCGCATGTGGGTTTTTCCCATTGTATGGCTCGGATACGAGTCAGAGCGCGAACGGTTGACGTGGGACTCAAACAGAGTCGCACTCTGTGAGCTTCACGGCCGCCTCCGAGGGCTGTCTAACACGCCAATGCAACGGACCCGCTTCGGTGGCCGCTGATCGGCCGGACGTTATGACCAGAGGAGAAGAGCGAAATGACGAACGCAGAATCTCGATCCCAAAATGCCATTCGTGAAAAGGTGGCGCAAATACTCACGAAGGATGAATCAATTACGGCCGTGAGCACGCAAAAAAAGCCGATTCTGAATTGGACGCCAGATTCTGCCGTTCTCACCAATCGGCGGTTCATAATCTATCGTCCTCGGGTATTCAACCGCGTCACATTCGATGATTATATCTGGCGCGATCTCCAAGACGCAAAGCTGGTAGAGGGCATGTTCGGTGCGACATTGACCATGAAGACTGCCACAGGACGTACTATATCGCTGGACTATCTTCCAAAGAATGAAGCCCGGAGGCTATATGCTATTGCGCAAGAAATGGAAGAGAAGGTGAGGGAGGAACGCCGAATCCGCGAAATGGAGGAAACTAGAGCTGCCGCGGGCGGTGTTGTGGTGCAGCGCCCGCAAGAGCAGGTCGCAGTCGGCTCCGCGGTGGGACAGAATTCTGAGGATCCGATGCAGAAACTGGCAAAGCTCAAAGGAATGCTTGACGCTGGCCTGATCTCATCCGAGGAGTACGATAACAAAAAAGCTGATATACTTTCCCGGATGTAAAGCTTCACCGATGGCGCAAATGCACTCGCATTCGCATAACCAGGCACTGGACACTAACGGGGATTCCGCTACCGCTTCATCTCCGTAGGTCAGTTTAATCGTTAGGCGGACGGAATATGACGGTCCCCGAGATCACCACCAAACGCCTCCTGCTCCGGCCAATCGATCTGGCCGGAGACTGGAAGGATCTGTACTAGGCGCGGAATCACCCGGAAGACTGGTCGCAGCTTGGAGACGAAAGGCCGCCCGACTTCGAGGATGGTTCCAAGCAGTTGCAGGAGCTCATCTCCATGAATGATGGGTATGGATGGTCTATTCGCCAGTCCCCATCTTGGCACGGAATCTGCAAGTCCATCGGGGTCCTGAAAGCTTACGTGTCATGTGTCCGGACCGATCGATGCCGGGCAGAAATTATTCGTGGAGGTCTTGATTATTTTTTATCGCAGCGGTAGTATAAAATTTTTTGTGTGACAGTGAACCTCGCCTATGGTGTGGTGAGAGCCACGCGATAAAGGGATTTCAACACCGCAATACATCGTCTGACGGCGAGATCTTCGACCGAATGTGAATCCGGCGGACCGGCAAGAACCAGTATCATGGCGAGATCGACGAACTACTCGATACGCAGAGGGTAAAACCTAATGAAATCACATTGGCTGAGGGCTTTGGCATCGGCGGCGATGTGTGCCGCGACGATGCCGTTTGCAACCGCAAGCGGTACGAAGGAGGATAAGGGCAAGGTCGTGGCGAAGGTGAATGGCGCGGAGATTTACGAGCGCGATCTGTATTCCGCGGCGCAGCTCGAGAGCATGCCTGAGGAATTGCGTAACAAATTGCTTCAACAGACGCTCGACCAAGCGATCGAGAACGAGCTGTTGTATCAGGAGGCAAAGAAGAAAGGCCTTGATAAGGATCCCAAGTATCTGGAATCGCTGGAACGGCAAAAGAAAATGACGGCGCAGCGCAAGGTGCAGATGCTGGCATCCTACTATGAGCAATCGATCGAGAGTCTGAAGACCGCGCGTGACCGTGAGGCGATCACCGAAGAAGAGATCTACGCGTATTATGAGGGAAACAAGGCGCGTTACAAGCGGCGCTCGGAAGAACGGGCAAAGCAGATCATCCGCAGCCAGCTTGTCAGCATAAAGTATCGCGAAGCCTATGGCAAATGGCTTCAGGATATAGTGGGTCGCTACCAGGTAGAGATCAACGGCACGGCGATTCCCGATGATGTGATGTTACAGGCGGTGAAGGACAATTTCAGTGCGGCGCAGCGCAACACGCGCCCGGGCCAGGACGGCGCGGTTGATCCGCTGTGGCAGGCGGTGGCGGACGCCGCCGGGGTCGACTTGTTGGAAGCGACGAAAGAGCCGCTGAATCTGGGTGAGCCGAATCCGTTCAAAGAGAAGCTGAGTAGACTGACCTTTAAGATCGGGGAGACTGAGGTGAATTGGTCGGAAGTCTATCAGTTGGATGCCCTGCTCAACACACCGTCGACAGCGCATTACATGGCCGGTCCGGAGGTTTTTTACGTCCTCAAAACTTATATTGTGGCGGAAGAGGCGAAGAAATCCGGGATCGAGGAGGACTCGGACTACAAGAAGCGCCTGGCGCGATCGGTGATGGATCCGATCATGAGCAGCATGAGCAGCAGTGCTGATGCGGAAAAGCGTTTGTTGATCAACCATTTAAACCAGGACGCGGGGCTGTATGACACCAGCAAGCATGAAGTCACGCCGGCCGAAATTGACGATTACTACGCCAAGAACGAGCATCAGTATGCGCGGCTGGAAAAGCGGCCGAACGGCAAAGACCGCGCTCGCAAGATAATCGAGCGGATTTTAAAATCACAGAAAGCCAAAGGCGAGCGCAAGGCATACATCCAGAATCTACGCGAGGCGGGTGAAGTGGAAATAATAGATTGAGAGGGCTCGCGTCCATGCAGCAGAATGAGTTGAGAATACCTCGTTAGTCCTGTGGTATTGGACTAACGAGGTTTTTTTTTCTGCTCCTTCTCGATTTCCCTGTGATACACCTGAAAGGTGATACGGATCGCGGCACCGGCGCCGGGCAACCGTTCCATGCGCTCGCCCAATTGCGAGACCAGCGACTGGGCCAGCTACAGGCCGAGGGTCTCGGAATTGGTCACCTCAAGATCGGCCGGGAGACTGATGCCATTGTCAGTGACGGTCAGGATACAGGTGGGATCGTTCGCATCATCCGCACGCAGGTCAATGGCAATCTCGCCCTTGTGTCCTTCCGGGAAGGCATATTTCAGCGCATTCGAGACCAGTTCATTAATAATAAGACCGCACGGAAATGCTGAATCAACCAACATCGTCCGATCCTCGATCTGGGTCTTTAGAATGATGAACTGGGTGTCGACGTCGAACGAGCGGAGGAGGTTTCCGACCAGCTTGGGAACGTACTCGCGAAGCCGGATCCAGTCGCCGCTGTCACCTGTCCGATTCACGGCTCGGGCGTCACCGTCGGTATCCTGATCTGTCGCGCCCTGGAAAATCATTGCAGCGCCGGTAACACAGCCCCGGCTGTCGACGACGGGTACCGCGGACGCTGCTCCGGTCTGTTGGCACAGTCGAACCGTCTTGAACGTTCAGGACACGGTGGTTCACGAGGCCGACACCGTTGTTTTCGCGGATAGCGCGGCGAGCGAGATTCGGCACGTGGTGTCCGTCTGCTTCATCGACAATAAAGGATACCTCCGTCAGGTCCCTGCCAACGGCGGAGCGTTGCTGCCACCCGGTCACTTTCTTGGCTGCCGGATTGACAAAGGTTACACGGCCATTGAGATCGGTGGCAATGACGGCGTCTTTCAGGCTGCGGAGGATTGCAGCCATGGCTTGTTGATTTTCACCGGCGGAACGATCTTTACGCCCCTTGTGGAGGGCCATTTCAATGGCGGTGTAAAGCTGCCGTTCATCAAACGGCTTGAGGATGTATCCGTGGGCTTCGCTGGCCATGGCGCGCCGACAATGTCGATGGCTGCCTCGCCGGTATCGACCGTCGCCGTCACCGAGAATCCGAAGCCGCGCAGCAAAGTACTCAGGACGTCAGCCAATTCGGCTTCGACTATCAGTTATCGATTCTTTGGCCACAATCTCACCTAAGATGTCGGGGCTGTTTGTGCCGCTCTGCACGTCGTGTTCACTGGAACTGATGGACATTCCATTCATCGTCTGCCGACTCCTTAACGGTACTCCGTGTGCCCATCTCCGAAAATGGTATTGAAACCATCACTATGTTGCCACCCGACCTTGCGATCATAGGTTGCACGCCCTAAACGCAATCTTAACCAACCGATGACACCTGAAGTCAAGCCGCCGGGTTCCCAGCTTCCAGTCTTCTGGGAGACCGATGTCATTTACTTTGCAAACCTGCTGTCGGTCTTTTACGGCAATTCCTGCGAGACCGAGAGTCTGACCCATCAGATCGACGCTATCGACACGTACGCGGGGCGACTGGCCATCATTCTGGAGTTGTTTCGAGCCATGCACGCGCGGTTTCCGGGGCGTTCGTTGGGCCTGATCATCACGGCCGATGAGGAAACCGGCGGCGACGCCGGTGTTCGCCACCTGTTCGATGATGTCGGCATCCGGTGCGGTGTTTGCCTGGTTCCCGACGGCGGCTCGCCGAATCAGATAATTGTTCAGGAAAAAGGGGCACTCCATTGTCACCTGAGGACGACGGGCCGGGCCAGGTATGCCGCGCGCCCGTGGCTGGCGGACAATCCCCTGGAGCGGCTCATGGACAGGCTCACGGAATTGCGGCAGCATTTCGGCGCCATGGCCACGGTGGCGGATCATTGGCATCCGACGTTTTCCGTTACTATTGCAAGAACGTCGAATCGGACGACGAACTGAATTCCGGCAAGTGCCGAAGCGTTCGTCGACGTTCGCTTTACGCCCCCGTTCACGGTATCCCGGATACTCGATGACATACGCCGGATCGCCGGAGCACAGGTAGAAATCACCGTCAACCTTGCCGCCGAGTCCACGCAGTTGTCCCCGGATCTCCTGTTTCTCACAGCAACCGAGGAAATCACCGGCGAAGCCGCCGCCGTGTGCCGTGAAGACGGCGGCAGCGATGCGCGTTTCATCTGTGCCCACGGTATATCGGTGACAATGTCGCGTCCATTGGTTGGTGAATTGCATTCAGAGAGTGATATGGATCGACACCCAGTCCATGGTCACATACTATCGGATTTGTGAACGATACTTGCAGATGAAAGGGGAAGCGTAAAGTGTGACGCGTGAAAGATCAGCCCGACTTACGTGCCGTCATATCAATCTCGACCTTTATGTCGCCTATCATCCTGGATTGCACCGTGGTCCGTGCCGGCAGGACGTCAACGCCTTGAAAAAATTCTCTGTAGACGGCGTTGAACTGATCGAAATCCAGGACATCCGCCAAATGCACGGTGCTTCTGACGACATCGTGCTTGCTGCACCCAGCCGCCTCGAGGATCTTTTGGCAATGGGACAGGGTCAGCTTCGTCTCATCCTCGACGGAGCCGCGCTCGACTTCTCCGGTCTGCATGTTGACCGGGCCCTGGCCGCTTACGAATACCCAGCCATCGGCTTCGACGGCGGCAGAGTATGCACCGGTACTGACCTGTTTATCAGGGTGTTTGATTTCTTTTTTTGCGGTCACGGGTTGCCTCCTGGGTTATTACTTATGATGTTCATTCATCGGTAGTTAACGACGCTAATAGAGGGCTTTTATCTATAGCCGCAAGATTCGGTTGGATTTGCCGAAAATCGGTACTGTCGTTCGCTATCACAGGCAGAATGCCTATGATACAGTGGGCAAAGCCAACGGAGTTTTGCGGCCATAGGCGCTTGATGGGCACGCGCATATGTTCTCCGGAAAAAAATCAACAGCGGACCAGGTTGGAACGGTTACTGCTATTATCAGTTATCGGGAAGTCAAGTGCGGACCCTGAAAAATGGACATGGTCCCGTCATTGACGGCATGTCCGGCCTTTCGCGTCAGCTTATTGGTCATGCCCCGATATCTGGCTCATGATGGATCCGGACACCGTCGGTTGACCTTGGCAACTTTGCCGGCGAGAGCGGATTCCAAATAAGGGAACTCCGCCACACCCCAACACGACGATTGCGGAAAAATGGATATCGGGATGGCCGCGGCGGCCTCAATCGAGGACTCGGATCATGACGTCAGAGGTACGATGGTTTTGCAGTTTAGCAATCGACGCGGGGCTGTTGCCGCCGCAGGTGTGTGAGAAGGTCATTCACGATGTCGGTGAAGAGGCGGGACTGCTGGTGTTTAGTCAGCATATTTTGGACTGGCAGTTGACCGACGATCTGGACAGTTTTCACTCGCTGATGTCCGAGGCCTACACTAAAGCGGCGAATGCGGAACCGGCGCCGGACCTCAATCTGTCCAGCCTTGGCATTGCCGGTGTGCCGGCATCGCAGCTTGAGACAACGATTACAGTCGTCGACGGTGAGAGCTTCAACTGGAGCCGTTTGCCGTCACTCTATGGTGTCGAGAACATGACCGATGCGGTCGCGCTCGACCTGATCAAGAACCTGCTGGCATTCGTTCGGGACATCGGCGGCAGCGATCTGCGGCTGTCGGCTGAATCAAAGCCGTCTGTTTGCCTGAACCTCGAGCTGAAAATGTTCGGGGATTACGTCCTCACTCCGGCAGCGGCGTTGAAACTGAACACGGTTCTGCTGACGGATCAGATGCGCGATACTTTTGACCGAACCAAGGACCTGAACTTTGCGACAATCCTGAACGGCAACGGCCGAATCCGGGTCAATCTCATGATGCAGAACGACGGCGTCTGCGGGACCTATCGCCTGGTTCCGGAAACGATTCGATCGTTGTCGGAACTCGGGTTTTCGAGTGAACAGGTCTTCGCGCGATTGCTGGAACATCAACAGGGCCTCATTCTCATCACCGGACCGGCCGGGCACGGCAAGACATCGACTCTAGCCGCTTTGATCGACATCCTGAATTCGACGCGCCGTGCCTACATCATTACCATCGAGGAACCGATCGAGATCGTTCATACACCTCACTACTCCATCCTCTCCCAACGCGAAATCGGTCTCGACACGACGAATTTGGAAACGGCGATGCGGGCGGCGTTGCGCGTTGACCCGGATGTGGTTATGATCGGCGATCTCCGGGATCTCGATGCGTTCGAAACGGCATTAGCGGCGACGGAAGCAGGGAAACTGGTGATCGGCACCGTCAACACCGGCGACGTCGAGGAAACGCTGAACCTGTTGCTCGAGGCCGCACCGACGGCAAACCGCCAGCATATCCGCGACAGCATAGCGGAGAATCTGCGCGGCATCGTCTGCCAGCGATTGATACGGGACAAAAAGGGCG
>Ga0310123_10003494_pt1 | contig 12143 bp, 12 predicted proteins | sample CB6_AW_1057_MG_FD_203505 | JGI IMG/M metagenome (GOLD analysis project Ga0310123, IMG submission 203505) | Marine microbial communities from Western Arctic Ocean, Canada - CB6_AW_1057 | ecosystem: Environmental > Aquatic > Marine > Oceanic | place: Canada: Western Arctic Ocean | collected... | reverse complement strand
GTACTGAACGTCGTGCCGTTGTACTGGAAGTCCCATTCGTAGGTGAGAGTGTCGGCTCCAAGATCGGTCGCGCTTTTGCTGAACGTAATCGCAGAGCCAGCTTCGCCAGAATATGGCCCACCGACGCTAGCGGTCGGAGGCAATTCGGTCTCCGAAACGACCGCCGAAGCAGCGTCAACGGTCGCGATGGGAACAGGAGTTACCGTGATCACCGTTAGCCGCGGTGTAGCTGCGCGAGAGTCTCCACCCAAGCCGTCATCAGAATTTTCGCACGCGATTGCAGTCATCAACAATATGACAGCGGTGACACTGAATAACGTTGCAGGATTTGACGCCAAATGAAAATTGTGCCGACTTCCACGAATACAAGTCAATGCCCAACACCGCCTGTGATACACTGGGCCGCTGAACTAAATTGGATTTATCGTTGTCGAATTGATGTGAGCGCTAAGCCACAAACAATTTGTGCAAAAACAAAGTCAACTACTTGCATAAGTTCCAAACAATTTTAAGCGCATGATTAACAATATGTGCAAGGAGTTTTTAGATGTCTAAAATATTCGATATCGCGGACGAATATGTAAACAAAGTTGCCGAATTGAGTCCCTTAACCGCCACATATTTAGGCATCTCTGGGCGAGACGACGAGATGACCGATTTCTCGCCGGAAAGCGCAGAAGCGTCGGCGGAATTAGACCGATCAACACTGTCGGATTTGGAAGTTGCCGAAATTGAGTCCGAACAAGATCGCATCGCTCGCGAAGCGATGACGGAGGAGATGCGCCTGAGCCTGGATATTCATGACGCTGGCGAAAAACTGCGGGAGTTGAGTGTCATTCACAGCCCGATACACAGCATCCGCATGATTTTCGATCTGATGCCCCGCGACACTGAGGAGCATTGGAGCAACATCGCCGCCCGTCTCAATCTAGTGTCCCAAGGATTGGAGAGCTTCCGAAGTTCGCTAGACGAAGGAATCCACCGAGGCAAAGTCGTGAGCAAACGCCAGACCATCGAAACCGCTGACCAGTGCCTTGTATGGAGTGGAGCCACGGAAGGTCAACATTCGTTCTTTGATGGCTTGTTGGAAGTTTATGACGGCTCAGGTATCGGTTCTGACTCGCTGCGGCGGGAGGTCGAGAACGGCGCCCAGGCCGCCAACGGCGCGATGGTTGAGATGGCTGATTATCTAAAACAAACCTACGCTCCCCATGCTGAGGAGAAGAACGCCGTGGGGCCAGATCGTTACGCGCTTGCGGCACGAACATTCAATGGCATCGAACTGGATCTCAACGAGACGTACCTGTGGGGCTGGGAACAACTCCGATGGGTCAACGAAGAATTCATAAAGACCGCCGAACGCATCCTGCCTGGCGGGACCGTCGAAGAAGCCGAAAACCTGCTGGAGACAGACCCCAAACGTTCCATAGTCGGCGAGGAAGCGTTCAAAGACTGGATGCAGGAACTTCAAGACCGCACCATAGACGAGTTGAACGGGACGCATTTCGACATCGCCGAGCCTGTGAAACGGATCGAAGCTTTGATCGCGCCTCCGGGCGGGGCGCTGGCGATGTACTACACTCCGCCGTCCGAGGATTTTACTCGTCCGGGCCGGACGTGGTACCCCACAGGCGGAAAGACCGTTTTTCCGATCTGGGGCGAGGTCGCCATCGCATACCACGAGGGCGTTCCAGGCCATCACTTCCAATTAGCCACGACAACGCACCTATCCTCCCAGTTATCGAGATTCCAGCGCTTGCTGGGCGGTTCGTCGGGGTACGTCGAAGGATGGGCGCTTTACGCCGAGCGACTGATGGCAGAGCTGGGCTATCTGGAGAACCCTGATTATTACTTGGGAATGTTGAGGGCACAGGCGCTTCGGAGCGTAAGAGTCATCATCGACATCGGCATGCACCTGGAGTTGACGATCCCGTCCGACGAGGGCTTCCACCCTGGCGAGACCTGGACTCCCGATCTGGGGCAGGAATTTATCAACCTCAATCGGCACGGTTTCCCGGTGGAATTCATGGCGAGCGAAATCAGCCGCTATCTGGGACTGCCTGGCCAGGCGATAAGCTATAAGGTCGGAGAGCGAGTCTGGCGCGAGGCGCGGGAGCAGGTGCGGAAACGTCAGGGTTCAGCGTTCAAGCTGAAAGATTTCCACACGCATGCTCTCAACCTTGGCCCGATGGGACTAGCCCAGATGAAAAGGGAACTGACCCGAATATAATCGTTCGCTCCGAATCCTCGGTGATGTACAATTCTCCTACTCGACAATTAAAGGAGACCTTGATGGAAAAACGCACGCTTGGACGCACAGGCCACGAAAGCTCGGTTGTCACTTTTGGAACGGCAGGCATAGGGCGCGTTACCCAAGATGTCGCTGACAAGGCCATCCAGCTCATCCTCGACCACGGAGTCAACCACATCGACATCGCGCCCAGCTATGGCGAGGCGATGGAGCGGATGGCTCCATGGATGCCAGACATTCGTAATCAGGTTTTCCTCGGCTCCAAAACGCGGTTTCGCACAAGAGATGAAGCGTGGGCGGACATCGAGAGTATCATGAAGCGTTTGAACGTCGAATCGTTTGACCTGTTCCAATTACACTCCGTCATAGATATGGACGCCCTTGACCAAGTCACCGCGCCTGGTGGCGCCTTAGAAGCGTTGGTTGAGATGCGCGAACAGGGCCTAACGAAGTGGCTGGGAATCACAGGCCACGGCCCTCACGCTCCCAGCACACATCTGGACGGGTTGAATCGGTTCGACTTCGACACGATCATGTTCCCGGTCAACGCAGCGATGTTCCGAAGCACCGAATACCGACAGGACGCTGAAGCATTGCTGGCCAAGGCCAACGCTCGCAATCTGGGAATTCAAACCATCAAAATGATCGCACGCGGAGGCTGGGGAGACGGAGAACGCGACGCCTCAACATGGTACGATCCTCACCGCGATCAGGGGCCTATCGACCGCGCCTTGTGGTGGTTGTTGTCTCAGCAGATGCACACCGCGCCCAGCGCGGGAGACGTGAACATTCTGCCAAAAGTGCTGGATGCCGCGGAGAGGTTCAGCCCTTTAAGCGCCGAGGAGCAGGAAGCGGTAATCGACTCTCAAAGTCCGCCATTGCCCCATCCGGCGCTCGCAATTCCTGGATAGGAAGTTATTCGATCACGGTATCGTCGTGTAAAACCGACTTTATTATCGACCTCGTCGGTCAGTCCAATTTACGGAGAAGTTGCTGAACGCCCGTTTCGGATTATTCCGGGCAATATCAGACCAGTTCGGGATGATTTGATCATTTCCGTCTGGGTGGTATCGACATGCGAGATCCGAATCTCACACACGTTTTCGACTTGCCGACTAAAAACGGAATACCGTTTACGGTTACGTCCAACCGGTCGAAACACCCGGGACAATACTGAGTTTTGAGATGCCCACATCTCGTCGCAAGCCAATGCTTATTATTGATGCTTCCTCAGTCACGGCGCATCACGCGGCAAACGTCGCGCTCTTGTAGCTGACGGTCATGAATGTAATCTTGAAGCGGGGGCGCAACGCGCGCGCCGATCACCCGAAGAGCGTCACCAACATTGCCACCGAGGCGATCAATTATCCCCATGACTCGCTTAACTCCCAAAGAAAATTGCCTGTGACCGTAATTGAACTTTCACACCCTCAAATAACGCCTGCTTCGCGGAGTTCTGCAAGCTCGGAGTCCTCCATACCCAGAAGCGATGCCAAAACCTCGTCAGAGTGCTCTCCTAGCTGGGGCGGAACCTTGAGCTCGACATGATTTGATTCGATCTTGATGGGGCATCCGATGAGCTTGTAATCGCCTCGCGCCGGGTCATGTGTGTCGACAATCATTTCACGCGCCTCAAGGTGTGGATCGTTGAACACCTCGACGGTGTCTTGAACCGCCCCGACAGGTATCCCGAGGTCGGCCAATTCCTTCATGACCTCGTGCTTCGTTTTACTCATGGTCCAGGTCTTCATGATCGCCTCGACCTCTGCCGAATGTTTGATCCTCGCTTCCTGAGTGTCGAATCTATCGTCGCCTATCAGGTCTGCTCTCCCTGCCAGCGCGAGAATCGTGTCCCAGGAGTCGCCAGATAGAACCACGGCAACGTAGTCATTCGGGCCACCGGGATTGCACGGATAGATGAACGGCGGGCCGCCCCATACCCGGTTGCCCCTACGATCAACCGGCTCATTCGTGTTCAACGTGTCGATCATCCGAATCCGCATCAAGTTGACGATGCCGTCCTGCATCGAGACTTCGACCCGCTGTGATTCGCCGGTGTTGTCCCGTTGGCGGATAGCGGCCATCATGCCTATCGCCGCATGCAGGCCGGTCCCGGAATCTCCGACACCCGGAGCCACAAACTGGGGCTCGTTTTCGGCCTCACCGTTGGCGCTCATGGCCCCGCTCATCGCCTGGGCGATATGCTCGAAACTCTTGATGTGGGCGTTTGGGCCGTAAGTCCCATAGCCTTTGATTGTACAGAAAATGATCTTGTCGTTTGCTTGCTTAAGAACGTCGATCCCCAGATCGAATCTGTCCATCTGGCCGGGAGCGTAGTTCTCCACGACGATGTCTGCCAACTCGACCATCCGCAGGAACACTTCCCGGCCCCGTTCGGATTTGAGGTCGAGCGTCACGCTGCGCTTGTTAGCGTTGAATACCAGGAAATAGTGGCTGTCAATATCAGGATCGATGGCCCTCTCTCGACGAGTGCGGTCTCCGACTCCTGGCTGTTCGATCTTAATCACGTCGGCGCCCATCCACGCCAAGATTTGGGTGCATGAAGGGCCTGCCTGCACCTGGGTGAGATCGAGAATTCGGATGCCGTCCAATGGACTGGTCATTGGGGTTCCTCCGCGGGGAATATTCATAACTATTGTGGTCGAGAATGGCAAGGGCACGCCGCCGATTGGCAAGCGTGCTCTTTAGAGTTTCTTAAATTGTGGGTTTACTTTGACTGTAAGGAGACTAGCGCCCGAACAGTTCCGCGATTCTCGCTCCGACGATCTTGTCCTGACCTTCGCTCAATCCGAAACCATGAAGCACGATGCTCGATTCGCCATCCCGAACGCGAGTCCAGAGTGGCGGGTCGCCAGCCTTTAGCTTGTCGACGATGTCCTGTGCCGACATTCCAGCAACGGACTCGTCCACTTCGATCTCAACGCCGAAGGGCTGGTGGCCGATGATGTTATCCAGCATAACGGCATTCAAGCCCGGGATCCCCTGGAGCGGGGCCAGCATATTTTGGGACTGGGTTTCCACAGCCGCCAGACGTTCCTCGTGGTTCATCGTGAACCATCGACGGACCGCGGCAACGACGCCAACCATCTCCTGACGGTCCACTTTTTGAGGCCGCCCGACACCGCGAATCCGGCGTCCTTCGTAACCCACGAAGGACTGGTATCCAATGTTGCGAATCATCTCTGACGTTCCCAGTGCCAAACCAGATGACTGGGACGCGCCCATGTACTTGGCGGCAATGCACTGAAAGTCCGCGCCCATGCGAACGTATTTTCCGAAGTTTTCCAAGGGGTAAATCTGGCCGGCTGCGTCGACCGTGACTTTGACGCCCTTTGCGTGGGCAATCTCTATGGTGTCTTCCAACGGAAGAGCGTTGGGGTCAATATCTTGCTCTACGGCGTAGTAATGCACCGCCACCGTATTTGGGCCGATCGCGTTCTCAAGGTCATCGCGAGTGGTCTCCTCTTCAGAGCCGAACTCTACCAGTTTGGCCCCCGCGAGTTCCAAGCAGCGGTCGTACCAGTAGCGCTGGCGTGTTTGAATGAGAATTTCGTTCTTCATGCCTGTCGTGTCAGGAAGCTGCTGAATTTTGTCGTCGTCATCTCCCGCCATCAACGCGGCCGTCGCCAGTGTGAGGGCCGACCCTGCGCCTGACGTGATGTAGGCGGCTTCGACGCTTGCCATGTCAGCAATTGCTTGGCCTGCTTTCTCTTCAAGTTCCATAAGCGGAATGTAGGAGATATCCGCCTGCGCCATCGCCTCTTTGACTTCTGGGGCTGGTGTGGAACCGCCCAGCATGGTCACGCTGCCGATAGCGTTGATGATGGGCTTTGCGCCCAATTCCTTATAGATTTCGCCCCAGTTCGTTTCCGCCATCGGTGCCTCCTAGAGTTATGGTCAAACAGCCCAGAATTTAGTGAATGATACGTCGCTCAACCGTTGAACAGCGCTTATGCTACTCCAATTGTTCAGCCTTCACAACACTCGTCACACAGATGGCATGCCTGCCTCGCGTCGGGCGTCGTTTATGTGTTCCTTAATTCGCAAACTCAGTGGAGCAAGCTCATAACCTATGTCCGCCAACATACGGCTGTTGTCCACTAGATAAACGTGCGGGACCCGCTGGTCGCCGGTTGTTATTTTGGCGTCAGGGATGAATGTTCTGACCTGATCGGCCATATCTGCAACCGAACACAAATGCCCTCCACTTATGTAAACGGGATGGTTCAAATTGTCGGCTAGCGTGATTCGGACGAAAATCTCTGCAGCATCCTCTGCGTGAATCATGGACGAAGCCTCGTCGGGATGGAAAGGCAGATCAATGGGCTCGCCTATCGCAGGCAATGAGGCAAGCAGCCCTCCAATCATTCCCGTCATACCGGTGACACGGCCATGACCGAACACCGTGCATATCCGAACGCCCCGGATGTCCAGATCAAACCGCTGTCGATACGCCGACGCCGAAAAGTCGTTGGCCGATTTTGTCATGCCATAAACATTCACGGGCTCGTGGTGGTCGTCCTCGTTGATGAGATGGTCACCGAAGGGTTCCTGAGTGCCGTATACCGAGATCGAGCTGGCATACACTACGCGCTGAACGCCTGTCCATCGCGCGACCTCGAACACATTGTTTGTTCCCTGTATATTAACGAGCATCCCGAAGTGAGGCCGGTCTTCGGTGTCTGGGGGAAGCAGGGCTGCCATGTGGATGATTCTATCTACCGAATTGGCATTGATCGCCTCTGTCAGGTGTGGAATCTGGGTGATATCGCCTCGGTAGAAGCTGAATTTGTCTGATTCGTTTAGCGACCCAGACCGAGGAGGCGCCATGTCGAATGAAACGACTTCTTCGCCACGTGCCAACAGAATCCGCACGATGCGTTGCCCGATGAATCCATTGCCGCCGGTTACCATTACTGTCATCTGCTGCTGCTCCTCAAAGAACCTGCCAATATCGCCGACCCTCAAGCCGCACGACTTTGCCGATGTGTCTCTCAGGGTGGAAATGGCCGGCGGCCACTATCAAGTCGTCCCTCTCCGCCCTCTCGAGGAACGCCTTTCTGGAGGCTCGGCTGTCGTCTTTGTTGGTGTCGACACCAGCGCACCAATCCGGTTCGTGAATCTGGACGGGATTGTGTATCAGGTCTCCGATTATGGCGGCCTTTTCCCCCTGAGAGCTTATGAGCGTCACCTGATGTCCGGGCGTGTGGCCTGGGGTGTCGAGTGTCGTTAATTCGCCGGTTACCTGATGTTCGCCTTCGATGAACTCCATCAGTCCGAGTTCGTTTAAGGGCACGACATTCTGAGTGATATGGGGCGCGTTAGGCAGGATTTCAGGCTGCATGAAGTGTTCCCAGTCTTTTTTCGGACCCATGTATCGAGCATTCGGGAAGTATGGTTTGGGCGAATCGCCGGAGGAATCTACGTTCCATCCCACATGGTCGGGGTGAAGGTGGGAATGCAGAACGATGTCCACGTCCTCTGGGTTAACTTCCTTGAGGGCGAGTTGGCCTAACAGATCACCAGAGCGGCCCTCCAGATGAGCGTGCGGCCCCGGTCCCATCCCAGTGTCAATCAGTATCGTTTTGCCTTCGGACCGAACGAAGAAACATCCGTAGTATAACTGGAGCATCCCGTTCTCCAAAACTTCGTCTTCGTAAGGTTCCCAAGCCTCGCGAGGCACCGAAGGGATGAACACGGTCGGTTCTCTAGCGGGCGGGACCATGTCTATCACGGCTACGATCTCGACGTTTCCAACTTGAATCTTGTCAACCATTCGTCTCTCCTGATTGGTGGTTTGTGCCGGGGAATAAGCGAGGGTGGTTACTGATTTTTCGGCGAAGCGCACCAAGCATATCACGACACTGACACGCGTGGCTCGGAGTCTCTGCTTAGGGGGATTGGCATCGAATCCTCATGAGACATTTGCCAACCAACCGGCGCGGTCGTCTATTGGCAAATGCAGGCAGAACATTGTGAACAGATCGGATTCGCCTAGTGTCTGGTCGTTCGCTGCGTCGGCAACCAGGAACTTAGCGTTGACTTCTGCATCTGATGCAAGCGAGCGGGCGAGTTCGATTGCGGCGTCAGAAAAATCTATGCCTGTGGCGTTCCAGCCTTGGCCTACAAGCCAGATGACGTTTCCGCCTATGCCGCAAACCAATATCCAGCGACCCTCCGGGCGTAAGGCTGCGAGTGTTCTCAAACAACAGTTGGTCGGGGTCGGGGTGGGCTTCGATGGGTCTAGACCAACTCTCGTTCCAGAATTCTTGTCTGTCGGCGGTCTTATTTTTTCACTTCCTGAACGCGCACGTTGAATCGGTAATCTCCGAATCCTGCCCAACAATAAGTCTGCCTGATAATGAAGAAGGGACGACGCTGGCGCCATCCCTTCTTTGATTTCCTACACATTGCGATTGCGGGTTCTAGACCTCCCGGAATTCGCCTTCGACAGCGTCCTCTGGAGGTTCTTCCGCTCCGCCGTCCTCCGAAGGCGGAGCCGCCTGGCCGTCCTCAGCCGCCGGAGCGTTTGCCTGACTGTACACTAACTCGCCAACTTTCTGGATCGATTCCTGAAGCTCCTGGACTGTCGACTCGGTGTGGGAGGCATCTTCGCCTTGGAGGGCAGACCGCACAGCTGCCACCTTGCCTTCGACCTCTGTCTTGAGATCATCAGGGACCAGATCGGGGTTGTCCTTGAGCATCTTCTCAGCGTTGTAGGCGGTGTTCTCAGCCAGATTGCGAGTCTGGACCTCTTCGCGCTTCCGTTCGTCCTCCTCGGCATACTGTTCAGCGTCGGTCACCATCCGGTCGATCTCGTCGTTGGCAAGCCCAGAGCTTGCGGTTATGGTGATCCGCTGCTCTTTGCCTGTCCCTTTGTCCTTGGCGGACACGTTCAGGATACCGTTGGCATCGATGTCGAATGTGACTTCGATCTGCGGCATGCCTCTCGGCGCCGGCAGAATCCCGTCGAGGATAAATCGTCCAATGGACTTATTCTCCCCCGCCATCGCCCGTTCGCCCTGCACCACGTGAACCTCGACACTGGCCTGGCTGTCGGCGGCTGTGGTGAACGTCTCACTCTTGGAAGTCGGGATGGTGGTGTTTCGTGTAATCAGCCCCGTGGACACTCCGCCCAGGGTTTCGATCCCCAGAGTCAGCGGTGTGACATCCAACAGCAGGATGTCTTGCACCTCGCCCTGTAGCACCCCGGCCTGGATCGCGGCTCCGATGGCAACCACCTCGTCGGGGTTCACGCCCTGATGGGGTTCCTTACCGAATAGATTGACGACGGCTTCCTGAACGGCTGGCATGCGAGTCATGCCGCCTACAAGAATAACTTCATCGATCTGGTCCGCCGCGACACCCGCGTCCTTCATCGCTTGTCTGCACGGCTCCACGGTCTGTTGGACCAGCTCTCCGACAAGCTGTTCCAACGTCGAGCGAGTCAAGGTCATCACCAGATGCTTTGGCCCGGAGGCGTCGGCGGTGATGAAGGGGAGGTTTATTTCGGTCTGCATCAGTGTGGAAAGCTCAATCTTGGCTCGCTCGGCAGACTCCCGCAGCCGCTGGAGGGCCATGCGGTCCTGCTTGAGGTCAATGCCTTGTTCCTTCTGGAACTCGTCAGCTATCCAGCCGATGATGCGCTGGTCAAAATCGTCGCCACCCAGATGGGTGTCGCCGTTGGTCGCCATGACCTCGAATACGCCGTCGCCAATTTGGAGAACGGTGATGTCGAACGTTCCGCCGCCGAGGTCATACACTGCGATGGTCTCTTCCGTCTTCTTGTCGAGGCCATAGGCTAGCGATGCGGCGGTCGGTTCGTTGATGATTCGCAAGACTTCGAGACCGGCGATGCGTCCTGCGTCTTTGGTGGCATTGCGCTGGCTGTCATTGAAGTACGCTGGTACGGTGATGACGGCCTGCGTGATTGTTTCGCCAAGTTTCGATTCGGCGTCCTGCTTCATCTTCTGAAGCACCATCGCCGAGATTTCAGGTGGGGCGTGGTTGTTTCCGCCCATCGCAACGTAGGCGTCGCCGTTAGTGTGAGTGGTCAGCTTGAATGGGACCACTCCGACGTCTTTTTGAACATTCGCATCGTCGAATCGACGCCCCATGAAACGTTTGACTGAGAAAACCGTGTTCTCGGGGTTTGTGACCGCCTGGCGTTTGGCGGTGGTGCCGACGTACCGTTCGTTGGTTCGAGGGTTCACGGCCACTACTGAAGGAGTCGTGCGTCCGCCCTCGGAATTTTCCACAACCCTCGGTTCGCCGCCTTCGATGATGGCCATACACGAGTTTGTTGTGCCGAGGTCTATGCCGAGTATCTTGGGCATCTATTGGGCCTCCTGATTATCATTGTCTTGTCGAGCCTCAGGCTCTTGCTCCACCGCTTTTGACACACTCACCTGCGCGGCGCGCAGAACGCGCTGATGGAGTTTATATCCGTCTCTAATGACTCGAACCACTGAACCTTCGGCGTTGTCCGGGTCTGGCTCGAAGAATACCGCTTCGTGTTCATGCACGTCAAAGGGCTGCCCGATCGCGGTTTCGATTCTCGTCAACCCCTCTGATTCCATCTGATGCTGGAGGCTTCGATGAACCAGTTGAAGGCCTTCGTGCCATCCAGGGGAGACTGCGTCTTCCGGAATCGCGGAGAACGCCCTGTTGAAGTCATCCGCAACCGTGATAAGTTTCAACAAAAGTTGAGCGTTGGCGTTCTCTCTGGCGTCGGAAAGTTCCTGTGCTGCCCGTCGCCGGTAATTAACAAGATCCGCCTGGGCGCGTTGGGCCATATTCTTGTACTGATCTTTTTCTCTCAGGGCTTCTTCCAGTTGGGCTTTCAATTGGTTAAGCTCGTCTGGTTTTTCGTCCATCTGTTCCCCAAGCGACGCAAGGTCTTCGGGGTTCTGTTCTTCTGTCATCTAGGACAGTCCTCCAATCGACGATTCAGTGGTTACTGTGAATGCAGCAGGTTGAACATTTCGTCAAGACTTTGATCCAGGGATTTTCTAAGAGCGGGGCCCTGAAGCCTGTTCAGCTGCGTTTTCATTTTTATCATCTGATTAAACAGCTTGAGGGCAAGCTCGACGCCCGCAATGTTCAATCCCATTTCCGAGGTCAGATGCTTTATCAATCTCAGCTTAATGATGTCCTCTTCGGAATACAATCGCAACTTGCCCCCCGTCCTCGCCGGAGACACGAAGCCCACCCGTTCATACTTGCGTAACGTCTGCGGATGCATCTCAAGTATGCGCGCCGCGACACTGATAACGTATATGCCTTCCATTCTTCGAGATCGCTCCTATGGGTTGATTTGGATCGTTTCCGAATCGAGTGTCAAGGGGCACGGAATCTTGTAAGTGAAAATTTTACCTAACCTTAACACCTGGTTATGCGTTGTATTGATCGAGCAGCACAACCTGCCTGAGGGGGCCCGAGTCTACTCAAAAACCGAGCTTCACTACAGGCTCCGTCGTTTATTACTCAATCTGTGGAGGGTTCGATAATCATAGTAGACCTTGATACATACCATGTCAAGGTTTATAATAAGTCCGACTCACTCCAACTCAAAATATGAACCCGAGAATCCCCAATACGCCTTATGGCATCTTACGTAGCATCAACAGACAAACGAACTCAAGTTCGGCGCGGGAGGGTGAAATCCAATGGAGGGAACAAGAATGTTAAAACTTAAAGCATGCCCCAGATGCAAAGGTGACTTGCACAGCAACCGTGACATGTACGGCAGCTACGACGAGTGCCTGCAATGCGGCTATATGCAGGACATCGAGGAGCCTAACAAGCTGTTGGCTTCGCTCGCCGCAGCCGGATTGAAAAAGAAGGTGGCGTAGTCACGCAGCCCTTATTA
>Ga0310123_10003493_pt1 | contig 12147 bp, 10 predicted proteins | sample CB6_AW_1057_MG_FD_203505 | JGI IMG/M metagenome (GOLD analysis project Ga0310123, IMG submission 203505) | Marine microbial communities from Western Arctic Ocean, Canada - CB6_AW_1057 | ecosystem: Environmental > Aquatic > Marine > Oceanic | place: Canada: Western Arctic Ocean | collected... | reverse complement strand
GTCGCCGTGCATTTGAAAAACGAACGTTTCGGCTCCTTCTTCGACGACAGCATCCACCGGAAGGACGATTCGCTGCTCCAACTGCTGAACAGGAATTCGCACCTCCATCCGTTGGCCCGGTTTGTATCTCCATCCGATGAAGCGATGGCCGTCCTTCATCTGATCGCGGACAACCTCATTGGGCAGAGCGATGTAGAACTTGAAGGCACGAGACTCCGGCTCGACTTGATCCGACAAATAGAGGATCTGCAGATTCTCCGCGATGCTGCGGGTTGTGCCGGGCGACATCAACACGGCGGAAATATTCCAATTGTCTTTGGCTGAGAGATTGAGCCGTTCCGCATCCTCCTCGAACGCTCGTCCTTCGATGTACAGTTGGCGATGGTCCGCCAAAACGGCGAGACGACTTCCCGCGGAGACCTGCTTACCCGACTGTGAATGAAGTCGCTGCAAATGAAACAAAGTAGGCGAACCGTGCGGCTCTTCGCCGTTGAAATGCTCCGGCGCAACAATGGTCAACGTTTTCAGTAGACTTCGCTTGTGTTGAATCTGGTCCAATTGCTCTTTGGTCAAGCCATGAAGCAAAAGACCTTGGCGCTGAGCATGCAGGGCAGCCTTGATCTTTTGTTCTTCGTATTGCCGTTCTAATATCCGTTTGCCTGCGATAACACCGTCACCGACCGATTGTAAACGCCTGACTTCGCGCTCGACGACGTCCAGTTCCTCGGTCAAGCGTAGGAAATCGCGTTGTGCGGTCACCAAATCTTTGTGCGTCAAATGAAGATCGAACAGAGGCTCGCCCGGTTCGATCGCCTCACCCTCGATGCGGTAAACTTTTTTCACGATGCCTGTCATGGGCGCAGTGACATCGAACTGCGAACGGCCAGGCCGCTCGACAACCATCGCAGGCATGGTAACGGTCCTCACGAAAGGTTGCAGTTCGATACGGATCGACTTGTACCCGACATTCTTTAACGCCTGTTTACTCAGCCTGAGAGCATCCGCTTCCACGTGTCCCTCATGGCCGTGACCGTTCTCGTGATGGTCGTCACCGTGATGATCAGCGCCGTGATCGGGCTCCTCTAACGCGATCGCTACGTCTTGGACCCACTGGCCGCCATCGTCGGGCAAGATCATGCGATAGCGAATAATGACCCGATCGGCGTCGCTGGGCAGCTTCAGGCCGCCTTGCGCATAATGGGCCGGCTCCATCTCGGTTGGCGGTTCATACACGGTGGCCACTTCGTCAGCGATCGGCGATTTCGTCTCGGCGTCGAGCAGGCTATTGAACACCTGGGCATCGGCAACCGGACGGCCATCTCGCGTGATGGAGATGGCCGGCTCGACCTGCTCTCCTTGATGTAAACGAATGCCATGGTAGCCCAGGGAAATGGTGAAGCCCGCGTGATCGATGTTCTCGCGCTGCCATACCAAACTGTCGTCGCCTTCGTGCGCATGACCGTGATGATCGTCTCCCGACGTACTGCCCCGTAAAGCGGGCAGCCACCAAGAGGCCGTGACAACGCCTAGGACGATGACCAGTAGGCCGCCCAGGATAGGCAGCGATGGCATGTTTTTAGTGCTCATAATATTCTCTTACTGGAAATTGGGGCCCGCCGAAAATCGGGCGGCCCAGTTTTGTGGAACGGTAATAGTTCACAGAAATTTCTTCGCCACGGATTGAACACGGACGAAACACAGATAAAAAAGGAAAGGGGGACACTAACCCACACTGATCTTTGCTAATCCATCATCGCAGATTAAATGTCGATTAGTGTTCTTTCTTCTTCTCTGCAAAGCAAATCGCGTAAAAGCTTGTAATTTTGACGCGATTTTTGAAACACTACAAAAAAGAAAAAGTGCCCGCGAATGACACGAATTTTCGCGAATGAAAACATGATGTCATAGTTTTTTATTATTCGCGCTGATTCGCGTCATTCGCGGGCTAACTTTTTTGTGCCTTTTTGTGTTTTTCGTGGCTATCTTTCTCTGGTCGGTTGCGGTCAACGGCTGCGCCGCCTGTGCCATGGCGCAGGCGACGGCGCAGCATTCGATGTCGGGCTCACAACTGACGTGAGAAGAAGATCAAATCAGCAAGACTTGATAGACCAGATGCGCGCGCAGCGGCGGCCCCACGTCCGACAGGAAATGATCAAGCTTGTGACGCAAGAGAGGATCGGTTTGGCCGACTTCGCGCAGTGGGACAGCCGAGAGCCAAGACCCGACGGCAACGACAGAAGCGTCGCTCAGTTTTGGCATTTGGCCGAGACGCGCAAACACGCATTGCACACCATCGCACCGATGTTGGTGTGGAGCGCTTCCATCGTGCAATGGCAGTCGATCATGGTGGTGCGCGGTTCCCGCTAAACCGTGATGATCGACACCGCACGGACCACTTTCGGCGATTGCCTCGCAAGCGTTTGCGTGGGTGTGGACGTGGTGAGAGCAGCAGCCCAGCCCCAGGTGGACCAGCAGTAGAAGGACGGTGATCTGCGGAACGGGAAACTGCATATACGACTCCAGGCGGGCGATGCCCCTCCACCTAATCATTGGTTTTTCATGCTTAGCCGTCAATACGAGACTTGGAACGCCCCGGTTCACTCGGGTTTTCCCATTCATAAGGAGCGGTCCCCACGCAAACTATCCTCAAGCAGCAGTCCGTCGATTTGCAGTCTCGCGGTCCATAATTCGCCCAATGCGTCCATGGATGATAGACTGGTCTCGAAATAGGTCCGCTGCGCGGCGAGCAACTCGAGATAGCCAACCTCACCCTGTTTGTAACCTTCCGAAATAAGGTCGAACATCTTCTTCGCTTTCGGCAGGATTTCGCTGGAGTATTTGGCGGCCTGAAACCGTGCATCGGCGTACTGCTGTAACACGACCGCCAACCGCCGTCGCAGATCGAGCTCGACGCGTTGCAAATTTCGTTCGGCCGCGACGATCTGGGCGTCGGCTTGTTGGATACCGCCTTGGTTACGGTTCAAAAGTGGAATCGGAATGCCGACTTGCACACCGGTTACGGTGTCTCCGGTTGTGTGATCGCGCTGCACGGCGACCTTCACGTCGACGTCCGGAACCGCTTCGGCGTAAGCGCGGTCAAGCTGCCACTGCGCCCGATCTATTTCCGCCATCGCTGTCGCGATCTCCGGACTCTCAATCATCAGGCGACGAAGCTCGGTTTGCCAGTCGAGGTCCATCCCGGTTTGGTCGAGCGCGCCGTGAAGTCGTCGCGGTTCCATGTCAGGCAAGCCGAGTACCGACGTCAGCCGACGCCACACGGCGGTGTTTTTGTTTTCGGTTTGCTGCAAAAGGACTCTAGCCTTCTCTGCCACGATCTCCGTTTGTAAGAGAGCCACCCGGCTAATTTCCTGCGCACGCAACAAGTCTTGCGATGTTCTCACCGCGGTGTCGCTGACGGACGCCAGTTCACGAACCAACTCCAATTTCCTTTGTGAGAGCAGCACGTTGTAAAAGCCCACGCGAACATCGGTTAGCACACGCTGCTTTTCCAGGACCCATTGCTGCTCGGCTCGGGCAACCTCCTGCTGGACCACCGCGCGGCTCAAGCCGAGTTTGCCACCCATGACAAACCGCTGGGCCACGAAGGCGCCCTGCTGACCGGCCGTGCCCGCCTCGCCCATTTCGTCGGCGAGGTAGCCGATCGAAGGATTCGGGGGCAGACCCACCTGAACCCATTTGCCTCGCAAGGCGCGAACTTGAGCCTCCGCCCGAGAGACGGCCGGATGGTTCGCTAATGCAATCTGCTCGAGCCGGTCGAGAGTCCATGCCGAATCCACGGTCTCATCGTCCGCAGCCGGAGAACCAATCGGTTCCAGCAGCTGATCAAACGACACCGGCTGCACCCGATGCGAAGACAAAGAGGAGGTGTCGGAGGTTACTTCCGGAAAACGGCTGATTCCAGATGGGCCCGGTTTAGATAGGCCCATTTCAGATGAGCCCGGTTCAATGGCCGGCGCCACGTGCAGGGCGGATGAAACGTCTTTCGGCGGATCGCCACTGCCCGGTGTGTCTGCCTGCTGTTGTGTCAGCTGCATGGCACCCGTATCGCCACCCAACAGCGCACGATCCGTCATTTGGCACCCGACCAATAGACAGGGGAGTAGGGCAATGGTAGTTCGTACGGTCATCGTTCAGCTGGCGATCTTGACGGCGTGATAGACGAAAATCGGGCAAAACGTGTGAAAATCGGGACAGCCCCTCCTTTCAGCTATCGACTTTACCGACCGTGCGGCTTGAGCCGATCGTGCGGGGGGGGAGGCTGGGGCAAAGCGCAGCTCCGGCACCAGTTTTCCAGTTCTGGTGCCGGAGCTTGTAGCGCTCGATAATCTGCGTCCCTAGTGGCAGCTTGCGCAGTCGCGGCTTGTTGCGATTCACTTGGCCCGCCTCCGCGAGCAGCTTGCGCTGGTATTGGCACAAAGGGCAGCCCGCGTGTCGACGCGGTCCGCCGAGCGCTCGTAACGCTGTGCGCCGCACAACGCGTCCGCCTCGGCGCTGAGCATCGCGTCGAGCCTCTCCTCGACCGTGCTGCAAACCATCTCGTCCACGTGCGAACGAATCCGGCCCTCCTCGATCCGAATCTCGGACTTACATGGATTCTTTATCAATAAAAAACACCCCCAGCATATCATTTGTAATTGCGTCGGGGGATTCAAAGTCGACTAGAAGGCAAATGACATTGGCTGGGGGTGGAGGGGGTTCAATGACTCGTGATCAGTACATCGGATATGCGCTTCGTGATAGTTTTCTGTTGTCGTCGACACGACGCACGGAGACCTAACCAACGAGGCTTTGCGCCTCATCGGCTAGGTCCGCCACAGTACCGGAAGCAGAGCAAACGTCGCAATGCCCTGCTTACGGGGAGAGCCGACGCCGCCTCAGCATGACAACACCCAAGGCAATTCCTAACAACATGACGGAACTCGGCTCCGGCACGGCCGAGGCCGAGGAGGCACTGAAAGTCAGTCCGTTAAACGCACTGAGGTCACCGAAGTCAAAAGTACCGCTGCCATCGATGTCGCCGATGTAGTGGGCGTTGACGAAATACCCTTCGGCATCGTAGGCATCGCGGTTTGCCAGAGCTTCGACAAACAGCGGCACATTGGCCAACGTAAGACTGCCATCACCGTCCATGTCGCCAAGAAGGTTGGTGACTGCTCGCAGTAGCATTTCGTCCATCATAAACGCCCCGCCCAAATTGGCCGCATCGTCGTGTTCAGACGTAATGACCAACTTCGAGAGAGCCACATACAGGAATGAGGCCGAGGGCTCGATCAGCTGGAACTTGGGATTATAATCAGTCGCCAGTCCGACACCCGGGCCACCGTCCACGCCGGCGGTGTACTCATCCGTTCCCAACGACTGCTCGTTGAGATCAAAATACTCCACCGTTAACTTAGGTGGAAAGTTCCCGCGGTTGGCGTAGTAGAAGCTATTCAGGCTCAGGCTCGCGCTGTTGGTCAGATCCATGATCACGACATGGGCACCATTGCCTCCCGAGTTCGAGAGGGCAAATTGGCTGCCGACGACCGGATCGGGCTCGCCGCCGGGGCCGGTGTCAAACGGACCATGGTCGATCTGCAATTCTGCGACGGAGCCATTGATGTCCCAGTTATCCACCACGCCGGCGGGAAACGCCGTTCCATTGATCGCGTCGCTATCGTGGCCTGCCCCCTTCAACCGAGTCCAGATCCGAAGTGATAATCCGGTGAATTGAACACAATTTGAAGGAGGGCATTCGATGCCACGAGGTAAGAAGTACCGAGCGGAAGAGATCATCCCGAAGCTCCGTGAGGCGGAGATTCTGATCTCCCAGGGGAACACCCAAGAGTTGGCGGCGAAGAATATCGGCGTCTCAGTTCAGACGCTGATCCGCTGGCGTAAGGAGTACGGCGGCTTGCGGATCGACCAGGCGAAGCGTCTGAAGGCGGTAGAGAAGGAGAATGGCCAACATCAGGACGCGATTCCACGACTAATTGACGGTCTTTGGTATTCCCCACACACCCAGGTCCTCCTGGCGCGAGAAAGGTGGATATCGGCTGCGCCAGATCATAAAGGGCCTGTTCTTCCAGCATGGGAAGAATCAGCATAAAACCACTGCCGCGTGATCGGTGGGAGCAACCGAGATTCTTACAGGGATCAACCGTTAGGAGGTTGCTCCAGCTGTTGCATCCGATTTTACCTGGCGGGAACGTGCCGTTTACCGCCTCGTAACCATGGAACGCCAGCACAATCTGCTTGAGGTTGTTGGTACACTTGATCCTGCGGGCCGCCGCCCGGGCGGCCTGTATCGCCGGCAACATGATCGCGACGAGAACGCCAATGATGGCAATCACCACAAGCAGTTCCACAAGGGTAAAACCACCGTGGCCGTTTCGGATTGCCGCTTTTTCACGACGCGTGAGCGAGAATCGGTTACAACGACCTTGGCACATTACAATCCTCCTCGTCCTGCAAACGTATTCCGCAGCGTCTGAGAGGGTGTATGAAAAATGCTGTCGTCACCAAATCCCAAACCGACGATTGCGACGTTGATTCGTTTGTTGCTCATAACACTTGGCTGCCGAACATACCTAGTCTTCTGATTGGGAAAGATACTTACACACGGAAAACAACGGATACTTACCAGGGCACAGTAGCCAACCTAAAGATCAATGAGATATTACGCATAAAACCTTAGACATATTACCGAGGTGACTATAGCAATACACCCGCATTACAGGTTATGAATGAACTGGTGCGGCCTACCATGAATCAGATACAGTGATATTTCACTTCACTGCCGTAGATCCACAGGTACCTTCCCGAGTCTCATTTCCAAAGAACACGAATGAAGCAACGTCGATCCGTATTCTTGCTAATCGAAACGTCGAACTCGTATGCTCGATGTCTACTTGACGGCATCCTCGCCTCGGCCCACAAGTGCAACCTACACCAACTCGTCGGCCAATTTGTCTCCGAGCCGTTCCACGTCCCCACAGGGCTCCACGACCAACGTCCGCATGCGTTGTTTGAGTGGGCAATTTGCGCTATAATGGTTCATTTCCCCAATCGCTTAATTCTGTCGTAAGTACCGGTTGTCAAATGACATCGTACAATCTCACGCATCTCAAACAGCTCGAAGCAGAGAGCATCCACATCATCCGCGAGGTGGTGGCCGAGTTCGAAAAGCCGGTCATGCTCTACTCGGTCGGCAAAGACTCGTCGGTGATGGTTCATCTGGCGCTGAAGGCCTTTCACCCAGCCAAGCTGCCCTTTCCGCTGATGCACGTCGACACGACGTTCAAGTTTCGCGAGATGATCGAGTTTCGGGAAAAATATGCCCGGGACGAACTGGGGCTGGATCTGATCGTGCATATCAACGAGGAGGGCCGGCAGGCGGGCGTGACGCCGTTTACACATGGCAGCAAGAAGTACACCGACATCATGAAGACCGAGGGCCTGTTGCAGGCGATCAACAAGTATCAGTTTGACGCGGCCTTTGGCGGAGCCCGGCGCGACGAAGAGAAATCACGGGCCAAGGAACGGGTCTATTCGTTTCGCGACACACATCATCGCTGGGATCCGAAGAACCAGCGGCCCGAGCTGTGGAACCTGTACAATGGTCGTGTGAACCAGGGCGAGAGCATTCGGGTGTTTCCGCTTTCAAACTGGACAGAGTTGGACGTTTGGCAGTACATCCACTTAGAGAAAATTCCGATCGTGCCGCTCTACTTCGCGGCCAAGCGACCGGTGGTCGAGCGTGACGGCACGTTGATCATGGTCGACGACGACCGGCTGCCGCTCGAAGAGGGCGAAGTTCCCGAGCAGCGGCTGGTGCGGTTTCGTACGCTGGGCTGTTATCCGCTGACCGGTGCGGTCGAGTCGAGTGCCACAACGCTGCCCGAGATCATCCAGGAGATGTTGCTCGCCAAGCAATCAGAACGACAGGGCCGCGTAATCGACTACGACCAGTCGGGCTCGATGGAAGAAAAAAAACGAGAAGGGTATTTTTGAATTCGGAATGCGGAGTGCGGAATCTTGTGCGGCTATGTTAGCAATCCGTAGCGGGCCGTTTGAATGTCTGACTTTGCCAATGGGTTGAAAGACCGTAGGAAGCAGTTCGGGTTACGGGTCATTCGAGTCGTTCAAAGTCTGAACAACGATAAAATTAGCAAAACCATCGGGAACCAACTCATGCGATGTGGCACATTGGTAGGAGCAAATTATCGTGCGGTTTGTAGGGCACGTTCGCCAGCCGAGTTTCGATCAAAACTAGGTATTGTCGAAGAAGAAGCAGACGAGGCAATTTACTGGATGGAAATGTTGATCGAGGCAGGGCTTGTCTCTGAACGGCGACTACAAGATCTTGTAAAAGAGGCAAACGAAATATTGGCCATCATGGTAACATCGATCAATACGTCCAAACGGAACAAGTGACTCCGCAATCCGAATTCCGCATTTCTATGTCCCATCAATCTGATCTCATCGCGACCGACATCGATGCCTACCTGGCGCAGCATGAGCGCAAGGAGCTGGTGCGGTTTTTGACGTGTGGCAGTGTCGACGACGGCAAAAGTACGCTTATCGGGCGGATGCTTTACGACTCGAAGATGATCTACGAGGATCAACTGGCGGCGATCCAGCGCGATTCGGTCACGCTCGGCTCGACCGGTGGTGACTTCGATCCGGCCCTGTTGACCGACGGGCTGAAGGCCGAGCGGGAGCAAGGCATCACGATCGATGTGGCGTACCGATACTTCTCAACGGCCAAGCGAAAATTCATCATCGCCGACACGCCGGGCCACGAGCAGTACACACGGAACATGGCCACCGGCGCGGCGAATTGCGATCTGGCGATCATCCTCATCGACGCCCGGCACGGTGTGATGACGCAAACTCGGCGGCACAGCTTCATCGTGTCGCTTTTGGGTATCAAGCACGTAGTGGTGGCGATCAACAAGATGGATCTGGTCGAGTTCTCGCAGGAGACTTTCGAGAAAATCGAGGCGGACTATCGCGCGTTCGCAGCCAAGCTCGATATCGAGGATTTGCGGTTCTTGCCGATCTCGGCACTGCAAGGAGACAACCTGATCGAGCATAGCGAGAACATGCCGTGGTACGAAGGCAGTACGCTGATGCACGTGCTGGAGAACCTCTATATCGGCTCGGACAGAAACATGCGCGACTTTCGTATGCCGGTGCAGTTGGTGAACCGGCCGCACCTCGATTTTCGCGGCTTCTGCGGTACGATCGCCTCGGGCATCGTCCGGCCGGGCGACGAGGTGATGGTACTGCCCTCGCGAAAGACCAGCCGGGTGAAGTCGATTGTGACGTTCGACGGTGAACTGGACGAGGCGTTCACGCCGATGGCCGTGACGCTCACGCTTGAGGACGAGATCGATGTGAGCCGGGGCGACATGATCGCGCGGACGGGCAACGTGCCGCATGTCGACCAGACGTTCGACGCGATGGTCGTGTGGATGGCGGATGATCCGCTGGTGCCAGGCAAGCAGTATCTGTTTAAGCACACGACGCAGACGGTTCGCGGCTCGGTGTCGACGCTGCGATACAAGATCGACGTCAACACGCTGCACCGTCAGGACGCGCCGACGCTGGCGCTGAACGAGATTGGGCGGTGCGCTGTCTCGCTGAGCCGGCCGATCGCTTTTGACAGCTACAAGGTAAACCACAGTACGGGCGCACTGATTGTGATCGATCGGATGACGAATGTGACGGTCGGCGCCGGCATGATTCTCGATCACACGGCCGGCAGCGATCAGCAGGACTATTGGGAAAGTACGCCGCAGAGCGAGCAGCTGCACGCCGAGTCGAGCAACGTGACGACCGACGAGCGGAAAGCGCGGTTCGGACAGCGGTCGGTCACGCTGTTGTTGACCGGACTAGCGGGAGCCGGTAAGACGACGATCGCCTATGCTCTTGAGCGGCGGCTGTTCGACTCGGGCCGCGCGGCGACAGTGCTCGATGGCCAAAACATGCGGATTGGCATCAGCAAAGATCTGGGCTTCACGGCCGACGAGCGTAGCGAGAACCTGCGCCGCAGCAGCGAGGTCGCCCGGCTGATGAACAATGCCGGACTGATTTGTATCGCGGCGTTTGTGGCGCCGAGCCAGTCAGTTCGGGAGAAGGCACGAGAAGTAGTCGGCGAGGACCGATTCCTGGTCGTTCATTTGTCCGCGCCGGTCGATGTTTGCCGCGAGCGGGATACCGAGGGTTTGTATCCGCTGGCCGACTCGGGCGAGATTGCCAACTTCCCCGGCGTATCGGCCCCGTACGACGAGCCGAAGTCGCCCGACCTGGTGCTGCCGACACACGAGTGGCCGGTCGAGAAGTGTGCTGAGGCGGTGATGGAGCTACTGCGATCAGCGAAAGTGATCGACTAGATGTAGTACATCGACTCGCTGTGGTGGCTGGCGCGGTCGGCCAGGGCAGCGATCGTGATCTCGTCGAGCATCGTCTGGTAGCGCTTGGACAAGTCGGTCCACGTTTCACCGATCACCCGGACCGTAGGCGAATCGGCGGTGGCATTGGAGTCCCACTCGTTCTGCCCATCGATCGCGGCTCCGTTCGTCGCAGCCCCGTCAATCACAGCGCAGACGTCGCCGAGCGTGATCTCGCGTGGATCGCGGCTGAGGCGATATCCGCCACACGCACCGCGGTTACTCAGGACGATGCCGGCGTTTTTCAACTGAATGAGCAGTTGGACGAGGAATTTTGAAGGAACGCCGTTCGCTTCGCCAATACAACGGATGCGTACCGGCTCGCCAGTGCCGTAGGCACGGGCCAACTCGACCATGGCAATACACGCGTATTCAACTTTGGCGGATAGTTTCACGGTGTTTTTTCCGGCCGGGCGGCCAGGGCAAAAAGTTAGATGCCGCTGCCGTCTTGTTCTTCATGGGTATGCAGACCGCATTCGGTTTTTTCGGTTCCGCTCCAGCGGCCGGCCCGCTCGTCTTCGCCGGCGTGTACCGAACGTGTGCAAGGCCAGCAACCGATACTCGGATAGCCTTGATCGTGCAACGGGTTATACGGGACGTCATTTGCGACAATAAACTTCCATACGTCGGCCTTGGTCCAGTTGGCCAACGGGCTGATCTTCACCAAGCCAAACTTAGCGTCCCAGTCGACGATCGGCGCTTGCGCACGGTCGGGGCTTTGATCGCGACGGATACCGCTCATCCAGGCTTCCATGCCCTCGACCGCTTGTCGAAGCACGACCACTTTGCGGTCGAAGCAGCAGCGGTCGGGCTGCGTCTTGTAAAGCGGGCCGCCGTGTTGCGCCTCGTATTGCTCGACGGTTAGCTCGGGTCGACGCAGCTCGACCTCGATGCCGTAGCGCTGGGCGATCTTGTCACGCAGGTCAAGTGTCTCTTGAAACTGATAACCTGTTTCGAGATTGAATACATGGGTCCGCGGCTGAATCTCCGAGAGCATCTGCAGAATGACGCACCCTTCGGGCCCGAAGGCGGTCGCCATGGTGAGCTGGGGAAAGTACCGGTCTACGGCCCAGCGGATGATCTCTTGGGGCGTGGCTGTTTCGAACCGCTCGCTATCGAGGCGAATCTGTTCGAGCTGCTCGGGGCTAGCAGTACGCTCCGCGACAGCCGACGAAGCAGCGGAACGGTCAGACTCGGTGTCCGGTTCGACTATCGTAAGTGGTTTGTTCATTGTGGGTTCTGTCGACACAGTGGCCATGACATGCCTCACTCCCGCTCCATCGCGGGTAGTAAATGATACGTATGTTACTTATCAAAGTCAAGTAAACGATCTGTTATCCTCTCGTATCGTCTCGGGCGGGCCCGATTCTCCAACTTGTAACGATTCTTTGGACCGGACGAAGGGGGACGGGATGGGGCGAAATCCACGATCCGGATGCCGCAAGTCGTTATAGGAACGGGTACTTGACGCTGGTCGGGCGAATCGTCAGGATCGGAGGCCTTATCCGCGTGGCATGCAGGCAGGTTCGAAGATTTGAGACAGGAAGGGAACCACGATGATCAGGGTCGGCATTGCCGGAATCGGCTTTATGGGGATGGTCCACTATCTGAGCTACCAGAAGGTGCGCTCTGCCAAGGTGGTGGCGCTCTGTGAAACGATTCAAAAACGGCTCGATGGCGATTGGCGTGA
>Ga0310123_10003492_pt1 | contig 12149 bp, 11 predicted proteins | sample CB6_AW_1057_MG_FD_203505 | JGI IMG/M metagenome (GOLD analysis project Ga0310123, IMG submission 203505) | Marine microbial communities from Western Arctic Ocean, Canada - CB6_AW_1057 | ecosystem: Environmental > Aquatic > Marine > Oceanic | place: Canada: Western Arctic Ocean | collected... | reverse complement strand
CCAGTGTTGCCCGCCGCCAGGCGGGCTACGCTGGGTACGGCACGCCCCCCACATGTTTGTGAACCCCAGCGGGGTTCCATATCACGACACCTCGACGTGTGAAACCCCTTCGGGGTTTTGTGGTGGGGCGGGTGCGGGAGACCCAGCGTGGCGCCCGCCCAAGGGGCGTGCTGACGCTGGGCTTTGGGATGGAACCCCTTCGGGGTTTGATGTTGGGGGCGGGTTTGGGATACCCAGCGTGGCGACGACCCTGGGCGTGAACTGAGGGTCCGAAGCAGGGAACCAGGTTGTGCAGCCCGCCGCAGGCAGACTAGGGCCCAGAGCGGACTCTCAGCCACGGCTTCAGCCGGGCGATCGTCCGGGGTCCGATGCCGCGGACCCGGTCCAGGTCCTCGACCTCGGCAAATGCTCCGTTCTTCTCGCGATCAGCAATGATCCTCTGGGCCAGCTTCGGACCAATGCCCTCCAGCTGCGACAATTCGACCCAGTTGGTTGTGTTCAGATCGAGCCGAAAGCCGACGGCGGTTCGAGGAATGCGGTCGATTTCGACCGGTTGTGTGCCCCAGCCCGAGAGCAGTGCCCAGTGAGCGGCCATCAGGACCAGCGAAGCGACAACCAGAACCGTGACGACCAGGCGATCGGCTCTGGTGATGCCGAGAAAGGTGTCCTCGGAGTCGTTGGGGGGCGGGTCGGATTCGGACGCCTGCGGTGTGTTCATCGCCTGCTCGCCTCGACGACGTCGGGGTGATCGAGTAGACGAAGCGCCGGTGAGCAGACGCAAGAGGAGTTGATGCGGATTTCTGCAGCGCGGGGGTCAGACGCCGCCCGTGGCGGGGCCTGGCCCGCACCTCTGGCAACTACCGCTTCTTCGACCCGGTGGCGATTGGCTTGGCGAAAAACGTGAGCTGGATCTGGCTACCGGGTGCCAATGCGGCCTGCTGCCTGGGAGCCTGCTGGTAGATCACGTAGGTCAGGTCCTGCTTCGACGCAGCCACCCCGGCGGAGAACTTGACCTTGTACCCGGCGGCGGTCAGCACCGACTGGGCCTTCTTCCACGGCATGCCGATGACCGAAGGGACCAGCGGATCGGATTGCGTGGCCACCACGCGGTAGCGGCTGAGGTTGGGTCGGAACGGGCTGCTGCCGAAGGCCTTGGCGAAGGCCTCGAGCTTCGAATTCACCTTCAGGCGGAAGAACGAGTAGATCGTCTGGGTGTTGTCCGGTGCGGTCAGCCGGACGTGCTTGGGCAGGTAGGTGGTGGTGTCGAGGATCACGGTGGCCTCGCGGTAGTTGACCGCATCCTGCTTCCAGCGGGGGAACGCCCTGATCCAGACCTCGCCCCGGGATTCCCCCAGCAGGCTCATGTGGTAGCGGCGAATGGCCTTGTCGGGTGGCAGGCCGAAGAGGAACGGCAGCGGCCCGTCCATGATTTTCTTGCCACGGTAATCGGCGGGGATCCTGTGGCTGGTCACCGTGCGGTCGACGTCGTTGACTTCCAGCACCTGCGTCCCGTCGCAGATCCACTTCTCGGGGTTGTCGCTCTTGACAGCCAGCGAGATCTTTCGGGCGGGGGTCACCCGGCCGCTGCGGGGATCGCGGCGTGAGGGTTGCTGCACCGACGACTGGGTCCCCTTGGGGATCTGGACGGCGAAGATGTCGAGCCGACCCTTGTCGGGGGACTCGTAGTAGAACTGACCCCGCGCCCGCTTCTCGGTGTTGAACACGAACTCGCGGTTGTAGCGGTAGATTTCTCCGGTGAGCGTCTTGATCCGCGAGCTGGCCAGTTCCCACTTGATCAGTGCGGCCTTGAGCTTGGGCTCGAGTTTCTGGACGCGGAGGCCGGGGGTCTGCAGTCGACTGCGGGGCAATCGCTGTTGCGTCTTGGCCTTGCCGACAGGTTGCCGTGCCGGCCGGGTGGCTGGGCGGGTGGCTGGGCGGGTGGCTGGGCGGGTGGCTGGGCGGGTGGCTGGGTTCGGGATCACTCGTCGCGGCGACTGTCCCTGTGCGATCGAGTGGTCGACGTGGGCCAGCAGCAGCAGGGCACACAGCAGTGTGGTGAGCAATGTGGTGAACAGGGCGGTCGCGGGGACCTGGTGTCGTGTCGCATCCATGCGAGACCTCGGCGTCGTGTTGAGCCGCGGATTCTAGCAGCGGTTGGCAAAAAGAGGGTAGACGAATCCGCATTGACGCCGGCCGGCCATGACACGCGATCGACAATCGGCGACTAGCAGTCCTCTTGGCACAATCGCTCGATCAGTTCCTCGAGCTCACCGAAGCTGCTCACCACCCAGTCGGCGAGGTCGGCCCATTCGGGCAAGCGGCCGGGTGCGAACAGCGCGGCTGTGGTACCGGCGTTGTGTCCGGCCTGCAGGTCGAACAGGTAGTCACCGACAAACAGCACCTGCTGGGGACTCAGGCCCCAATCGTCGCAGATCGCCAGGACCCCGGTCGGGTCGGGTTTGGCCGGAGCGTCCTCGCGGGTCAGCACGCTGTCAAAACTCCAGCCGAGTCTTTCGAGTGTGGTGTGGGCCGAGACGCGGGAATTGCGGGTGAGGACACCGGAGCGGAGTTCGAGTTGCTGGAGCCGTGCGAGCAGGTTGGCGACACCGGGAAAGGGGGTCGCCCGCATGGCTCCCTCGTGTTCGTGCCGATGCAGGATCTCCAGCGCCCGGTCCCGCTCGGGACCCTCGTCAATCGCCTCGACCCCCTCGAGAATCGGGTGCTTCTCGGGCAACCCGATGTCGCGTCGGATGGCGTCGAAGTCGAGTCCCGAGTCGACCAGCGTGCCGTCCATGTCGAAGATGATGCCGCGGAGTGTCATGGGTGAGCGGGGCCAGGTGGTTTTCTAGAGTCCGGCATCATCGAGGTGAAAGCGGACGTTGAAGGACAAGAGCGTGATCTCGTCTTCTCGGCCGCGGATCACGTTGATACCCGTGTTGTCCTGTCGGATCTCGCGGGCCTGGGACAGCGGCCAGCCCATCAATCGTGCGACGTAGACCCGGTTGACGATGTTGTGAGCGACCAGGGCGACGCTCTGGCCGCGGTGCGAGGCGAGGAGTTGATCGATGGGTCCGCCGACCCGATCGAGCACATCGGCGTAGCTTTCGCCTTCGGGGTACCCGTGGCTTGCCGGATCGTCCATGAACCGGTGATAGGCCTGGGCATCGTCCTTCATGATCGAGCCCCAGTCGCGGCCTTCCCAGCGACCGACGTCGCATTCGGAGATGTCCTCGAGCACACCGGTGTCCAGTCCATGCGGAGCGGCGATGGCACGTGCGGTCTCACGAGCCCGTTTCATGGGGCTGGAGATCACAACATCCAGCGGCCGGTCGGCCAGGAACCCGGCAACCGCCTCGGCCTGCCGCCGCCCGGTGTCGCTCAGCGACGTGTCGATCCCGTGCCCCTGCAGCACGTAGGGTCGTTGTTCGTTGGCCGGAGTGGCCCCATGTCGAACCAGGTACAACAGCGTCTCGTGAGCCTCGGGCATCAGTCGTCCTGCTGAAACGCACCGGCGATGTGCGGGGCGTTGGTGGGTTGGTTGTGCCAGAGTCTCAGGGCGGCATCGACGGCCGCCTGCATGCCGGCGGGGTCGGCGGTTCCCTGCCAGGCGATGTCGAAGGCTGTGCCATGGCTGGGGCTGGTGCGGATCAGCGGCAGTCCGAGAGTCACGTTGACGGCTGAGTCGAAGCCGACCAGTTTCAGGGCGATGTGGCCCTGGTCGTGGTACATGGCGACCACCCCGTCAAATTCGCCTCCCACCGCTCGCCTCAGCAGCGTGTCGGCGGGAAAGGGGCCGCTGGCATCAAGACCGCCAGCGACCGCGGCGGCTACCGCCGGAGCAATCGTGGCCTGTTCTTCGTCGCCAAAGAGGCCCTCTTCGCCGGCGTGAGGGTTCAGGGCACAGACCCCGATCCGGGGCCGGGTGCAGCCGACCTGGACGAGGAACCCGGCGATCAGCTCGATGTGCTCGGTGATGCCGTCGACGGTGAGCAGGCCGGGGACGCTGGCGATCGAGGTGTGCAGAGTGACGTGTGCGACGCCCAGGCCGTGTGGGCCCAGGCGTGCGCTGGTGGGTGGGAGATAGAGCATCATGGCGACTGAGTCGCTGCCGCAGGCCCGGGCGAGCAGTTCGGTGTGCCCGGGGACACCGACCCCGGCGGCCGCCAGGGCCGCCTTGTTCAAGGGTGCGGTCACCATCGCGTCGATGTGACCTTCGAGTGCGGCGGCCGCAGTAGCCAGCACCCAGTCGGCCGCCGCCTGGCCACAGCGGGCGTCGACCTGCGACGCGGCGACGTCTGCGACATCGGCGCTGGAGGGGTTCCAGCAATCGATGCTGTTGGGGTCGGAGTCTGCGGCGACGTGCTGAGGCGAATCGACGCGGTGGACGGTTCTCTCGAGACCGACCAACTGCACCGCGCGGGCCAGGACGTCGGGGTGTCCGACGACCAGCGGGTGACAGAGGTCCTGGCAGCCGGAAATCACTCGCGCGATCACCTCGGGCCCTACCCCGGCCACGTCTCCCATCAGAAGCGCCAGTCGAGGTCGCCTGGGGTCCGACGACTCAGTCATCCCCAGGGCCTCCTGGACCGGCATCGACTGCCAGGTCAAAGCACTCGGCCTCGGACAGCGGCAGCCCGCGAGTGTCTTTTTCCGAGAGCAGCGGTTCGCCCTCCAGGGGCCATTCGATGCCGATCTCCGGGTCGTTCCACAGCAGGGTCCGTTCCGACTGGCGGTGATACGGCTCGCTGCACTTGTACTGAAAATCGGCCGATTCGCTGGTGGTCAGGAACCCGTGAGCGAACCCGGCGGGGATCAGCAGTTGGCGGTGGTTTTCTGCCGAGAGTGTCGTGCCGTACCAGCGGCCGAAGGTGGGTGAGTCCTGGCGGAGATCGACGGCGACATCGAAGACGCTGCCGTCGACGACCTGCACCAGCTTGGCCTGGGGCTGAGTGATCTGGTAGTGCAGTCCTCGGAGTGTGTCTCGTGTCGATCGGGACCAGTTGTCCTGCACAAAGGTCAGATCGATGCCCGCCTCGGCGAACCGCCGCCGCTGATAGGTCTCCAGAAAGAAGCCTCGCTCGTCCTCATAGACGCGGGGTTCGATGACCAGGACGCCGGGCAGAGGGGTCTGGTGGACGATCATCGCAGGGGCATCGGCACAGAAGGCTGCGGATGGGGCGGGGTTGCGGAGGCTAGCATATCCCAGGGACACGGGGCCGAGAAGGGGGCTCAACTTGCGGAAGGTCCTTGGTGTCGCGTATTTTGGGATTGGGGAGAGCGGGTGTAGGCCGATGCGAAGGAATCACGAGGGGGGGTTCTGAATGAACCGAGGACGGCTTTCGGCTCTGGCGGTCGCGGCAGTGGTTCTTCTGGAATTTGCCGCGGTGAGGGCCGCTGACCCCATTTCGCCTCCCCCCCCACCCCTGCCCCGCGACCTGCCCGTGTTGCGTGCTCCGGTCGTGGCCCGTCCGATGCAGCCGGCCGCATTCACTCGGAGTGTTCCGCGGGACGTGGCCGACCTGCTGGCGATTCAGAAGCAGGTGGGCAAGCTGGTCGGCGACCTCTCGAAAGCTACGGTCGGGTTGCGGATCGGGAACGGGGCCGGCAGCGGTGTGATCGTCAGTGCCGACGGCTATGTGCTCTCGGCCGCTCACGTCACCGGGGCCCCCAACCGCCGAGTGACCGTGCTGCTTGCCGATGGTCGGTCGTTGCGAGGCCGCACGCTGGGGCTGCATCGCGGGCTGGATGCCTCGGTGCTCAAGATTGAAGCCAAGGGCCCGTTTCCCTTCCGGCCCCTGGCGAGGCCGAAGGATGTGCGGACCGGTGACTGGTGCCTGGCGCTGGGACATCCCGGCGGCTTTCAGCGCAACCGGCCTCCGGTGGTTCGACTCGGTCGGGTGATCCGGACCGAGAGTGGTTTCGTGCAGACCGACTGCACGCTCGTGGGAGGCGACTCGGGGGGGCCACTGTTTGACCTCTCGGGACACGTGATCGGCATCCACAGCCGGATCGGGGCACCGACCACATGGAACTTCCACGTCCCGATCCGAGCCTACACCGAGAGCTGGGCGAGGTTGCTGGACGGGGTGGCGTTTGGACGCCCCAGCCGCGGTCGCCAGCCGGTGCTCGGCATCAACGGCGTCGACCACGCCAGGGGCTGTACCGTGACCGCCGTGAATCCGAACATGCCCGCGGCCAAGGCGGGAGTGAAGTCTGGTGACCTGATCGTGAAGATCGATGGCAAGGAGTTCGAGGGACTGGATTCGCTGTTTGATCACGTGCAGAGCAAAAAGCCCGGTGACAAGCTGAAACTGTCGATCCAGAGGAACGGCAAGCCGATTGAGATCACGGTGACACTGGCAGGAGGCCGAGGTCCATGAGTCGGGTAGTATTGCCGAGTTCCAGGTTGCTGTTGGCCGCGTTGGCCGTGTTGACGACAACCGTCACGCTCGAGGCCGCAGCGCCTCGACGATTGCCCCGCGACCTCTACAAGAGCGGCGCGGCGATCCGCAATGCGTTTCGGCCGATCGTCAAGCTGCCCAGCCAGGCGACCGTGGCGGTGCTGGTCAACGGGCGGCAAAAGGCACTGGGCGCGATCGTGGGGTCTGATGGCTGGGTGCTGACCAAGGCCAGCCAGGTCAACGGGATCAATGGCGGCACGATCACCTGCCGACTGAAAGATGGAAAGACTCACCCGGCACGACAGGTCGGGTTCCATCCCGCGCACGACCTGGCGATGCTCAAGATCGAAGCCACGGGTCTGAGCGAGGTGGTATGGCACAGCAAGATGGACCCGTCGGTCGGGTCGCTGCTGGCCACCTGCGGTCCCAACGACCTGCCGGTGGCCGTCGGTGTTGTCAGCATCCACCGCCGCAGGATCCCGCACCTGTTCGGGTTCCTGGGGGTCGGGTTCGAAGACGTGCCCGGAGGAGCACGGATTTCACGGGTGATGCCCAACAGTGGAGCCAGCCGGATCGGGCTGAAGGTCGGCGACGTGATCATCAGGGTGGCCGGCGCCACGATTCCTCGAGGCGCGGTACTCAGAGATCAGATCCGCAAGTTTCGCCCGGGTGACGTGCTGCCGATGAGAGTGCGGCGAGGGAGCGTCGAGTTCGATTCCAACGCCCGGCTGGGGTCTCCGGCCGAACACCTGCAGAACCGCAGCATCTTCATGAACAAGCTGGGTGGCCAGCTCAGTTTCCGCAGGGGCGGGTTCCCCAACGCGTTTGCTCACGACACGGTGCTGAAACCCGAGCAGTGCGGAGGCCCGCTGGTCGACCTGCAGGGGCGAACCGTGGGAATCAACATCGCCCGCGAGGGGCGGACCGAATCGCACGCGATTCCGGCTCAGGTCATCGTCGGACTGCTCGAAGACCTGAAAACAGGCCGGCAGTTTGCCGCTCCGGCCAACCGCCTGGGTCCCGTCGACCCGCCGCCCGTGCCGCTGCCGCTGCCGCTGCCGCGCTAGGCCGCCTGACGGAATCCCTGGCTCTCGTAACGGCCCACCGAGTTGATCCGGGCGTAGACGTCGTCCAGCACCCAGTGGAAGGCGACCAGGTGGACCGATTCGACCAGGCCCATGTCGTCGGAGGGAACGTGCAGGTTGTGATCGGCCAGTTTCTGCAGCTGGCCACCGTCGAAACCGGTGATGCCCCAGGTCGTCAATTCGTGGTTGTTGGCCCACTCGACCGCCCGCAGCACGTTGGGGCTGTTGCCGCTGCCGCTGATCGAGATCAGGATGTCGCCGGGTGAGGCGAAGTTCTTCAACTGCTCGACAAAAATCCGCTCGAATCCCTCGTCGTTGCCCCAGGCCAGGATGTAGGGCGTGTTGTCGGTCAGCGAGAGTACCTTGAGGCGGGGCATCTCTTCGTTGTTGAAGTCCGCCGGATCCAGAGAACTCTTGCCCAGGTCCTCGCAGAAGTGCGACGCGTTGGCACCACTGCCTCCATTGCCGCAAATGAAGACGAAATGACCTCCCAGCCAGGCCGCGTAGATCTGACGGCCCAGGGACTCGATCGACTCCAGATCGAGCTCCTCGAAGGTCTGGCTGCAGAGCTTGAAGTACTCATGAGGGGTCAGCTGGGCACCGATCATGGAGGAACTCCGATCTGGTCGGGATGGGGGCCCGAGAGGGCGTTTCGCGGCCGAACGGTATCAAGTCGAGAGCACCGAGGAAAGACCGACGCAGGGACTGGCTGCGGAGCTGCCCCCGGCAGCGCAGGTGCCTGTCCCCGATTCCAGGTGCCTGTCCCCGATTCCAGGTGCCTGTCCCGGACTCTGCCTGCCTGTCCCCGATTCTGATAGCCTGTTTCTCCAATCGGGACAGGCACCGGGACCCGCCTCCGGCGGGGCTCCGCAGCCAGTCCCTGGCCTGGTACCTCGATTGATGCTCTTGCGGGATTCCGATAGAACGGAGTGATTCCCCTGCTGTGAGCGTCGAGATGGATCCTGAGCCTGTTGTCAGCCCGTGCCTGAGGCTACATGCCGACGACAACATCGTGGTGGCTCGGACGGAGGTCTCGGAAGGGACCAGCATTCCCGACGGACCAAATGGTGAGACCCCGACAGGGTTCACCGCATCGGAGACGATCGGGCTGGGACACAAGGTGGCCGCCCGGTCGATCGCATCGGGGGAACCGATTCGCAAGTACGGGCAGGTGATCGGCTATGCAACCGAGTCGATCTCGGTGGGCCAGTGGGTGCACACTCACAACGTCGAACCCGGCGACCTGGAACTCGACTACGCGTTCTCCTCGGACGTGCCACCGCCTCCGGATCCGATCTCCGACCGCACGTTCCAGGGCTACCGCCGTGCCGATGGCCGGGCCGGGACGCGGAACTACCTGGGCATTGTCAGCACGGTCAACTGCTCGGCCACCGCTTCGAAGTACGTTGCCAGGGCTTTTGACGAAGGGTTGCTCGAGGACTATCCGAACATCGACGGGATTGTGCCCCTGACTCACCAGGGCGGCTGTGCGATGCAGTATGGTGGCGACGACCACCAGCAACTGGCCAGGACGCTCGCCGGGTTTGCCGAGCATCCCAACATCGGAGGCTACCTGGTACTGGGGCTGGGCTGCGAAACCGGGCAGGGCTCGTTCCTGGTCGACAATCACGGGCTGGTGCAGCTGGACGTGCCGGACGTGCCGGGCGGGAGTGGTGGGGGTGGCGGGGGTGGCGGATCAGGTCCAATTCCGCTGGTGATGAACATCCAGGACGAGGGAGGCATCAAGAAGACGGTCGATCGGGCGGTGGGGGTATTGGCGGAGATGTTGCCCGAGGTGAACTCGGCACAGAGGACCGAGATTCCGGTTTCGGAGCTGATCCTGGGCACCGAGTGCGGTGGCAGCGACGGGAACAGCGGCGTGACGGCCAACCCGGCCGTGGGAATTGCCAGCGATTTGCTGGTGGCCGCCGGGGCGACGTCGATCCTGGGCGAGACACCGGAGATCTACGGTGGCGAGCACCTGTTGACCCGCCGGGCCCGGAATCGCGAGGTGGGTGAGAAGCTGGTGGGGTTGATCGACTGGTGGAAGGAGTACGCCGCGAAGTTCGGGGCCGAGATCAACAACAATCCGTCGGTGGGCAACAAGATCGGAGGATTGACGACGATCTATGAAAAATCGCTCGGGGCCATCGCCAAGGGAGGCAGTACGGCGTTGCGTGAGGTCTACCGGTACGCCGAACGCGTGACCACTCGAGGCTTCGTCGTGATGGACACGCCCGGTTACGACCCCGCCTCGATCACCGGGATGGTGGCCGGAGGTGCCAACGTGCTGGTGTTCACGACTGGTCGAGGCAGCTGCTTTGGCTGCAAGCCGGTCCCCTGCATCAAGATCTCCTCCAATAGCCCGATGTTCGATCGGATGATCGACGACATGGACATCAATGCCGGGAGGATTCTCGAGGGAGCATCGGTGCAGGAGGTGGGGAGTGAGATTTTCGAGGAGATCATCACCGTGGCCAGCGGGAAACAGACCAAGAGCGAGGCTCAGGGGATTGGCGAAGAGGAGTTCTGCCCCTGGTCGATCGGCCCGGTGCTCTAGGGCCTCTATCTCGTTGTGACACAACGCTCTAGGACAATCCGGGACCTTCAGGCCGGATCATCCCCACAACCACCAAATCCGGCATGTCCCCGATAATCGTTACAGGTTGCCAGATTTCCTGACCGATAGAACCGTTAGGTCCACGTCATTGCGCGGTTGATGTGCGTGAGCCAATTGCCTGGTTCGGTTGTAAGTCAAGGATGATCTGATGCAGGTGTCACGGCCATTGACGCTGGGAATCTGCTTGTTGGCTCTTGCCCTTTCGGGTTTGGAGTCGATGGCGCAGGGCCCACCGCCGGGTCTGCCACGGGGCATGGCCCCTCCACCGGGCGCGGCCCCGGCCCCGGCCTCGATGAGGCCCTATCCGGCCAACTCGATGTACGACTTCGAGTACGACAAGCACTACATCCGAGACGGGATGTGGAACCGGTTTTCGTCGAATCGCGGTCGTCAGATGTTCTTCAACATCGACATCCTCTCGGCCCGCACGCGGAAGCCGACCGGCTTCATCGGCGACTCGGGCGCCCTGTCGTACAAGGACCTGGCGTTGCCGATTCTCGAGGAGGATCCCTACGACCTGGGTGGCGGCGGCGGTGGCAACCAGCAGCAGAGCATTGTCGATCAGTTCCGAGGTGTCCCTGCGGCCGGCATTCCCGGATTCAATTACTACGACTCAGTACAGATCCAAAATGCGCTCAACAGCCCCACAGGGAAGGGCTTGAGGCTCCAGATGGGCTACTTCGATCCGGACGACAGCGGGATGGTGTTCGAAGGGTTCGGGCAGAGCATGAGCGAGACGTTTGATGCTCGAGACTCGTTGGGAACGGGTCGAGGCGAACAGAAGAGCACTCTGCTGCTGTTGCTCTCGCCTCCGGATTTCCTGCTCAACGAAATCGGCAACGCCGGCAGTCAATTCGGCCAGACCGGCGGCGGCGGTGGCGGTGGCGGTGGTGGTAACACAACGACGGCGACCGCGCAGGACTTCATCCTGCAGAACAACCTGCTGAATCTCCGCGGCCTGCCCCTGGATGATGGCACGACCTTTGGAGTCACCTCACCCTACGATCTCGAGTTTCGACTGACGTCCAAGAGTCGCACCTACGGCATGTCGGTCAACTGGATCCTGGCTCCGTCGTTCCGCACCAAGAAGTTCATGGTGCGTCCGATGGTCGGCATACGCTACCTGCGTTTGAACGAGAGTTTTCACTTCTACGGGCAGGACAGTGGGTTGAGTTACGACAACCTCGAGGACCTGGACGAGCCGTTCAATGGCGACATCAAGCTGCACTCGCCTCCGAACAATTTCGACGAGGACCGTGACGGGATCGTCGACAATGCGGCGTTGGTCGAAGAGGGCGGTGGCGGTGGCGGTGGAGGCGGAGGTGGGAATACGGACGAGTACCGGTTCATCATCTACAACGACCCCTCGATGTACCCGATGACCGCGACGTTGAACAACGTGTTGCAGAGCAGCATGATTGGGCCGGAGATCGGATTGAGGTACGACCTGGGCGGTGCCAAGTTCAAGCTCTGGGGCCAGACCAAGTTCGCCCTGGCGGCCAACAACGAGAAGATGAGGCTCAACGGCAACAACATCGGCATGGTGACCCGGCAGACCGACTTCCTGGTGCCGACTCCCGATGATCCTCAGCCCAACCGGTTCAATGACCGCGACCAGCACACTCATGTCTCGGAGATCATCGAGCAGTCGTTCTTCGCCGAGGCGCCTGTGTTCGCCAAGATCCCGATGCTTCGTCGATCGAGGCTGCTCAGTGAAGCCAACTTCCGGTTCGGCTACACGCTGTTGTTCGTCGGCCACGTGGCTCGTCCCTACGGCAGCATCAAATGGAAAGGCAATCCGTCGGCGGGCCTGTTCCCGACGATCGACGTGGCGAGGTCAAGTTTCTGGACCGAGAACTTCAGCTTCTCGCTCAACTGGACCTACTAGCCCCCGGGGACTGGCTCCAGAGCCCCGCGCCTGGCGGGGCGCCGGTGCCCGAGACCGGGACAGGCACTTGGAGTTTGGGACAGGCACCTGCGCCCCGCCACGGGCGGGGCTGCGGAGCCAGTCCCTGAGATTACTCGACGTTGAAACCGGTTGTC